>Ga0209697_10003627_pt1 | contig 20746 bp, 15 predicted proteins | sample AliMusrvi5mmetaG_FD_184115 | JGI IMG/M metagenome (GOLD analysis project Ga0209697, IMG submission 184115) | Freshwater lake bacterial and archeal communities from Alinen Mustajarvi, Finland, to study Microbial Dark Matter (Phase II) - Alinen... | ecosystem: Environmental > Aquatic > Freshwater...
GCGCTATTGTTAAAGAAATTCAAAAACATATCCAAGATAAAGATGTGGTTGAAAAAACCGCCGCTTTTGTAAGGACTCTTGTCAGCGTTAAATAACATGCGTCAGTTAACTACTCTTGATAATAAAATTCGCATCGTCAGCCAAAACTTGAAAGACCGCGACAGCGCCTCGATTGGTATTTGGTTTGGAGCAGGCGGGCGATATGAAAATGCCCAGAATAAAGGCATAGCCCATCTGATGGAGCACATGGCCTTTAAAGGCAGTCGGAATTATTCCTGTGAAGGTGTTAAGCAACTCATTGAAGGGGTGGGAGGCAATCTCAATGCCTTTACCGGCGAAGAAGAGACCTGTTATTATGCCAAGGTGCCGCGCAAACATCTCTCTCGAACATTTGATATTCTAGCGGACATTAGCTTTTTTCCTACCTTATCAAAAGATGAGTTGGAGAAAGAACGGACAGTGATTTTAGAAGAGATTAAAATGTATCATGATTTGCCGCAGTATTACGTCATGGAACTTTTAGAAGAGCTTTTGTGGCCTAATCATCCCTTAGGGATGAGTTTAGCGGGTACAAGCCAGACAGTATCAAGTATAAGCCAGGAGGATTTAAGTAGTTTTCAAAGACGTTATTATGTTCCTGATAATGTTGTTATTGCACTTTGTGGGGATATTAAACATGAACAGGTTGTTAAATATATCGAGAAGAAGTTAGGAAAATTAATAGGAAATAAACAGGACAAATTTTTGTTAGCTCGTAAGGGTCAAGACAAGCCTGCGGTTAAGTTTTTCGCTAAGAATACTGAGCAAATGCATCTGGCCTTAGGGTATCTTTCTTATGAAAATAATCACAAAGATTCTTATGTTTTAAGCTTATTAAGCATTATTTTAGGCGGCAATATGTCCAGCCGTCTGTTTAGTGAAGTGCGGGAAAAAAGAGGGCTGGCGTATTCTATAGGCAGCGGTTTAAAAAGTATGGCGGATACCGGTATGTTTATGATTCGTGCCGGCGTTGATAATCAAAAGATTGAGGATGCGCTATCCGTGATTCTTGACGTTTTAAAAGATATTACCCGCCGTGAAATTTCCCAGGATGAACTTAAACGCGCTAAAGAATATTTTTTGGGGCAGTTTCTTTTAGGATTAGAAGACACAATGGATCATATGATTTGGCTTGGAGGCGCCCTTATCAGTCAGGATCAAATCAAAACTGTTGAGGGTGTTGTTAAGAAAATTAACGCCGTTACTTTAAGTGACATTAAAAGAGTGGCCCAAGAAATTTTGTCTCCTAAACGCCTCAACGTTAGTTTAATTGGGCCGCTTAATGATAAACAACAGACGAAACTAGGCTCTATTGTGGGCATTGCTTAAAACCTAATGATGTGATAAAATCTAACTATGAACACACAAACACCGATAGTCACGCTAACTGATTCTGCCGTCGATAAAGTAAAGTCCATGATTCTCAAAGAAGCTAAGGAAGGCTATGCTTTACGTTTTGGTGTAACTCCTGGAGGCTGCGCGGGGCTTTCTTATGAAATGAAATTTCAGAAAAACCCTTATGATAATGATATTGTCTTTGAACAAAAAGGCCTGACGATAATTGTTAATCAGGAAAGTGCTCCATTGGTACAAGGTATCCAAATTGATTATGTGGATACCTTGCGCGAGAGTGGATTTAAATATAGTAATCCTAATGCCAAATCGAGTTGTGGTTGCGGAACATCTTTTAGTTAATCAACCATCCTCAAATCTTTTAACCATTCACAAGAGAACTATTTATGACACCTCAATCTTTATCTGTCAAAAATGAAACCATGCCTAATACTCTTCATTTAAGTTATGAACCGTTTCCAGGTTCTTTTAAGATTTATAAATCAGGATCGATTTATAAAGATATCCGAGTGCCATTTCGTCAAATCAACCTTTCAGCCACGATGGAAGCTAACGGGAAGACAACGGATAATCCGCCGGTCTTTCTTTATGATACCTCCGGTCCTTATACAGATAAAAATGTGAAGGTGGATATTACCCAAGGTTTGCCATTATTAAGACAGTCATGGACTTTAAATCGTTTAGACGTTGAACTATTAGACGAACCAAGTTCAGAATATCGTCGGCAAAGAGATAATGATTTAGAAACAGCCGCGATACGTTTTCCATCCATTAGAAAACCTTTACGGGCCCAAAGGGGGAAGAATGTCACCCAGATGCATTATGCCCGCCAGGGGATGATTACGCCGGAGATGGAATATATTGCTATTCGTGAGAATTGTTCAGCTGAATTTGTTAGGGATGAAGTTGCTCGAGGAAGGGCCATTATTCCAGCAAATATTAATCATCCCGAGATAGAGCCTATGATTATTGGGAGGAATTTCTTGGTTAAGATTAATGCGAATATTGGGAATTCTGCCATTTCATCGAGCATTGCCCAAGAGGTTGAGAAAATGACCTGGTCGATTCGCTGGGGTGGGGACACAGTCATGGACTTATCGACGGGAAAGAATATCCATGAGACCCGCGAGTGGATTTTACGAAATTCCCCCGCGCCTATTGGCACAGTGCCGATTTATCAGGCTCTAGAGAAGGTCGATGGCAAGGCTGAGGAATTGACTTGGGAAATTTACCGAGACACTCTGATAGAACAAGCGGAGCAGGGGGTGGATTATTTTACCGTCCATGCCGGTGTGCTGTTGCGTTATATTCCTTTGACGGCCAAACGATTGACGGGTATTGTTTCTCGTGGTGGAGCTATCATGGCTAAGTGGTGTTTAGCTCATCATAAAGAAAGTTTTTTATATACGCATTTCGAAGAAATTTGCGAGATCTTAAAGCAGTACGATGTTTCTTTTTCTTTGGGTGATGGTCTGCGTCCAGGAAGTATTGCCGATGCTAATGACGCGGCCCAGTTTGGTGAGCTTGAAACCTTAGGAGAGTTGACTAAGATTGCCTGGAAGCATGATGTTCAAACCATGATTGAAGGTCCAGGCCATGTGCCTATGCATATGATTAAAGAGAATATGGAAAAGCAATTGAGTATTTGTCATGAAGCCCCGTTTTATACCTTAGGACCTTTGACGACGGATGTGGCGCCAGGTTATGACCACATCACCTCAGCCATTGGTGCGGCCATGATTGGCTGGTTTGGTACGGCCATGCTCTGTTATGTGACGCCTAAAGAACATTTAGGTTTGCCTAATAAAAAAGATGTCAAGGATGGCATTATCGCCTACAAAATTGCCGCGCACGCGGCAGACCTAGCTAAGGGGCATCCTGGAGCAAGACAATGGGATGATGCTCTTTCAAAAGCGAGATTTGAGTTCCGCTGGAAAGACCAATTCCATTTAAGCGTAGATCCAGAAACTGCTCAAGAATTCCACGATGAAACCCTACCTTCAGAAGGGGCCAAGGTTGCTCATTTCTGTTCGATGTGCGGGCCTCATTTCTGCTCCATGAAAATCACTCAGGATGTCCGTGATTTCGCCGAAAAAGGCATGCAGGACAAATCCCAAGAATTCCGCTCGAATGGCGGACAAATTTATTTATAAGTTTTAAGAAAAATTACACGGTTATTGGTAGGTGCGCAGCTAAAGGAGCATGAAAAGCGTGAGCGTACTCTTGAGAGATATTTAATATGTTGATGCGGCAATCTTCTAAGTCATTAAGCATACGCGTGCGAAATTCAACGGTTTCTTCAACCATTTGCGGGAAAATTTCTCGATAGTATTCAATTCCATCTAAAAGATTATTCTTAAATTCGGTAAAATATTTAGTTTTCTGTTCGCTTAGAGAGTCTAAAGACTTTAATACATCATTTCTTAAGTAATCCACATAGATACGCAATTCTTTGATGAACATATGCGGGCGATAGGTCGGATTAAGCAGATTGATTCGTCCATAGATATGGTCAACCATCTCTTTGAGAGTGACAATTTTAGAAAAATAAGCAATGTTAGGGCCTGGACAAACAGCGGTAAAGCCTGGAACCTTGGTGGGAATATTGTGTTGAATGAGGGCTGATTCACCGAGATCATGACAAATACAAGCTTTAGCAACAACGGCATCGAAGTGTTTTTTATATTCTGTTTCTGGTAAATTTCGGGTGTTTAATTGATCAAGTTTAAGTTTCTGATACTGGCGACTGGCGGTACAAATCGGTTCTGGAGTAAACTCTTTGTTGGAAACCAGATAACCTTTAGGACAGGCACTGCCAGGACGCCCACGCATGACCTTTAAATTCTTCTCAATATCACTTAGAGAGTCACGTAAATTGCTAAAGGGAACTCCTAGAGGTGAAATATAGCTGACATAAACGTCATTTTCTGTAGCTCTAACTAATTTATCAAGTGTGACAGGATCTACATTGGTTGCTTCAGGGCAAAGTAAAAAGGGAGTGGCCCAACCCGTGCTATCGAGGGCGTACTTTTTTCGTAAGAATTCGTCTTCATGATGCGATCCAATGCCGCCTTGGGCTGTGATCTTAACCTGATGAGGTTGGTTAAAGTATAACTTTTCTTTAAGTTTTAAGGCCTCATTACAAATTTTATGTAATTCTTCAACAAGCTGATGGCGTTTAGAGTGAAATTCTTCCAGAATAGGGCCCATTAAATACCCATCGGTGGCAAAAAGATGACCTCCGCAATTAAGACCGGATTCAATACGATACTCAGAGACCCATAATCCTTTCTTAGCAAGGAATTTACCTTGGATGATGGTGGAGCGAAAATCACTGACTTTAAGGATGATTTTTTTCTTTATCTCGCCGGTGGCATCGGCGTAGAAATCTTTAAATTGTTCAATATAACCGTACAATCGACGGTTAAAACCAGCGGAAAAGACAATGGCTGATTTCAATTTGCTTTGGGCATAGCCGCGAAGGGCGGAGAGAGCGTCTGAGAATTCAGCAGGCAAAGGATTGCCTTTAGCATCATAATTATCACGATCGAGCTTGGTCATGATATTGACGTTAATATCTCCGGGCTTCATGGATTCGCGTAGGTTCTTCTCAAGAGACTTCTTGAGCTTTTCGTCTGAACAGGATAACATGTGTCGATACGCAGCTTTAAATAAAGAATCTTCGGGAAGCATCTCAAAATATTTGGTAATTTCTGAGTTTGGTTCAAATTCAGCATTTTGGACAGCTTTAAATTCTTTTTCGACAATCCAGTTGACCAAATCCAAATACGCGGTGATGCGCCGAGCCCGAAAATCTTCATCATATTTTGTGATTGGGGTATAGGATTGTTGATATTTTTCGCAGTAGAATTGGCGCATTTGTTCAATTAAAGAGTCATCCACTAGTGAAATGACCGATTGGATGCCGTATTTAGCCACTTTGACAGGGGAATCGACAGAAAAACCGGTACCCATGACTGGAATATGAAAGGTGTGAATTGGGATGTCCTTAAACATGCATATAGTATAAATAATATGGGCGAAAAGGCAAGAAATATCATCTTGATAAACTTTTTAACTTGAGTATACTGGTGACATAGAAAAATACTTCAACACCCGTGAGGACACTATTTATGACTGAAGATTTTAATTCCCTGTGGCAATCATTAGCGCTATTGCTTCGCTCTCATCCTTGGCATGGCATTCCTATTGGTGAAGATGCTCCGCGCATGGTCAATAGCTATATTGAAACTGTTCCCTCAGACACTGTAAAGTATGAGATTGATAAAAAAAGTGGTTTTTTAAAGGTGGATAGACCGCAGAAATATTCTAGTATCTGTCCGACTTTGTATGGATTTATTCCACAAACGTATTGTTCTAAAAAGATTGCCGAGCTTTGTCGTGAGCGCACCGGGCGTGATTATGTCATTGGAGATAACGATCCGTTGGATATTTGTGTTTTGACCGAGAAGGTCATCAGCCATGGAGACATCATTGTCCGCGCTCTTCCTATCGGTGGTTTTCGGATGATTGATGGCGGGCAGGCCGATGATAAAATCATCGCGGTTATGCATGGGGATGGGCTTTATAGCCAATGGAATAATATTGAAGACTGCCCACGGGCCTTCGTCGATAGACTGAAACACTATTTTTTGACGTATAAAGACCTTCCCGGAACAGACGATCGAGCCTGTGAAATCACCCATATTTATGGACGTGAAGAAGCCATGGAAGTGATTCGTCGTTCTCGCGCGGATTATACGGAACGGTACAGTCAGTTGGAAGCTATGATGGCGACTATCCTAGATAAGGATGATTAACTCCTTAAATCAACCTTCTTTTATTTCTTATGAAGCCAAAGCAAATCTACGGCTGGGATGGTTTTGAATTAACTTCTGGTGACCTTCAAGTAGGATTAACTCCGAGTATTGGTGGGCGTATTATGTCCTTGATTTATCAAGGGCAAGAACTTCTTTTTGTCGATAATAATCTCAATAATAAAACATTGGATGTCCATAGATGGTCAGATTTAGTAGCGGCCAAGAAAGCCATGGGATTTTGTTTTTGGGGAGGAGATAAAACCTGGGTTGCGCCGCAAGAGAAATGGCTTTTAGGAATTCCTCCTTTAGATTTAGACGCTGGCTCCTATCAAATTACCTGGGATGGAAATGAAGCTGTGATGACCTCAGCTGTTTGTCGAGAAACGGGTTTACAAATTATCAGACGTGTCAGTCTTAAGCAGGGGAAGGTCAATTTAGTTGAAGAGCTTTATAATAGAACTTCAAAACCTATCCAATGGGGGCTATGGAATGTTACGCAAGTCAAAAGACCTTGCTATTTTGAAATTCTTTCTCATTCTGGGGGCTTTCGTTCCTACCATCATGAAGATTCAACCTTGCCTGTTTTTAAAGGGGATTTATCGCTCAAACAGGGGAAATTGATGGTTGAGTGCGTGGATAATCATCTTTTTAAAGTGGGAGGATTACCGAGTCTTGGAGAACTTTCAATTTATCTTCCTTTCGAAGGGAAGAAAATATGTTGGAAAAAAAGTTTTAGCTATGAGCCTCAAGTCAGTTACGCTCATCATTCAGCGGTAGAAGTGTTTAATTCTCCTAGTCATGCGTATGCGGAGATTGAACTGCATGCTCCATTTAAAATTCTAGTTCCTGGAGAATCTTCACATTTGGAACAAATTTGGGAAATAAGGAGAATTTCATAATGTGTAAAGAATTTTCTTTGACATCGTTATTTTGTTTTGTTAAATTTCTACCTAGCGTCTTCCCCAACGTTTAATATTTAATCAATCTATATCCGTTTTTACCGTAGTCATTCCCCAGCTACTCTATCGCTAACGGAATTAAGCGAAAGGAGAAGGTTGTGATTATCGAATACCCAAGGCGTGAATATATCGCACGTCAAGTAGGAGATTTGGGGAAAGCAATTTTAACCGTTGGCCTGGCAAGTTATTTCTTTGAGAAGTTTCCGATGGGTGCTAGAATTGGATTAACATGTTCAAGTTTGGTATTTTTAGTTATGGGTGTGTTTATTCAACCCCGTAAAAAAGGAGATTAAAAATGATAGTCTTAAGTGGAGCTTTTGCTTTTTTACTATTTGTTTTAACTCTGATGTATATCGATCACCGTAACGCAAAGAAACAAAATCAAGTGCGTTGATTTAGAAGAGTTGACACAATTCTAAGGCTACCTGGATTTTTGGTGGCCTTTATTTTTATCGAGAAATAATTCATCTTGCTCATCTAATTAAGGCGCATTACAATAAAACATTATGCACAACAAAATCAAATTTTTAGTCCTTGGGATTTTTATTGTAGGCCTCACACATGTTTATGCCGCCGAGAATTTATTTAAAAAGAACAATCCCGATGGGAAGAAATATGAATTCGCCCGCAGTTATATTTGTGCTTTAACGTATTTTCATAATATTGAATTGCGTTGGAAGACTAAGCCTCCTAAAAAACGATTTGCCGGCGATGATTTTAAGATTATAAAGGGGAGTATGGATTATTTAGTCATGGATAACGCGGACTTAAGAGTATCAAAGAATTATATGATCAAATATTTAGACTCTTCAAATTTGATGATGCGTAAGGTAATCAAGATATTGATTTGAATAATCAGTCAAAGAAATTATGGGCAGAGTGGTATGCTAAAAAATCTAATGGACGAGCCACTCCGGCGGCTGAAAGAACCTTTGTTAAAGTCCAGCAGGATTTAGATGATAAACGTCGTAAATCTGATGAGAGTATTATTAAAGCATCAGGCTTGTTGACTAAGATTTTACTAAGCCAGGAAAACCTCAATGAGAAGGGGCGTTTGCTGGCCATCACAGAGAAACAGCGTAATAAATTAATTGATGATTTAGATGTTTATGGAAAGAATGTATTGGACTGGGGACTTAAACGAGGCCAAACAACCTTAGAGGCGTCTATTGCCATTATTCGAGAAGTTTTAGAAGATTCTATTTATACCTCTCATAAGTAAGGTGTTTGGGCAGATCAATTCTTTAACCCGCCTGTAGATTATGTCAGAATTATTTCAATTTCCTGAAGTTGTTGTCGTTGAGGCATCGGCTGGCAGCGGCAAAACGTATGCGCTGGCCAAACGGTATGTTCAATTGGCTCTGCATTTAGCCAAAGAGCAAAGCATTTCTATCCTGGCGATTACCTTTACCAATAAAGCTACCTGGGAAATGAAGTCTCGCATTTTAGATTTTCTTAAACGTATTGCTCTTCAAAAACTTAAACCCTTTGAGGTTGGTGACATTCTTTTACCCATAGGTTTAGACGAGCAAAAAGCTTCACATCTGGGGTTTGTATTGATGGAAGAAGTGATTCATCAGTATCATTATTTTCATATCCAAACCATAGATAGTTTTATCAATACGCTTTTATCTGGCTGTTCTTTTAAGATTGGGCTTTCAGCTCAGTTTAAGATTAAGCGAAATTCTCGTGATTATTTGCAGTTGGCCCTCGATGAGCTGTTGGAATCGGCCAAAGGGGATAAGGGTGTTTATAAGCTTTTTGAAAATTTCGTCCATCAGTATTTATTTTTAGAAAACCGATGGGGTTGGTTTCCTAAAGAAGATTTGCTCAATGTCATGGTTGCGTTATTTCGTCCCTACAACACCTTTCAAAAACCTTTGTTAGTATTTCCGTGTAAGGAAGATTTGTTTGCTAAAAAAAGAAAAATCTATGCGCTGATTTTAAGGTTACAGGAATCTTGTCCGTTGCAGACAAACAAGAATTTCATAAACCATCTGGAGAAGTTTTTACAAGGCGGAGAAAGAATTTTTGATGTGGACGAGTTAAAGACATATTGGTCAAGGGAGGATTTTCCCATTAATAAAGGTGGGATTGTGACGAGTGATGTTGAGGATTTATGGACGCTGCTTTGTAAGGAAATCCATGACCTGTGTTGGCTGGAAAGTCGCAGCATGTTTAATGCTTACATTGAATTGTTTCAAGTTTTGCTTGCCCATTTTCATCGATTATCCAAGAGGGATGATGTGTTGTTTTTGGAAGAACTTAACCGAAAAGCTGCCGTATTGTTTGATGATGAGTTAGTCAGTGTCGATGAAATCTATTTTCGTTTGGCATCACGCTTTAGGCATTATTTAGTGGATGAATTTCAAGACACTTCCCTTGCCCAGTGGCGCAATGTCGCCCCTATGGTTGAAGAAGCGCTCTCGGCGGACGGTTCGCTTTTTTATGTGGGAGATAAAAAGCAGGCAATTTATGCCTTTCGTGGGGGGGAAAGCAGGCTGTTTGATGCCTTGCAAAGTAAATTGGCCTCCTATGTCAGGACACATCATTTAGAAAAGAATTTTCGCAGCTGTCCCAACATCATTGATTTTAATAATCAGGTTTTTGATTTAAAGAATTTACGTGCCTTTCTTGACCGAAAATATGAAGATGATCAAGAACATAAACGTGACGGGATTTATTTTAATGATGAAGATTTTATGGACTTTACAAATACCTTTGGCCATGCCAGGCAAAGCCCAGGAAAGGATTTAACCGCAGGTGTTGTGAGGGTTTCTCATTTATCCGGCCATACCAAGGCTGAATATACACAAGATGCCAAGGAAAGGTTGATAACCCTTCTAAGGGGATTATCCGCACGTTTTTCACTTCAAGATATAGCTATTTTAACCCGAGGCAATGATGAGTTAGAGGAAATCACTCAATGGCTTTTACAAGAAGGGATTGCGGCCCAGTCAGAGCGTAATAGTGATATTAAGAATAATCCTTTAATTGCTGAGTTGATCGAATTCTTAAAATTTTTACATTCTCCCATAGACAACAATGCCTTTGCTCAATTTTGTTTAGGGGAGCTTCTGCCAAGGTCAAGCGGCCTGACGACTGAGCGCCTTCAAGGCTTTTTGTTCGAATGTGCTCGTCGGAAATTCAAGGAAAAAGACTTATATTTTTATCGGGAGTTTCGCGAACAATTTCCGCAAGAATGGGAGAGATTATTTGAGCCCTTTGTTCGTCAGGTTGGGATTTATCCTTTGTATGAATTAGCTACAGGAATTATCGCGCGATTTAATTGCGAAGCGTATTTCCCGGTGTATCAAGGATTTCTGATGCATTTTCTTCAACTGATTAAAACACAGGAAGAGCAAAGCTGTGATTTGGCTGTTTTTTTAGATTATTATGAAAAGTTCGATGACCAGGCGCGTTTTGTTGCCATGCCCAACGCAGATGCTGTTCATATATTGACGGTACATAAAGCCAAGGGGTTAGAATTCCCAGTCGTCATTATTCCTTTTTTGGAAATGGACATGAAGGTTGGTTCCGGCGGTCGAGACGGAGCTCAGTCGTATGTATTGGACATTGAACAAGAGGGAATAGGTCTTGTGCGTTTAAAAGAAAGTTATCGGACGTTTTGCCCCCAATTACAAGCTCAGTTTGAAGCGGAATACAAAAAGGCGTTTTTATTGGAACTTAACATTATGTACGTGGCTTTGACTCGAGCCATTGAAGAGTTGTATGTTTTTATCCCAGAGCGAAGCGGCAGTAGCGTTAATAATGCCAAATTTCTTATTCCTCAAGAATGTTTAAGCATGGGTAACCCTCTAGAAAATCCTAGATCTCATCAATCATCCCAGAAGCAACATAAGATTACTTCCTTTGTTGATGATCAATGGCTTGGGAGATTAAAAGAAGAATTCTTGACCCAAGAAGTCCAGTCATTAACATCAGCGAGGGAGGGAGAAATCTTCCATGAACTCCTAAGCCATATAGCTATTTTAACTGAAACTAATAGTGTCGAGGCCTTTGAGCAAGCTTGGGGGAAAATATCTGTGAATACAGATCTGTTGTCTAAAGAATATTACCAAAAGAAATTTATGTCTTTGATCGAATCTTCTGAGTTAAAGAAATTCTTTTATTTGCCAGAAGAAGCTAAGGTCTTTTGTGAGAAAGAATTTGTCAACGCTTACGGCGATACCAAACGTCTGGACCGTCTAATTATATGGCCTTTGAAGATATGGATCATTGATTATAAGGCCTCTCGCTTGGGAGTGGAGCAACATAAAAAACAAATGCTTGATTATATGAATTTAATGAAAGGCCTTTATCCTAAAGAAATCATAGAAGGTTTCATTGTTTATTTGGATGATGTAACCGTCAAGACACTTTAGTGTCATTGCGAACCCCCAAAGGGGGTGAAGCAATCTTTGGACTTTTAAAAAGATTACTTCGTCGCTTCGCTCCTCGTAATGACACGGCACTAATTTATGAGTAAGATTATTACCATCCCATTTACAGAGAATTTCTTGCCTAAGGTTGTTGATTATATTTATCAAAACTATGGGTGTAAAAAGGACATGTCTCGCCTAGCTATTATTTTTGGGGGGCGACGTCCATCCCTTTTTATTAAACGCGATTTGGCTAGGCGTATCAAGGGGACTTATGTGCCACCAGCGTTTTTTACGATTGATGAATGGATGCAAAAAATGGCTTATGGAGATAAAAAGCTGTCTTTCAGTAATCCTTTAGACCATTGCTATGCTATTTATAAGTTGGCCCACACCCAGGCTCCTGATATTCTTAAAGGTCGTGAAGCCTTTTGGCAATTCCTTCCCTGGGCCAGAGAGATATTGCATTTTATTGAACAATTGGATTTAGAAGATGTGCCTTTGGATGCTCTTAAACTCATTGAAGAGCATGCTCAGATAGGCTATAGCGTTCCTAACGATATCAATCTTTTGTTGCAATATTTATGTGCTTTGCGTAAAAGTTATCATGAATATCTCGATACGCAGGGGTTAACAACGAGAGGGTTTCAATATTTACAGGCTGCGCACAGGTTAGGACAGTTTGATTTGTCCGGTTCTGATGAAATTTTATTTTGTAACTTTTTTTATCTTCATCGAACAGAAAATGTTGTTCTTAAGAATATTTATGAGAAAACCAATACTGTTTTGTTTATGCAAGGAGACCAGCGACGATGGCCGGCCCTTAAGCGTATTGCTAAGACTTTTGGGACACCTATTTTGGAAGGTAAAGAGGTTGTCCCTACAATGTTTGATTTAAAGATTTATGAAGCGTTTGACAGCCATGCCCAGGCGGGTTTGGTCAAAGAAATATTATCTCAAATAGATGATCCTACGGACACTGTAGTGGTTTTACCCACTGTTGATTCTCTTTTGCCCTTGCTGACAGCCATAGGTGGACAGTTGGAGGAATTTAATATTTCCATTGGTTATCCATTAAAGCGCAGTGCTTTGTATGCTTTATTAGAGGCTGTCATACAGGTCCAAACGACACGTAAGGGCAAATTGTATTATGCCAGGGATTATTTGAAATTGTTACAGCATCCATTGGTTAAGAATTTAAATCTATTGGATGATTCAGCGCTTATGCGTGCCTTGGTACATAGGATTGAAGAAGCTTTAAAAGGGGATATACTGACGGGTATCTCAGGTGTTCTTTTTTTTGATTTGCAAGATATTTTAAAGGATGAAGTTTTATGGGAAAGGTTTGAATTTCCCCATCTTCTTCAAGAAGCGCTGCGAAAGATTCATGCGATATTCTTCGAGAATTTTCACAAGATTCTTTGTGCGGCGGATTTGGCAAAGGCTTTGGGTGAATTTGTTTCATTTATGCAAACCAAAAGTGCTATGGAGCATTTTCCTTTGAATCATCAAATAGCCCTGCGTCTTGAAGAGGTGGCAGAAGAGTTGAGCGTGTGTGCTTTTAAAGAAGAAGAATTTGAGCCTCGGGAATTATTTCGTATTTTGCAGGAACGTTTGAGCTTGGAGGTTGTTTCTTTTAGCGGATCACCTTTGCGAGGTTTACAGGTTTTAGGTCTTTTTGAGACGAGGGCCTTGAATTTCAAGAATGTTATTGTGGTCGATGTTAATGAAGGGGTCTTGCCGCGTTTAAATATTTATGAGCCTTTGATTCCTAGAGAAGTTTTAATTAGGCTGAATTTAGACCGCTTGGAGTTGGAAGAAGAAATTCAAGCGTATGGTTTTATGCGTTTGATTTCATCGGCCAAGAAGGTTCATTTGATCTATCAGCAAAATACGGACAAGGTGCGCAGCCGTTTTGTGGAAGAGTTGATTTGGGAACAGGAACGTAACCGAGGGGCCATTGGCATTATTGATATTGTCCGTCCATCTTTCGAAGTGTCAGTTGAAAAGAAACAGCGCAGTATCCCTAAAACAAAAGAAATTATTGAGTTTCTTTCAGGTGTTACCTTTTCCGCCTCCAGTCTTAATACGTACCTGCGCAATCCTTATGAATTTTATCAAAGTTATGTCCTAGGACTTCGAGAGAAGGACAATCTACTGGATGACCCGGAAGCTAAACATATCGGTACCTTTGTGCATAGTCTTTTGGAAGACACCTTTAAAGTTTTTTTAAATAAAAAACCTGTTCTTGATGATGAGTTTAAAAAATATTTTTTTAAGATTATGGAAAGCCGTTTTGAAGAGACCTTCTCTCATCGTCAAAGCGCTGATGCCTTTTTAATGAAAACTGTTTTAGAGACGAGATTGAAGCGTTTTTTTGAAGCGGAAACTAAACGCTGTGCTAAAGAGGTTGAAGTCATTATGGTCTTGGAGCGTAGGTTTGATGATGTTATTGAGCTTAAAGACAGAAAAGTAAAATTGACCTATCGCATGGACAGGGTTGATAAGCTTCTTGATGGAAGCATCTTGGTGTTGGATTACAAAACCGGCGGCAGCGATGTTATGCCTAAGGCTTTTGATGAACTTATTGAGCATCAGTTAAGCAGGGAATTGATACGAGATAAGCTTTTATCGTTTCAAATGCCCTTATATCTTTACTATTTGAGTAAACAATATCCTCAAACAAAGGTCAATGCCGCGCTTTATCATTTAAGGACCAATTCGATTGAGAGATTTATCAAGAACAACGATACAGATGAGGGCCAAACAAGGATAACAGCGGCTCTTAGAGCTTTAGATTTTATTGTGCAAGAGATCCTTAATCCTCAGGTTCCTTTCCTGGATGATACCTCCAGTCAGCAATAAATTTCGTAGGAACGATGTTTTTTGGCCTTCGGTCAAAGCTTAAATTTATGTAGTTTGGCGTGTAGTTTGAAACGTAATTTACGTAGTTTGCGTAGTTTGGAACGTAGTTTGGAACGTAGTTTGCGTAGTTTGGAGTGTAGTTTACGTAGTTTGGAGCGTAGTTTGTGTAGTTTGGAACGTAGTTTGCGTAGTTTGGAGTGTAGTTTACGTAGTTTGGAGCGTAGTTTGTGTAGTTTGGAGGGTCAAGGAAAAATTTTCCTGTAAAAGTTTAAGCATTACAAAAGACCTCCTGAAATTTTTTTGTATTTCCATTTTCTAAAACGATTCCTAAATTTTTCTTCAATTGTTGGATTTTAGACAACTCGAACTCGAACATTGGAATTTTCTTCCAGTTTAAAGACGCTCGGTAAAGAACGCTGAAAACCAATTTTAAACAACTTTTTTCAGTTAAAAATTGAGGTATGATTTTTGTTCGTCTACGCTCTTCAACAAACGATCTCTCTATTAAATTCGTCGTTCGGATATGCACTTGATGCCTTCTTGGTAAACGCAAGACATTAAGGGTGGCTTCATAATCATCAAGTAAACATTTGACGAAGGATGGATATAAGGACTGATAAACCTCAACCATTTTATGCAACCGCTGTTCACCTTCATCAAAGCTAAGACTATCTCGGACGGCCATCACTTCAGGCTTGATTTGTTCCCAAATCTCTGGCGGTAATTTGTTTGCCAGATTCCACATCTTGTGAACCCAGCACCTCAATCTTAAACTATGCGGGAAAATTTCATCAATGGCTTTGATCATCCCAGGAGCCCCGTCAGAATTAATCGCCACTGGCACGTTTAATCCTCGAGAAGTCATGTCCCTTAAAAACTCTTTCCCAAATTCATAATCCTCTTTAGAACCCAGAGCCATATGCAATAATACCTTTCTCCCGTCAGATAATATTCCATAAGCCACTAAAATCCCTTCTTTGCTTTTTACATAAGCTCGTACACTTTCATAAACGGTATCAATGACCATATAAACAACTTCATAATTTGATAAGTCCCTTTGACAAAATCTTTGATAATCTTCCCACAAACTTTCTGTGATTGTGCTCACGCTGCGATGAGATAATATCTTTTCTCCCGTGACCATCTCCAGCGATTCCTCAATATCCCGAGTGCTTAATCCACGGATATACATTTCTGATGCTAGCTTCTCTAACACATCAGTGTTGTTCTTAAAAAAATCCTTTAACTTGGAATGATATTTTTCTTCTCCTCCTCGAACCTGGGGTATTTGAAGCTCCAATCGTCCTTCAGGAGTTTTTAGCCCTTTGGGTTCGTATCCATTGCGATATCCCTGGGTGTACACTTTCTGGGCATCTCGTTCATGCGATTCACGACCAAGATGCTCGGTCACTTCTTGCTCTAACATCTCCTGCACGATCAATTCTTTGGCTTTGCACATCAACTCCCCCATAGGATCTTTCCCATACTCAGGAGCTCCATTCTTCATACCTTCAACTATTTCAAAAATTTCCTTGCGTATTTTCATAGATGGTTTTATCTTCTTACTGTTCATCATTGCCTCCTGGTTTTGGGTTCTTGTCAAACTCCATTTTAGCCAGGGGGTCTTTTTTTGCTCACTCTTTTACAGGAATTTTCTCACATTACCTAGTTTGGAGTGTAGTTTGCGGTAACTGTCCGGCCAATCCATCTATGAATCGTTTCAATAGTGCGATAAAATATGGCATTATTATAACAACTCATAGGAGGAACGTCGATGAAGAAAATTTTTCGATCGAAGAAGCAATGGCAAAAAATACTTTTTGCGCAGCCTACCAGCGGTTTATCAATATCCCAATACTGTAAGAATAAAAATATCAACATAAGCAATTTTTATGCTTGGCGTAAAAGATTAAGCAGCAACGAATTTCCCAAACCAGGATTTATCCGGCTGAACAAGCCCTCATTCCCCACCCTGAGAGATCTTCGTATTGAAACCCCTAATGGTTATAAGATCGAACTAAATGGCTTTGATGAATCGATTTTTCAGAAGATCCTCGGGATGGTCCACGCCATATGATCCCTAGAATGAGTTTTGCTAATGCTAGGATATTCTTATACCGTGGCAGTTGTGATTTACGCCGAAGCTTTGACCGATTAGCATTAATGGTGACAGAGGAACTACATGAGGATCCATTAAGTGGTGATTGGTTTGTTTTTTTAAATGTAAACAAAACCAAGCTAAAAATTCTCTATTGGGATAATGACGGCTACGCGCTGTGGTACAAGAGGCTTGAGGCTGGACGGTTTGTTATTCCCCCTAATGAGGGCGCATGTCTTGATCGGGCAAGCTGGGCGCATTTGCTGGAAGGCATTGAAGCCTGTGTAATCAAGCGCCAGCCACGCTACCGACATGAAAATGTAAATAAAGTTAAAGAAAATACTTGATTTTCCGTCGGTGAGTGCTATAATTATCAGCGTGACATCGACGACGCTTACATTTCTGATTCCCGCTGAAGAAATAGCTTATCTTAAAGAACAAAATCAAGAATTAAAAGCTCTTGTAGAAACTCTTCAAAACACAATCCTTAAGCAACAACATCAAATGGACGGCTTAATAAAACGACTTTATGGCCGCAGTAGTGAAAAACTAGATCCCAATCAACTGCTGATGCAGGAATTAATCCTAGAAGCGGACAAGAATGAACCTCAAAAGACAGAAGAATCTACTGATCCCATACAGAAAACGACAGTTGCCGCGCATACCCGCAATCGCCATGGCCGGCAGAAATTGCCGGAGCATCTTAACCGTGTTGAGCATGTCTTGGATGTCTTGGAAGATAAAAAAATCTGTAACTGTGGCAAGAAGCTTGTGCATATAGGTGATGATGTAACAGAACGGCTTGATTATCAGCCGTCATCACTGTATGTCAATCGTTATGTGCGGCCAAAGTACGTTTGCGGGGATTGCCAATGTGATGGCTGCGGGGTCAAGCAGCACCCCACCCCGGAAGGCCCTATTGAACGCTGTGAGGCGGACGCTGGACTTTTAGCATACGTGATTATGGAGAAGTTTGATTATCACATGCCACTCAATCGCCTGGAAACTAAATTTGAGCGTGAAGGGGTTTCTATTAGCCGTCAAACCATGTGCGACTGGATGCCTGGGGCAGCTTTAGTGCTCACACCTTTAGATGAACTTAAGCGCCAAATGATTTTTGAACATGGTATTGTTGGCAACGACGATACACCTGTCGAGATGCGAGATGGCCCAAACAAAGGGATACAAACAGCACGGATGTGGGCGACTGTTGGAGGTGAAGGATTCAAGTACACGATGTACAATTTTACAACAAACCGCTGCAAGGAAGGGCCACTGGAATTCTTTAAGAATTATAAGGGCTATTTTATGTCCGATGCCTATCCGGGTTATGCGGGGATTGGCAAACCTCCAACGAAAGAAGAGGTAACCGATCATATCGTCACACATTTGGCTTGTTGGGCACATGCCAGGCGGTATTTCAAGGACGCGCAGAAAACATCACCACGCGCAGCTGGGGAAGTATTGGTGCTTATTGCCAAATTGTACGCTGTTGAGGACAACGCTAAACACTTAAATCCTCAAGAAAGATTTGCCCTCCGCCTAAGAGAATCGGTGGTTCTATTAGAAAGAATCAAAAAGAAACTTGAAGAACATCTTCTTGGCCACTTACCGCAATCCCCCATGAGCCAGGCGATCAATTACACGCTTGGCCTTTGGAAAGAGCTAAACGTTTTTCTCCAGGATGGGCGCCTACCTATTGATAACAATGCCGCGGAACGAGCGATACGCCCTATAGCCGTGGGGCGAAAGAATTGGTTATTTGTAGGCAGTGAAACCGGCGGCCATACCGCGGCGATCCTGATGAGTTTCACCGCGACATGCAGGAAACTAAAGATTAATCCGTGGCTTTATCTTAAAGATGTGCTGCAACGTATTCAATCTCATCCTGTTTCAAAGCTGCATGAACTGCTGCCGGACGAGTGGCAAGCGCTTCATAATCAATCTTCCAAATTGAACACCCCTCCTATTGGCATTATTTAAATGAATATGTTATCTTTTAGTTAGGATGAAAAAGCCCCTTTTTGTTTATATAATCCTGTTGTTTTTTATTACGAACATACTTGGGTCAACCCCTATTTATGCTCAGGAAATTCGTCTGCCTGCGCCAGGGGTTATGGTTCATCTAAGCCCTGAGTTCGCCCCGCCACTGCTTAAAGGCATCAAGATCTATCGGAATAACCCTTTCCGTTTTGATTTCATTCTTGATACTGGCGATGCTACAGAATCAGATCAACAGCTAAAGATCGACTCCAACCGACTTATTAAATACTTCCTTGCTTCTCTGACTGTTCCTGAAAAAGATCTCTGGGTTAACCTCTCTCCCTACGAGAAAGACCATATCGTCCCAGAAGAGTTTGGGCAGACAGAAATGGGGCGTGACCTGCTGGCTCAAGATTACATCTTGAAGCAGATAACCGCTTCAGTCATTTATCCTGAAAGTAAGATTGGCAAAGAATTTTGGGATAAGGTTTATGCCGAAGCTTCCAAGCGATATGGCAAGACAGACATTCCTGTTAATACGTTTAACAAGGTCTGGATTATTCCTGAGAAAGCGACAGTTTACGAACATAAGGATTCTGCTTTTGTCATCGAAAGTAAACTAAAGGTCATGCTTGAGGAGGATTATCTCGCCCTTGAGAAGAATATCGCCAAGGACCAGACCACGTCAGCGACCAATAAGCTTGGTTCAGACATAGTTCGTGAGGTTGTGATTCCCATACTCGAAAAGGAAGTCAACGAAGGCAAGAATTTTGCCCAACTTCGGCAGGTCTACAATTCACTCATTCTGGCGACATGGTATAAACGCAAGGTCAAGGAAAGCATGCTGGGCAAGGTGTACGCTGACCAAAAAAAGACCGCTGGCATTGATATTGCTGACAAGAACGAGAAAGACAAAATTTGGAAGCTATATGTTGAGGCATTCAAAAAAGGCTCTTATAACTATATTAGGGAAGAATACGATTCAACTACCAAAACAACCATCCCAAGGAAATATTTCTCTGGTGGGACGGCCTTGACCTTTGGAGCCGAATTCCAAGTGAAGTCCGTTGACCCTGCAGAGTTACAGGGCTTTTCTTCTAGACGAGACAAGGTTTTGCAGACGAGGGTCAACCCTGCGATGAAGGCGGATACGGCGATGGCAGGAAGGATTAGAACAGATACTACGCTGATAGGCGACCCTACAGAATGGCTATCTGATAAAGATATGCTTAAATTAATTAGGAGAGTTTTTTCTTCCAAAGAAATAAGTGATGTCTTGACGGGAGCCTCATCATTTGGGGATGAAAAATACGATGTTAAGGGGCTTTTTTCAATTTGGAGGCCGTATTTTGTTCAAATTCTGCGGGATGTGTATTTTAACAAGGCAGGTGTTCAGAAAGCCATAGATTCTTCTTTGCCAAAGAATGTCATAGCAAAATTGAAAGCCCCAATAAATTTTAACGGGCATAAATTATCTAGAGACCTGTATCAGATTGGGTTTAGAACAGATTTATTAATGCGTTACGTTGAACAGAAAGTTGAGCATTTGATTCAAACGCATGGTGCGAGAAGGTTGAAGATTGTTTTAGGTGGTACATCTTTTGAGGAGGTTCAGCTTGTCAATTTGGTACTTGAGAAGGCCCTTAGACTTTCAGCGAAGGCTCATAGGTTGAAGGAACAAGAATTTATAGCTTCTTGGGACATCCAAATCGTTGCGTATAGCATCACAACCGATTCTCTTTTACACATAAAAGAACTGTTACCAGCTGGAATTGACAGACCAAAATCAGTTCGATTAGAATATATGGATTTATTGGATGAATTTCAGTTGAATAGACTCGTGGCCGAGGGGCCGGATGTCGTCATTTGCTCACGAACTTTGTATATTTCAGAATACTATGCTGGTATGGGCAATCCGATAGTCTATCCTAGCGATACAAGAGACATGGCAAAGATGCGGGCTGGTGTAAGAAAAAGATTGGGTCTGATTAAGCAATTTGTGTTTCGTGTTTATCAGGCTTTGCCAGATGGGGGGGCATTTCTTATCGAACAACCATTTATTTTTCAGCCTGATTTTTCGGGATTTCAATACGTTGCTACGCCATTAGATAGTCTTGCTCATGGGTCAGGAATGATGTTAAAGAAATCGTAAATATTCGGTAATCACATATCCTCATTAATCTTCCTACCCAAAAATAAATAAAAAAACACTGGCTACGCAGAATGATTTTTTCTACAATACATCCA
>Ga0209697_10003631_pt1 | contig 20723 bp, 9 predicted proteins | sample AliMusrvi5mmetaG_FD_184115 | JGI IMG/M metagenome (GOLD analysis project Ga0209697, IMG submission 184115) | Freshwater lake bacterial and archeal communities from Alinen Mustajarvi, Finland, to study Microbial Dark Matter (Phase II) - Alinen... | ecosystem: Environmental > Aquatic > Freshwater...
GTGGTGGTACGCTGAAATATGTGTTAATTGCAGACAACGAGGCCTCTTCTTCGCTTGACACATCAGGAGGGGCTGTCAATTTCCACTTTTTTGATACCGATAATGCTGCTCCGTGGCAGATTGCGACCGCAGATGCGACACCGGGATGCTCAGTTGATGCAGTGAAATGCACGAAAGTGGATTATACAAACAGCGTCGGCGGATGGGGTGGCTTTTATTTGCAATTCACTGCTGCAAAGGATTTGAGCGCATATTCAAAATTATGTTTATATATCAAGGGAGCTGTTGGCGGAGAAAAACTTAAATTGGGCATGGTTGATTCTAACGATCCACCGGGAAGCGCTTTGTCAAAAGTTAATTTGGCGAGTTATATCACTATTTCGACTTCATGGCAACGCGTGGAAATACCGTTTACTGATTTTACTATTTTAGATAAAACTATTGTAACTCAACCTTTCATTATCGCTTTTGAAGATGCCTATACCGCAGCCAATGCGACAGTGTACATCGATTACATCGGTTTTGAATAATACCTAATCCCCTATTCCCGGCATAGAACGGTCATCGTTAATCATATTTGTCCCATTGCTTGTCACTCCCGAGAGTGTAATCGGGGTCCTCTCGATTGTCATTCCCGAGGTAGTCATCGGGAATATGGTTTCGGTCGGTTGCATACACCATATCCCCGATAACACAACTCGGGGATGACAGTCCTTTGGGTTTTCGTGGATGACAGTCTTATGGTTGATCGGGGATGACAGATCTGTGGTTTTCAATAAACCATTGAAAATTGCCTTAAACTTATAAAAATAACTATTGCGAAATTAATGTCTATACACTATACTTGTGTTGACAAGGAGCTTTTACAATAGTGAATCTAAAGAAACTGTTAACTTTGCTGTTTGTTTTTAATCTTTTCTGCAGTGTGGTTTCGGGGGCTCCTGCGCCCGAGGTCACAAAAAAAGAATACCGCGAGGCGTTTTTGTCGCCCGCACTGCAAAAGGATTATTACAAGATTATGATGCAGACGGTCAGGTTTTTTGACCATCAGCAATCAGCGGTTAATCTGCTCATTGAAAGTTTTCGGGGAAGCTCGACCTATTCCTACGATATGTTTACCCAAGCTTTTTGTACGGGCAAGGAGGGCTCGCTTGACGCGCAGTCCTTTACCTACGACGGGGCCGTGGCGGCGCTTTCGTTTTTGATGGCCGGGCAGGCAACAAAGGCCGAACGGATTTTGCGGGTGTACCGGCAAGAATTTTATTATGTCAAAGTTGACGCCATAGGGCTGTATAATTCTTACCGTACCGATATGCCGTTGAACAGATACGGCGGGCTTACCCCGGGCATTGACGGCGACAGAACCCATCTGGGACCGACCATGTGGGTAGCCATCGCTGCCCTGCAGTACACGGCCGTCACCGGCGATTTGCATTATTTGAGTTTAGCGATAGACATGGCCACCTGGGCCCGTCAGCTTAATCACTACCGGTTTGCTGATGGACAAAAAGGAGGGGTCTGCATGGGGTTCGGCTGGGGACCGGACTGGTCGCAGGTTTATTCGACGGAGAATAATGTCGATTACTACGCGGTGCTGTGCCTGCTTAAAGAAATATATTCGCGGGGCGATCATAAAGTAAAAAATATTTACGAGAATAAGAATCTCACCCCGCAGGCAATGGCAACGGAAATGAACGGGCTGGACAGGTGGTTCAAAGAGGTCGTTTATGATCCGGGAAAAAATGCGTTTCATTGCGGCTATAACGAAAATGGCGTAGACACCACGGCGGCGTTGGATACGATATCGTGGACCATCGCGGCGCTGGGCCCAAAAAAACTTGACGATATGGGTATTAATCCCTTTTTGTTGATGAATTATGCGGAAAAAAGTTTCAAGGTTTTTAACCGCATAGGTGAACAAAAAGTCGAAGGTTTTGATTTTACTAATGCCACAGGCCGCAAATCCCCGGTTCGGGTAATCTGGATCGAGGGCACGGGGTTTCAAACCGTCACCTATCAGCTTATGGCGCGCTATGCCGCTAAGCTGGGCCTTGCAAAAAAAGCGGACGAGTATCTGCAAAAAGCAGTAAAGTATTCCGATGAAATGGAAAAAGTTTCCCGGGCGGCTCATTTGATAGAATATGCACTGCCGTATGTGGCAAGGCGTCTCGGGGAAAAAGAGATTTTAACTACATTTAACGACGATTGGGAGATACCGCGGGGAAACAAAGGCCAGTGGGTTGCTTCATCTTCGTCAACCGCGTGGCGTTTATTCGCTTTAATGGGTTTTAACCCATTGGAATTCGACGAAAACAATATTCACTACCGTTATTTTGACCGTCCTGTTGCGAGAGGGCGCTGAGCAAAAAGCGATTTCACAGAGATTTCACAAGTTTTTTTAATGCGCAGAGCATCAAAAAGGTACAATATTTATGAAGGAATATATGAAATTATACTGTTCTCACCATCTGTCAAAGGGAAATGCTGGGCAATCGCCGGATGCAAAGCTTTTTGTCCCGTCGGTGTGGGATGGCTAAAACAGCCGGATATAGTTCATAAACGGCCAATTTTTTGTAACAGGGTGTGTCAAGATCGAAGATAGTCAAGTTATTTTAAAGGAGGATTTTATGCGTAAGACAGTTTCGTTGTTAGTTTCGCTGGTTCTGTTGGCGGTGGTTTCAACCGCGTCGTACGCGGCGTTTACTGGGATTTCACGATCGACCTATACGGCAGCGATAATTTTTACCGCCATAGGTAGTGTGCAGGCATCGTTCGAGGTCAGGAATGTTTCTGACAATGCCGTTGTGTTAACCGGAATCAGCTGGGATCCAGCGACCATTACGCTGGGCGGTACCACAAAATGGAAAGCATCCAGCCAGTATATCGTGATGCATTCGACCATTACTGCGGCGTCTGGCGGTATTCAGATATATACCGACAACAAAGCTGCCGATGCGGGAATATATGCGTATACGGGTATTTCAACAGCGACGGCGGCAGGACTTGTCGGTTATTCCACCACGACTTATGTGATGGCACCTTCTTCGACGACTCTGTCGATGTGCTGGCGCGTAGTTGACAATTCGACGACGACGCTGAACATCCAGCGGGGCACGGCGGGATATCCTGATCGTCTCTGGGAATCCACATTGGGCAGCGGGTTTCCATGTTTCCTGTGGATGATGGACAGATTCACCGGAGGGTTTAGTGATGGCATGGATTATATAACAGTGAAAGATGGCAATCGTGGTATTCAGTATGGCGAAGCGTCATGGGGCGGTTCAGCGTCACCCGATTATATCTACATCGGCGCTGACTTTACCACTGCGGTCACACCGCGCACCTATCGTACCAACACGCTGCGGGTGGAAGCGTTTACGGAATAACGAAAATTTATACGAAAGAAGGTGAGAAATGCAGAGATTGAGTAAATGAAAGCAAAAGTAACAAAAACTAAAAAAGGAGAAAATGTATGAAAAAATTATTGACTGCAGTTCTTTCCGTGACGATGCTTGGCGTGTTTGCCGCTACATCGTTTGCGGCATTTGGTTCAGTATCGAAGTCAACAGCGACCGCGTCGGTTAGTTTCGCCGGCGCCGGACTGGTTAACATTGCCATTCAGATCCGTAACCGGTCTGACGATGCTGTCGTAAGCAATCTGTCGTGGAACGCTGCCAGCGACATCGCACTGGGAACGACGGGTTGGAAAGCGTCTGACCAGTACATATTGCTGACATCAACCATCACCGCGTCGCTCGGAGGAGTTCAGATTTACAGCGACAACAAATCAGCTGACCTGACGCATCCGTACACGGGTATTTCCACCTCAACGGTTGCAGGGCTTGTCGGTTGGAGTGCTTCCAATCTGGCGCTTTCATCGTCTACTCTTCCCATGTGTTGGCGCATAACCGACACTTCGACGACGACGCTGAGCATCCAACGGGGCACGGAGGGCTTTCCTGATCGTCTCTGGGAATCGACCCTGGGAAGCGCTTTCCCCTGCTTCCTATGGATGATGGACAAGAATACCGGCGGATTTGCCAATGGAATGGATTACATCACGGTTAAAGCTAGAGGACATACTCCTAGCGGCGCCGCCATTCAATACGGCGAAGCGTCGTTCGGCGATTCAGCGTCACCCGATTACATCTATGTCGGCGCTGACTTCACCGCGGCTGTCACACCTGCTGCGTATGCGACCGTTCTGCGCGTAGAAGCGTACACGGAATAAGATCGTCATTCTCTATCTGGTGAGGCAGCGGCGCGTGCCGTTGCCTCACCGGTAAGGATTTTTTATTATGAGAACACTTGTCGTCTTTTTGTTGCTTCCCTTTTTTGCCCTGCCGGTTTTTGCCGGATTGAATGTTAATCCTTCCCGCGCGGAAATTGTTATGTCGGCGGGACAGTCGTATTCAAATGTTTATACCATTACCAATGACTATGGTGTTCCCATCACTATCAGCGTTGTGACAAAAGATTGGTTTGTCTTGCCGGAAAATAAATCTATTTCTGCAATCGATTGGCTGCAGGTTTCCACGCCTTCGTTTCATCTTGCGATTGGGGAGACCAAAGAGCTCAGATATCAGGTAGTGATTCCTACCCAGGCGGTTGGTTCCCTGGTCGGGATGATTTCTTTGTCGCCAAAAAGCGAGACGGAACAGGGAGTGACACTGGTTCTCAGCGTGCCGGTTTTTGTCACGGTTGCCGGTACTGAAAAAATTGATTGGGATTTCACTGATACGCAATTTTCCAACAAAAGCGGGAAACTACAGGTGTCGATAAAAATAACCAACGCCGGCAACATTCATTTGCGTCCGGTTGCCGAAGCAGTTCTTTTTGACGGTAAAAAAGTAGTCGGTAAAATGTCTTTCGGTGAAAGCAGGCCGGTGTATCCGGGATCCTATCGTTCAATCATGAGCACCATGGATGTGCCGAAAAAAGGGACATATAAAGGCGCGGTGAAAATTGTGTGCGCCGGGCAGGAAAAAATTAAAAAATTCAAATTAAAAATCAATAAGTCAGGCGAACTTAAGATAACATGGCTCAAAAAATAATAGTCCGATTCATGGCCGTTGTGTTGTGCCTCACGGCCGCCGTAGCGGCTGAAGCGGGTAATATCGGCCATACCGTATACGGGTTATGGTCGGAAACCTACGCGGGAATCATCTTTGGGGATGTGCGATATTCAAGTACCACTGCGACGGATGGGTATCTGGGCGCGTGGAATTGTTTTGTGTCCACTATAACCCCGGGGGCTGAAGGGCAGTATGCGCTTGAATTGGACACCTATGGGCAGAACGGCGGCATATTCATGCAGTTCGGGTATAACGGGACAGATACCAGTCCGCAGGTTCCGACTGACATGAGCGCGTACGCCGGCGGTACCCTTCAATTTATGGCGAAAATATACACCGAATGCGGGGTGAAGATCGAGTGGACGGGTGGCTCCAAGGAACTGTTGATGAATGCGAAGCTCGGTGTCGCTATGGATAACCAGTGGCATCAGGTTTCCGTGCCCCTTTCATGGTTCACGGGAATCAATTTATCCGCTATCACCTGTCCCGCTGATTTTTATTCGCAGTGGCTGGCCAGCCCGCCACTGACGCGCACGCTGTATATCGATAATGTGTTCTGGCAGAAAGCCAATCCGTCGTATACATTGAATGCGACGATAAAAAATACGCTTACGCACGCCGCCACGACGCAGATAACCTGGAGTAATGTTAATCTCGGTTCGACCAAGTGGAAAGCTGCCGACCAGTATATTGAACTCAATTTAGATTGCTATATGCCCAACTGGGGCATACAGATTTATACGGACAACACGAACACATTAACCGGCGCCAATCCCTTGTATGTTGGCGGCGGAAATCCTGCCGGGCTTGTCGGTTATTCTACTATGACTGTGACGGCTTCTTCTCAGACTCTGCCGATGTGCTGGCGCATTACGGACAGTACGATCACGGTCCCGAGCATTCAGCAGGGCGCGCCGTCGTATCCGGACCGGCTGTGGGATGCCAATACCTCTACAACAACATCAATTGCGAAAGCATATCCCTGTTTCTTCTGGTTGAAGGACCAAAAAACTCCCGATAACCCTTTGACGGTTGGAATCAACGAGGCCTTCAGCAATTCGGATGATTATGTGACCGTCTGGTCTTCTGGCGGGATTCACCATGCTGAAGGAGCCAATTGGGGTGGCGGTTGTTATTCTCCCAACTACATATATTTAGGTGCGAATTTTTCCAATGGGCTGACGCCGCGCACCTATAAGACGAACGAACTTACGCTTGAACTCTTCAATGATTAAGACACGAGTACTCTTCATCGCGCTGTTGTTGGCCGCCGCCGGGACGCTGGGCTACACAGTTACGGTCGTGGTGACGACGCAAGCTACTGCGTTTGTTAATTTTTCCAGCAACGCGCCCAATAACGCCATCGTTACCGAGGCGAATTATATTCTTAAGTGCCAGGCGGACAATACATTTAGTACCGGCGCAGGGGCGTTCAACGATGTTGCCGGCGCTCCGACATGGGTGGTGCCGCGCGAGAATGGGACAGCGGTCATCGGGCTCATTGAGGCGTTCATCGAGACGGGTACATTCGCATACAGGACCGGCGCTCTGCAATGCTTAGATTATCTTAAAAACCGACAGGAAGCCGACGGCGGATGGAGCAAATGGTATGACGAAACAACCCATGTGCGGGTAGATTCCGCGACCTCTCCTTCCGAGGCGGGGTCGGTCATCATGGCGATGTATAAAGCCAGCAAAATGGGGTGGGAAGATTCTTCTCATCAATATTACGCTTCAGCGAAACTGGCAGGCGGTTTTATTATGGCGTGCATTACCAACAAACCCGGGACAGCAAACGGGCTTGCCGGTGCCGGCAAAGAGTATACCGTAAGCTATTCAAGCGCCCCTACTGACGCCCGGGGTGCATATAAATGGAGCGACTGGAGCTGGGTGTCGGACAATTCATATGCCTATCTGGGGCTCATTACTTTGCGCGACTGGGCAGTTTCCACGGGGGATTATGCGTTCGCCAGAACTTGCAACCAGTTCGTTGCGGGGATATTGACTGGGATGAATACCTATCTTAAGAATCCTTCAAACGCGGTTTGGTATCGCGTTGTCGACGGTAACGGCGTGAAAATTGACGGTTATTCCGAGAAGATTGACGCGTTGTGCTATTATCCTCAAAAATATGATATTCCCGTGACGCAGTATGCGCAGCAGAATATTGCCCAGTGGATGGTGGACAATCTGCAGGTGACTACCGCAACAACAACGGTGCATCAGGGATACGGCGCTTTTATGTGGGTTGACGCCGGTTCTGAAACGGTTAAACAGCGCCGGTCGCAGGGTTTTTCTGAAGAGGCCTGGCTGGCGCTCGTTGATATCCCCGGTCAGACAGCACTTGACGCCCGCACCCGCGCCAAGAATTGGTGGCTTGATTACAATAATGCCAACGATATTCAAACCAGTTCCGCCCCGGTCAGTTATCAGTTGTGGGATGTGGTCAAAGGCGGTATTCTTGATTGGTACGATCCGATAGCCAATGCAGTCGCGCAATGGTGGGAACGATTTATCGACACTTCCGCAAACTGTATTTTGGTATACCGCGGCGGGTATGATTATACCGCCGGCATACCGCAAACGACAACCACTGTTTCGCCCCAGATTGCGCATACGCCGATTGTTTCCGTGTCGCCGATCACCGGTGTTTTGACGGCAACCGGAACCATAACCGCCAGTGCTCCTCTGCGGGCAGTTTCCATGACCTATTATTCAAATGCCGTCCCCGCTCCGGCGACGGTTTCAAGCGCTCCGGGCGGAGCGACGACATACCATTTTTCTCTCAGTGCGTCGCCGGATCTCTCGACAGCGACCACCTTTTACTACTCACTGCACGCTGTGGATGCGGCGGGTAACGAAATTCGCGCTCCCGCCGACGGATACTATGCCGCACAAGTAGCCCGTGCCGCACAGGCGACCTTTAACGCTTCCGGCGGACAGTTAGCCCTTCCGGGCGGCAACGCGTTCGGCGGAGTGGCGTCCATCTCCATTCCGTTGGGAGCGCTGGACTCAAATCAGACGATTACATTCCTCGAAGTAAAGCCGGAGGATGTCGGCATCAATCCCCCGACCGGGAAATATACCCTTGGCGTTGATATGCCGGTGGTCATGTACCAGTTTTTGCCGGAAGGATTGACCTTTGCCCGCCCGGCAACGATTACCCTGCTGTATCCTGACGATAATAATGATAATATCGTCGACGGGACGACTATAGACGCCAGCCAACTGTCCATTCTCTGGTGGAATGAAACCTACCAGCAGTGGGATTATGTCGGCGGGGTTGTTGACACGATACATAAGACAATCACTTGTCCGATCACTCATTTCAGCGTGTATGGCGTCGGGTTCAAGGGGCCGCTTACCGACAACGATTACCGGCCGAAAGAAAAGATCATTACCCCGGCAACCATTGATAACTACAATGATTTTGCGAACTTCGGCGGCATCGGGATTGACGATAGCATCTATATCTACGATGTGACCGGCCGCAGAGTCAGAGAATTACAGCAGGGCACCTCCCGCTGGGACGGCAAGGACCAGGACGGCAGGATAGTTGAGAGCGGCATTTATATCTATCAGATAAAAATACACGGAAAGAATAAGCCCATCAGCGGCACCATTGTTGTCGCAAAGTAGACATCTATGAAAAAGCTAACACTTTCTTTCATTGTTTTATTTATCTCGCTTCCCGCCGCGGCCGCGTTTAAGGATGCCGGCTGGGGCGCTCGTCCGCTGGGTATGGGCGGGGCGTTTACCGCCGTGGCAAACGACGCTAACGGCCCGTTGTTTAATCCGGCGGGTATCGATCAGGTAACCCACAAAGAAGCGACCTTTATGTCTTCTAAATTATTTACCGGGCTTGAAGGTGTTGAGATTGGGCAGAATTATTTTGGCTATATTCATCCCTTGGGCCGTCAACTGGGCACGCTTGGCATTGTGTGGTCGTCGCTGTACGCGCCCGGATATTATCGTGAAGATACCGGCAGTATTTCGTACGGAAAATATATCGAATCGCTTTCATCATCGAAAATAAATGTATCCATGGGCGCCAGCATGCGGTATCTGCGCCATGAATACAGTTTGGACCAGTACACCTCACGAGACCCAGTGTTTGCTAACGGGTATAGCGCGGCTGCCATGACCGCTGATTTCGGTGCGCTGGTGGCATTGCCCAAGATGGGTTTGTCATTTGCGTTCGCCAGCAAATGCGTAAACAGCCCCGATGTTGGACTGAAAACGCCCGATGTGGTGCCCAATGAAAATGTGGCTGCGGTCGCCTACTATACCAATATGCTTCCGTATGTCAAACTACCCAATTTTACCATCGACGCCGATGTGGTCAACCGCGACAATATCACCGATGTCCGGATTGGCGTCGAAACATGGTTGATGAACGGAAAATTCGCCATCCGTGCGGGAGAACGGCCTCAAGAGATTTCCATGGGGTTGGGCTACGAGCTCGGATTCAAAAAATCAGCGACAGTTTTGGTCATTGATTATGCGTTCGGCTGGCCGCTGCAAATGGAGCAGACCACCGGTACCCACCGGATGGCTGTCACCGTCAGATTCCCCTAATTAAAATGATTTCCCGGTTGTTGTCGTTGTAGCTGCAAAGCTTGCTCTGCGGGTGTGCTGTAACGGTATACATCAACGGCGGCGAAGCAAGCTTCGCGGCTACAATAGGGAAAAAACATACAGTAACAACAATATTGTAAATTCGTGTTTCACAAATTGTTCACATTTGTGACAGGCCAATTTCAGCAGTGCGTGGTACAATAGAAATGCAGGACAAAGCATCGGCAGACAGTTCATAAAAAAGTGATTGACAAATCGGCGAATTTGTATTATTAATACAGTGCGGTAATTTATGAACTTCTCAGCGAAGAACTCACCATCAGGGCTGGCTTTGCGCAGAGCACTTGCGGGGCTCACCGTTTTCTGTATTCTGGCGAACGGTTTGTCGCCGCGATTTGCCATACAGGAAGATGATTTTGCGGTGGCCTCACAGATTGCTGCGACACAATCCCAGCTTCTTCAGTTTTTTATTTTAGCGACACTTCCGGTCAGTATCGTCGAAGGATTGATGAATACAGGCACAGCGGTGCCGAGTTCGCGCCCGCATCATGCAAAGAATACGGAAAAAAATTCGGCTAATACCTCTGCTGATTATTCGCTGGTGTCCGTGCAGAAGAACCTGAACATCAATCGTCACGGTGGATTACATACGCTTCTCCGCGACTATACGCAGCTGGCGGGGCTGTTCCGGTCGTGCCAATTTTCCGTCGATAACCTTCAATCGCGTGCCGCGCCGCCGTTAGGTGTCGGATTATGCATGCTGTTATTCTTTTTTCTGCTTCCCCGCAGTGGTCTCGACGATAATGCCCGCCGTATTTCTCTTGGTAATTTTTATGCCCGGTTCGTGTCAACGAATCGGGTTTTTTCTTTGTTTATCGTCCGTGTGGTTCCCATCCCCGTTAGGGAACTGACCGGCGGATTTTTGCGGAGGGGGTCATGAAGATCACTGAATTTTTAAATCTGAGCGTGAGCGACGCATACCGCGCCACCGTCCGATCGATGTCTCGCTGGGCGCAACGGATTGGTTGTATGCGCCCGATTGCGGTAGTGACCCTTTCTTGTTTCATCGTTACGGGTGTTTTCGGGCAGGTTCTTGCATCTATAGCCGACGACCGTCAGACGCTCGAACAGTTTCGCCAGATGGTCGGGCCGGCAACCATTCCCACTACTTTGGGCAGAATCACTGCCGCCGCCAATCTGGGCAGCAGGGAAGTGATTATCAATATCCAGGACCTGCACTGCAGTCCCGAGGTCCAGAAGAATATCAGCCAGATCATCGAACTGCTTAACGCCAAAGGGCGGGTTTCGACGATATACCAGGAAGGTGCGTGGGGAACAGTTAATGTGTCTTGGGCTGACGCGATTACTGATGGGAAACTGCGCACCAAGGTAGTTGAGGGACTTCTCAGCCAGGGTGAATTGACCGGTGCGGAATACTACTGCTTGCAGAAGGGCAAAAAAGGGCTTATTACCGGTATTGAAGACAAAAAAATATACACCACCAATGTGGCGCGCCTTGACGCCGTCATGGAAAGCAAAGAAGCAATCGAGCAAGTCATCGGAAAGATGGAGCTCGGTGTAGAACAGATTGTGCCGGTTTATACCGGGGTCAGGAACCGCCGCCTTGAAGATAAGATACGGGAATACAAATCCGGCACCATCGATTCCCGTAAGTTTTACCGCTTTGTCCAGAAGCAGGGTGAAAAATCTGGCATTGATGTTGCCAGTTACCAGAACATCACAGCGTTCCTGGCGATGGGTGAACAGGTCCGTTCCCTCAATTACAGTCAGATAAGCGTTGAGTTACAGAAATTCGTCGGACTCCTTAAAAAAACGCTTCCGTACAACGCATACAAAACCCTCGAAGAGAGCACGGATAACTTCAGCAAAGTTGACGAGCTTTATGCGTCCCTTGCGCGGATATCGGGTAAATACAATCTTAATCTTACCGCAAACTACCCGCAGCTGGCACGGTTTTTTGAATATCTTGAGAAGAACCAGCGGGTAAACCCGCTGACGCTGGTACGCGAAGAAAAGAAGCTGGTGCGCGACATTAAGACGGCGCTGGCTGAACGCGACAGCGAAAAAGATATTGTCTTCCTTGCGGACTTCATGGGGGTTTACCGGGACTACTTCACCACCAAGATATCGATGGACGACTACACCTATTTCACCCAGAACATAGACCGGTTCAACCATCTCTGGGCAAAGTACCGCAGCCGCGCGGACCTTGCCCGTCTTGCGCCGTATGCCGCGACACTGCACGATTATTATGCAGCCAACCAGGAACGCACGATGGTGTTTTTACGCAACAGCATCGGCGACCGCCCGGTAGTTGCCTCAGCCGCCCCGCACGCAGGACCGCAGGGCATGGAAATGATTGCCGGCGCCGAGCGCGTAGTGGTGATGGTGAGCGGCGGATTCCACACGCAGGGATTTACCGAACTGTTGCGCGCGCGCAATGTTTCCTATGTTACCATCACGCCCAATGTGACCACCGATTTGGCCCCCGCGACTAAAGCATATAACACGCTCATTCACGAACAAGCGGTGCTCGCCGCGCAGGCGTTGGGCCCCCTGGTTATCGGGGAGAAGCCCACCGATGTCATTGCCCAGAAAGTTGCCGGCGTCGCGATAGCTGACCTTGTGTACCGGCAGAAAATGCCGATAGTTGACATTATTCGTCTTGTCACAGAGGTAATCGAGAATCTGGGCGTGCAGTCCCCGACCATCGCTATTGAAGTTTCCGGCGATGAGTTCACCTTCACGATAACGGTTCCCGGCCGAGTCATGGTTCTGCGGTGCGGCAAGACCGGCGCTATTACCAATGCATCTGTCACCATAGGCGCGCAGACAACGACCCTGCGTTCAGCTTCCCGCGCAGCCCGCTTTGCGCAGACCATCGCCGGGACGGCATGGTACACCCGGATAGCCGGCTGGTACCGTTCAGTAATCAACGCCTTCACCCCGGCCGCCCGCCGGTTGGTAAATGAAGATGCAGTTCTGTCGATAACGAAACTGGCAGGCAATGTCTTCGACTCGGGTAAAGCAGGGCGGACTTTCATCGAGGGCATTTTCACTAACCCTGCGCAGCGCCGTGGCGCCGTGTGGGTCATCTCGGGAACAAACAAAGAATTTACGGAGTTGCAAGGTTTTTTCACTGCGGCGCGCATTACCCAGAGTTTTACCTATTACGACGATAACGGCAACATAGTCATGTATTTCCCGCCAGAGACTGGCAAGAAGGCGCTTAGCGACTTGCGGAAACTTCTCAAAGACCGCACGCCGCACGAGGTTGACCTTGGCCGTCATTCCCGTGGGTTGAAAATTGCTTTTGAAAATGGTGCTGAATATCTCAAGTCGGTGATGAAGGAGGCCATAGGCGATATGGCTGAGGTGGATTCTGGCGGAGCGGTTGCTGAGGCCTGCAAAGAAGCGTTCATGAAAATACGCAAAATTTCCCCCGAAGCATGGGGTCAGGATCAGTGGATGTTCCAACTGCGCACAGCAGTCCGGATGACTGTCGGGCACTATGTGTTGCTCGCCACCGGCGGCGGTAAAACATTTGTTGTCATTACGGCATGGGCAAAACTTTTACATGATTCGAAAGCAAAGCGTATTCTCGACGAAAAAAACAACTCGCCGGAGACGAAGCGCCGGGGAGTGCTGGTGTGGACCGCCAACTATAAGCTTGCTGAGAGAGATGCGATAACGGCGAGCCAAGCGGCGGCTAATATGCCCAATGCCCGCGAACTTCTTGGTGCGCGGACAATTTCCGGTATTAACGGCATTCCCATTGGGTTTTTGAGGAAGGGATCTGACGGCAAAGATGCCAGCACGGTCTTTGTCGACGGTGTTGTACATGAGTTCGGGAAAGATGTAGATGTCCGGGCGTGGATATATGACAACTGCGATGTTATCTATACTAAGGCGGAACAATCCGTGTGGGACGCCGAGACCGAGGCGCAGGCAAAATTCCGCGCCGACCGGCACCAGATGAACCGTCAATGGTTTGTACTTGCCGACGAAGCCCATACTGTGCTTGACCTTCAAGGTGCAAACCAATATACCCGTACCAGCGGCAGGGAACTGCCAAACGCCCGGATGAGTCTTGAAGCTCAAAGAGAAGCAGCCGCTCTTGCTGAGGAACTATTTCTCGGTGAAAAGCTGTATACAGATGATTCTGAAAAGCAGGAGTTCGTTCTTACTCGAGCTGGGAATGCGCGCTCAAAAGAAAGATTCAAAAAATTCAATGCAGCTCGTAAGGAGGCGGTCAATGCGACGCCGGAACAATGGACTACACTGATTGAAAGATTCATTGGTAATCCGAATGCTGTCCCCCAAAATCTTATAGAGCGTCTTGCCGCTACCGCTGCAAAAGACGAGCGTGCTATCGACGAATTAATAAAAAAAGAGAACGCCAGAGTTGTTGCCGCCGCTCGTGAAGCACAACAAGAGTCCTACGCACTGAAGCAGTTGAATACACAAGAACTCCGTAAGCAGTTCCTTGCCGAAGCGCAAAAATACTTGCAGAGCGAATTATCTGACTTGGCGTGGGCAGGGCTGGTAAAAACGGCCATGAGCGCCTGTAATCTTGATACAGTTTTAGGTAAGCAAGAAGTGGACAAACTCATTAACGCAGGAAAATTGAAGGCCTTTCGGCGGGAAGGCCGTGATTATGCCATCACGGAAGACGCCGATAAAAAAAAGATAATCAGTATTATCCAAGAATCGACCGGCGATCTTGGCGCCAACCAGCGGTGGGGCAACGACTTGCATGCGGCAGTCGAGATTGCTAACGGTATTGTGCCTGAAGTAGAGAAATATACTTCATCGGGAATGATGATGCAACAGTATCTGGGCTTGGAACATATCATTGGTTTTGGAGCGGTGTCTGGGACATTTGACCGTGATGTTATACAGGAAGTATACAACAAAGAAGTGATTGTTGAAGGACTGCAGGATCCCCTGACTGAGCGTCCATTGACCAATGCAGAAGTCAAATCGCGGGCCCGCCCGATGGTGGTTGGCCGCTATATTGATACAACGAAAAAGGAAAAAGATGTCAGAGTGCTTGCGACAATAGGCACGATTCTTTCGACGCTGAAAAAAAGTTCCCTGCTGGTTAAGGTTGAATCCCCCGCCGCTGCAGCCGAAATGAAAGAAAAGTTGATAGCGCAAGGCATTCCGGAAGACAAAATTGAGGTGGTTAACGCATTAAATGCTGATTTGTCAGTGCTCGATAAGCTTGGCAAGACACCCGGAACGATAGCTATCGTTACCAACTTAGCCGCTATCGGCGTTGACATACAACTGGACGATATTGTTGAGAGTATCGTGGCATTGTCCACCTATGCGGACGGGTCACAGCTTGAAGAGTTCCAGTTCCGGACGCGCGCCGGCCGTTCTGGAGCTGTTGGGTATTATATTTCAATGTGGTCGCTGGAAGACCATATATTTCTGAATAACCCCGAAATGGGCCTTGAGGCGCAGGCTGTCATCCGTGGGCTCAAGCCAACCGATAGCAATCCAACAGCAGTGAAAGTCAAGTTGACTGAGATTATCAAAGATAATCATAAGGACTTGAAGCCGGAGGACACGACTTTTATAACGGGACATCTTAATAGTCCCGACAATCTTCTTATGGCTTCCGGCTTGACAGAAATCCTTGACACTGCAGGTAAACCGGTCATGGTGAGCATAGCGGAAGGGTTTGTCAATCAACAACGGCATGACCAGTCCCGCCAGCGCATTCGCCAGATGATATTACTTAATGCCCAGGGCAGCGTCAAAAATGCCCAGGGTAGCGTCCAAGATCCCCACATGGTTGCGATTCAGGCACAGCGTGATGCATTTCTTGATATGGTGCCTGAGAATATCAAAGCTGCTTTAAGCCCGTGGTTCTCTGAGAAGGAGCTTGAAGATCTTTCCGCCATTCTTTCCGCCGAAGAAAAAATGCAGCTTCAGACAGCGTCGCGCGAAGCTGTTGATACCTATGAAGAATGGTTCCGTCATTCCGTTATTACACAGAAACAGCGCATTGACGCGTTTTGCCAAACGACCGTTGCACAAATACTGGGACTGCATGCGGATGTGCTTCTGGCACCCGGGATTGAACGGGCATTTGGCACGATGCAGAAGACGGTAGAAAAAGAAATCCGTGACCGTGCTTCCGTTCTGCGGAAAGCACACCACCTCGATAAGCCAAAGCTGGCGGCGCGGCACTCCCTTCCCGGAAATGTATTGCAGCAAGCGGGTTTTGGTACAGCTGCATGGATTCTGCGTATCGGCGGGTTTGGTTTGCCTTTGATTTTGACCGCGCTGGGGGTCAGCATTTTCCCTGCGCTGGTTCCGCTGGTGACACTTGCGTTTGGCACTGCGCACGGTATGCTGGTGGCGAACATGCTGACATTGTTGCTGGTGGTGGCGATGGTAACGCTCAAAAAAATCTACATAGACCGCATCAACGAGAGTCGCAGTCCCGGCAAAGCGATAAAGATGTTCACCGATGGCACGCGCAGTACGGAAACCTTGAACCGTGCATGGCCCGATTTCCTGTTCTTCGTCAGCAATAATTTCACGACCACCGCAACGGCGTTTGGCATAGGGGCCGTGTTCATCAGCATTCTTTTCCCTTCGGTGGCAGCAGTGCCGATGTTGGCGGTCGCGGGGCCGTTCGTTGTTGCCATGGGACTGACTGCGTCGCTCTTGATGATAGTTTTTGGCCAAAGAGACCTTAAAAAGATTAAAACGGTGTCCGTGGGCAGAACCCAGCGGTTCACCGCGGGCATGCTTGCGGGACTGCTGATAACCGGGACCACCGCAGTAACGGTTGCCGTAGCTCTCGCGGGGATACTATCCATTCCTGCTTCATTGTTGCTGGGAATAGGGTTCGTGGTGATGGTCATAAACGGAGTGTATGTGCTTCCCCGATTTGCCGGGGTTGACCGGATGCTTAATGTTCGTACTGCGGGTATTGGCATTGCGGCCGGTATTGCCGCCGGCGGATTTGCCGTATTTATGGCCCAGGCAGTCGGCATAGCGACCGTTCTATCAGTAACACAGTATGCGTTCTCCGCCGCCATTCTGGCCAGCATCATTGCCGGCATTATAATGGTCAAGCAAGTACATTATTACCGTGCGCCGGCGTTTGCCGAAGGCCGTACTGTCGGGCGTTTGTTTTTGGTGACCATGCTGGAAGTACTGAGCGCCAACATGGGCAAGGTAATCTTTGCGTTCATGGGCATCGGGTTCATCGTCAGTATGGTAATAACCCCGTATCTGTTACTATTTATGGTGGCATTGCCGATTATTATGGTCGTGCTGTGGCAATGGAAGCCGAAGTATCTGATGGTTTTCCTCGGCGTTCTAACATTAAGCAGCGTTGCCGCAGGCAGAGTTCATGCCGAGGATCCTCCGCCTGTGGTGGTGGATCCGGCCCCGACTGAAGCGCCTGCGACGGATACCCCGCCTGCTGATGCAACGCCGACGCCGGTGCCGACTGAAGATCCTGTGGTAGTTGCGAAGAACGCGGCGATACAAGAATTTCGAGATCAGGTTGATAGTGCTGGAGCGACTGATGCAATAAACCACCAGTATCCTGGCGCATTGGCAAGTCCGGAGAAAATTTGGAGTGATATACTTAGGAGCAATCCAGATAAGAGCTTAATCCCCGCTATCATTTCTACGGCACAAACCGCATACACAGATTTTTTGAAGATTGAGAAGGAAAATGCCGCAATCAAAGCATTTCAAGATGCGGTCAATGCGGTGCGGCATGGTCCCGAAGCAATTAAATACGAATATGGTATTGATATCAAAGATGGTCCTTCGATTTTGAGCAGTCCCAAGATATTGAACAATAATGTCGCTACGGAAATTGGGCCCATCATTAAAACTGCGGTGGATAATTATAACAAGAAGTTGGCAATTGATGATGTTATTGCAACGGTTGGCACAGCCAATGCAGACGCTGTCAAATATTTTTACAGCGTAGCAGTCAGTGAAAGTACGCGGGATGCCATTTGGACGACGATTCTAAAAGAGAATGCCGACGCAAATGTTGCTGCACTCATCCAAACGGCTGTTGACGAATACGCAACTGTTCAAGAGATAAAGACTACCGTTGGAATGGAAGCTTTTCTCACAGCGCGGCTTGGGAGTAGTCCTTTTGGCGCCGATAGTAAACTGACTGACTCAGCCAAAGATCTCATTACCACAGACACGATGGCGAGCCTCAAAAAACAGTTGCCGATATATACGCTGTATATTGATCCCGCCGAAAAAGTGAAGGCGTATCTTGACTGGGCAAAGAACGGCACGGACATTTATGCATATATCAAGACGCTGTCAGCAACATACGCGGCGGAAAAAATAACTCGGTTTTCCGCAGTGTATGATAGTTACAACTCCCCTGACGACACAAATAAGAATATTCCGCCATTCATGGATGCTTGCGTGGGGGATGCTAAGAAAGCGGGGGCATCCTATGCAACCTTAAACGACATGATTATAGCTGTAGCCGCTAACCCCACCGACTTGTCAAATCGCGCCACGATTTTCGCTAATGCCAACTACCAAAAGTGGATGGATCTTTTGGTGAATGAGCAATCGGGAAAATACTACGATCTTGCGGCTGGCGATGCGGCGTTCACAAAAGAGTCGGATATATTTAATAATGCTACTTATTCATTGTGGATTGCTATCCAGGCTACCCCTTCAAACAAGAAGTCGACAATCGTTATAAATACTTACACTAATTATTTTGCCACGGGTAAAACTTCCACCGACTGGCAAGCCCAGGTGGATACTTATGACCTGTACTTGACTTACAAAATTGATACTAATCTCATTTTCAAGTCGTATGTTGATGCCCTTGCCCAAAAGCTTGGGAAAACTGTCCCTGAAGTCATCATTATGCTTTCCGCACGGAGTACTGATACCCTGAAGCGGGAAGCGCAGTTGTACACAACCGCCAGTGGGATTGATGCCGGTTTGGACACCCTCGACCATAAGGCGAAAGAGGCGGGACAGACGGGACAAGAGGGGCTGGCGAAAACATGGTACGACCAGATTGTCATTGCCGGGGGCACCGCTGAAGTTGAAGCCGCCAAGACCGCGCTTACCACGCTTATCGCAACTCATAAACATACCATGACCGTACAGGAGTTCGTTGATTTCCTTGTCACAACGGCTGGGGGCGTATCAGCAATCAATCTTATGTTTGGTATCAATCTTACGGCAGTGTCCACGAATACAGGTATTATTACTGATGCGTGGATGGTAACAAACAAACCACTTTTAGTAGCATCGATTGATGACATCATGGGGTTGTCAGCATATACGACAGATCGCACCGCGTTTCTCAAGCAGCAGGTTGCGGCGTACAACCTTGCGGCGGGGTTGAATGCAGATGCGAACGCTCTTGCCTATGTTGAGGCCCGCTACTTATCGGGCAAGAATCTTTATTCCGGAACCGCGCTGACGCAGGAAGGGCAAGATTTCGTCAATGGAAAGGCAATCGTTTCTGGGGGCAAGTCCGCCCAAGAGACGGGAGCTGCGTTGCTCGCGGAGTACACAAGCAAGGGAGCCATTTACGCACTTTACGATACATCCACTGACGCAAAAAAAACAGCGAATGCCAAGAATGTGCTTTATTTCAATCAAATAAAAAAAGATATGTCGTATACGGACGATTGGGCAATGATTGATGGAATGGTCACGCAGTTCGATTTAGCCGATTTCAATAAGCAAGTCGAGATATTCTCCCTCTACAACGGCGATATTCAGGTTTATGTGGACTTTTTGAGAGGAACGAAAACGGTGACTGCTGAAATCCGGGAGTTGTCGCCGACCTATAAAAAAGATGATTTGACATATAAGGCGAATCTGTACAAAAAATATCTCGATACGGCCAGTCCGGAAAGAAGCTATATAAATCAAGTAGTTGCAGATACCAAAAAATCGGTAGCGGCGATTATAGACGAAGCATGCACGGATCAGCCGGCATTTGCCCACAAGGTCACGCTCAATACGGATTACACTATTGGCACGAACAATGGTCTGTGGATGCGCCAGATCAAGTCCGATGATGCGACGAAAACAGTGACCGCTATCATTAATGATGCGTATAGCAATCTGCCGAAGTTCACGGAGCTGGTGACGATATTCCATACGCCTGACGATGCCACCCATACGAAAACATATGCATGGCTGCACTTCCTTGGCGAAGCAGCCCAAACGGGTACGATGAGCAAGGCAGTTGAATATGTGTATACAAACGACTGGGATGTGGCCACTCATGATTTTAATTCAAAGTTTACCACCGAGGCGAGTCGTTATGCGGATTATACTTCTAACGATGAAATCTCGGGCATCATCAATTTTGCCGCGACAAATAGGGGCAAAAAGCCCTATCAGGCAGTAGAAACCCTTGCTTATGAAACCACCGACAATTTGAAGCGTGCCAATACGCTCCGGCTGGAAGCGACGCTGACCGTTTATGTGAAAGCTCAGGCGGATGCGAACAAGCAGTTTGCATACCAGCAACTCCTGGAATATGCCAAGAAATCAGGAGATATCGGTTCAGTCACAACCAATCTTAAGAAGGCGGTTCCCGTGTGGGAATTCGTCACATTGGCGCTATCGAATGCATTGACCGCCCCGATTAAATTCATTTACGGCATCGATCTGCCTGCGGCAGCAACGGATATTACCTACGACTATATAACCAGCTCAGACACAACCAGCCTGAATATCATTAGCACCATCAACAACATTATCGGTGATAAAAAATACGACAAAGACACCTATCCGGCATATCTGAAAAATCGTTCCGCTGTAGCGACTGCAATTCAAGCCAATCCGACATGGCTTGAATATGTCAAGGCCCGCTATTTGGACGGCAAAGATTTGGTGACCAGTAAAACGGTCACGGCTGAGGGTAGGGCATTTTTGGAAGCCAACATTACTGCCGAAATTTCCACAATGAGACGGGTTCGAGTGCGCCGATTTTCAATCCGGAAGGTGAATTCATCGGGGGGTTGGTAATGACTGGCCGCTATTATAAAG
>Ga0209697_10003633_pt1 | contig 20721 bp, 12 predicted proteins | sample AliMusrvi5mmetaG_FD_184115 | JGI IMG/M metagenome (GOLD analysis project Ga0209697, IMG submission 184115) | Freshwater lake bacterial and archeal communities from Alinen Mustajarvi, Finland, to study Microbial Dark Matter (Phase II) - Alinen... | ecosystem: Environmental > Aquatic > Freshwater...
CCAGCACGCCGCCAGATTGCCATGACGGCTTTCTGGAGTCCCGTACAAAATCTAGAAATCTTGCGCCTCTATTCCTTCGCCCGCGTTCTGACCTGAGTAGTTACCCTGCCGCAACGGGGCTCAATGGTCGTTTTCAAACAGGCTCTTGCACAGTCGGTCTTCTTGACAATACTGGCCAGACCCGATAAAGAATTACCCTGTGCTCTTGTCTTCGTTCAAGCTGCCTTTTCGGCTTTCGGGCCGGCAAGTCGATATGGTGAAATTCAATTTACTGCGTTGTGTTTTCTTGAGCTGTTTGCTGTTCTCCGCGGCCTCCGCCCCGGCCCAAGTGATCATCAGCGAGTTCATGGCCGACAATAAGAAGACTCTGGCCGACGAGGACGGCCTGTATTCCGATTGGATCGAACTGTACAACACGAGTGCCTTCCCGGTGAACCTCTCTGGCTGGGCCCTGACTGATGATCCCGCCCACCAAAAGACCTGGCTCTTCCCGGCGACGAATCTCACCGCCAGGGGATTCCTGGTCGTCTTCGCCTCCGGCAATAATCGCTCCGTCCCAGGTTTGCCGTTACATACCGATTTCAGTCTCAAGGCAAGCGGCGACTATCTCGCCTTGTTGAAGCCGGACGCCAGCGTTGCCACCGAGTTCGCGCCAATGTTCCCACCTCAGTATCCCGACGTTTCGTACGGGCTGGCTCAACAGGTGACGACCAACACCCTGGTCCCCTCTGGCACGAGCGCAAAGGTCTTCGTTCCTATGGATAGCAGCCTCGGCACAACATGGACACAGCTCGGATTCAACGACGCGAACTGGACCGCGGGCGCTACCGGCATCGGCTATGAAACGGCTGTCCCTGGTTTCGCCGTTCGCAATTACATCGCCAATGTTGGGACGTGCAGCCTGCCGGCGGCGCAGGCTGTTATTAGCAATCCCTCTCAGCAACTGGCTGTCTATGCGGAGAATGCTCCCTTTATCAACTACTTCAACACCGGCAGTTCGGCCAACTATGGTGACGACCGGACTTTCCCCGGCCTGAGCTTGGGCGTGGACCAGGAGAACTTTGTCCTCGAAGCCACCGCAACCATCACTATCCCCGCGCCAGGCTACTGGACCTTCGGCGTCAACAGTGACGATGGGTTCAAACTCTCCATCGGCAGTTTCATTATGTCCTACCCGGATCCGCGAGGGCCGGGAGATACCCTGCAGACCTTCTACTTTTCGTCAGCAGGCAACTACCCATTGGATCTCATCTTTTACGAATGCGGCGGAGGCTCCGAGGTTGAACTTTACGCCGCTCAAGGGAGTTTTGGCTCATGGAATTCCACCAATTTTCGCCTTGTGGGTGACGTCCCGAATGGCGGATTGGCCGTGCAGGCGCCCGTCGTGTCGGGCGGCGGCGGGACCAGCAGTTACCGGCCATTGATCGCTACCGATGTCCAGGCTCGAATGGAGGGTGTTAATGGTTCCGCTTACCTTCGGGTTCCCTTCAACGTCAGCAACCCCGCCGCGCTCGAATCCTTAACTTTGCGCGTGAAATATGACGATGGCTTCGTCGCCTACCTCAACGGAACGCGCGTCGCCAGTCGGAACGCGCCGGCTTCGCCGCAGTGGAACTCCACCGCGACCGCCGCTCACCCGAACTACCAGGCGTTCATCTTCGAGGATATCAACATCTCTGCCTTTTTGAGTTTACTCCATGCGGGCGCAAACGTGTTGGCTATCCAGGGACTCAATCAGACCGCTGCTGACTACGACTTCCTGCTCTTACCCGAGTTGGTGGAATACAAGGTTGGCGCGCTGACCAACATGTATTTTGCGACCGCAACGCCGGGCGCCTTTAATAATAGCGGCTTCGTCGCCTTTGTCGCCGACACCAGGTTCAACCCGAGTCGCGGCTTCTATTATTCTCCTTTCAGTCTCTCGATCACTTCGGCCACCGCCAATGCGACGATTGTTTATACAACGAATGGATCCGTTCCTTCGTTGACCAATGGCACCACCTATACGACTCCCTTGCCGATCAGCCGCACCACCGTCATTCGCGCTGCTGCCTTCAAGACCGGCTTCGAGCCTTCCCATATGGACACCCACTCCTACATTTTTGCGAGCGACGTGGTCCGCCAGTCGCCTGCCGGCCAAACACCTCCCGGTTGGCCCGCCAGTTGGGGCGCGAACGTCGTTGATTACGGCATGGACCCTGACGTCGTGAATAACCCCGTTTATAGCGCTGAGCTTACCAATGATCTCAGATCCATCCCCTCCTACTGCATCACAACCGATCTAAAGAACCTGTTTGACCCAGCGACCGGTATCTACGCCAACCCCGGCAATGACGGCGACGCCTGGGAAAGACCCGCCGCCATCGAATTGATCTATCCCGATGGTACCAAGGGCTTCCATATCGACGCGGGCATCCGGATCCGGGGCGGTTACAGCCGTAGCACGGGCAACCCCAAACATGCCTTCCGTCTCTTTTTCCGCCAGGAATACGGCACCTCTAAACTGCAGTTCCCGGCGTTCGCCAAGCAGGGTGGCGCCGATTCCTATGACTGCTTTGATTTGCGTACGTTCGAGAACTACTCCTGGAGCTTCGAAGGCGACTACCGGTTCATCGCTCTCCGCGACCAGTTCTCGCGCGATACGCAGTTGGCGCAGGGCCACCAGGCCGAACGCGGCGACTTTTACCACCTCTACATCAACGGCGAATACTGGGGACTGTATAACACGGATGAGCGGGCCGAGGCCTCTTACGGCGAAACCTACTTTGGGGGGAACAAAGAGGATTATGACGTGATCAAAGTCGATACCGGCGCCGGCTACACCGTTTTCGCCACGGACGGGAATATGGATGCGTGGACCCGCTTGTGGCGGGCCGCCACTAATGGCTTCACCGCTGACGCTAATTACTTCAAGATCGAGGGGCTCAACGTCGATGGCACACCCAATCCTGCTTACGAGAATCTGCTCGATGTGGATGATCTCATCGATTACATGCTTGTTATCTTCTTCACCGGGAACATCGACGCTCCCATCTCCGCCTTCCTGAACGACAACAATCCCAATAACATGTATGCAATGCGCAATCGAACCGGCCTCTACGGTGGCTTCCGCTTCTTCGCGCACGACTCCGAGCACACCCTGCTCCATGAATCCTCCCTTGGTAATACCGATGAAATCCATCGCGACCGCACCGGGCCTTTCGCCGCGGGTAACCCGATCCAGCAAGGTGCCGCAACCGCCCTGGCCTGCAGTAATCCCGGCTACCTTTTTACCCGCTTGGCCGCTAATACCGAATTCCGCATGCGTGTCGCTGACCACGTCCAGCGCCAGTTCTTCAATGGTGGCGTGCTTACGACTGCAGGCTGTCGCGCGCGGTTCCTGACCCGCAGCAATGAGGTTTACGGCGCGATCGCGTGCGAATCCGCCCGGTGGGGAGACGCGAAGGTGTCCCCGCCCCGCACGCGCAACGTGGATTGGGTCAAGGAAATGAACCGGATCTATGGGGATTACTTTAACCAGCGGCCCGGAATTGTGCTGGGCCAGCTTCGCACGAAGGGGTGGTTCCCGAACCTGACCGCGCCGTCGTTCAACCAATTCGGCGGCATGGTCAGCAATGGCTTTCAACTTACTCTCAGCGCCCCCACCGGCACCATTTATTACACCCTCGACGGCTCGGACCCGCGCTTGCGCGGCGGCGCGATCTCATCCGCTGCTCTCCTTTACACCGGCCCACTCACCTTGAACCGCGGCGTTCGCATCCGAACCCGCGCCCTGAGCGGTGCCACGTGGACCGCGCTCACGGAAGCCACTTTCTTTATCATCCAGGACTTCGCCGGACTGCTGCTCACTGAGATCATGTATCATCCGCCCGGTACCACCAACCTGAGCAGCGACGAGTTTGAGTTCATCGAAATGAAGAACGTGGCGTCCACCAACCTCGAGCTCAGTGGACTCTATTTTACCAATGGCATCAGCTACACCTTCCCGGTGGGCACGTTCCTGGCTCCGGGCCATTTCTTCGTCCTGGCGAGCAACCCCGCCGGGTTCACTAACCGTTATCCTGCGGCTCCGGTGGACGGCGTCTATACCGGTAAGCTGTCCAATAGCGGCGAGACCCTCACCTTGGTTCACGTAACCGGCGCGCCCATCTTCTCGGTCAGCTACGGCACCCAACCGCCTTGGCCGTCATCTCCGGACGGGACCGGGTTCTCTTTGGTCCCAGTCAATCCCAACCTGAATCCCGACCCGTCCAATCCCCTCAACTGGCGTGCCAGCACTGTCATCGGCGGTTCCCCGGGCGCCGACGACACGCCTCTGAATATTCCTCGCATCTTCGTCAATGAGGCCCTGACGCACACCGACCTCCCCCAACTGGATTCGGTCGAGTTGTATAATCCCAACCCAACCAATGTTGATATTAGCAACTGGTACCTTACCGACCAACGCACCGTGCCGCAGAAATTCCGCATTCTCGCTCCCACCATCATTCCGGCCAATGGCTATAAGGTCTTCACCGAAAACGACTGGAACTCTGACCCTCAGTCCACAAACAGCTTCCGCCTCAATTCCCACGGCGAAGAAATCTACCTCTATTCCGCGGACACGAATGGCAATCTGTCGGGCTACAGTGACGGATTCGCTTTTGGTGCCGCGCAAAATGGGGTCAGCTTTGGCCGCTACATCACCAGCACTGGGGAGGCCCAGTATCCAGCTCAGTTGGTAAACACCCTCGGCCAACCCAACGCCGGGCCACGCGTCGGACCGTTGGTCATTAACGAGATCAACTACCATCCCCCTGTTGCCGGTGACGAATTCATCGAGTTGAAGAGCACCACCAATGGAGCATTGTTCCTGTACAACCAGGCTTATCCTTCGAACACTTGGCGCCTCAACGGGGTCGGCTTTGATTTCCCGACTAACACCCAAATCGCCCCCAACGGGATAGTCCTACTGGTCGGCAGCGATCCCGCTGCCTTCCGCGCAAAATACGGGGTGCCGCCCGGCGTGCCCATCTTTGGCCCCTATTTAGGGAAGTTGCAGGGCGGTGGCGAGAGCCTCGCCATCCAACGCCCGGACGCTTCGGATTTGGATACCAACACCGGCAGCCTCTACGTCCCGTACATTGACGTCGATGTCGTGCACTATGACGACAAGACCCCGTGGCCAACCAACGCCAACGGGTTCGGAGCCTCCCTTGAGCGGCTCAACGCCACGGCTTATGGCAATGATCCCACTAACTGGCGAGCAAGCCCGGGAGGGCCGTCGCCCGGCCTGGAGAACACCGGAAACCGCGCCCCGATCGTCAAAGCCGGACCGGATCTGGCCTTGAACGCCACCAACGCCCCCATCGCCGTGTCCCTTACCGGTATCGTCTCCGATGATGGAGAGCCGAACCCTCCCGGCGCATTAGCCATTTCCTGGAGCCAAGTAAGCGGTCCTGCGCCAGTGTGGTTTAGTGCCCCAAATCAAACGAACACCGTCGTTTACTTCCCGGGCTCCGGCGCTTACGTGCTGCGTTTATCCGCGGCGGACGGCGCTCTGAATGTCAGCGATGACATAACAGTCACGATCCAACACTCGGCTGCCACCATACCCGCTACCTTCGTGGCGAAAGGCTCCGTTTGGAAATACCTGGACAATGGCATCGATCGAGGCGTCGCCTGGATTGCCCCTGGCTTCAATGACAGTGCGTGGAAATCAGGCCCGGCACCGCTAGGCTATGGCGACGCGAATGGCCAATTGCCTGCAACCACCGTAATTTATGGACCCGACGCAAACAATAAGTACATCACCACCTACTTCCGTCGGAGCTTCTCGATTTCTTCTCCGAAATCAGTGACCAACCTGGTCGTGAGCGTGCAGCGCGACGACGGTGTTCTGGTATATCTCAACAGCACCCCCATCTTCACCAATAACCTGCCCGACGGGCCCATCAACTACCTGACGCTCGCGCCCGTTAATGTTGGCACGACCGACGAGACGGCCTTCTATTCACAATCCGTCAATCCTGCTTTGCTCGTCAGCGGCCTCAACGTCCTCGCCGCCGAGATCCATCAGTCCAGTGGCGGCAGCAGCGACATCATCTTCGATCTGGAATTGTCGGGCGAGGCCCTGCCCCCCAACCAACCACCTACCGCCGCCGCTGGCGCCGATCAGACCATTACGATGCCTGCCGCCGCCACCCTGAGCGGAACGGCAAACGACGATGGACTGCCCATCCCACCGAGTCTGCTCACCTTCACCTGGTCAAAAGTTAGCGGACCGGGCAACGTGACGTTTGCTAACGCCTCCGCCCTTAAAACTGCTGCCAGTTTCTCCGCCGGTGGAACATATGTTTTGCGGCTGACGGCCGCCGACACTGGGTTGTCATCCAGCGATGACCTTACCGTCACAGTGAATGGCCCGTTTCAGCCGCCCTTCCGCATCGATTCGGTTGTCATTTTGCCCGGAACCTCCCCTCGCCTCCGCATTCGTTTCACCGCTGTGGCTGGCCAAACCTACACCGTCCAGTATGGAGGCTCCATGATCAGCGGCACTTGGTCAAAACTGACCGATGTTCCCGCCCAAACCTCCACGCAAACTGTCGAGATCACCGACCCGATCCTCCCTGCCTCCACGCAACGGTTCTATCGCATCGTAAGCCCTCAGCAGCCATAACCCTTCTTGCCCTACCAAACTCTTTCGTCACCACTTCAGGTACGGCTTGACTATGAATGGAGGAGCGCGAGTATTGCCTCGCCAACTTGAAACGCGAACTCGCAACACTCGACAATCTATGCAAACCAATCCCACCATACGCCAAACCCTCATCTGCATCGGCTGCCTGCAACTAGCTACGACCAGCAGTGCCTTCGCCGCTGATATGGCGCATGCCAAAGACGGCTCCGGCGTTTACGGCTACAAGGACACCCCGAAACTGCCTTGGTGCCCCTGGCTCGTGCATGATCCGGACCGTCCCAATCCCAAGCAGGTAAACCCGGGTAAGGTTGGTCCCCCTGCGCCAATCCCGGCCGACGCAGTTGTGTTGTTTGATGGTAAGGACACCTCCAAATGGGAGGCCCTTGGCGATTGGAAGATCGACGATGGGTGCCTCGTGTCCGGTGATAGCCATTTCGCCACCCGAGACGCCTTCGGCGACATCCAGCTCCACCTTGAATTCATGGGTCCTGCCCACTTCGAGGGTCCGTGGTACAACCGTGGCAATAACGGCGTCATGCTCATGGGCCTCTTTGAAATCCAGATCTTCGACTCGTTCAACGAGAAGATCTATCCTGACGGCGCCTGCGCTGCCATATACGGGCAGACACCTCCGCTGGTAAACGCGACACGGCCCCCCGGCGAGTGGCAGTCCTTCGATATTGCTTTTGCTGCGGCGCGGTTTGACGGCGAGAAGCTCGTTTCCCCGGCACGGGTGACTGTGTTTCACAACGGCGTCTTAGTCCAACTGAACGAGGAAATCCACGGTGAAACCGGTCACCGTATCGTGCCGGAATACACCCACAAGATCAGCAAAGGTCCGCTGGCCCTCGGCGGCCATGGCTGCCCCGTGCGTTTCCGCAACATCTGGCTGCGCCAATTGTAAGCCGTGGAATGGCAGGAGACATACCAATCATTAGCGTGGGCTGGTGGAGTTGGGTCCAAAGCCGCAGATGAGAAGACGCTTGCCACAACTGTTTGCTGTGCCTCGCAAGATCTAGTGCGGGGCTAATTGGAAAACACATCAGACGCTATGGGATTTCCCTCTTCTCCGTTGCTCCGAATACTGCCTTTGGCGTTAATCGCAATCACCCTTCAGCCTGCGAGCGCTGAGCCACTGGCTGAGCGTCAGCGCATCGCCTTTCCCGATGCACGCCTGGAGGTATGTGGGCTGCCTTGGTTTAACGAAGACAAACCCGCCTTGCGTCGGCTGCCGTTGCGGTTGAAAGACCGATTCCGTTCCGCAGTGTGGGATCTGGCCCAGGATCCCAGCGGAGGCAGAATTCGCTTCCGAACGGATTCCACCACGATTGGCCTGGTGGCTGAGAATCCCCACTTCTCCAACATGCACCACATGGCGAGCGTGGGAGAGAACGGCATTGACCTGTACGTGGGCCGTGAGTATGTCGGCAGTGCGTGGCCCGATGCCGCCGGCAGGATGGCCAAAGAATGGCGTGTTGGTCGTGAACGCAGGATGCGTGACATCACCCTGTATCTGCCGCTCTACAAGGCCGTCACAATTCAAGAGTTGAGCCTGGACGCCGATGCACGTTTGGAGCCCGCTGCGCCATACGCCATTGCGAAACCGATCGTTTACTACGGTTCGAGCATTACCCAGGGCGGATGCGCTTCCAACCCTGGCGGCTCCTGCCAGGCGATCCTGGAACGGAAGCTAAACGCAGATTTTGTAAACCTCGGATTCAGCGGGAACGGGTTGGGCGAGCCGGCGTTGGCCGAGGCGATTTGCGATTTGGACCCATCCTGCATCGTGCTCGATTTTTGGGGTAACCCATCAGCCGACCAATACGCCACCGCGCTCCCCGTCTTTGTGGATATCCTGCGCAAGAAATGGTCCCGGATTCCCATCCTGGTAACGAGCCCTTTCTACTTCCCAGCGGAGCAAACCGGGGGTGATGTAGCGCGCGAGCAATCGGCCAAACGCTTCACAGCGCGGGAGTTCGTTGAGCAGCGGCGCAAAGGGGGGGATCGCCGGATTTGGCACGTGGATGGGCTGAAGATGCTCAACCGGCAGCAGACCGCAGGCTTGGTGGATGGAGTGCATTGTAACTCCCTCGGCTTCTACTTCAATGCCCTCGGGTTGGAGCCTTGCCTCCGGAAGGCCCTTAAATAGTGGATGCGCCATTATGGCATCGACGGGGCTTGGCTTCAGCAATTCCTGGTGGACTTGCCGGGTGGTCTGCAACCCCAGCGCTATGCGTCCCGTTTGCGCGTGCTGGCCCATGCGCGAGCCGCCGCACAGAAGACTGGCCGCGTGTGGGCGCTTTCCTATGACCTTGCCGGCATGCCGGCGGAGCGCGTTTACGACGTGTTGGTCAACGACTGGAAGAAGATGGTTGACGGCCACTGGGTCGCGGATTCGCGCTACCTTCGTCAAAACGGCAGGCCGGTGGTGCAAATCTGGGGTTTCTACTGGAATGATGCTCATAATCGGATGACGGCGGACTTGGCTAACAAGCTCATCGACTTCTTCAAATCACCAGGACCTTATTCGGCCTTCCTCGTTGGGGGAGGGAGTTGGGACTGGCGAAGCGTGCCCGATCCGGAGTGGCAGAGGTTCTATAGGCGATTCGACGCTTACGCACCTTGGAACGTCGGCAACTGGTCCAGAGACGCCAAAGGCGAAGCCCATGCCTCCATGGGTTGGTGGTCGAAAGACAAAGAAGAGTTCGAGCGCAGCGGTGGGCTTTGGATGCCGGTCGTCTATCCCGGATTCAGTTGGGATAATCTGGTGCGCAAACCGGCCGGCACTACCTTGATCCCACGCCGAGGCGGCCGGTTTCTCTGGGAGCAGTTTCATGAATTGAGCAAACTGGCTACGGATTGCGTTTAGGTGGCCATGTTCGATGAAGTGGACGAAGGCACGGCTATCTTTAAGCTGGCGACCGCGCCCCCGGCACAGGGGCATTTTGTCGGCCTGGAGGGTTTGCCTTCGGACTGGTATTTGCGATTGGTGGGGGAGGCGGCGAGCCGCTTGCGACAAAAGCAGAACATTCCCTCGGAAATCCCCTTGCGGCCCTGAAGCCTGCGGGAAAGACAAAGCTCTTGTGACTCGGTCCACGTGGAGCGAGGATGATCGCTGCCAAGTGTGTCATGCGCTGGCTCAGGAACTCCGTTGTTCCCTGGCGCTCCAGACCCGATGGTCTCTACTGGTTCCGGAGCGACGAACAAAGGACCCACAAGCCACCTGCAAGCGCGTTGATTGGGAGGGACTAGCGTGTTGATACGGTATCTTAGCGCTAAGATACCGTATCAACACGCTATCTCCTGGCTATCACTTGGCTTGCAGGTGGCTTGCAGGTGGCTTGTTACAGGCGGCAGTGCCGGGCCGCCGCGCGGGATCTGCATCGAGGGCAGGAACAAAGCCAACCCGCGCACTCTCGCGACAAGCTCCCACGCGCCCTCGGGGCGGGCTGGAGGGTCGCCTATGTCCGGGCGGCCGCCGGGTTCGGCGCTAAGCTCAATGATAGGCCGACGGCCCGGGGTTGGCGAGAGCGCTATGGTTCGACCGCACGGAAGAACCTCGCGCCATCCGAAGCCGGCACCGTGTAGGGGCTCGTGGCGCCAGTGACTTGGTTCCACGGTCCTGGAATGGCGTTCGCGGACTGAAGCTTTCCGGCGAACGCGAGCTTAGCTCCGGTTCCGTCGCGCTCAATGGAAATACTATAACCCAGCGGCCCGCCGTAATGGGCGATCTTTACTTGCATGGCTGGGGTCAGTTGTTTGACTAATTCCGCATTGTAAGCGTGCGACGTGATATCCCCGAGAGCAATGTTGCTGATTATCCGTGCGGTACCGATGGCAAACCCTCGCGAATCTGCCGCCGGCGATCCTTCTTCTACGTCGGGATCGACATCAATCGTCACGATGGAGATGGTATTATCGCGGTTGCGGCGGATATCAAAGGTGCGGAAATTCTGGGGGAAGTCTCGCAGCGAGGCGGTCTCGACCTCCCAGAAGCCGCGTTCCGGCTGGCTGGGGTTGGGTGAGGGCTGCGGGGTGACGGTGTTCTTATGGCGATGGCCCGCCAACAATAGAATGAGATTCGGGTAGTTGTGCAGCGTCGCGATCAACTGAGCGTCGCTCTGAGATGACAATGGGGTGCCGGTAACGGGGGGAATGCAGTTAGTACTGAATTGCGGGGCGAGGTTTGTATTAAAAAGGTCCTGCTGGGGATTGATCGGAGCATGAGCCGCGAGGATCATGAGCTGACCCGCATCCTGGCCTTGCTGCAGTTCGTTAGTAAGCCAGTCGTAGCGTTTCCAATCGATCGAAGCGGAAGCGTAGTAAAAGGGCGCGGCGGCAGGGATGTTCGCTTTGGCGGTATCGTCCAACACGATCACCTTGATCGGCAGGTTGGTCTTGGGCTCGAAAGTATAGCACGCGAAATCGTTGGTCAGGTTGCTGATCTGGAAGCCGTGTCCCACCGGAAAGGAAGTGGTGTTGGTGAATTCACTCATCCAGTTCTGGCTCGGGGAGTTGGTCGTTGACAGGGAGTGCCGGTTCGGGTCGGCAGCGACCGTCGGCGGCGTCGCAAAGCAGTTCGTGAGCCCGGCGCCGATGACATCGCCATCGACTGTGGCCCCATCGACAGCGCCCATATACGCGCCCGTCGAATCGACCGCCGACGGGTCAGCGCTGTTCGTTCCCATGTCGATGATGTTAGTGCCCACCAGGGCGTTCAGGAGTTTGGGGTTTATGAAGTTGACGCCGGACCAGAATTGGTCGTGGTTGCCGATGACCTGATACCAGGGAATGGAAGGGTCGATCCCAGCGGCTTGATAGGGTTTCTGATAGCCAATGGTCTCGGCGCCCCTGTGAGCGCCGGAACTGGGCGTAATGAACTTCCCGTCAATGACATCGATATACCATCGGAGTTCGTTAAACTGAGAGTTGTTGATCGCATCGCCGAGAAAAACACCGCAATCGAACGGCGTCTGACGGTGCAATGCGTTAACGGCCTTGATGGCGGCATCGAGCACCTGGGTCGTGAAGAGAATCACCGGCGAATAGGCTGCGGAAAGCCCCCCCGCGCCGAAAGGCGCGCTCCAACCGTAGTAGAGTCCCTGGGCGGGGGATTCCTTGTCCGTGATATGGGTGTCGCTCATGGTGAAGAACGACAGAAGCCGGGCCGCATTGGTTGCTTCCTGGTACCCAGCGGGCATGAGATCGAGCCGCTGGCCCGCATATTCGCCCGGTCCGGCTTGCCAGGCGCTGTAGCCGTAGAACCCGTAATCGGCTACGTCCGAAGGTGGAATTTGTGGCGTGTCGAGGGGTAATGCGAGCGGCCGAATAACTTGTTGGCGCGTCGTCAATTGCGCTTGCTGGCCCTTAGCGGCGGTGCCCGCAATTGCCGCTAAGCTCAAGAGTGAAACGAACAGCCAAAGAGTATCCCTCGTCCTCTGGGATTCTCGCGTCATAGTCCGCTGCCTTACGCCTGCAGAGTCGCCAGGTTTTCCCGGGCGATTTCGTTTGCGGGATCGAGCGTCAGGACGAATTGCAGGGCGGCCTGAGTACCCTCTCGGTCGCCCGATTTATAGAAACACTTGGCCAGGGAAAGGAAGACTCCCACCTGGTCCGGATGTTGGTTAATGAGCTGCCCGTATAAAGTCCCGGCCTCGAGATAGCGCCCGTGGTCGCGTTTGCTATCGGCGAGGAGTTTCAGAGCGGTGAGATCATTCGGGCGCAGGCCGAGAGCGCTGTTCAGAGAGGCTTCGGCTGCTTCCGGCTGATCGAGCTTTAGCTGGACCATCGCCAATTGGATGTGGAGGTCCGGATCGTTCGGGTTCTGGCGAACGGCGGCGGAGAAAGTGGTGCGGGCGGCCGGGTATTCCTGCAGTTGGAACTGTAGGCTGCCGAGGGAGCCGAGCAGCCGGGGATAGTTCGGGTCAATTTCGACGGCCAGGCTCAGGAAATCACGGGCTGCTAGCCAGTCCTCTCGGGCATAGTGCGCGTCAGCGTAGCGAATGGTCAAGGCAAGCAGGCATGCCGAGTCCATGGTTGGCTTGGAGGAATGGGCGGTGTAGGAGGCATTCATAGGATCAGGTGTGCTGCTAAGCAATGGGTGTGCCGCCACCTCAAAATGAAGGAAAAGATCTGGACAGGTGGTAATTAGGGCTATCGCTTTCGATCGCCGACAGCTTTCGTCCGGAAGGAGCGCCTGCTACCAGGCAAGATTTGCCCCCGGCAGCGGGCAGGAAATGCCCCCTCGCAGTGAGCGCCACTCCTGCGACAAGTGAACGAGGCCCCATATGGGGTGTTTACCCCATAGCGCAGATCCTGCACACGGTACACATTTATGCACAAGAAGCAGGAGCAACAGAACACAAGATAACCGAGCTGGATAAAGCCTATGAAGAAACTGACAACCGTAGCCCTAATTGCGTTTGGCCTGATGTCGGCGAACGCCGCGATATTCGATTACTCTGTCGTACTATCTGGCCCTGGTGAATCTCCGGCCAACGCATCACCCGGATTCGGTATCGGAACGGTAGAATTCGATAACTTTCTCAACACCCTGACCCTATCACTAACCTTCAACAATTTGCTGGGGACCACTACAGCCTCTCACATTCATGCGGCCACAACTTCTCCTTTCGCTGGCACCGCGGGTGTCGCCACGACGACTCCGTATTTTGCCGGGTTTCCGATTGGCGTCACCTCCGGCTCGTACCACGCGGTTCTGGATCTGACTTTGGCCTCGAGCTACAATCCGAGTTATGTCACCGCCAACGGTGGAACTACGGCGGGCGCGGAGGCAGCCTTGGCGGCGGCCATGGCGTCTGGCGAAGCCTACTGGAATGTGCATACGACGGATTTCGCAGGCGGTGAGATCCGCGGCTTCCTCGTGGCCGTCCCCGAACCCTCGAGCATAGCGCTGCTCGGGCTGGGCGGGATCGGCACGACGGTGTGTGCGTGGAAGAAGCGTCGCGCGATGAACAAGACCCAAACCAAGCGCGGGTAAACGCAGTGACTTCGACATCATAGGCCAGTTAAGCGGAAGACAAGGTGCCGGAAACAATCGAGCAGACGCTGAGCATCTCGGGCACCTCTCCACGGTGAGGAGCCGGAGGAATTCTCATTACTTCATTCAGGCCTCGCCTGCGGAGTTCAGCACGGTCCGCAGCTTCGCGGCCAGGTCTCTCATGGAGAACGGTTTCTGGATGAATTGCGCGCTCTCATCCAGCACGCCCTGTCGGGCGATTATGTCGGCTGTGTAGCCGGACATAAACAGGCACTTCAGCTTCGGACAGAGCGACGATAACCGGCTGGCGAGATCCCGGCCGTTTAATTCGGGCATCACCAGGTCGGTCATGAGCAGATGAATCCCGCCAAGGTGCGTTTCGACCAGGCGAACCGCTTCTGTCGGGGTGTTTGCGGCGAAGACCGTGTAGCCCAGCCGTTCGAGCATTTTGCGGGTCATTGCCAGGATCGCCGGCTCGTCCTCCACCAGCAGTACTGTCTCCCCACAGCTCAGCGCCAAATCCGTCGCGGTTTCAGCCTTGGCTGCGAGGGCTTGGTCCGCAATTCGGGGCAGGTAGATCGTGAAGGTCGTGCCTTTGCCCGGCTCGCTGAATACATCGATGAACCCGCCATTCTGTTTGACAATACCATAGACGGTAGCCAGGCCCAGGCCGGTGCCCTCGCCGACACCCTTGGTCGTGAAGAATGGTTCAAAGATGTGGGACATCGTTGCGTTGTCCATACCGCAACCGTTATCGCTTACCGCCAACCGCACATATTCACCGGGCAGGCACCCTGGGTGGTCGGCGCAGTAGGTCTCGTCCAAGGCCGCGTTCTGGGTTTCGATGGTGACCTTGCCCACACCGCCGATGGCGTCGCGTGCGTTGACACACAGGTTAGCCAGGATCTGATCAAGCTGGGAGGGATCCATTCTCACTGGCCCCAAGCCCGCCGCGGGGAACCAGGCTAAGCAAATGTCCTCGCCAATGAGCCGCCGCAGCATCTTGAGGAGGCTTTCCACGGTTTCGTTTAGCTCCAACACCTTAGGGGCGATGGTCTGCTTGCGGGCAAAGGCCAGGAGTTGCCGGGTCAGTTCGGCGGAGCGCTTGGCACAGCTCTGGATTTCTTCCAGGTTTGCTTGCGCCGGGGCGGTCGGCGGAATGTCTGCCAGGGCCAATTGAGCATTGCCCAGAATGACCTGAAGCATGTTGTTGAAATCGTGGGCCACGCCGCCGGCCAGACGGCCGACTGATTCCAACTTCTGAGCTTGGTGAAGCTGGGTTTCGAGTTTGGTCCGTTCCTGTTCGGTCCGCTTGCCCTCGGTGATGTCGCGAATGACCCCCTGGACTTTGACCGGCTTGCCCAGAGCATCTCTTTCAAGCCGGGCCATGGAATGCACCACTCTAGGGGCGGAACCGTCCGCAGGATTAATGGCATACTCAAGATCGTAAGCCACACCCAGCGTGACGAGGTCCATTAGTGCCTGGTGGACTCGCGTTCGGTCGGGGATGAGGGACTCGATTTCATCGACAGGGAATTCCCGCGCCACTGAAGGCAAACCGAACATCCGGTACGCCTCGGCGGAGCCCCAGAGGGTCTTAGTGGCTAAATCGAGCTCCCAAGCGCCGGTGCGGCCTATGACTTGTGCCATGAGAAGCCGCTGCTCATTTGTCCGAGTCGTACGCTCGCTCTCCTGCAGCGCTTCCTCGGCCCGCTGGCGCTCGGCGATAAATCGGGCTTGCTGGACATTCTGATAGGCGGTGGTTGAGAGCTGGTTGGCCAGCGTGAACAGGGCCTGGGCGATTTTCTTGAATTGGGCGAGTGGCATCGAAGGAACCTCGCGAAAAGCCTCGATGACTGTCGCCTCGTCCGCCCTGATGTTGCGGGCATATTCCCGCATGTTCTCTTCGCTCTGAGTCTCATCGCGCACCTGGCCAATAAGCCAGTTGGCGACGTGCCGGTTTCCGACCGAGATACTGGCGCCGGCGTCCCAAAGCCCGCCGCTCAAGCACTGCTGGATGATGGGGCCGTCTGGATGGTGGCGTCCGATAATGGCGTCGGAACGGTAGCAGTTGAGGCGGCCTGCTTCGGTGCAACGGATGATGTCCTTGCACAGCCGGCAAAAGTTGCTGGGCCGAGTGAGGGGCGTGCCGTCGAGCTGGGTAATGATGGAGGCCACGCCGGTGGCCGCGGAGAACTCATCCTGGATGCGCTGAATGGCCGCCAGATCGAACAATTCCTCGATCGTTATTCCCTCGGGGTGATCCAGCGGGCGGGTGAGGGCCACCAGGCGCCTTTCGAGCGCTGTCTCCAAACGCTTGCGCTCTGTGATATCGCGGAAATTGCACTGGATCTCTCTGAGGCAGTTGGACTTGTCTCGGAGGAACCGTCCCACGGTCTCGACCCAGATGATTGCGCCATCTTTCCGGCGGAAGCGATGTTCCGTCTTATACTGGTCGGATTGCTCCTGTTGGCGGCGTATGGTGTCCGCTACGCGCCCGCAGTCCTCCGAAGGCAAAAGAAAATCAGCCGGTTTCCCGATTAGCTCGGCGGCCTGGTAGCCAGACAGCTCCTCACAGGATGGCGTGACGTATTGTATGGTTCCGTCAGCCGCTTGTCGCAGGATCACGTCCACGGAGTTGTCAGCCATGAGCCGGTGGTCCTCTTCGCTCTTGCGCAGCGCCGCCTCGGCCCGTTTCCGCTCGGTTACATCCTGGGCATTGAGCAGGATCTGCGGGGCGCCCTGCCCGTCGGAGAGGAGGCGGGCATGGTGATCTACCAGCAAGTTTCGGCCGTCGCGGTGCTGAAGCTTGAGCAGCACACTTGCCTTCAATCGCTTCCCGACAAGAATGCTCTCGAAGAGTCGCCTCACACACTCATGATCGTCGGGATGGATCAGGTCGAAGCAACTGCGGCCCATGAGTTCATCCGGGGAATATCCTAGAATCTCGGTACTGGTGTCGTTGCAATAGAGATAGCAGCCGTTGACATCCAGCACAGCGACCATATCGAACGCGTTCTGCGTGATGGACCGGAAGCGCTCCTCGCTCTCGCGCAGCTCGCGGGTCCGCATTTCGAGCTGGTCATGCAAACGCAGCAGAGCCCGTTCGCGACGCGCGCGGGTGCACAGCTCAAGAAGAAGGGCGGGCTCGAAAGGTTTGTGCAAGTAGGCAGCCGCGCCGTGCTTCATCCACTCCACCGGCAGTTCCGGTCCCGGGTCGCCTGTCATCATCACACAGGCGCAATCGGGCTGCGTAGCGCGAAACTCACACAGCAAAGTATCGCCCGAGCCATCAGGCAAGTGATGGTCCAGCAAGGCTACATCGTAGCCAGTCTTGGCGAGGGCATCGGCGGCCGCCTGGCACGTCAGCGCCATATCCACCTGATAGCCGTGACTGGCAAAGACTCGCTTAAGCAGTTCGCAAAAGAAGGCGTTGTCCTCCACAATCAGGACGCGCGGTAAGGCCAGCATCCGCTCGCCGCGCAGGACCGCCCGCACCTGCTCGCAGAAGCGTCGGCTGTCCACCGGGGAAGGAAGGAAAGCCTCGACCCCAAGGTCAGCGGCAATGCCGGAGGCATCTTGGTTGCTGAAGGTGGCCGAAACCGCCAGGATGGGGACCCGGTTGAAGGCGGCAAATTCGGGCGACTTCAGCAAGCGACAGAAACGCCAGCCGTCGATGCCCGGCATATAGATGTCCGTGACGATGAGAACGGGCGGGCGAGCGCGATCCAAGGCCGAAAGGGCCGCCTCCGCGCTCTCAAAGGATTGGACCTTTAATCCCGCCATTTCGACCAACCGCGACAGGAGATTGAGCTGGGTCACCTCATCGTTGACCACAAAAGCGGTGAGCCCCGCCGGTTCCAGAGGGGTAATCTTCATGCCGGCCTGTTCCCGACGGCATCGTCACCCTCCTTGCAGAGACCGGGATAGAGTTTCTTCATGCAGTCCGGGCAGATGCCGTGGCTGAATTGAGCTTCGGTGTGGTCGCGGACATAGACTTCCACCTGGTTCCAGTAGCCCCGATCGTCCCGGATTTGCTTGCAGCCCGCGCAAATCGGCACGATGCCTCGCAGAGTCTTGATCTGATCGAGCGCCTCGCGCAACTCTTCGATTTTATCGGCCAGCGCGGCCTGCATCTCGACCATGCGCCGGCCGACCTCGATGCGGGCCCGCAGTTCGCCGACGTGGAACGGTTTGGCCAGGTAATCGTTGGCGCCGGCCTCGAGCCCGGCGATGATGTCATCCTTGTCGCTCTTGGAAGTTAGTATAATAAGATGCGGCGGCCGGTTGGTTGGCAGGCTGCGCACCCGGCGTACGACCTCCGGTCCGTTCATCTCCGGCATCATCCAGTCGAGAATGGCCAGCAGGGGCGCATCGGGTTGCTGCAAGGCCTGCCAGGCCTCGGCGCCGTTGACCGTGGCCGTCACTTCGTGGCCTTCCTTCTTCAACACGCCGGCCAGCACAGTGCGGGACGTGAAATCGTCTTCGGCAATCAGGATGCGCACGGAACAGCCTCCTTGGTTTGTCGAGTTACTTGATGAGTGCGAGCTGCCGCAGGGTGTCGAGCAGCTTGGTCTTGTCAATGGGCTTCGTCAAATAGGCGTCGGCAAACCCCTCGAATGCCCTGGCCACATTCTTCATGTCGCCCAGCGCCGTGGTCATCACAACCTTCGACCCGGAGCTGGACCAGATGCCTTTGGCCTTCTCGAGGTCGCGGATCTGCATCAGCGCGGCCTGGCCATCCAGCTCGGGCATCATGATGTCCAGGCAGATAAGGTCGTAACGTTCGCTAGCCTCCAGGGCCAAACGCACAGCCTCGACGGCCTCGTTGCCGTTGACGGCAATATGGGACGGGCCGTAGCTCTTCAGGAATTCCTGGAGCAACAGGCGGCTAGTAAAATCGTCTTCAACGATGAGGGTTTTCATAGTGTTCTGGTTTATTTCAGTGCCTATATTTGGTTGTTCCTCCGCATCAGGAGGGATCCCAAATGCCCAATGGCCGGTTCACCTTCAGATGGCGTAGCTCGTGCAGCAGTTTTTCCCGGCTGATGGGTTTAGTCAAATAGCAGTCGCATTGCTGCTGAATGGCCTTTAAGACATTGGTCCTGTCAGTGAGAGCTGTGGTCATGATGATCTTTGTACGGTCCGCGCGGGCGATGCCTTTCTCTGCCTCCATTCGCCGAATTTCCTTTAACACCTCCTGACCGTCCATTTCGGGCATCATGACGTCCAGGCAGATGACTTCGTAGGGTTCGTTTTCTTCCTGGGCCCGACGCACAGCCTCGACCGCCTCCTTGCCGTTAACGGCAGTGTGGCACGCGCCGTAGATCTTCAGGAGTTCTTGCAGCAACAATTGGCTGGTGGGATCGTCTTCAACGATGAGGGTCTTCATAGTGTTCTTTGTTGCCTAGGCTTTACTACTTCATTCCGGTGACACACAAAAGCAAATACTCCGTTTTCCTAGGGCTGTATCTCATGGCTCATCGCTTCCTTCAGCGCCGCGAACTGTGCGTCCAGTTCCGGCATTCGGGCTGAAATCATGGCCAGGTTCCCTCTCTTCCCGGCCCCCTCCAGCGCCGCCGCGAGGGCGCTCAATGCCTCACCGCCCACCGTCGCGGAGGCCCCTTTGATTCTGTGACCTTGCTGCTCGACGTGCCGTGCATCCCCGGCCGCCGCATAGTCCTTCAACTGCTTGATTTGGACGGGCATATCTTCCAGGAACCCCTTGATCACCACGCGGGCCATTTCCTCGTCGTCCATCACTCGGTTCATCAGACCAGCCCGGTCAAAGACGGGGGTTGCCTCCCCACGCCTGGCGGCCGGCGCTGCATCACGGGGCGGGGACAGCCTGTCCCCGGCACTGGCGGCTTGGTCTTGCTGGGACAGGTTGTCCCCAGCCCGTTGAGTGGCGGCAGCATCCCGTTCTTTCGTTTCGCCCGCTAGCGGCTGACGACCATCGACTGTGGGCTTCAACCACTTTTCCAGCACCGCTACCAGCGCCGATACTTCGATCGGCTTGGTGACGTAGTCGTCCATCCCTACTGCCATGCATTTATCCCGGTCGCCCTGCAAGGCATGGGCCGTCATGGCAATAATGGGAAGGTGGGGGGAGGGGAAAGGCTGAAGGCTAAAGGCTAAAGGCTGAAGGGCCGTCGGCCCCCTGTCCTCTGTCCTCCGTCCTCTGCCCTCTGCCTCCCGTATCCGCCGGGTCGCCTCGAATCCATCCATCTCGGGCATTTGCACGTCCATCAGCACCAGGTCATAAGGAATGCTCTCCAGGGCCTGGATGGCCTCCATACCGTTTGCAGCCACCTCGGCTTTGAATCCCAGGTTCCGCAGAATGCCCACCGCCACCTGCTGGTTCGTAATATTGTCCTCAGCGACCAGGATGCGAGCAGGGCGGAAGCCCTGGCCCACGGCGAAACCAGGCGTGATCTGGGCACGGGAGGCCTTGATCTTCTTGCCGCTGAGGGCCGCTGCCAGGGCTTCCTGCAAGTCCTGCCGCCGCACCGGCTTGGTCAGTGCGGCGGCAAAGCCGATTTCTTCCAACCGCTGATTGCCGCCCAATTGACCCAGGGAGCTACACATCACCAACCGGGTGTCCCTCAAGTTCGGATCGTTCTTGATGGCGCGACCCAGGGATTCGCCATCCTGGCCGGGCATCTGCATATCCAGGATGGCGATCGTGAAGGGATCCAGAGCGGCTTTGGCTTGGGCCAGCGCCTGCAAGGCAGCCGGTCCGTCGGCGGCTTCGGCAGGCCGCAAGCCCCAGGACTTGAGCAACACCAGGAAGATCTCCCGGTTGACGGCGTGGTCATCTACCACCAGCACTCGCACCCCGCGTAGGTCGGTAGGCTCGACAGCGGCGGCGGGTTCGCGGGCGAGGGCTTTGGCCAAGCGCACTGTGAACCAGAATTCCGAACCCTGGCCCGCCTCGCTCTGTACGCCGATCTCGCCCCCCATGAGCTCGGCTAGTTGCTTGGAAATCGCCAGGCCCAGCCCGGTGCCGCCGTAGGTGCGCGTCGTCGAGGAATCGACCTGG
>Ga0209697_10003638_pt1 | contig 20703 bp, 19 predicted proteins | sample AliMusrvi5mmetaG_FD_184115 | JGI IMG/M metagenome (GOLD analysis project Ga0209697, IMG submission 184115) | Freshwater lake bacterial and archeal communities from Alinen Mustajarvi, Finland, to study Microbial Dark Matter (Phase II) - Alinen... | ecosystem: Environmental > Aquatic > Freshwater...
CTTCCATTCAGAATTCCTCCCACCCCATTTTGGCAATCACAATTAAAAATCCACATAACTATCTGACAATCAATGATATGAGTAAAAAACATAAAATGGGCGATGAATTTGCACTTTTCCCTGTATCCATAAGGGCTGACTGAAGAAATTACCCCCCACGTGGACTCTCATAAGTCGGGGACCACGCGATCGGCTTTAAGGCAATCAGATCATGGTGATAATACCGGGCACTATGAATGTCCGCCCACAACATCCCCGACCGCAGAACAACGCCCGAACCGGAGTCTCCGGACTATACTGGTTGCCAAAAAAGATTGCCGAAAGACCGAGCTTGGAAGCGCCGGGTCCAAGGCGTGACGATGGAGTGGATAGACATCCACGACTGAGGAACAACGCCGGAACCGGTGCTTCCGGGCCGGAATCGGAAACCAGATCCCGCGTAGCGGCACATTTATGCATTCAAGTGCACAACCTTTTCACCCCCCGTTTCGGCAATAATTTTTGGCAATCAGTATAGAATCTGAATTCTCTTTCCCGCCCAGTGGTGCAAAACCCCATCCAAATTGCCTTCGGCTATGCCATCCAAGGCGCTGCCGGTTTCCTCCAAACTCGCAAATGCTCGCGACACGTTCAAACCCTTGTCACAACCCCGTTTCGACAATAACTTTTGTCCATCAGCCTATTTCCATCATGACCCTGCTCGAACGTTTTCTCCATCCCGCAACGGTTTCGTTGAAAATCTGCGGTGTGACCTCCCGTGACGACGCACAGAAACTCGTCGAACTGGGAGTGGACGCTCTCGGCGTGAACTTCTGGCCGGAGTCAAAGCGTTATCTGGCCCCTGAACATGCGGCATGGTTGTTAGGAATGGCTGGAAAGATCCTGCGCGTCGGGGTGTTTGTGAACTCGCCACCTGAAGTGCCGCTACGCCTCTTCCGCGAGGGCTTGCTGGACGCAGTGCAACTCCACGGTGACGAGTCCCCGCGGGAAGCCGAAATCTATCATCATCATGACGTCCCCTTTTTCAAGGCATTCGGCGTGAAAACGCGGGACGCTCTGGAATGCGCCATGGACTTCGACGCGACTGCCATCCTGCTCGATGCACACGCGCCCGGCATCTATGGCGGCACCGGCGAAACCTTTGATTGGTCCGTAGCAGTGGATTTCAAATCCCGGCATCCGGACACCCCCCTGATTCTAGCAGGAGGCATCACGGCGGACAATGCCGCCACCGCTGCGGGTATCGTACGCCCCGCCGCGCTTGATGTTGCTTCCGGCGCAGAACTTTCACCGGGAACCAAGGATTTCCGGAAAGTCGCCGCGCTGTTGGCTGCGCTGAAAAACGAAGACGGCAAGGTGCAGGACGCAAAGTAATTCACCCGGAATCCATCTACTGAATGCAAAACCCAATGCTCACCACACCATCATACATCCCATGAAAATCATTCATGAACAGGAAATCCGCGAAGAAGTGATATTCGATGTCGCAAGGAAGATGATGACGGCCGCGAGGACGGCTCCCAAAGGCCGTGGCATCGACAATCTGGTCATCGCCCTACTGAAAGAGGACGGCATCAAGAACGTCTCGGATAAACTGAAGGAGATGGTCCACCGTGACAAGCTGCCGGAATTCTTCCTGCGAGATGCCAAGAATATTCTCAACGCAAAGGCAATGGTTGTTATGGGAACGAAAATCGCATCGATGGGATTGAATCCCTGTGGCATGTGCGGCTTCGGCAATTGCGGGGAAAAGAACAAACATCCGGAACATCCCTGTGTCTTTAATACCGGAGATCTCGGAATAGCCATGGGCTCAGCCGTAAGCGTGGCCATGGAACACAGGGTGGACAACCGCGTCATGTACACCGTGGGGCAGGCCTTGCTTGAAATGCGTGCGCTCGGTGATGACGTCAAAATCATCTACGGCATCCCGCTGAGTATCAGCGCAAAGAATCCCTTCTTTGATAGAAAATAAGAAGGATCTTGCCCTTCTTTGGCTCAAGACTCAACGTTCACGGTTGAGTCTGTTTTTCAACCCGGTAAAGATGCGTTCGGGAACGCAGGATGAGTGAGTTATTGTAAACAGCGGGCGAAGCCATGAAGCCTTTCTCAAGATGATTGGTGGCTAGCGGTTGGTAGGTATCCGCAGCTGCGATCACGGGAATATCTCCATCCTCACCGAAAAAGTAGATGCGCCCTTCCGCCAACAAAGGTGACGCGGAGAATGCACCGCCATGGCGTTTCTGCCATACGGCCTGACCCGTTCCGGCATCGACACAGGAAATTATTCCATTATCGCTGATCATAAACAGACGAGAGCCCACCAATATCTGCGAGGGTCGCGACGGAACATTCTTGTCGAACTTCCAGGCCACATTGGTATCGGTCACATCACCGTGCCCATCTGGCCGTACCGCGAAAAGTTGGTAACCACCGCCTGCCGTGGTGGCATACACCATTCCGTTTCCGAACAAAGGCAGGGCCGCAGCATTCATCCCACCGCTGCGCACCCGCCAGATCTCCCCACCGGTTTTTGGATCGTAGGCAATCGTGGCACCGGCACTGGGACTCACGAGCTGCAGGCTGGAGCCCACCGGAATAAGCGCCGGAGTGGAATAGGCTTTCCAGTAGTCACTGTCCTTATTGTCGTAGACGATATTGCGGTCGCGCTTCCAAACAGTTTTCCCGGTCAGCTTGTATAGCCCCACCAGATATTGCAGGTCTATGCCATCAAAGGTGAGCACGATCAAGTCGTCCGCGACGATAGGAGATGATGCCGCGCCGCGATAATGGTTGCATGGAAAATCCTGACGCGTCCACAGCGTGGCACCGGAGTGAGTATCTAGACAGGCCGTGCCATGCACACCAAAGTGGATATAAACCCGGTCTTTTTCGATCACAGGCGTGGGAGTGCCATAACTATTCATCGGATGACAGAACTGCGGCTTGTCGATTCTGAAGACCACCACATCGTGCACCACCTTGCCCGATTCAGCATCGATGCATATGGCACCCAATTCCTTGCCGTCCTTGGTGGCGGTAGTCATCCAAATCTGTTGGTCCCAGATCACAGGTGAAGACCACGCCTTACCATGCACTGGGGTTTTCCATTTCACATTCTCCGTCTCGCTGAAAGTGAGAGGTATCCCAATTGCCGGGGTTTGGCCGTTGGCGTGCGGACCACGGAACTGCGGCCAGTTCTCTGCAGCACACAGCGATACGGCGGGATACAGCATCCATAGCAGCACTCCACACACCACAAAGCGGGTGGTGGAAAACAACGGAGTCATGGCAGTCATGCGGGAGAATGAGTGAATGAGTCAAGGCGGAGCCAAAATCACACTGGTGACTATCGCCATCCGCGCCGATTACAAGAAAGAATAGGTTCCGCGTAAATGTGCGGGGAGTTCATATCGGTGGTGTTGATTCACTAAAGGGGTTCCCTTCCTTGGCCATTCTATGTTCATTGCCTTGTGCCTTGTAGTCCTGCGTCTCTCCGTCTTCAATCCTCTCCCGTGCTTACCGACTCACACTGCCATCTCGCCTCACACCGATTCCTAACGGATGAGATTCCCGACATAATTGGCCGAGCGCTGGCAGCAGGAGTCTCCCGCATGGTCACGCTTGCGACGAGCCTTGACGACCTGCCTGCAAACCTGGCCATCGCGGAAAAGGAATCCGTGTTCTGCGGCATCGGCATCCACCCCTGCGACGTGCATCACGCACCGGATGACGCGGTGGCGCAGTTATGCGCATTCACTGCCGATCCGCAGGTGTGCGTGATCGGCGAGACCGGATTGGATTATTATCATCCCGCGCCAGATGGGTGGGACGAGACCACGTTCCGCGCACGGCAACACCAATTCCTGCACCAGCATTTCGAACTCGCTATGGCGGAGGGTCTCAACGTGGTCATCCACACGCGCGACCAGAAAGGGCAGGCATCGTTTGAAGACGCGCTGGGAATCTATCGGGATTATCACACCTCCGTACGCGCGGTATTCCATTGCTTCAGCGGCGCATGGGAAAGCGCGAAGCGCGTTCTGGATCTCGGCGGGATGGTTTCATTCGGCGGAGTGGCCACGTTCAAAAACGCACGCAAGGTCCTCGAAACGCTCGGCCATTGCCCGGCAGGATCGTTCATGCTGGAAACCGACGCCCCCTATCTGGCACCCGAACCCCACCGAGGACAACGCAACGAACCCGCCCATGTCCGTAACATCGCGGAGCACATCGCAAACGTCCGTGGGGAAACCCTTGAAGCTCTCGCCCTCCACACCGAACAAGCCGCCAATGGATTTTTCCGTTTCCGTCCGCACACAAATTGAATAAAGAGAGGGCGCAAGACCGTTTCATCAGGCGGATGAACAAGGACCTCGACCGGTCCCTGCCATCCCCGAACTCTAACCATCACCTGCACCATGATCCCCATCCGTATCCTCGTTCCATCGCTATCCGCTATCGCGTTCGTGTCATGCACTCCGGCAAGACCGTCTCAGTATGACACTCCCAAGAACCCCTATGGCGCAACCAATCCAGCCGTGCAAGGCACCACTGCCGCACAGCCTCCGTCTGGACCAGCTGCAAACCCGGTGTATGACACCCCACCTGCATACGAGGAAAAAAACCCGGCTAATGCGGCTCTGAAAACCAATGTTCCGCCAATACCCGCAACCGCTGAACCCTCCGCGACCCAAGCCTCAGCACCCGCAGCCAACGGCGCAGCCGTGCTTCACACAGTAGTAAAGGGCGACTCGCTCTCACGTATCAGTAAACAATACAAGGTGCCAATCGCTTCCATCAAAGCCGCCAACCACATGACCAATGATACGGTCATCCTTGGTCGCAAGCTCGTCATTCCGCCAAAATAATTCCGCTTCCTTCCACGCGCCGGGAACATCCTGCTTCCCAGCGCTTTTCATATTATACCCATGCGTCTTCACTCCCTCATCTTGTTGTTATCTGTCTCATGCGCACCCCTCATAGCGTCGCCAGAATCCAAGGAACCCGAAAAAACCCAGGATCAACCGTCACCCAAGGAAAACGGCAAAACATCGGAAGAGCCGACACCGCGCGAGGCTGCTCTCGAACACCTGATGTCTGAACGCGGGGCACTAGCCGCATTGGATGCCGCCATCGCTGATGCGCGCAAAAACGGCATCAGCGAGCAAAGCATCCTCGAGGCACGCTTCCTCTATCAGGTGGACCACCATGACGAAGAAGCGCTGGCCTCACTGCTCCCTGATTTTCTCAAGCAACGTGAGAATTTCAAACTCGCGGACTCCACGATCTTCGCCACGAAGGAAGACTGGCTCGGCGTCATCGAATACGTGCAGGCCATCGACGCGATTCATAAGGGCGACAAGCAGGCGTTCAAAAACCACATCACAGAAGCCTTCTGGCTCAGCCCGAACCAAGCGGCTTTCTTTGCTCCACACATCGAGCGTCTACGTCTGGACGAGGCGATGGAGGCACTGAAAATCGATTTTTCCACCCGGCTCACTCCCCTCACCCCCGGTGGTGATCCGCTGACACTCGAAAAAATCGTCACGGAAAAAAAGGCCCTGCTGCTCCATTTCTGGTCGCCCATGAGTGAGGAATGTGAGGCCTCCATGCATGACTTCATTGCCACCGCTGCTTCTGTTTCCAAGCATGGCATCGCAGTGGCATCGCTCGTAGCAGAAGATTCCTCCGCACACGAGATAACAGAAGCACAGAAACAGGTCCACACACTTGATGAGAAGCTCCAGACCTTGTGGTTGCTTGATTCCAAAGAAAATCCGTTAGGGAAATTATTACGCGTCCGCACTCTCCCCACAATGGTTTTGATCTCCCCTGCCGGAAAAATTCTCTTCAACGGTGAACCCGCTGATGATGAATTCTGGGATGCACTCAAGAAGATCGATGAGAAAATCGAACGACCGGATGCCGCAGAAAAGAAGTCTGAATGACGCATGTTGATCAGTTACGAGTATCATCGTACTTGGCGACTTCATTTTTGAGATACTAAAGATTTCTTAAAAATCTGCACTTTTTAACTTGACGGAATTCCAAACTACTAGTTTCATCGTGACTAGCAACGTGCTCGCCACGCATGACCGAACCCTCCCATCCATCCAATCTTGAACTGCAAGCCCTCTCGGTTTTGTGGCATGATGGTCCATCAACAGTAGCATCGATCAACGAGATGCTTCCTGACAAAAAGGACCGCGCATACACCACAGTGCTCAGCGTGATGCAGAATCTCGAGCGCAAGAATCTGGTGACGAGCGTGCGGGTGGGCAAGGCACATGTCTATGAGGCCACCTACTCCCAGGACATGATCGTGGATCGCGCGACCCGCCATTTCCTCACTAACACTTTTGGAGGACGCCTCTCCGAGGCGCTTCTCGCAATACTCTCCGCTGGCACATTAACGCCGGAAGAGAAAACAAACATAGAACGCGAACTCCAACGACACAAAACCATGGCTGCAAAAAAAACAGCAAAGAAGGTTGCGGCTAAGCCCGCAAAGAAGGCCGTAAAGAAAGTTGCCAAGAAGGCTCCGGCCAAGAAAGCAGCAAAACCTGCGGCACCTAAGAAAGCCCCCGCCAAAAAGGCTGCCAAAAAGGTCGCCAAGAAAGCGGTGAAGAAGGTTGCCAAAAGCGCCAAGAAAGCCGCCAAAAAGGTGGTGAAGAAGACAGTCGCCAAGAAGGCCCCTGCTAAGAAGGTTGCCAAGAAGGCCCCTGCTAAGAAGGTTGCCAAGAAGGCTCCTGCTAAGAAGGTTGCTAAGAAAGCTGCCAAGAAGGTTGCTAAGAAGGCCTAATCCCAACACCCCGCCGGAAGGCATGGGTGGCTGCGTCTTTACGACGTGCCCCCAGCCTTACCGGGCCGGGGGTTGTCAAGGGCGGGAGATCTCCGGATCTCCCGCCTCTTCTTTTCGGTCAAAAAAGGGATTGCATGTTGCTCCTTACCCATCCTAGCTTCGCGCACCCCGAACGGGAAACGGCATTGCGCGGTTAGCTCAGTGGTAGAGCACCTCCCTGACACGGAGGGGGTCACTGGTTCGAACCCAGTATCGCGCACCATTATTTTAGACGGGTATAGGGACTACCACCCACTCCCCTACCAGACGCCCAGTTCCGCAAGCTGGCGCGACGCGGCTTCCGCCCAACCGCGGTTGGCTGCGGGTGATGCTGGCGAAGGATGCAGGACACGACCAACACGCGAAGTGCTGCCGCATGCATCCGCTGCCCGGCGCAGACGGTCCTCCGCAAAGCCGCCGATGCCTATCAGAAAATCTGGTTCCAGCAGGGCAATTACTTCCGTAAGATGGCGCAAGCACGCTTCCTCCACCGGAGCCATTGCAGCCAGAGGGAGCTTGTCTGGCGTTAGATTGGCGCCGGTCACGCTCATCCACACCAACGGGCAATAGTTGAGAACGAAGTGGTCCTTGAAAAAGTTATCCGGCGAGACAAAGCGCTGTGCGAACAAACCCCACAGGCGGCGTCCGCTCACTTCAGAACGCGTGCATTGGAATCCATCAACAGGGCGCTTCGGGTGTTCGCGGAGTGGTTTACTCACGGGTTCGCAGATGCCCATCCAGTCGCGCACGGCAGCCACCTCGCCAAAGGGCACACCGGTCTGCGCCATGCCGAAAGGCCCCGGATTCATGCCCAGAAAAACCACTCGCTTGGGGCCTCTGCCGAAACGTTCCAGATAACGCTGGTGTGCCTTCCACGCATAATCCAGCGGCTGATAGATGCAGTCCACGGGCGGCGGAAATTCCAAGTCACGTAGGGCATCAGCGAGACGCCGGGATGAGGTCACGAGCTCTCTCACGCGCGGGTCTGATTCAGAATGGGACGTCATCGTCGAAATCATCGTTGTTGCGGAGCTCATCCATGGGGGGCTCCTTCTTCAAAAGCGACGGCTGAGCATTGTTGCCAGTGGACTTGATTTCCCAACAGGACAGATTCACATAATACTTGCCGTTGTATTCATTGCCGCGGATGTCGAAATTGATATGCACGTCCTGCCCGACCTCGTATGCATCAAGCAGCGCACACTTGTCCTTCACCACCTCGAACTTTAGGTCTTGGGGATATTTGTCGTGCGCCGTGGTAACGACGAATTCGCGCTTTGTGAAACCACTCGCAAAACTCTGGGTTTCGTTGATCAATTTGATTTTCCCGTTGGCTTCGTACATGGCGGACACTGTTGGTTCCTGTAAGCCGATGTCAAACCCATTTGCCCCACTCCGGGAACGAAACCTTCGCGCTGCATGCACTCACACCTTGGACCGCATGGCCCGGCCGGTGGGCGAGTCCACCGTCTCCCGGATCACGGATGGTGGCCGGGCGGCGATGAGTTTGCCACCATGCTTTCCGCCCCCGGGGCCGAGTTCGATCACCCAGTCCGCAGCGGAAATCACATCGAGGTGGTGCTCGATGACGAGCACGCTGTGGCCGGCGTCACGCAGCCTGAGGAATGAATCTAGCAAACGATCCACGTCCCCAAAGTGCAGGCCTGTGGTCGGTTCATCGAAAAGATAGAGTGTGTGAGGCGCTTGCGGGCGGGCAAGTTCCACGGCGATTTTAAGGCGCTGCGCCTCGCCGCCCGAGAGGGTATTGCCAGTTTGCCCAAGCTTGAGATAACCGAGTCCTAGTTGTTCAAGGATGGAAAGAATGTGTCGCAGTTTCGGGATGGGCCGGAAAAACGTCAACGCTTCGCTGACTTGGAGGTCCAGCACATCAGCGATGGACTTGCCCTTGTAAGTGGCTTCCAAGGTCTCTCGATTGAAGCGCCTCCCTGCGCATGCGGGGCATGTCACCCACGCGTCGGGCAGGAAGTGCATCTCTATCCTGAGGCGGCCGTTGCCTTGGCAACGTTCGCAACGCCCGCCCCGCGCGTTGAAACTGAAGCGCCCGCGGCCATAGCCACGTTGTTTGGACAGACTGAGCCGTGTGAACAAATCCCGGATCAATTCAAACATTCCGGTGAAGGTGGCCGGATTTGACCGCGGGCTCCGGCCTATCGGTGATTGATCGGCCACAATGCATTTACCTAACAACTCAATCCCTTCAATGGCGTCATGCGCTCCCGGGATATCACCGGTTCCCTGAAAGTGGCGCACCAGCGCGCGGTGGAGGATGTCATCAGCCAGTGTGGACTTGCCGCTGCCGCTCGGGCCAGCCAGACACACCAGCTTACCTAGCGGAATCGTGACATCAATATTGTCAAGATTGTGCTCGCGCGCACCGCGGATGACCAGCGATGGCGGAGACTTCTTCCCGGAGGTTCTAGCTGCGATTTCCACCGACTTGTCACCACCATCAGAGCTTCTGGAAGGAGGCGCATGACTTCTACGCAACCACTCGCCCGTTGGAGAATTCAGATCCGTAGGCGCACCCACCGCCAACACCAGTCCGCCTGCTGAACCTGCCCCCGGGCCTAGGTCGATGACGTGGTCCGCTGCACGAATGATGTCCTCATCGTGTTCAACCACGATCACGGTGTTGCCCAAATCCCGCAGTCTTGTCAGGGCGCGGATCAGACGCCCGGTATCCACTGCGTGCAGGCCCACACTCGGTTCGTCCAGTACATAGATCACTCCTGACAGACCCGCTCCCAGTTGGGTGGCCAGACGGATGCGCTGGGCCTCGCCTCCGGAGAGAGTGCCACTTGTCCGATCGAGAGTTAGATAATCAAGACCTACTTCCTCCAAAAATGCGAGTCGTTTGCGCACATCACGCACGAGGCGATTCACTACTTCCCCGGCATATTCCTCTGTCTGAAAACCCTCCAGCCACTGGCTCGCCTCCGTGATCCCGAGCGAGCAGAAATCCCGGATGCCCAACCATTGATCGTTAGATCCAGCAACGCGCACCGCCAACCACTCTGGCTTTAGCCGTCCACCGCCGCAGACTGGACAGGGACGCACGGAGCCTGCGGATACCTCCGTGCCGAGTCCCTGGCAGGCATCGCAGGCACCGAGATGTGAGTTGAACGAAAAGTGTTTAGGAGTGAGATCGCCTATGATCAATCCGGTGCGCAAATTTCGATAGGATGTCTGGAACGAAAGATCACGCCATGTATCGCCGCCGGGTTCCCGGACAGCGGCGCGGGTTTCAGCTCCGCAAAGCCGCAGTGCGGTTTCCACTGAGTCCGCCATTCGCGATTCCACGCCTGAGCGCACCACGAACCGGTCCACCACGATCTCCAGCACCGGCGGAGAATCCGGCCACACGTTTCCCGCCTCCTCGATTTCCAGAACCTCACCGTCAAGCCGCACCCGGATGTATCCCTGGCGGCGCAGATCACCTAACAATCTGGCAGGCTCGCCCAACTCCTCTTCCGGCACCGGCGCGAGTAACATCACGCTGGTCCCTTCTTCCATGGAGGCCAGCACGTTCACTATGTCCGACGCGCCCATGCGCTGGAGTCGCTCGCCTGTCTCGGAATCATGCGGCACGCCCGCCGCAGACCACAGCACGCGCAGGTAATCATAGATCTCGGTGGCTGTGGCCACAGTGGAGCGTGGGTTCAAACCACCCCCGCGCTGCTCGATGGCGATGGCCGGGCTAAGCCCTTCGATTGAATCAACATCCGGCTTATCCAATTGGTCCAGAAACTGCCGGGCATAAACCGAGAGTGACTCCACGTAACGCCGCCGCCCCTCGGCATAGAGGGTGTGGAAAGCGAGCGACGATTTCCCGGAGCCACTGGGACCGGTGATCACAACCAGTTTCCCCTTGGGAATATCGACATCGATATTCCTCAGGTTGTGCTGCCGCGCGCCACGGATACGGATACTGTCCACCCACCCACCAAATCCCACAGCAGGACAATTTCCAAGTTCCAAAGTCAGAGGTCCGTCCTTAGCGGATATCGTGCAGTCTTTTCTGTTCAGTGATCCATGCGCGGTCCTTGTCGCAGAGTTCGCTTTCTTGAGTGCGGCAGCGTGTGCCGTTCGGTTGGATCAGTGTGAGCGTGCCGTCAGCATAATGGGTGAGCTTGGCCAACACTTTCTTATCACCCCGGTCATGCCATTCTCGATAACCATTTTTCTCAAGACCCGCGCGCCATTTCCGGTAGGAACTGGCAGATGCCGCCTCACCCTGCTTGAGGAGTCCCCAGTAAAACGCACCTTGGCCACGCTTATAGCCGCGGTATGTGCCCAGCACCTCTCCGCCGGGATTGAGCAGGACCAGCGTGGGATGGCCGAGGACTTTGTACTGCTTTCGGAGGCGGATGGCGTATGCGCTCAGATCGATTCTGCGGGTTTCTTTCTCATCGATCGATAGGTCCGTGTCGTCCATCTTTGCATTCGCATCCACCCGCAGGCGGACAAGTTTTTCGGATGCCCACTTTTCAAACTCCGGAAGGGCGAACAATTCATCGTTCTGGGCCTTGCTTGGAGGGCTGTGCTCGGTATCGGTGAACCAGATGAGCAGCGGCTTGCCCTCACTGGCAGCACGCTGTTTGGCAATGGTCTCGCTTTGTTCCCATGGGCCACGATGTTTGGAATTGGCGGAAAGCAGAGAAGAAAGTTCCGGCAGGTTCGCATCCACGTTGTCGGGATCGGTGAAAACAATGTCCTCTTCAGGTGTCAGCTCCAGCTTCCCACGGGTGCCAGAAACATTGCCACCTGCCGCAACGGGAGTCCCGGCATCTGCGGATTTCGACCTGAGTGCGGGTGGAATGCCGGTGGCACCGAAAGGTTGCGGCATGGTCTCCGCAGTTTTTTTGTGCTGCATGGAACAGGACGCCGACAAGAGCAGCGCCGACAACAGCCATGTGGACAAACGCCTCATCGGAACGATAATGTTAGAAGCACGTGTTATTTTTTCAGACGGACCGGCGTGCCGCAGTGTGTGCAGCGGAACCAGCGGAAAGTCAGGATATGAAAGCAAAGCGGCAGGACGTAACCCAGTCCGCGAACATGATGAGCCTTGCTGTTTTTCAGATGGCTACGAGCGATGAAAAGCTTCTGGCCGCAAATCCTACAACTTCCTCCGACACCCCAAATCAGATAGGCGATGCCGAACACGGGCAGTGAAACCGGGATCGCAAGCAACCAAGCCGGAACCCAGCCGAATTTTGCCGGAGCTTCACCAGACAAGAGGAGAAGAAATGCCGAAATCATGGCGGCAGGAGTCAGTATCATCACTATCAGAGTGAACACCGCACCGGCCATGATCATGTTGGGATGAGTGTGGAGCACTCCTCTGATGTATCTCCGCGACTGGGGATCCCGCCCTTTGTTAGTCTCAGGGTGGGGTGAGCGGATCAGTGCGATGCGATCATCCTCCCTGGTTTTTTTCGAAGTGCCAATCCGGGGCGATGAGGAAGGCATGTCTTCCGTGGAACGGATTTTTGTGGTATCGATATCCAGCCTCTGTGGAGGGAAGTTATCCGCAATCTGGACGTTATTGTTGGAAGAAAACTGGTTTTTCTGCAACCGCCCTTGAGGGATGCGTTGTTCCGCTCTCACATCCAGATCGCCAGAATAGTTGTTGAGCAGGATGGCCGGCGGAATTTCCGGCACGGCCAGCTGATTTTCCATAAGAATGCGGGCCGGTAACGGGATGGCAAAGGGCGCAGCGGCCAACATAGAGATCACCTGCGGACTTTCCTCATAGTTGACTGGTGTCAATGACGGGGCCTCGGGCTCAACTGCCAGCCCCGTGAGCTCGCGCGCCTGATCGATCCAGCTTTTAACGGCGTGCCTGGCAGGCGGACGTTTAGCGATTTTGAGAACCCCGTTCGCGCGCTCGAGTTCACGGAAGAGCTCATCCACACCAGCTTTGGCGAGGGTCTCCTGATCGCAAAAGCCCGCCGCTTCGAGTAATTCGAGCGAGCTTTTTCCGATTCCGTGGATACTGATGAGGTCTGCCATGTGAGGCGCGTTTTTTCAGTCTACAGTCTAAAAGGGTATTGGCAAGCGATCATGCCAGCGCGGCCAGCATCTCGGCAAGTTGGCGGAGTTTAGTCCACCAATCGTCGAGGCGAGCTTTTTCTTGGGCCACGACTTCGGGAGGCGCACGGTCCACAAAGCTGGCATTGCTGAGCTTGCCCTCGCACTTTTTCACCTCAAGCTTGATGCGCTCGATCTCCTTGGTCAAACGGGCGCGCTCGGCCTCCACATCAACAAGCCCCTCCATGGGCAGGTAAATCTCGCCCACAGGAGTCACTGAGGCGGGGGTCCCCTTGGGGGCATCGTAACTGGAATCGAGAACGATTTCCGCTGCGCCGGCCAGCAGGGCCAGCACCTTCGTCTGGGAGGAAAGCCAGTCCACGGCACCTTTTACGATGAAGCGCACGTCCTTGCGGGAGCCCAGGTTGTATTCCGCCTTCAGGTTTCGCATACGGCCGGCTGCTTCATAAATGGCAGTGGCGCGGGCCTGTTCTTCAGAAACATCGGTGGAAATCAGCGGACTGTCAGGCAGAACCTTTTGCATCAGGAACTCACCCTCTCTAACAAAACCCATGCGGAGGGAGAGTTCCTCGGTGATGTGTGGCATGTAGGGGCAGAGAAGCTGGAGATAACGGGCCATCACCGCATCAAAGGTGCCTAGCGTGGCAGCTCGGGCTTCCGGCGTAGCGCTCTCGCGCAGGTCCAGTTTCACCGCTTCTAGGAACTTGTCGCAGAACTCGTTCCACAGGAATTCATACAGCCGCTGGGCTATCTCACCGAAACGGTAATCGGAGTAGCTCTCCTTCAGCCCAGCCGTAAGTTCGTCCAGCTTCGCCATGAGATGGAGGTGATAGGGAGGCATCTGGTCAAGTCCCGTCAGGGCGACCACCTCAGTGCCCGCCATCTGGCGGAAACGGCAAGCATTGTAGAGTTTGTTAGCAAAATTACGACCTTCTTCCACCGACGCTTCGTCGAAGCGCAGGTCGCTGCCCACTGGTGCGATGCGCAACAGGCCGAAGCGCAGGCCGTCCGCGCCGTATTTCTCCATCAGGTCAATGGGATCGGGCGAGTTTCCAAGTGATTTGCTCATCTTGCGGCCCTGCAGGTCGCGGATGATGGAGGTGAAGAACACATTCTTGAATGGCACTTCTCCCGCGAAGCGGAATCCGGCCATGATCATGCGGGCTACCCAGAAGAAGATGATGTCCGGACCGGTGACCAGATCCGTGGTCGGATAGAATTTCTTAAGAGTTGCGCTCTCCTCGCCGCAGTCACTCATCGTGGCAAAGGGCCACAACCACGAGGAGAACCAAGTGTCCATCACATCATCGTCGCGCACCCAGTTGTGCGCGTCGGCGGGTGCCTCAAGACCCACGTGGATGTCACCATTTTCAAAATCCCCCATCTCCAGGGACTCGGCGTTTTTCAACGCGTCGAGTTTCTCCTTGTGGTACCATACCGGGATCTGGTGGCCCCACCATAGCTGACGGCTGATGCACCAGTCCTGTAAGTTTTCCATCCAGTGGGCATAGGTCTTCGCCCAGCGCTCCGGGCGGAATTTGATAGAACCGTCAGCCACTGCTTCAGCGGCCTCCTTGACGCATGGGTATTTCAGAAACCACTGCATCGAAATGCGTGGCTCAATAGGCACATGGGCACGCTCGGAGAAGCCGACGTTGTTCTCATATTCCTCCACCTTGATGAGCAGGCCCATTTCCTCGAGCTTCGCAGCGGCTTTCTTGCGTGCCACGAAGCGCTCCAGCCCATGGAGATCCGGGCACTCCAGGCAATTCACATGGGCATCAGGCGTTAGAATGTCGATGATTTCCAGATTGTGGCGTTTGCCTATCTCAAAGTCCGCCTTGTCGTGAGCGGGTGTGATTTTCAGCGCACCCGTGCCAAACTCGATGTCCACATGATCATCAGCGATCACCGGGATTTCCGCGTGCGGGAACGGACGGAGTACCTTGCGGCCTATGTATTTCGCGTAGCGCGGGTCCTTCGGGTGCACGGCCACTGCCACATCACCCATCAGCGTCTCAGGGCGGGTGGTGGAGATCTGAAGATACTCGCCAGGCGCATCGGCCAGTTCATACTTCATGAAATACAGCTTAGAGCGCTGCGGGGTCATGATGACCTCCTCGTCAGACAATGCCGTTAGAGAAACCGGGCACCAGTTGACGATGCGTTTGCCGCGATAGATCAGGCCTTGTTTGAACAACTCCACGAACACGTGGCTAACCCACTTGGTATAGGCCGCGTCCATGGTGAAGCGCTCGCGGCTCCAATCGCATGAACAACCGAGGCGCTTGAGTTGTTTGATGATAATGTCGCCGTGCTTCTCCTTGAAATCCCAGACACGTTTGAGGAACTCGTCACGGCCAAGGTCGCGGCGGGATTTTCCCTCCTTCTCGCGCAGTTCGCGTTCTACTTTCGCTTGGGTGGCGATGCCTGCGTGATCAGTGCCCGGCAGCCATAGTACTTCCTTACCCTCCTGCCGTGCGCGGCGGGCCAAGATGTCCTGCAAGGCGTTGTTCAGGACATGGCCGAGGTGCAGGATGCCGGTGACATTCGGCGGCGGAATGACGATCGAATACGCCTCCTTTGAGGACGAGGGATCGGCCTCAAAACATTTTCCAGCGATCCAGGCGGCATACCACTTTTCTTCCACCGCCTGGGGTTCATAGGCTTTTGCTAACTCGGACATGGGGGCGGATGGATGCCAGAGCCGGGGTGCTTTGTCCAGCACGCGGGCCTACTTCTTCAGCTGCTCTTTCAGATACTCGCCACATTTCACCTCACGACCGTCGCTGAACCGGATCAAATAAGGGTTACCGGTGGTAGAGGATATAGTGGCGATTTTCTCAATAAAGTCGGCGGCGGTTTTGACCTCCTTGTCCTTTGCCTGCCACTTGCCGCGGAGGAATTTGCCCGCGCTTTTCGCATCATATGAACTGCCGTTGCGGATGAAATGAGCACCGGTCAGCCCTTCCACATGCTGGATCAGCCCTTCGATCTTCGCCTTTTCGTCACTTTCCGCCGCCCGAAGTCCTCCGGGCAGAACACAGGCAAGCACCGTTATGAGGAGGAAAGTGAGAAAATTCCGCGATTTCATGGGATTTTGGGTGATTCGAGGAGGCCCGTCAGGATGGTCCCCAACAGGACCATCATAGCCTTATCTCCACCTGGCAAGGCCTGTCTTGCCAGGTGTGGGAAGCACTTGACGATTCCGGGCTTGGCAGCCGGAGCATTCCCAGCAAGAATCCGGGCATGCAGACCACATCCTTTCTCAAAGAGTTATTCGATCTCTCCGGGAAGACCGCCGTGGTCATAGGCGGCACCGGAGAACTTTGCGGAGCCATGGCCGTGGGACTTGCCCGCGCCGGGGCAGAGGTCGTTCTCGGCGGGCGCATCCGCGAAAAGGCAGAGAAGCGTCTGGAGGAAGTCCACTCGTTCGGAGGCAAGGGATATTTCGTACCGGTTGATGTAACCTCACGCGATTCTCTGGAAGGGCTCCTCGAAACCGTGCTGGATCGTTCGGGCCAAGTGGACATCCTGATCAACGGCGCGGGAACTAACTCCCCCACCCCCTTTCTTGATATCAACGAGGAGGAATACCAGCGCATCATCGATACGAATCTATCTGCGGTGTTCCGTTCCTGCCAGGTGTTCGGGGAATATTTCCTTCAGGAATCCCGCGCGGCATCCATCATCAATCTGGGATCCATCTCCGGACTCAATCCGCTGTCCCGCGTGTTCACCTACTCACTCTCGAAAGCCGCCGTCCATAACTTGACGCGCAATCTCGCCCGCGAGTGGGCCGACAAGGACATCCGTGTGAACACCCTGGTCCCTGGCTTCTTCCCGGCTGAGCAAAACCGCAAGGTGCTCGACGAGTCGCGCGTGCTAGACATCCTCCGCCAGACCCCGGCCTCACGGTTCGGTAATGCCGAGGAACTGATCGGAGCGACTCTCTTGTTAGCATCTAATAAAGCAGGTGCCTTCATCACAGGCATAGAGATGATCGTGGATGGCGGTTTCCACGCGATGACGATCTGATCCGCGCTCACTGGATAGGCGCGAACAAATGCGCCGCGCGGCATGCTGCCCGGAACAGAAACGGCTTGCGCGCGAAGTCCTCTATTTGCGCTTCCCGCGCATGCTGGAAATCTGCCGTCAGCATCTCCGTCAGCTTGTCCACAAAACGCCTGTCGGTCGAGAATGCGGTGATCTCAAAATTGAGACGGAACGAGCGGTTGTCGAGATTGGCGGTTCCCACAGCGGCCAAGCGGCGGTCAATGAGCATGACCTTCTGATGCAGGAATCCGCGATGGTAGCGAAACAAGCGGATACCGTAGGGAATCGACTGGTCGTAATAGGCAAACGCGGACAACCAGACCAACAAGTGATCGGCCCGTTCCGGAAGCAATATGCGCACATCCACACCACGAATAGCCGCAGTCTGCAGGGCGGTGAGCACGCCCTCATCGGGCACGAAATAAGGCGAGGTAATCCAGAGTTTCTCGCGGGCAGAGTTGGCGGCCTCGGCCACGATGAGCTGCCAGGAATCCGCAGGATCAGCCGGACCGGTGGGAATCACAGCTGCTATCTGGTCTGCGGGCTCCGCCAAGGTGTCCCAATGCAACTCCGGAATATCGTTAGATGCCCAGAACCAGTCCTCCAGAAACACCAACTGCACGGCCTGCACCACTGGCCCACGCATTTCAAGGTGCGTGTCCCGCCACTCACCAAACTGCTGGCTGCGCCCGAGATATTCATCACCCACGTTCAAACCGCCTATCAGGGCCACCTTGCCGTCACTCACCACGATCTTGCGGTGGTTGCGAAAGTTCAGTTGCAGCCTGGACCACCAATAACGATTCACGCCGAAGGAATAACACTCCACGCCCGCCGCACGCAGCTCCTGCAAGTAACTACGCGGCAGCTTATGCGAGCCTATTTCATCAAACAGGAAATAGACCTTCACGCCCGCCTTGGCACGCTCAATGAGCGCCTGTTGAAAACGGGTGCCCAGCTTGTCGTTCTTGACGATGAAGAAATTCACGCAGAGATAGCTCCTGGCGCTGCTGATCGCGTCGAATATCCGGTCGAAGGTCTCATCCCCGTCAATCAGCGGCTCCAGGCGATTGCCCCGGGTGAAGGGCAGTCCACCTAACAATCTCGCCGCGCGCTCAAAGCCGTCGTCCTCGGGGATATCCACTTCCAGGGCCCGCAGGCGCTGGTGCATCGACTCCGCAAGCTGCGCAAGGCGCTCATCCGCCCTCCGCCTACCACCCACATCTCGCGAGAAACGGGTCCGCCCTAACATCCAATAGAGCGGGATGGCCACGAAGGGCACGGTGATCAGGGAAATCACCCATGCAATGGTGCCCTGCGAGGTGCGCACGTGCATCAGCGCGTGCAGCACATGCAGCAGGCCCACCACGTAGAACGCGACCAAGGTGACAAGGCCCAGCCAGGAGTTCGCCTCGTGGATACCATGGAAAAACATGGCCGGAGAATATCACCCGCATGAGGGAAAACAAGCTGCTTGTTGATACCTCTGGGAGTGGAAACAGCGGTTGGTTTTATCTGATCGAGGATGGCCAAGGTTGTCATTTGTCAGGGGAGAGAAGAGGAAGAGAAGAGAGCACAGCGGTTCCGCCGCCTTTCTCGGCTGGCAGGATAATAGAAGATGATTAGCCACTCTCGGCAGGCTCAGGGCCCGCAACGGCGGCGCAGACAGGGGAAAAAAGTTGCCAGCCTGCGGGCAAATCGATAGAGAGGGATTGTCTTGTGACGCCCGTATGGGCGGCAGAGGACGAAGACTGCAATTCCGAGCGGCATTTGCACCTGATAAACGAACGACGGCTAGCCAGAACAAAAACCATGCATAAGATCCTCACGCTGCGGACTAATCTCTTAATTATATTTGCTTCTGCGACTGTGGTTGGTGTCTTCCTATTTACTGACACGCACCCGAATAAAGCGCTCTTGATCGGAACAGGTGCAGGTTTGGGTCTTCTAGCTGGCATTTTCCAGTCGCGTGCGCTACGGGATTCAAAAGAGCAGTTTCGCGCCGCGACAACGGCGCTAGAAGTGCGAGCAGCAATGAATTCATCGGCGTCAGGTCGTCTCGCGACATACACTGTATACGCAGCCGGTGGCATCTTACTTCTGACAGCATTCACCCAGAACGAATCCATCGGTTTCGGCTTATTCGCAGGTTATGCCGCATTCATATTTGTTCGCGACAGCATAGCGTTCAAGGACTGTATCGATCTTCAGCACGCAGCGAAACAGAAATGAAACCGGCTAACCAGACGCATCAGCGCATTGATCATGGTTGAGCTCAAGCATTATGGAAAAATGAAGACTCTCTTATTGCTACCCGTTACACTACTGGCAATCTTGATGGCCCTGGCAGGAGCGGAGACCCCAAAAATCGACTGGAACGCAATGAGTGCTGAAGCGATCCGGGAGCGCGTGAGGATGGTTGGGAACATTCGAGAAGTGACCGAACTCCTGGGTCAGTCTCGCTCGTCGGATAACAACGCGGATTGGTCTGAGGTTAGATACACATTGAGCGCCCCCCTTATTTTGATTTTCGTCGCTGAGCCAGAAAATCATTTTTCAAAGACCGACGATCTGCGGAAAGTGCTTTCGATTTATCTTTACCGGAAGGATCCGAACGGCCACTTGCAAGTGGTATGGAAATTCTTTAAGGATCCGGTTCACGAACAGAAAATCCGGTCAGATTACTTTGATTTACCGACCTCTAGTCGGAAAACAAAATAAGCCGGTGGATGCAACGGTGATAAGCCCCGTAGTTAAACCAGAGTCCCCGGCATCGACTCATCATCTTTAACCTTAGCCGTAAAAATGGATACAACTCTTGTTCTCGTCATTGCTTTTGTCACAACGCTGCTTGGTGGCATGGCGATTGGCTTTATGATCGGCATCACGAAAGGCATGACATTAGGAGCAAACTTACGAATTGATCGTCACGCATCACCCATCCCATGGATCATGTGTTTGATCGGGTCAGGGGTGTTTCTTCTGACGGCTGTTGGTGCGTCAATCTACTCAATCTACTTCCTCTCGAGCAGCATACAGACCAAAGCTATCATCACGGAGATCATCGAGAGGAATGACCATGAGGGGCATCTAAGGCTGACTCCAGTCTACACCTACAAGGATGCCACAGGTAAGGAGTTCACCGATCGATCGAATACAGGCGATGGGCGCGAATTTGAGGTTGGGGATACCATACCGATTCGATATCTGAAAACCTCACCTCACGAATCACGAATTGATTATTTTTCTCATCACTGGTTCTTGCCGATCTTTATGGTTATCTTATCCGTCGTGCTAGGCGGGTTGGGATTCGGGTTGCGCTGGTGGCATAACGGAAAACAGAAATTAGCTAACATCTCTATGGACGCAACGGCGAAAATTCCCGTAGTTAAACCACATTCCACCACGCCACCTCATCATCGTTAACGTTGTCTAAGAAATGAAAGAGCCCCCTATAATGAAGCATCTGGGCATGATGATGCAATTGCTCGTGAAGTGGCGCATCGCCACGACTTTGTCCGTGATCATCGTAGGGGCAGTGATATTTTGGTTGAATTTCGATGGATTTTCGGAAGAAGTGGACCGAAAAGAGTTTGTGCGCTTGATGGGATCAGACCTTACCAAGTTCGGCAGTCAGGTATTCTACAAGGGAAGAAAGAATGATTGCGACTACTTTGAGCGAATACTGAGCTTTGGGCAGCGGACTAAGATTCACATTCCCATTTCGG
>Ga0209697_10003639_pt1 | contig 20700 bp, 17 predicted proteins | sample AliMusrvi5mmetaG_FD_184115 | JGI IMG/M metagenome (GOLD analysis project Ga0209697, IMG submission 184115) | Freshwater lake bacterial and archeal communities from Alinen Mustajarvi, Finland, to study Microbial Dark Matter (Phase II) - Alinen... | ecosystem: Environmental > Aquatic > Freshwater...
GGAAGTACTCGATGAGTGCGATCTTTTCCGAGGAGTCCATGGTTTTTGTTTTACCCTGGTTACTCTCTCAGTATACAATGGTGAAGTTAAGCTTTATTCAATGGGATATTCCCATGCGATGACCTTGCTCTCAGACCGGGATTGACAATCATTCGAATGTTTGCTTTCATAAAATGTTACTTTCAGTCGCTTCGGAAAAAGGCCTTCAGTTACGTTTGGACCGGCAATGAGTCGATAAACAGGTAAATGGGCAACATATGAACCAGGTCATCATCATGGCGGGAGGGAAGGGGACTCGGATGAACATGACGGACAAACCGAAAACGATGATACCGGTCGCCGGGAAGCCGATCGTCGAACATATCGTCGAGGCGGCAGAAAGGGCAGTGCCGGAAACGAAGCCGATTATCATCGTCGGCTTCCAGGGACATACGATCGTCAATCATTTCGGCGACCGTGCCGTCTGCGTGGAACAGAAAGAACAGCTTGGCACCGGCCATGCCGTCGCGTGTGCCGCGCCGGTTCTGCGTGACCGGTCGGATATCGGACACGTCGTCGTCTTGGCGGGTGATCAGCCGCTCGTTTCCGCCGGGACCATCAACGCGATCCTGTCGCATCATGAAAACGGAGGGGAAACCGTGACGCTTGGTACCGTCGTCGTTCCAGATTACACCGGTATCAATGAACACCTCTTGCATTACGGACGGATCGTCCGGAATCCGGATGGGTATGTGGAACGCATCGTTGAATACAAGGATGCGAACGAAGTTGAACGGGCCATCCGTGAAGTGAATACCAGCGTCTATTGCTTCGATTCCGCCTGGCTGTGGGAGCATATCGACCGATTGGGCAGCGACAACGCGTCCAAGGAATTCTACATCACCGACCTTATCGCGATGGCGATGAACGAGGGTAGGAATCTTGCGACCATATCCCTTCCTGACCCGGTGGAAGGTCTTAATGTGAACACCCCGGAGCAGCTGGCCGTAATCGACGGAATACTGCATAATTACGAGCTGGCGTACTCGATTTGACATGTCGGAAACATTCCTGTTATCACTACTATCACAACGGAGGGGAATAGATTTATCATTTAGGATTATAGTATGACCCTGTGGAAGCGGAATCGCTCGTCGCGGTTCCTGGCGGTGGTTTCGATCGTGTCGTTATTGGCGTCCATCAGCCAACCGATCGGCGTATATGGGGCGACGTCGGACAACCTTATCTCGAACCCGTCTGTCGAGGTCGGTACGGGTGCGTATCCGGACAGCTGGTCGAGGGAGAAATCCGGCAATAACGTTTCGGTTTTCTATAACAAGGTTGCGGGTCAGGATGGACAGCGGGCCGTACAAATCAATGTGACGAGTTATTCGACCGGATATTCCGGCTGGTTTTTCAGTCCGATCAGTGCTGATTCGGGAGCGTCCTATCAGTATTCCGAATACTATACCGCGACGATGAAAACCAACCTGTTCGTACGGGTGACGAACACCAGCGGACAAACGACCACGACGGCGATACAGTCGAATATACCGACCGCGTCGAACTGGACGCAGTTACTCGTCGACTTTGCGGTTCCTGCGGACGCGAAATCGTTCACGGTCATCCATCGCACGAACTCGATAGGAACGCTCACGACGGATAACTTTTCCCTTACGAAAAAAGGCGGATCCGCTCCGCCGATTGACACCGTTCTTCCGACGGTTTCCGTCACCGCTCCGACCGCCGGATCGACTGTCTCGGGAACGCAGACCCTTTCCGCGAACGCGTCCGACAATGTCGGCGTGGCCGGCGTGCAGTTCCTCGTTGACGGTACGGCCGTCGGTTCGGAAGACCTGACATCCCCGTACAGCGTCTCGCTGGATACGAAGACACTCACTAATGCCGCGCATACCGTGACCGCCCGTGCCCGTGATGCGGCTGGCAATACGGCTACATCGGCCGGAATATCGTTCACGGTCAACAATACCGACACCGTTCTTCCGACGGTTTCCGTCACCGCTCCGACCGCCGGATCGACTGTCTCGGGAACGCAGACCCTTTCCGCGAACGCGTCCGACAATGTCGGCGTGGCCGGCGTGCAGTTCCTCGTTGACGGTACGGCCGTCGGTTCGGAAGACCTGACATCCCCGTACAGCGTCTCGCTGGATACGAAGACACTCACTAATGCCGCGCATACCGTGACCGCCCGTGCCCGTGATGCGGCTGGCAATACGGCTACATCGGCCGGAATATCGTTCACGGTCAACAATTCGGCGGCATCCGGAACAAACATCATCCCGAACCCTTCCCTGGAAACCGTTTCTCCGACGAACAATGCTCTCCCGCTCTCGTGGTCGAAAGTGAAAAGCGGGACGAACAACGCGTCTTTCACGTATCTCAATACCGGACATACCGGCACTCGGAGCCTGCAGACGAAGATCACGTCGTTTACGAGCGGAGTCGCCTATTATCAGTTCGATAATCAGCTGGTCGCCGCCGGAAAAACGTACGAGTATTCGGTGAAATACAAGGCTGACACGTACACCGAAGCCGATGCTGAAATCACGCTTGCAGACGGAACGGTCCAATACCAATATCTCGGAGTCGTGTACCCTTCTCCCTCGGGCTGGAGCACGTTCACGACCCGTCTCACGCTGCCGATAAATGCGAAATCCGTGACAGCGTACGTCCTGTTGTATTCGGCCGGAACCCTTGTGACCGATGATTACTCCCTTACCCCGGTGACCATCGTTCCGTTGCAACAGCCGATCGTCACCTTGACCTTCGACGACTTCTTCACATCGTTTTACGACAATGCCTTCCCACTCTTCAAGAAGTACGGGATGACCGGGACGATGTATCTAGTGACTTCCGATCTCGACCAGCCCGGGCTTATGACCTCGTCACAGCTGCACGAGATCCAGTCGTACGGATTCGAGATCGGATCGCACACCGTCACGCATCCTCATCTTCCGCTCCTGACCCCGGCCGACCTGGATGCCGAACTGCTGAATTCGAAAAATACGCTCTCAAAGTACATGGGGACTTCCATCGACAGTTTCGCGTCTCCGTACGGCGAATATACGGACGAAGTCCTTACGCATATAGCGAAGTACTACTCTTCACACCGGTCAGTGGATGTCGGATACAACACGAAGGATAATTTCACCCCGTACAATATCAAGGCGATGAGTCCGACCGTAGCAACGACGCCTGAGGAAGTCTTGGCCTGGGTAGACGAGGCAATACGGAATAAAGCGTTGGTTTCGATCGTCTATCACGATATCGTCAATAACGGTACGACGTGGTCGAATACGCCGGCTCATCTCGAAACCGTTCTCGCGGGACTCAAGGCACGCGGCGTGCGCGTGGAAACGACCAGGCAGGCGGTTGCCGAGGTGCAGCAACAGATGCCGTAATCAAGTTTCGCGGAGCGAATGACAGAATCATCCCGTAAGGGCAATATTTGCTCCATGCGGGATTTTTCTTGACAGAATTTGTTTATTGGTGTAGAGTATTTTTTCGGATATTTCCCCTTTATTTGTGCTGAGATAAGGGGTTTGGTGTCGATGGAAAGACAGTATTGAGATTCGCCCGGTTTACGTGACATTTTCCGACTTATTATGGAGTTCTATACTTTTGTGGCATCAAAAATCGCTTGGGGAGTTCCGCCTCAATACCGGCTGCTGGCGGTCCTCTACGTCGGATTTTTGGGGTCGGTCATCATCGTGAATATCGTAACGATCATTTTGAAATGGGCATATTTATGGATTCTCAGACGAAATTAAAGCTCGGCCTCGCTTTTTCCTTTCTCAAACTCGGGACTCTCGGGCTGATTTTCGGTTGGGTCACAGTTTTCGTGTTTCTGAACAGTGCGGAAATCATATTCAACATGGATATGCCCTTCGTGCATGCGCTTGACTCGATACGTTCCACGGAAACGTTGCGAAGCGTCGTCGGTGACACCGTTTCCGACACCGGGCCGGTCGGGCTCGAAAAGATCGGCAATTTCGGAATCCCGAACGCTTTGAAAATACCTGTAATCGGGTCGAGACTGTCCCTCAACAAGGCCATATTCTCCGACGGTCGATGGCTTTCCCGATCCGGCAACGGGCACTATATGATCATCGGGAACGCTGATGGCGGTACTATCGGCAACGTGGTCGTCTATACGCGGTCGAACTGGCGGACAATCTCCGAACAGGCCAGGCTGAAGATCGGTGACAATATCTTTCTCGACACCGACTCGGATTGGCGGTACATGTTTCGCATTGTAAACAGGAGCGTGCTGCGATTCGGACAGCCGTACGTGAAAAGCGACGTGCCGAACGGGAGCATGATCTTCGTCGTTGAAGACGAACAGGCACAATCCGTATTCGTCTTCGAGTGCGCGTACGTAAGCATCCAAAACATACGGCAATGAACGAATATTTCATATTTTTCAGGAACGCAGCATTTTTCTTCGCGACGGCGATGCTCGTCAAATATTACGTTTTCCTGATTATCGCGGCATTCTATCCGCTTCAGGAGCAGTCGCGTCGACTTCATGTCAGGCGCCTTCGGCGGAAAATCGGCCGTTTCGAACCGTATCATCCGAAGGTGTCCGTGATCATACCGGCGTGGAACGAGGAAGTCGGAATACTGAAGACGGTTTCTTCCATATTGTGGGGGACTTACGAAAAATTCGAGATTATCATCGTCAACGACGGGTCGACCGACGATTCCGACAAGGTCGTGCACGAGTTCAGGGAGAACGGGCTGAAAGACGACCTATTCGCGGAAGACAAGATCCACTACTTCTTCAAGGAGAACGGCGGAAAGGGCAAGGCGCTCAATTACGGTATCGAGCGAGCCACCGGCGAGATAATCGTGACCGTGGATGCCGATTCCGTCCTTGAGCGGGACGCGCTCACCCGTCTCGTCTCGTATTTCGAAGACGACCGTATCGACGCGGCGGTGGGAAACGTTCGTATCTCGAAGAGCTGGTCGTTCGTCGGACTCGCACAGCTTTTGGAATACCTGTTCGGTTTCTATTTCAAGCGCGCTCACGCGGTATTGGGAGCCGAGTACATATTCGGTGGCGCCTGTGCCGCGTTCAGGAAGAAGGCCGTATTCGACGAGCTGGGACTGTTCGATACGGAGAACAAGACGGAGGACATCGAGATGTCGATGAGAATACGTTTCAACGGCCTGCATTCCGCGTATGCGGAGGACGTCATTTGCTATACCGAGGGAGCTTCCACGGTGCACGGACTCGTCAGCCAGCGTCTTCGGTGGAAAAAGGGTCGGATGGATACCTTCCTGAAGTACCGGAGCATATTCTTTTCCGCGGATTGGCGTCGGCACAACGTATTCCTCTCATGGTTCATTCTCCCGTTCTCGCTGCTCGCGGAGGTCCAACTGTTTTTTGAGCCGATCTCGATCACGTTCCTCGCGACCTACAGCTTCGTATCGGGTGATTATCTGTCGATCACGCTCGGTGCATTGTTCGTCTTTGTCATATACGTCGTGAATGCCTTCTTTTCCCATTCCAAGAAGTCCTTCTGGGTGCTTTTCCTGTTCCCGTTTACCTGGCCCGTGTTTTATTTCCTCGTCTGGGTGGAATATCTCGCCCTGCTGAAAAGTCTGAAAATGCTTTTGCGGGGGGACGATATAGAGTGGCAGAAATGGAAGCGCAAAGGCGTCGTCTTGAACTGAACCGAATATTATGAAAAACACCGGGATAGCTTTCTACTCGCTGATATTCCTCGGATTGTCGCTTTTCGCGTTCAATCTCGTTTTTACGTCGATGACGGACAGGAGCATCTTTCAGATCCATCTTCCGAAAGAACTTGTGAACAAACCTGCCGACGGTCAGATACCGCAATCGCAGGCCGGAAGATGTTCTGATACCGGAAGCATAGACCGACTCGGAGAGGCGTCCGATCCCGCGCTTCGGAGATTGGCCGAATATCAGAACGTCTGCAATTCCCTCGTGACGAAAACCGTGACGATATCGGTCGAGGTGCCGCTCGACAAGGCCATGGCCGAAGAGTCCGCCCATCGGATGGCCGACCGGCTGAAGGAATTCTCGTCGTTCGGAGTCTCTCCGTTGGTCATGGTCGAGCCGACCAAGAACGGGACGTTCATCGGTTTCAACGCCATCCAGGCCGGAAACCTCGATCCTGCGGTCAGGAAATTCTTTTCCACGCTGAAAAGCGACGGGGTCACGGATCCGATGATGGGTACATGGGTCCCGTTTCCCGAAGCGAACCTGCCGTACTGGAATCATGTCAACTTCGTGCCGGGAGATTTCTCGGCGGCCGTGAACGAGTACCTCGGCGTCATGAAGTCGCAGTTTCCCGGTGCGAACGGAAGCATACTGCTGAACTCCGCCACGTACGAACACGAAAATTTCGAGTGGACGGACGGCGAGTATGTGAGTCTTGTCGCCTACGTTTCCGGCATCAAGCCGGGTTTGGTCGACAGTTTCGGCATCGAGGGCTTTCCGTGGATGCCGCCGGCGCAATCCGGACGGTTCGGGGTGTTCGATGCCAGGGAATATCTGAATTCCAGACTCGCCATTGAGGCTGCCGACAAAATAGGCGTCAGAAGTCTCTGGTTCAATACGGGGACCTATTCGAGGAAATACACCCTTGATAAGGGAAAGACGGTCTTTATCGATCCCGGGAAACGGAAAGACGTACTCAACGGTATCATTTCCGAGTTGGAAACCGCGGAAAAGAAGGGGTATTCCGTCTCGATAAACCTGCTGGCCGAAGACCGAAGCAATCTTGCCGAGGCCACCGATTGGTCGTACTGGTCTGATCCGAACGACCTTTCGGATATGAACAGGGCCGTGTTTGTAGATTTCTCCGTCAAGATGAACGAGCTTGGCATACCGTTTTCGCTGAACGATGAATCGTGGTAGCATACCGAATCACATTCGTACTATAATGACCGTATGGACAAGCGAATACCGAAAATACCCTTTGCCATATATATCCTCGCGCTGATCGCGGTCGTGGTTTTTGTTCTTATTCCGAAAGGCGCATGGCGCACGATTTCTTATTCCTACATGAACCCCGTGAAACCGGCGGTCACCGATATGACACAGAACACCGACCCCGCGGTACCTTCTCAGTCCGACGTTTCGGATCCGATCGTGTCGGATAGGCGCGAAACGATGGCGTGGATCTATCCCGGGGAACCATCCTGCGACGCGAAAGCCGAGTATGGGGACGGAAGAACCATCGACGTTTTGAAACCGGAATATTTCAGCGTAAACGAGCAGGGAGGGCTGGTCTTCCTGTCGGAGGCCGACGCGGGATGCAATGGATACTCGCCGGACAATATCGCCGACGTGAAGGCACATTCGAAAGAGCAGTTCGTGACCGTGTCCGCGTCATACGCGAAGAGCATGGATATACTTCTCAGTCGATCCGTCTCGAACGATGCCGATGTGAAACGACTCGTCGACTTCGTGGCAACGAACGGCATGACGGGGATCGAGCTGGATTTCGAGGATTTCGGCGGCTGGAACGCCGGTACGTACGGCCGTTTCAAGCAGTTTACCGAGAAGCTCGGAACCGCTTTGCATGAACAAGGCAAACAGCTTATGATTGACGGACCGGCGATCGCGAGCGACGAGGAGAAAGGATGGTACCAATGGCGGTATGAGGATTTCGTTTCCTTGCCGGTGGATCACGTGGTGGTCATGGCCTATGACTATCAGTTCGATCACGGGACGGGGACGCCTATTTCGCCCCTGAACTGGACTCGCGATGTCATCCGATACGCCGTATCGAAGTTTCCGGACACGTCGAGAATCACCATAGGGATCCCGTCGTACGGTTATCGCGGAGAGTCGGGGACGGGAAGGATCTCCATATTGACCTATGACCAGACCAAAAAGATACCGGGATTCTCGAAGGCGAAGCGGGACGTTTCGTCGGGTGAAATGACCTGGACGGACGGGGGAATGGTCGACTATTATCAGGACGGGGAAAGCATGTCGCTCAAACGGAAGGCAATCGAAGCGGCCGGGATATATTCTGTCTCCGTTTGGCACCTCGGCGGGAACACGTGGTTTTCGTCGGGAAATTAGGAAGGATCTCGATATGTATTATAAAAAGAGGCTCATAAAAGCCTCTTTTATTGTTTACCCCTTGACAAAAAAACATTTACGGAGTAGAAAGAGGAGTCGATACGAATACCAAAACACAAGCCAAAAAGAGGGTTCGGATGTAGGTTTACGGAATTCATGGATGAAAGGTTTCGTCCGGATACCTATGACACAGGCTTGGAGAACATATATGGTTTTTGGTATGAGGGCCGACGAAAGTCCAGCGGAGTTTTCCGTGTGATTTTCGTCGGTTTTTATATTTATTCTCACGAATCAGTAATTAGACGCCTATGAAACAGGGGATGACAGGGAAGAGGAAGGCATTGCTCCGGGTTTTCGACTCGGTCGTGATTTTCTCGATGGTAATGCAGTCGGCCGTGCCGGCAATCATGTTCGCACAGGAGGTACCCGCGACGGACGCGTCCGCCCAGGTGGCGGTCGTCGAGGCGCCCGCCGTCAAGGATTCTGGCGTGGCGACGCCTGCGGCTCCGGCCGTGCCGGAAGTTCCGGCAGCGCCGAAGGAAGTCGCACCGGTCGTGACGGAAACGGTTCCGGCACCGGTGGTCGTTGAGCCCGCGGTCGAACCGGTCGCCCTGATCGTTCCCGCAGTCGAAGTCCCCGCAGTCGAGCCGGTCGTGACCGAAGTCCCGGCTCCGGCGATCGCGCCGACCGACATTCCCGCGACGCCGACCGTCGAGGCCGCGGGCGAGGCGTCGACCGAGCGCGTGTTGCCGACCTGGAACGTGGACGGAAGCAAGGCGACGACGTCACAGACCGTGACGCTCGGTCGGACCTATGCCGCCCCGCAAAACGATTCGGTCACGGTGACCTTCACCAAACTCCCGGAGAGGCCGGGTACGCTTTCGATCGAGGAAATCAAGCTTTCCGATGCGCAGGTCGCGGACCTCGGCGCGATGTCGGACAAGGCGTACGACATCACCTCGGACATGGCGGACGGGTCGTTTTCCTATGACCTGACCCTGCCGAAGCCGAAGGATCAGGCGGATGCGCAGATTCGGTTCGCGGAAAACGTCGCAGGACTTACGGATGCCGATACCGTGCCGGCGCAGGATATGAAGGTGAAGGGCGACCGTCTTGACGCGACCCTCGATCACTTCACGATTTTCATCGCGACGTACGCGAGTAACTTCAGGACGGACAAGAGCTCGTACGCGGGCGGGGAGACGGTCTATATCAAGGCGGGATATCTTTCCAATAACAGGAAATACCGGATCATCGTCAAGGATCCGACTTCGACGACCGAGTACGTCTCCCCGTGTTCTTCCCGGAACGACGACGGCGAGCTGAAAGTGTCCGATCCGCTCGCGGCGGATGCGCCGACCGGGACCTGGAAGACCGGGCTGATCGAATATGCGGGCGGTTCTTCGGACGAGGGACATCACGACGAATACTATCATCACGACGATTCCGATTCGCACGACGGCTATTCGGATGACAACGGCTGTTCCGGCAAGGGGACGGTCAAGGCGAGCGATACCTTCACGGTGACGGCGCCGGACCTGGTCATCGCCAAGACGAACGACCTCGGGGGCCGAAAGGCGACGGTCGGCACGGCATTCCATTGGATCCTGACGGTCACGAACGAGGGGAACGGCACGGCGACCTTTCCCGATCACCGGAGTATCCTGCAAGACAATATGCCGAGCGGGGGCGTGACTCCCTATGGCATGTTCACGATCGCGAAGAAGGGTGGTACGACGGGCGTGGTCCGCTGTTTCCAGTCGGGTGTCTTCCGGCGGGACCTTTCCTGCACCGCGGACGGGACGGTCACGATCCCTTCGGGCGGCTCGATCGCCGTCACCGTATCCGTCGATCCGGATGAGGCCGGTACGCTCGTGAACCCGCGTGCGGGGCGTGGAAACGCGTGCGTCGTCGATCCGGACCGGACGGTGCCCGAGTCCGATGAGAAAGATAACGCGTGTGCCGATACGGTCACGGTCGTTCCGGCGGATACGGTCGCCCCGACTATCGCGGTTTCCGGCGCGCCGGAAGGTTGGACGGGTACCGGACAGACCGCGGGCATCGACTGCTTCGATGCGGAGTCCGGATGCGATGCCGCGACGTACCGGTTACGGTCGTATCCGACCGATCCGGGCGCGTGCGATGCCTCGTACGAAACATACGCTCTGACGGCCCCACTGACGGTCGTTTCGCACGAGTGGATATGTGCCGTCGCGAAAGATGTCGCCGGCAATGTCAGCGTGTCTTCGCCGGTAGAGTTCCGCGTCGATCCGGATATCCCGACGAGCGCGATCGCGACCTTCGGCCTGCCGGACGGCGGATCGATCGTCACGAACGTATGGGACGGCGCGGTGTCCGGTTCCGCAAGCGATGCGGTGTCCGGCGTGAACCGCGTTGAACTGGAACTGTCGTATGGGCCGTTCGGTTCCGGGACGGAATCGTATTGGAACGGGGCTGGCTGGCAGGCCGATCCGGTGCGCTTCGATGCCACCGGCACGGATGCCTGGTCGTATCGGCTGCCGGGAACGGTCGCCGACGGGACCTATCATATCGCGTCCCATGCCGTCGACAATGCCGGGAATGTTGAGAATACCTATGCCGTCACCATCGTGTACGATTCCGTGGCGCCGAACGTGATGTTCTCGATCTCGCCTGCCGATCCGAACGGGGATAACGGGTGGTACGTGACGCATCCCGTGGTGACCCTTTCCGCGAACGACAATGACACGGTGGCGATGATCGAATACCGACTGACCGATTCGGGCACGTGGCAGACCTATACCGGCCCGGTGACCCTTGCCGACGGCATGTGGAAATTTTCCTACCGTGGTACCGACGGAGCCGGAAATGTGGGCGCCGTGTCGCAAAAGGACGTGAAGGTGGATACGAAGGCGCCGGACGAGGTTTCGAAGCTGCGCGCGAGTCGAGACAAGGATAAGGGTGGCGTGAAGCTTACCTGGAGCGCCAACGACGAGGATATCGACCAAGTGTATATCTACCGTGGTACGAACAGACACTTCGCAATTAATCATGACTCACTGATCGAAAAGAACGACCGGCGGGACGATTCGTACACCGACACGGACGTGAAGCCGGGCGTGAAATACTACTACAAGTTCGTCACGCGCGACGAGGCCGGAAACCGGAGCGGTGCCAAGATCGTCTCGGTCTCGGTTCCCGAGAAGGGGACGGAGATCACGGTGGCATATGAGGGGACGGAGCCTGCGGGAGGCGCGGTGAACGACGGATCCGGAGCGGTGGCGGAACCCGGGAACGGTACGGCCGACGGAGGAGTCGTCGAGGGAGCTTCGCGGGAACTGCCGGCACGATGTGCCGATCTCCTTCCGCTCTATGTGTGGATACTGATACTGATCGCGTACGGCGCGACGTTCGTCTACGGTATGCGTCCCAAGACGGTCGCGTATCCCTGGAAGGGAAAGGCCGTCGCCACGGCGATCCTGATCGGACTCTGGTATTTTGCGGACACCTGCGGAGCGTATCGTTGGTTCCCGATCGCCGTAGTCGCGATCGGAGCGATATCGTACGTGGCCGCTTTTTCCCTGCTGAAGAAGCGCGCGACGGTGAACGTCGCATAGGGGAGGGCGGACCGACATCGTCCGGCGATGATCGGGACTCGGAAAACGAAAACGCCACGAATCGTGTCGTGGCGTTTTTCGTTGCGGCCCGCGGTCGCTTCATATGGATACCCCGGGACTTCCGGCTATTTTTTCTCCATGTCGCGGACCTGGCGAAGCAGCTCCTCGAGGGCGGTCTCCATCTTGGCGAGACGGGCCAGATCTTCGCTCCGTTCGATGCTGTCTTCCTGGTCGTCTTTCTCGATTTCCTCGGAAATGACGTCGACATCCTCGGAAATGTCCTCCACGTCTTCGCCGATTTCCTTCACGTCTTCCTGGATGGTGTCGATATCCTTGGAAATTTCCTCGATATCCTCGGAAATGTCCTCCACGTCCTCGTGCACTTCCTCGATATGTTTCGCCTGCCGGTTCACAGACATCTGAATGAAAATGGAAAGGTAGATCGCCTCGAGCGAGACGGCGGTCGTGAGTATGAGCATGATCTGGTCGAAGGTGAACCCGAGGAACTGCAGTCCGAACACGACGACGAAAAACACCGTGTGAACGATGAGAGAGGGGATGGAGCCGACGGAACGGATCGCGGAAAACGCCAGGTCTTCGATCCGGTTCTCTGGAGCCGGGGTTTCTTTGGAATGAGCTTTTTGGCTCATATAAGTCGAATATTTATAACCATACCGGAATAGTACCATGGTTTGGCGCTTTTGAAAAGGTTAAGTCGGTGGTATACTTCCGGTGAAGCGGTAATACCGAATCAATTTGATTTATTTCAACTTACTCCGTCTCAATGGAGTACTGATTTAGTCAGTTGACATAATACGCATGTTTATGAAAACGAATATTGTCGGGATCGTGGCGGTCGCGACCGTTGTGGCCATGCTTTCCGGATGTGGGCCGGCACCGGTCGCGCCGGCTACCGATCAGTCGTCGTCGGCCACTTCCGTCGAAGGAGGGGTCGCTGACTGGGTTTCCGGACTCGCGTCCGGGAAAAGGATGCAGTGTATCTATGAAATGGGCGGGACTTCCGACAGGTCGCTATCCGTAAAGATGTTCGCGGACAAGAGTCGCTATCGGACCGAGACGGCGACCCCGGCCGGTACGATGATTTCCCTCTCCGACGGCGTGGCGATGTATACCTGGACCGTCGGGACGAAGCAGGGCGTGAAGATGGATTTTGAATGTGCGAAGGGGCTGCAAGGTGGCCTGTCGAAGGATACCTCCGGAACGACACAGCCGGGTCAGTCGTCGTATCCGTCTCCCCAAGACGCGGTCAGGAATATCCCGAATATTTCATGTTCCGAAGCGGTCGATCCCGTCGATTTTTCGGTCCCGTCCGATGTGGCGTTCGTCGACCAGTGCGCCTTGTTGAAGAGCTCCCTTGACGCGGCGAAAAATGTCCAGGGCCGGATTCCGGATAGCGTGAAAAATTCCGTTTCTAAGAACTGATTCCGGATCGAATCAGCCCGTTTCATATTCATATTCCTATTTCGTCTCTGCGACTTTTAGACTACTTTCAGTATCTCTCTCAAATCTCACCGCCATTATATGCTAGAAAGATGGCTTGTCGGCTGAAATCCGAAAATTTCGGCTGCAAACCATTCAAAACTCGTCAGGTTACGGTAGTAGCCTTCTCTCCTTTTTCATGGTTTTCGCGCGAAATTTTCGAATTTACAGCTCGACATGAGATTTGAGAGAGATACTCAGGGAAAATCCCTTCTCGTTCCTCTCTCCACGTTCACGTTGTTCACTGAGGAGAGAGAGGGATTCGAACCCTCGAGGCCCTTGCGGGCCTGCCGCTTTTCGAGAGCGGTACCTTCAACCACTCGGTCATCTCTCCAATATTTTGACTGACTACTAGCAACTGAAAACCGATAACATTCTGCTCGGACAGGCGAGCGCCTTTCCGCGACATCTCCGCCCCTGGCGGAGTGCGCGGATCCGCTCGCAGGGACGAGCGGACAACCACTCGGTCATCTCTCCGTAACTATCATTTCTAAGAAACTACCTCCCTCTCCGTCTCCGCGAGTCACGCCCTTCGCGAAGGGCGTGACGTGGCGGTCCAGGTCCGTGCCATACATCCTGGATTGCCACGGTCGCGGACTCCCTCGCAAAGACGTCACTACCGTTTCTCATTTTCTTCCCTTTCGCCTTTACTTGTTGTACTATATTCATAGGAACCTGTCCACTGCCGTGTCACGGACGCGATGTGTCGGCCTGTGGCGCGGATGCTTGTTTCATCGAACAGAAGGAAACCAAAAACATATGATCCAGTCCAAAGTGTTCGTCGATCCGAAGGAAGTCTTCCGGTCCCTGCCGGAGCAACCGAAAGGAACGGTGGTCGATTTCGGGTGCGGTGCGGGATATTTTTCCATCGAATTCGCCAAGGCGATGGGCGACGAAGGCGAGGTGATCGCGATCGACGTCCTGCCGTCGGCCTTGGAAGCCATGCAGAGCCGGATTAAGTCGGAGGGACTCCGCAACATCGTGACGAAGCGGGCGAACCTCGAGAAACCGGGCGGGTCCGGCCTCGCCCCGGCGAGCGTCGATTGGGTGATCGCGAAAGATGTCCTCTTTCAAAACAAGCATCGGGGCATCATGATAAGCGAGATCGCGCGGATCATCCGTCCCGGCGGGCACGCGATCATCATGGAGTGGGGACCGATCTCGATCGGCAATATCGGTCCGGACGAGGACGACCGTGTCGCCCCGGACGATCTTCGGGGACTGCTCGCCTCGGCGGGATTTTCCGAGACTCATGAACTGCCGGTCGGAGCCTTCCATTACGCGTTCCTTGTGACCAAATGACTATGAGGAAATCCATCGCCGTGTTCCGTATCGCTTCCGCATTCCCGATTCTTTTCTCGGCGCTGTTTCTTTCCGGATGCGGAACGGTCACACCGCCTTCGTATAAGGTCAATCTGGAAATCTGGGGGAGTCTCGACGACTCCGATTCGTATCAGTCGATCATGAACGACTACCAGCAGAAGTATGCCAAGTCGCATGTCGGATCCGTAATCTATCGGAAGATGGCCGCCGAGACCTACCGGGCGGATCTGTTGAACGCGTTCGCCGAAGGGAACGGTCCGGACGCGTTCCTTATCCGGAGTTCCTGGCTGCCGCTGTTCAAGAATCTCATCGTGCCGGCGCCCGCCTACGAGATTTCCGAACGGGAATTTCGCGATTCCTTCGTCGACGTGGCCGCGAACGACCTGGTCTCCGATGGGAAGATCTACGGTGTCCCGCTATCGGTCGATTCGCTCGCGCTCTATTACAACAGGGACCTGTTCAATGCGGCCGGCATCGCCTCGCCTCCCTCGACGTGGGACGACGTCGCCACCGACGCGAAACTGCTTGATTCCATCGACGGGAGCGGGAACATACGCCAGTCGGCCATCGCGCTCGGGACGGCGAAGAATATCAACCGCTCGACGGATGTCCTGCTCGCGCTTGCGACCCAGTACGGGATGGCACCTACGGCCAACAGGCTTTCCGATGAGGCGAACCTGTCGTCGCCACCGGTACGGAATGCGCTTGCATACTATGCGGGATTCGACAAGCTCGGGAGCGACCGGTATTCCTGGAACGCGAACCAGCACTATTCCGTCGACGCGTTCTATGAGGGGAATCTCGCGATGATGGTCAATTATTCGTGGCAGATCGACGCGATAAAGAAGAAGAATGCCAAGCTCAACTTCGGTGTGGCACCGCTTCCGCAGATCGCCGGAGCCGCTCCGTCGAATTATGCGAACTACTGGGTGCTGGTCGTGGCGAAGCACAAGAAGGAGCCTGATACCGGTGGTGCGAAGTCGACCCTTTCGGCGGACGCGTATGACGGTATCCGGACGCATGAGACCTGGCAGTTCCTGCACTACCTTGCGTTTCCGCATCCCGGGAACAAGTTCGCCCTTCGGAACGCGCTTGCCACGACGAACGTGAACGAGATAACGATTGCGGACGATCCGACGAAGATTTTCCTTGCGAAGACCCGTCAGCCCGCGGCCCGTCGCGACCTGATCGAGGCGCAGAAGGCCGATGCGTGGCTCGCGCCGTTTTCGGTCGGGAACCTGATCGCCAAGGATTGGCGCGTGGGGGACACGGAAACCATGGAAGGCATCCTGGCGGACGCGATCGAGTCGGTGAACCGCGGAGAGACGACCGTCGAACAGGCGCTCTCTTTGGCAATGAACCAGATCCTGCCACTCCAGAGAAAAGCCATCGGAAATTAAGCGTATGCATATACTTCCCGCTCCCGTGAATGTCGCCCATGCCACAGGCGTGATCGAGGACGCGATCCCGATTTCCAAGATCCTCTCGGATACGCTCTCGTTCGTCCTCGGTGTGGCGGGCGTTTTGGCGATGGTCTCGCTTACCGTGTCCGGGCTGCTCTATATCACGGCCCAGGGGAACGAGACGGGCATGAAGCAGGCGAAGCAGGCCATGATCTATTCGATTATCGGCGTAGCGGTATGCGTCACGGCGCTGATCATTGTCCGGACGGTGGCGGGTATGGTATGATGAACGCGTCGAAACAATCACAAAACAGAAAGGAGGTGAACGCATGAAATCAATGAAACAAATCGGGTATGGCGTTCTCGTCGCGACGCTTTCGGCGCCGGTATCGGTTCTCGCACAGGGAACCGGGTTCGGGACCGTTCCCGGCGGACCGGGTTCGTACAGCTCCGTGGCGACTAGTGGTGGTATGACCCAGGATTCGATCGGTACGATTCTGACGACCGTCATGAACTGGGTGCTGGGAATCCTCGGCATCGGAGCGATCATTTCTTTCGTCATAGCGGGCATCCTCTATCTGACCGCCGCCGGCGACGAGGGAAAGACCGAGAAGGCGAAGAGTATGATGACATACGCCATCGTCGCGGTCGTGGTGGCACTCATCGGCTATGTGGTGATCAATACGGTAGTAGGACTTCTTGGAAGCGCCAAAGTCAACGGTAGTTATTGATTCCTGTCTGGTGTATCAGGAAATGGTTGGACAACTCCGCTTTCGCGGGGTTGTCTTTTTTTGACCGTGCGGTATGATGGAGGGGAAAGGCGTTTGGATTTCATCGGTAAGAAAAATCTTATCAGCCGATGTAATTGAAGATAAAAAAACTATGAAACACTATTCTCTCGGAATATCGCGAAGCATCGGTATCCGTGTCGCATTGCTTGTGGCGCTTACCACGTCGGTCATCGTGCCACGCATCGTTCTCGCCGTGGCGAGCTGTACGGATGGCACACTCATGGGCGGGGTCTGCGTCCCATCGGGTTCGTCGACCGGATTGCCGGAAACATCGGCGGGCCAAGTGATCGTCAATGTCATGAACTGGCTGCTCGGCATGCTCGGGATTATCGCCATCATCATGTTCGTGGTGGCCGGTTTCCAGTATCTTCTGGCGGGCGGGGACGAGAAGGGTACTGAATCCGCGAAGGGAAATATCAAGTATGCCATCATCGGCGTCGCGGTCGCGCTCCTTGGCTATGTGGTCGTCTATACCGTTCAGCAGCTCGCGACCGGAAGCTCCTCGGCGACCTATTGATTGCAGGTCTCGACGCGACTTGTCGACGGTTCCATTATCGTTCTCTCAGGACGTTTCATCACAAAAATATGCATACACGATTCGCGATGTTTTCCGTCTTCCTTCTTGCAGTAGCCTTACTTTTTTCCTCGCAGGCGACGCCTGCTTTCGCCGCTACCATGCCGCCGGGAATGAATTGCGCCTGTGTGCAGGCCGATGGCACCACGGTAGACTCCTCATCTTTCGAGGATACTCAAAAGCTTTGTAATGCACAGTGTGCCGGACGTCCGAAGTTCCAATATGGCGTGACTGCCACGCCCCTCGCTACTGTCCCTAATGCCAATTATGATGCCACCTATGGGGGAGGGGCGACCGGTGGAGTCTGTGCGGCGCCGTCGACGTGTAAAGCCTCATGTGCGACCGGAGAGAGCCCTGTCGCCCAAACTTGCACGGCCGGAGTCTGTTGTGGCGTCGGTTCCAGTGGTGGTGCCGGTGGATCGGTCAGCTCCGTCTCCTTCACGAACCCGCTCAGCTTCAGTACCGTTCAGGAAGCCACCGCGGTGTTCCTTGTCGCGTTCCAGGGTATCATCGTCTGGCTCTCGCTCCTCTTCATCGTCCTCGGCGGGATATTCTATATCACGTCGGCCGGGGACGAGAAGAAGATCGGGACCGCGAAGAAGATGATCACCGCGGCGATGATCGGGCTTGCGATCGGCGTGGCCGCGCCGTCGTTCCTCAAGGAGATCGGCAACGTGCTCGGATGGGGCGGGGCGCAGGTGCCGACCGAGGTGAGCAGTGCCAAGTCCATGGTGCAGATCATCCAGGGCGGTCTGAACTTCCTCCTCGGCATCTCGGGCCTGCTCGCGATGGTCATGCTCGTCATCGGCGGGTTCATGTTCTTCGCCGCCTCGGGCGACGAGAAGCGTGCCGAAACGGCCAAGAGCATGGTGAAGTATTCGATTATGGGTATCGCGGTCGTCGTCTTGTCGCTCATCGTCGTCCGAACGATCGCCATGCTGCTCTCGGGAACGGCATAGGTCGTTTCGTATACGCGGAAAAAGAAAACGGCCCGGGAATTGTTCCTGGGCCGTTTTTGCTAGCGCTGCGTCCTTTCGGCGATAAGATCGAACGCGTTGGGCGTGATCTTACGCGACTTTTCTTTCGGATCGGTCATGAGGGACAGGACGATGGTCCCGTTGAGGTTCACCGTCACTTCCTCTCCGAGCGGGACGCCGTCAACCGTCATGAAACCGTTCAGCTCCAGGTTGTTCACGACGTTTCCGTATTGATCGAGGGCCTGAACGGTGACCGGACCCTTGACCGAGAACCGGTAGGTCGCGCCCGGTTCGAGACCGGAAAGCGGTTGGTCCTGCAGGGATTCGATTTTCACCTTCTTGGTCATCTTCACCCCGAAGATATCCCCCGCTACTTTTTTGAATGCGTTTTCCCCGTTCACTTGCTTGACCCGACGATTGAGCAGGGCAAGCTGTCTCGGAGTCAGGACATACCCCGCATTCGCGCTGTCCAAGAGGCTTTGCGATTTTTCGGCATACTGCTTGTCCAGATTCTTCTGGCTTTGTGCAGCCGCTTTCAGTGCGATGGCCTCCGTGCTTGACGGTGCGGTGAATGCTGCAAACAGTCCGTACAGGAGCTGGACGATCGCGAAAGCCATGGCAATCTTGAAGAACCACTTCGCCTTTCCCGGTCTGGCGAAGTCGATCGCCGCAAGCGTGAAGAGGGCACCGAACGCGATCAGGAGCGCTAACGGGTTCCGGAGGTGGAACATCGTGAGCAGCGAACTGAATATCCCGATCCCGATGACGACGTATGCCCAGACGCGGAGCATGGCAATGACTCCGGCCATTCCCGCATCCGCGAATTTCTTAATCTCGAAATCCGGGAGGCTGACGTTTTTTTTGAACGCCGTCAGGATCTCTCCGACCTTTATGTTCGGCATCCCGCTTATTCCGGCGCTCGTACAGAACGATGCCAGCAGCGCTTCCGCCCTCGTGAAGAGGTAGGAGCCGCCGAGGACCGCCAGGATTTGCAACATCGCGACCGCGATATACCATTCAAGCGAGTTGCATGTCACCATAAGTCCGACAAGGACGACGGTAGCGAGAATCACCGATATCCAGATCTTTTTCAGGATCTGATTCGCATCCGTAATCCTGTTGTCGGTAATATTTCCGACTCGTCTAAGAAAGAATCTCATTTTTCTCCTTCGCCCGACATGCGGCCGGGCATTATTTTAGTTTATCGTGATGCGAGCTGCGCGAGGGTCATCAGAATGATGAACGCGATAATGCCTGCTCCGAGTGCCAACCGCCATTTCGACGGCAGTTTTTTTGATTTCGGCTTGTAATTGGAGGTCTTCACCTCCATCTCGGAAATAAGGCACCGCCTCAGCTCTTCTTCGTAGTAGGCCTTCTTATTCGCATAGGCCTTCTTTTTGGCAACGCTGCTATTCTCCTCGATCGTGTCGGGAGCCTTCGGGTAGTTGCTTTTCGCGGCTTGCTTGACTTTGGCCACTACTGCCTTGTATTCGGTTGCACTGAGAACGAGTCTCGCTTCCAGAATGGTCGCGTAGAGTCCGATCTTGGCCTCCTCAATCGTTTTCACGATCTTTTCCAGCCGCTTGATGAGTGATTCGGCAGAGATGAATCCATCCGCCTCCAACTCGTCTATCACCGTATCGATCGCTGCCTCTTCGGTCAGACCGCCGGTCGACGATGCCTGACTTGGATTGGATCCGGCCACAGCGTTTCCCTGACTTGATGGCATCAGAGCCTCGACCCGGGCGACAAGATTCCGGAGGAACTTGACTCGCATGTCGTCGTCCGTTCCAGCACGGGTTTTCGTTGTCGTCGTAGTCGTGACCGTCGGTTCGCCGGCCTTCTGTCCTTTTGCCGCCGGTTTCCCCTGCGTCTTCGCATCCTTCGTTTCCACGGAGACGTCCACTTCGTTTTCAAGAAGGAAGACTCCGGCGGCAAACGAAGCGATCCGTTTCCCGCTGTCTCTCGTGTCCCGAAGTTGCAGCCTCTTGATGATCGACCGGACCAATTTCTGCTCCGATTGACTCAGGAGTATCATGGTCTGTTCCAATAAGATATTGTCCTTATTGGTGAAGACGGATACGAGGAGGTTTTTCAACCAATCGTTTCCTCCCTCTTTCTGCTGGCTACCCCCACCTGTACCGGCGGCGGGGGCAGGTGCTTTGTTTCCTCCAGGATTGGTCAGTTTTCCGATCAAGAGACCGTCCATGACCAAATCCAATAATTTCGAAATATCCATTTTTTACCCCTACGTTTGTGTTATTGATGAATTTTTTAAGGTGCCCGTCACGGTGTGTCCGAAGGCGGGCACTGAAACCGTAACGGGGTATTCTAGCATGAATATGCGGAAAAGTCAACCAAACCGCGAGAACAAGGTCATCGCATGGGAATATCCCATTGAATAAAGCTTAACTTCACCATTGTATACTGAGAGAGTAACCAGGGTAAAACAAAAACCATGGACTCCT
>Ga0209697_10003643_pt1 | contig 20694 bp, 16 predicted proteins | sample AliMusrvi5mmetaG_FD_184115 | JGI IMG/M metagenome (GOLD analysis project Ga0209697, IMG submission 184115) | Freshwater lake bacterial and archeal communities from Alinen Mustajarvi, Finland, to study Microbial Dark Matter (Phase II) - Alinen... | ecosystem: Environmental > Aquatic > Freshwater...
CGCGTTGGCGAGATCCACGCGGAAAATGTTCTCCCCTTCGCGGACGCCGGTCTCCGCGAGCGCCTCTTCGCGCGTCATCACGCCGTCGAGTTCGAGCGTGACCCGCTTCAGCGTGTAGTCCGGGTTCGAGAAAAAGAATTTGTCGAGCGCGGTGACGACCCCCAGCCACGCGGTCAGGCAGATGACAACAAGAAGGACGGACACCCAGAAGAACGAGCTCACTTTCTGGCGGCGCTGGCGGCGGGCGGTCACGGCGCGGACTTTGACGTTGAGCAGGTGCTGGCCGCGCCCGGCCTGGCGGAGCCTCCGGTTGCCATGGACGGTGGGTGACGAGTGCCGGATCATGGGATTTTTTTGGCGAGTGAGAGCCCTGCAATTTCTTCGCAGAGCGCGCAAAAGTCGAGCCCTGCCACAGCGGCGGCTTTCGGAAGAAGGCTGGTTTCGGTCATCCCGGGAATGGTGTTGATTTCCAGAACATTCAAGCGGCCATCGGAGGCGACCAGGATGTCCACCCGCGAATAGACTTCGAGCGCGAGCGACCGGCACGCCGCGAGCGCGGCCGCCTGGACCTGTGCGGTCACCTCGGGAGCGAGGTCAGCGGGCACGTGGTAATCCGAGGCGCCTTTCGTGTATTTGTGCTCGTAATCGTAGAACCCCTCTCGTGGCACAATCTCCACGACCGGCAGGGCCTGGTCGCCGAGGACTCCGACCGTCAGCTCGCGGCCGGTAAAAAATTCTTCGACGAGAACCCGGTCGCCATACAGGAAGCAATCGTCGAGGGCGGCGGGAATATCGCCCGGCGAGCGGATGATGTGAACGCCGACGCTCGACCCCTGGCGCGGGGCCTTGATCACGCAGGGGAATTTCCAATCAGGGCTCTCGCCGGGCCCGATGATTTTCCATGCGCAGGTCGGCACCCCCGCCCGGTCGAAGCGGGTTTTTGTTTCGATTTTGTCAAACGCGATCCGGCTGCCCTCGGCCCCCTCGCCGGTGTAGGCCATGCCGACGCCATCGAGCAGGGCCTGCAATTCGCCGTCCTCCCCGAACGTGCCGTGGATCATGTTATAGACGAGCCGCGTGCCCTCCGGCAGGCAGAACCCCGGTCCGGCGACATCCATCTCGTGGACGCTGGCACCGGATTTGCGGAGCGCCCCCGCCACTGCGGCTCCCGAGCGAAGGGAAACTTCGCGTTCCTTTCCCGGCCCGCCCATCATCAGGGCCACGGACATTCCCTTCAGCAATCCTTTGTAGTTTCTTTTCATGCTTCCACTCCCACAATCTGAACTTCCGTTTCCAGGCTAATCCCCCGCTCCCGCTCCGCCGCCGCCTTGATCTCCTCGATTAAAGTCAGGACCTCCGTCGCAGTCGCGCCGCCGTCGTTCACGATGAAATTGCCGTGGACCTCGGAGACGCGCGCGTGCCCGACCGCAAAATTTTTGAACCCGAGCTCCTCGATCAGCCGCCCCGCCGGGACCGGTCCCGGGTTTTTGAAGATGCAGCCGGCACTGGCGGCGACCGGCTGGGATTCCCGCCGCTTCGCCGCCGACTCCTCGATCAGGCGGTCGATTTCCTCGCGGTCCGCCGGGCGGCCTTTGAGCACGGCCGACAGCGCGTAATTCTGCCGCAGCATGGGGACGCTCCGGTAGTGGATTTCCATTTCGGCGGGAGTGCGGGTGAAAATGTTGCCGTCCTGGTCGCAGAACCGGAGCCGCACGACCTGGTCGAATGTCTGGACGCCCATCGCGCCCGCGTTCATGCGGAGGCCTCCGCCGAGATTTCCGGGGATTCCCTCCATCCATTCAAAGCCGCCGAGGCCGGACGTGCGGGCGAGGCCGCTGAGCTGCTTGAATTTCACGCCGACCCCCGCCGTGATCTCGTCGCCGTTGACCTCGCAGCGGAGAAACTCGCCGCGCGCGAGATGGGCCACGACTCCCGGAATGCCGCCGTCGCGCACGAGCAGGTTCGACCCGCGGCCCATCACCATGAACGGGATCGTCTCGTCGAAGCAATACTGCACGAGATCCGCGAACCCCTCCTCGGTCTCCGGCTCTGTCCAGAACTGCGCCGGCCCGCCGACCCGCATGGTCGTGTGCTTGGAGAGCGGCTCGTGAAGCCTGATCGTGCCGGCCCCCATCACGGCGAGGAGCTTTTCTCGCGTGGCGAGATCCTGCGCGAGCCGGGCTCCGGCTTCGTGGATATTGCCGGCGCCGAGGCTGATGATCAGGTCGCCATCCTCGATGACGACCGCCACCGACCGGTGGATGCCCGCCACTTCCGGCACGTGCTGCGCGGAGGGATGCCCGCAGGCGATGAGCGCCTCGACGATCGTGGCTCCGGAAACCCCGGGGATCGGTTTTTCGCTGGCCGGGTAAACATCCGAGACGAAGACGTGGTCCGCGTCGCCAAAGGCCCTGCCGAACTCGTCTTTCAGGGCGAGAGTGCGCGTGTAGCGGTGCGGCTGAAACATGGCGAGAACGCGCTTCCAGCCTCCCGTGCGCGCGGTCGCGAGCGTGGCCGCGATCTCGGTCGGGTGGTGCCCGTAGTCGTCCACGAGAAGATGCGTCGTGGATTCGTAGCGGATCTCGAAGCGCCGCCGGGCACCCCGGAAACTTTCCAGCGCGGCGGCGATCCGGTCGAAGGGAATTCCGAGCTCGGTGGCAAGGGCAATGACCGCGAGCGCGTTCACCGCGTTATGGGCGCCCGGAATGTTGAGCGCGATGTCTCCGAGCGGCACACCGTTTTTCTCCACCGAAAACCGCGAGCGGAAATTCTCGGTCCTGAGATCGAGGATCCGGTAATTGTTTTTCGGCCCCTGGCCGTAGGAAATCGCACGCGGATGCGCCTGGCAGACGCGCCGCGCCCCGGCGTCGTCCCCGCAAAAAAAGACCGTGCCGGAGGTTTGCGCGATGAGCTTGGTATAAACGGCATCGATGGCGGCGAGGTCCTTGTAAAAATCGAGGTGCTCGGGCTCGATGTTCAGGACGATCGCGTGGGTTGGGTGGTAGTTGATCAGTGTCCCGTCGCTCTCGTCTCCCTCCGCCACAAAATACTCGCCCTCGGAGTCCCAGCGGGCGTTGGTTCCCAGAATCGGGATCTCCGCGCCGACGTAGTGGGACGGCTTGAGGCCGCCCGAACGCAGCACATGCGCCGCCATCGCGGAGGTCGTCGTCTTGCCGTGCATGCCGCAAACCACGATGCCTTTCTTGGCGGCCATGACCGCCGCCAGCGCATCGGCCCGGCGCGCCATCGGCAGGCCCAGCCGTTTCGCCTCGTCATAGGCCGGATTGCCCGCCTTGATGGCGGACGAGTAGATGACGATCTCGGCATCCCGGACGCTCTCGGCGGTCTGGGGCGAGGCGAATTCGAGACCCTTTTTCTGCAGGCGCTCGACCTCGACGGTCACCACCTTGTCCGACCCGCTGACCTGATGTCCGAGGGCGAGCAGGAGCGCAGCGATGCCGCTCATCCCCGATCCGGCCACCCCGATCAGATGAACGCGTTTCGGCGACGGCCCGGCCAGGGCGGCCTGGAGTTCGCCGAGGGTCATGTCGAAGCCTCCCTCACCGCCCGCTCCAGTTGGTCGGCCACATTCTCCGCCGCCGAAGCCGGGGGAATTCTCCTGGCGGCCACCGACATGCGCTCGCGCCGCTGATCGTCCTCGAGGAGGTTGGAAATCATCGCCGCCAGCATCTCGGCACCTGTCTCCTTTTCCGTCAGCATCTCGGCCGCGCCGGCCCGCACGTAGATCTGCGCGTTCGCCGTCTGGTGGTCGTCGGTCGCGAACGGGTAGGGGATCAGGATCGAAGGCAGGGCAAACTGGGAGATTTCGCTGAGGCTCGAGGCCCCGGCGCGGGAGACGACGACATCCGCGGCGGTGTAGGCTTCTTCCATGCTGTGGTGGAACGGCGACACGTAGTGGGGGATCTCGTCGCGCTGGTAATTGGCGGCGGCCAGCCGGTCGTCGCGGTCGCCGGTGAGGTGGATGATTTGAATCCCGGACCCGCGCAGGAGCGTCGCGCATTTGAACAAAAGCTGGTTGATCCCTGCGGCACCCTGGCTGCCTCCCATCACGAGCAGGGTTTTTTTCTCCGGGTCCAGGCGGAACGCCGTTCTGGCGGCGGCGCGATCCATCGGATGCCCGAGGTTTTTCCGGACCGGGGTGCCCGTGACGACACACTGCGCGCCCGGCAGAAGCTTCTCGGTTTCTTCGAACCCGAGAAAGACCTGCGTCGCGAACTTCGCGGCCAGGCGGTTGGCTCTCCCCGGAATCGCGTTCGACTCGTGGATGAACGCCGGCAGTCCGCGCATCCGCGCCGCCAGCACCGGGGCCGTCGAGGTGAACCCCCCCATTCCCAGCACGACGGACGGACGGAACTTGCGGTAGATTTTCCCGCAATGGGAAAAGCTTTCCCAGAACCGCCGGACAAACCGGACGAACGCCGGCGAGGCGACCATGCTCGGCATCCCGATGGACGGAAGCTTTTCGGAGCGGAACTCGGGCATCGCCTTGAGGGCGGTCGTGTCGATTTCTTTCTCGGAAACAAAAAGCAGGATTTCGTGCCCGCGGCCGTGCAGGGCCTCGGCGACCGCAAGGCCGGGGAACAGGTGCCCGCCGGTCCCGCCGCACGCGATCACCGCCCGGAATGGAGGCACTTTCGTCATAGCCGGGGTTGGATCCGCGCGCGGAGCAGCGCGGGAGACAGCCGGGGAACCAGCGGTTTCCCGAAGCGGTGGATGTTGATGAGCAACCCGATCATGAAAAGACAGACCACGAGATTTGAGCCGCCGTAGCTGATGAACGGGAGGGGCATGCCCTTGTTGGGAAGAAGGGCAGTCGTCACTCCGATGTTCACCGTGGCTTGCAGGGTGATGATCATCACCGCTCCGATTCCTAGGAGCAAGCCAAAGCGGTCCCGCGAGTTGGTCGCCACGAGTGAGCCGCACAAACAGACCACGAGAAATCCCGCGACCGTGAGCAGGGTGATCCACAGGCCGAGTTCTTCGCCGATCGTGGGAAAAATGAAATCGGTGTTGGCATACGGGAGGAAGGACATTTTTTGGCGGCCCTGCCCGAGGCCAAGACCATTGATCCCGCCGGAGCCGAAAGCGATGAGCCCCTGCAGCTGCTGGTAAAATTCGTTCGGGTATTTTTCGGGGTGCAGGAAGGCCATGAGCCTGCCCAGACGCTCCGGGATTTTCATGGCGAGGAAGAGGAGGCCCGCCACCCCGGCCACGCCCATGAGCAGGAGCCAGCGCATCGCGGCCCCCGCGACGAACATCATCACCACGGCGGTCGCCCCGATGAGCGCCGTGTTCCCGATGTCCACCTCGAGAAGGATCGGAAGCAGGAGGATTCCGAGAATCCCGATCGGGGCAGCGAACCCCATCAGAAACCCTTTGGATTCCTCTTCGAATTTCGAGAACCACCAGGCGAGGAAAAAGAGGCTCGCGATTTTGGCGAACTCGCTCGGCTGGAGGGCGCCGACTCCGATGTTGAGCCAGCGCGACGAGCCGTTGAGACGGAGCCCGATGTGCGGGACAAAACAGAGCAGCAGCAGCAAAAAGGCGCCGCCGAACCAGACCCACCAGCTCCGCTCCCAAACATGGTAGTCCATGCGGGCCGCAAAGACCGCGACCGCGAGCCCGACGCACAGCCACATCACCTGGCGCTTGACGAAGAAATAAATGTCCCCGTGGCTGTCATGCGCGAACGCGCTCGTGCTGAAAAGCATCACCACGCCGAGGACGACGAGGCCCGCGACCGTCAGCAGTAAAAAATGGATGCCGTGTTTTTGCATGCAGAAAACCCTTCGCCCGGGCTCTGGAAATCCACGCCGCGTGGAATCCCCCCCCGGACCGCGGGCCTACGGGATGATCAGTTTTTGGCCGATTTGAAGCTTGGTGGGATCCTTGATATCGTTGGCTTTGATCAGGTCGTTGTATTTGACCTTCAACTTTTTGGCGATCGCGTAGGGGTTGTCCCCCTTGGCGACCGTGTAGGACTTGTCGGATGCGGGCGCATCCGCTTTTGCGGGCTCGCTGTCCGCGGGCTTTGCGGCGGCTGTCGCCTCCTTCGTTTTCGCCGCAGGGGCCGGTTTGACATCCGGGTTCTTGACGGCGGATGCAGCCGGCTTGGCATCGGCGGTTTTGTTGGCTGCGGCCGTTTTGGCATCGGTGGTTTTAGCCGCGGTTGCCGGCTTGGTTTCCGACGTTTTTGTGGCTGCGGCCGTTTTGGCATCGGCGGTCTTTGCGGCGGGAGCCTCCTGTTTTGCCGGGGCTTTGGACGCGCCGGTCTTCGCGGGGATTTTGAGCGTCTGGCCGATGCGGAGAGCGGATCCGCTGCCGAGGCCGTTGGCCTGCTCGATGGCCTCGACGGTGGTTTTGTTGCCAGCCGCGATGCGGGTGAGCGTGTCCCCCGCCACGACGGTATGCGTGGCGGCGGCAGTTTCTGGCAGCGCCTTGGACGGAGCCTTGGCCGGCGCGGCAAGGAGAGTGCGCGCGGTCTCATGAGCCGGAGCCGCGGCCTTGTTCGCGGGAACGGCGGCGGGTTCCGGGGCCGGGGCCGCCACCGCCTGCGCGGCGGGTTTGGAGCGGTCAGGAGCGAGATGCCGGCCCTTCAGGGCGTTGAAGGCGAAGACGCCTCCGACCGCGAGGACGTGCAGGAGGAGGACGACGATCAGAGCATGCGAAAACTTCATGTTCGGCTCGGACTCGCCCTCGTATTCCTCGAAATCTTTTTCTCCGGCTGCGGCCCGCGCGTGCAGGGTTTTCACCATTCTTCGCGGGACCCGGCGAGGTGTTGGCGGACGTGGCATGGGTTTCATTTTCATGTGGTGTTACAGTTTGGACGTGAGTTGGTGTGTGTGTGCCTTGAAGAGATTGCCGCGTTCCCCGTAGTTGCGGAACATGTCGAACGACGAGGTGCCGGGAGAAAAGAGCACCGCGTCTCCGGCGGCGGCCAGCTGGGCGGCGAGGGCGACCGCTTCCTCCAAGGTCGCGGCCTTGTGGCAGGCCACGCCCGCCCACGACGCCGCGATGCGGTCCTTCATTTCCCCGATGAGAACGGCGGCGCGGACTCTCTCGCGGACCAGCGGGGCGATCGCGTCGAATTCGAACCCCTTGTCTTTGCCGCCCGCGATCAGGACGATCGGGGAATTTTGCGAGCGGATCGCCATTTCCATGGCATCCAGGTTCGTGGCTTTGGAATCGTTGATCCAGCGGACCCCGTCCAACTCGCGCACAAATTCGCAGCGGTGTGCGGGCGCCGTGTAGCCGGTGACCGCGCCGGCCATGACATCGAACTCGACATCGAGCGCATGGCCGATCGCTAGCGCGGCCATCAGGTTCTCCGCGTTGTGAATTCCTGGCAATTTGGTTTCCGCCTGGTCGAGGATCGGCTGCCCGCGAAAGCAGATGCGGCTTCCCGCCAGCGTGAAATCCGCGTCGTTCCTATGGGCGCTGAACGTGATCCTGCGGGCTGCGAGCACGGGGAGTTCGGAGGCGGCATTGACGACCGCGATATCCGATGCGGTCTGGTTTTCAAAGATGCGGAGCTTCGCGTCGCGATACTCCTTCATGCCGGGATACCGGTCGAGGTGGTTGGGGCTGAGGTTCAGCCACACCGCCACCTGCGGGTGGAACGTGCGGATCGTCTCGAGCTGGAACGAGCTCACCTCGAGGACCATCACGTCCAGCTCGTGGCTCGAGCGGACCGCGGCCGCGAAGGGAAGGCCGATGTTCCCGCTCGCCATCGTGCGCACCCCGCAGGCTTTCAGCATCTCGGTCGTGAGCTCGGTGGTCGTCGTCTTCCCGTTCGTGCCGGTGATGGCAACTGCCGGGCACGAGCATTCTTCGAACGCAAGCTCCAGCTCTCCGATGATCGGGATTTTTTTCCTGACGACGTTTTGCACGAGGGCGACCGCCGGATCGATGCCGGGGCTGAGGATGGCGATGTCGTAAACCGAGGGGTCGCTGTCGGCCTCTTCGCCGAGAAGCACGCGGATCCCGCGGGCCTCGAGGGCGGCCGCCTTCCCGCGCAGCGCCTCGCCGGAACCGCTTTCGCAGACCGTCACCCGCGCGCCCTCCTCGCTCAAAAGCAGCGCGGCGGCCTCGCCGCTGTGGCCGAGTCCCAGGACAACCGCATTTTTTCCGCTGTAGATCATTTTAACGTAGTTTGAGCGTGGCGAGCCCGAGCAGGGCGAAGAGAACGGACATGATCCAGAACCGCACGATGACGGTATTTTCCTTCCAGCCGCTGAGTTCGAAATGGTGGTGCAGGGGCGACATCTTGATGATCCGCTTTCCCGTCAGCTTGAAGCTTGCGACCTGCAGGATGACCGACATGGCCTCGATCACAAAAACCCCTCCCACGATCACGAGGAGGAGCTCCTGTTTGCAGCAGATGGCGACAGCGCCGAGCATCCCCCCGATCGCCAGCGAGCCGGTGTCGCCCATGAAAACCCGCGCGGGGTGGGCGTTCCACCACAGGAACCCGAGGCAGGCGCCGAGCAGCGCCACGCACAGGACGGTCAGCTCGCCGGAGTAAACCACGAACGGCACCTGCAGGTAGGTGGCGGCCTTGATGTTGCCGGCGAGGTAAACCAGCACCGCGTAGGTGGCGGCCACGGTGGCCGTGCAGCCGGTGGCCAGCCCGTCGAGCCCGTCGGTGAGGTTCACCGCATTCGATGTGCCGACGATCACCAGGAGATAGAAAATAAATGTCCCCCAGCCCAGGCTGAAGATCAGCGGCTCCTTCGAAAACGGGATGTTGAGCTGCTGCGCGATCCCGGCGAGCTTCGGGTTGGTCAGAAAATAGACGGTGAAAACCGCCGCGAGCAGGCACTGGAGCGCAAACTTCAGGCGGCTGCTGATCCCGGCGGAGTTCTTTTTTTTCACCTTCAGCCAGTCGTCGTAGAACCCGATGGCCCCGAGGAACAACGTGCTGAAGAGGACCAGCCAGACAAACGGGTTTTCCGGTTTTGCCCAGAGGAGCGTCGAGATGACGACCGAGCCGACGAGAAGGATTCCGCCCATCGTGGGGGTTCCTTTTTTTGCCCCGTGCAACTCGAAGAGCTTGTGCACTTCCTCCTTGCTGCGGATCGGCTGGCCGAACTTCAGGGAGACGAGTTTCCGGATCACCCAGTTGCCGAAAACCAGGCTGATCAGGAAGGCGGTGATCCCGGCGCAGATCGCGCGGAATGTGATGTAGGAAAAAACATTGAAGGCCTTGTAGAACTCGCTGTCGATTTTATGCGCCTGGGCCCAATCGCTGATGCTGGAAAGATAGTAGAGCATTATTCTTCGAAGTGTTTCAGCACGGATTCCATGCGGGCGGAGCGGCTGCCCTTGACGAGCACGATGTCTCCCGGGCGCGCCAAGTTGTCGAGCATGAGCGAAGCCGAGGCGGTGTCATCGACCTCATGGATCCTGCCGAGGCCGGTCTCGCGCGCCGCATCCGCCATGGGGGCGGATCCCGCGCCGACCGTGATGAGGATGTCCACATTTTTTCCGGCGGCAGTCCCCGTGCGCCGATACCCTTCCGGCCCGTAGCTCCCGAGTTCGCCCATGACGCCGAGGACGGCGATCCGGCGGCCGCTGCCTGGCAGGGCGCGCAGGGTGGAGAGGGCGGCGACCATGGAATCGGGGTTGGCGTTGTAGGTGTCGTCGAGAAAGGAAATCCCCCGAATGACACGGTGTTGGAGGCGTCCCCCGGCAAGGCGTGTTTGAGGGAGGCCCGAGGCCGCGTCCTCGGGGGAAATTCCAAGCTCGATCCCCGCGGCGACCGCGAGAAGCGAATTGCGGACCATGTGCGCGCCATTACAGGTGATGGAGGTCGCGAAGGAGCGGCCGCCCACACGGACGACAAACGAACAGCCTTCCGTGGATTCGACCAAGGTATCGGCCGTGATGCTCCCCGAGGAAAGTCCGGCGCGGACGACGCGAGCCTTCGTGCGCGAGGCGATGAAATCCGACTGGTCGTCTTCGGCGGAGAGAACCACAAATCCCTCTGGAGAGACGGCCTCCGCGAGCACGCTCTTTTCGAGAGCGATGGCCTCGCGGGTCTTCAGGTATTCGATATGGGCGACGCCGATGTTCGTGATGATGGCGGCATCCGGCTTTGCCAGGGCGGCGAGCGGGGCGATTTCGCCGGGGTGGTTCATCCCGATCTCCCAGACCGCCGCCGTGTCCGCGGTGGTTGCGGAGAGGATCGAGAGCGGCACGCCGATGTGGTTGTTGAAATTCCCATCGGTTTTGACGACCCGGAAACGCGTGGCGAGCACGGCGGCCGCAAATTCTTTCGTGCTGGTCTTTCCGTTGCTGCCGGTGATGCAGAGCACCTTCAATTTCAAACGGGACCGCCAGGCCGCTGCCAGCCGGGTGAGGGCGTCGAGCCCGGAGGCTGCCAGCAGAACGGGAAAATCTTCCGGAAGCGCGGAGGCCGCCGAGGCGTCGTCAACGAGCACGGCGGCCGCACCGCGGGCCGCAGCATCCGCAGGGAACAGGTTGCCGTCGAAATTGTCGCCGCGAAGCGCCACATATAGGTCGCCGGGCCGGATCGTCCGCGTGTCTTTGGAAATGCGCGAAACCTTTTTGTGACTGTCGCCGCGAAGGATTTTCGCCCCGGACATCTCTGCGATTTCTTTGAGTGAAAGAGGGTCCATCGTGTCAGGCCTCCGCCTTCTTGTTGGCCATCGCCATGCCGGCGACGGCGACATCGTCGAACGCGACCCGGCGATCCGCGAACTCCTGGTAGGTCTCGTGGCCTTTGCCCGCGATGAGCACGATGTCGCCGGGGGCCGCGAGGTCGATCGCATGGCGTATCGCCCGCTCGCGGTCGGTGATTTTTTCGAAATTTGTCCCGCGCATCCCGGCTTCCACGTCGGCGATGATCGCCTCCGGATCCTCGCGGCGCGGGTTGTCCGAGGTGACGACCGTCCAGTCAGAAAGCTCCTCTGCGGCGGCGGCCATGAGCGGGCGCTTCGCGCGGTCGCGGTCGCCCCCGCAGCCGAAGACGGTGATCAGCCGGGCCGGCTTCAACTCCTTCAGTGTGCGGAGAACGTTTTTCAGGGCGTCGTCGGTGTGGGCATAGTCCACGAACACTTGGAAATTGCGTTTGCCGGGAACCCGCTCGACGCGTCCTGGCACCTGCGGGGCCGAGGCGAGCGCGGCGATGGCGCCGCGCAATTCCACGCCGCACGCCGCCGCGGCCGCGAGGGCGGCGAGGGCGTTGTAGATGTTGAAGAGCCCGATCAGCGGCATGCGCACCAGAAAACTTTTCCGCTTGGCGTCGAGCTGGAACACGGAACCTGTCCCGTCAAACCGGATCGCGCTCGCGCGGAAATCCGCGGCCACGCCGCGCCCGAACGTGGCGGTCTTGACCTTTTTCCCGAACCTCTCGACGAGCAGGTGGCCGTGCCGGTCGTCGGCGTTGATGATCGCACGGCCTTTCTTGTGCGTCTGGGCGGCGAGGCTCTCGAAGAGGAGTGCCTTCGCCTCGAAATACGCCTCCATCGTGCGATGGTAGTCGAGGTGGTCCTGCGTCAGGTTCGTGAACGCCGCCGCGTCGAACTCGATGCCCCTCGCGCGCTTCTGGACAAGGGCATGGCTGGAAACTTCCATCGCGACCGCCTTCGATCCGCTGTCGCGCATGCGGGCCATCATTTCCTGGAGATCAACGGATTCCGGCGTGGTCCTGGGCGCGGGGATTTCCTCGGTCCCCACGACGTATTTCACCGTCCCGATGAGCCCGCTGCGAAGCGATGCGGAATCCAGGAGGTGCTTCAGGAGGAACGCGGTCGTTGTCTTGCCGTTCGTCCCCGTCACAGCCGCGCATTTCAGCGACCGGTCGGGATGCCCGTAAAACGAAGCCGCGATGTCGGCCATGGCGGCCCGCGCATCCGGCAACTCGACAACCGGGCAGCCGCAATCCGGGATCCGTGATTCTACCACGACCGCCGCCGCGCCTTTGTCGGCCGCCTGCTGCGCGAACTCCGCGCCGTTTGTCTTCGCGCCGGGCAAAGCAAAAAAGAGGCTGCCGGAAGCGGCCAGGCGGGAGTCGTAGGAAAGAGAAGAAATCTCCGGGTCGGCGAGAATGGCGGGAATGCTGGAAGATTGGAGAAGCGGATGGAGCCTCATGGGTCAGTTCGTCCTTTCCGCATTTTGTTCGCGCAGGGCGAGCGGGGCGACCGGCTCGGCGCGGAGGCCGGGCACGAGATCGAGGTAGCGCGCCGCCCGTTCGCCGATCCGCGAAAAAACCGGCGCGGCGACGAGTCCGCCGTAGTTCAAATTCGAAGCCACTTTGGCATCGTCGAGCATGACGAGGCAGACGAAGCGCGGGTTTTCCTGCGGCAGATAGCCGACGAACGAGACCACGTATTTCCCCGGTGCATACCCGCCATGCGGACTGACTTTTTGCGCGGTGCCGGTTTTCCCCGCGACGGTGAATCCCGCGATTTTTGCGAGCTGGGCCGTCCCCCCCTCGCCCACCACCCCGGTGAGCGCCTCGCTGACGAAACGGGCGACCTTCTGCGGGACGACCTCGCGCACGACCCTCGGCGGCTTGTTCGAGACCACGCTCCCGTCGGAGTCTTCGACCGAACGGACGATCTGAGGGACAACGAGCCTCCCGCCGTTGGCGATGACCGACATGCCCATCGTCATCTGCAGCGGGGTGACGGCGATCGACTGGCCCATCGGCATGCGCGTGATCGTCAGCTTGTCCCAGCGGTGCGGGGGACGCAAAAGCCCGGGGACCTCGCCGGGAAGCTCGATGCCGGTGCGATCGCCGAACCCGAACCGCTTCACATACTCGTAATACTTGGTTTCGCCCATCATCAGCCCCATTTTCGCCGAGCCGATGTTCGAGGAATGAACCAGGATGTCGTGGACGCTCAAAGCGCCGTAGCCGTGGTGGTCGCGGAGGATTTTCCCGCAGTAGGCAAACGCCCCGTTCTCGCAGAAGATCGACGTCTTCTCGTTGACCTTGCCCTCGTTGAGTGCGCCGGACGCCACCACGATCTTGAAAACGGAACCGGGCTCGACCACATCGATAATAGCGCGGTTCTTCATCTGCGTATCCTTGTAATCGCCGGGGTGGTTCGGGTCGAAGCACGGACGGTTTGTCATGGCGAGGATTTCGCCGGTGTTGGGGTCCGCGATGATGCCGACCGCCATTTCCGGTTTGAGCTCCTTGAACGCGGAATCCAGCTCCTCTTCGAGGATCGCCTGCAGCCCCATGTCGATCGTCAGCCTCACGTTGAGGCCGTGGATCGCCGGCTCCTCCTGCCCGCGGTAGAGCATGATCTCGCGCCCGGTCCTGTCGTGCTCGATGTAGCGGTATCCATCCCGGCCCTGCAGGGATTTTTCCATCGACATCTCGATGCCTTGGATCCCGGTCCCGTCGTGGTCCAGAAAGCCGAGAACGTGCCCGAGCATCTGGCCGTTCGGGTAGGTGCGGACCGCATCCGGCTCGAAATAGATGCCGCGGAGATTGGCGTCCTGCATGGCTTTGCCGAGCGCGGTGGCTTTCTCCTCGGCAAGCCCGCGGCGGAGGACGATGTATTTTCTCCCGCTGGTGAGTTTGGTGCAGAGCTCCTTCTCGTCCATTTCCAGGAACGGGGCCGCGAGCTTTGCCAGGGGGGCGGGATCTTTGACATGCGATCCATCGGCGACCACGGTGCTGACCGGCAGGTTCGAAGCCAGCAGTTCTCCGTTCCTGTCAAAGATCAGCCCCCGCCTTGCGTGGAGGACTTTCCGCATCGTGTGCTTTTCCGCCGCCATCTGCGAATACTCCTGGTGCTTCGCGACCTGAAGCTCGACCAGCCGGACCGAGTAGGCGGTAAAAATCAACGCGACGGCAGCACAGGCGAGACCGGTGCGTGTGCGTGCCGTCCACCTCATTGGCGGATGCCTTCGTTGAAGGCCGTGCGGAGAACCCCGTCAGCCTGGGCTTGCGCCGGAGGAGTCAGGCGGGCGATCACGTTGTCCTGGATCGGCTTCATGGAAATAAACCCCTCCGTGATCCGCTGCTGCAACACGCGGCGCGAGGAGAGTTCGGTGACGCGGGCCAGCAGGGTCTCGTTCTGGGACCGCACGTTGGCGATCCGCCGCTCGACCTGGCGGGTTTCCTCCGCGAGCGCGAACTGCTGGTTTTTGATGTAAACGAAGAACAGCCCGCTGGCGCCGATGAAGGCGGCGACGAGCAGCCATCGGATGAGCGACGACAGTTGGACCGGGTTGACTTGCTTTCTGCGGTTGGTGTTCATGGCATGGTCTCCTGCAGTTTTTCCACGACGCGGAGTTTGGCGCTCCGGGCGCGGGGGTTGTTAACGATTTCCTCGGCACTCGCATCCATGGGATGGGGCGTCAGAAGCCGGAAAATCCGTTGGGGGTTGCGGCGCGGCTCCGGCCATTCCGGCCGGTCGATCCATTCTTGGCTGCGCTCGCGGAAGAAGTGCTTGACGATCCGGTCCTCGAGCGAATGGAAGGTGATCACCGCAAACCGCCCGCCCGGAGCCAGGCTGGCGGGGATGGTTTCCAGCGCCTCCTTCAAGGCCCCCAGCTCGTCGTTGACGGCGATCCGGAGCGCTTGGAAAACTTTCGTCGCCGGGTGCCTGGCGCTCGTCCGGGGAGCCACCGAGGAGACCGCGGCCGCGAGGTCGAACGTGGTCGCGAACGGGTGCTGCACGCGCAGGGCGCCGATCCGTGCCGCGATCTGCATCGCGCGGGGTTCCTCGCCGTATTCCCGAAAAATTTTCGCCAGCTCCGCGACCGGCATGGTGTTGACCAGATCCGCGGCGCTCGGAGCGGAAGAGGGGTCCATCCGCATGTCCAGCGGGCCGTCTTTCATCAGGGCAAACCCGCGCTCCGCCGTGTCGAGCTGGTGCGACGAGACCCCGATGTCCAACAGCGCTCCCGCAAGGCCGCGCCTCTCCCCCAGATCGTCCAGCACGCTTTCCGCATACCGAAAATTCGACTCGACGAGCCGGAGCCGCGAGCCGAACCGCGCGAGCCGCAGCCGCGCCTCCGCCACAGCATCCGGATCCTGGTCCAGCCCGATCACCTCCGCGCCGGATTCCAAAAGCCGCTCGCTGTGCCCGCCGCCGCCGACGGTCCCGTCGAGAAACAGCATGCCGGGCGCGGGGCGCAGCAGGGCCGCCACCTCGTCCACCATCACAGGCACATGGTAGGGGGTGTCCTCGTCAGTTCTTTCCAAGGGTGTTTCCAGCAGGTCTTCGCAGTCCAAGAAGTTCATAGGCATTCCGGGGTCGGATTTTAATGGTGGCGTGGCCGTTCGATTTTCCGTCGCCGGTTTTTCCGGCATGGAAACCGAAGAAAAACGACCGTCCGCCTTTTGCCATCAGGTTGGTCTCCTCATTGTGTTGGCGCTTTCATGTCACAGGCCGCTCTCGTCGGCCGCGGCCTGCAGGGCCGACCGGTCGGCGGGTTCGTTCGCCTGGTAGTTTTGCACCGACCAGATCTCCATCCGGCCGGGCGAACCGATAAAAACCACATCCCCGTCAAGCTGCGCCCATTCGCAGTGGGCTTCGGGAAGCAGGATCCTGCCCTGCTTGTCGGCGCTCACCGCCCGCGCCGAGGCATAAAAAGCCCGGATGGCCCGGCGCTTTTCTTGGGGAGCCAATCGGGATTCCTGAAATTTTTGCTCCCACTTCCCGAGTTCCTCCTCCCGCATGATCATGAGCATGCGTTCGCGCGGATGGGGGGCCACATGAAATTCGTCCCCTTCGCCGGTGATCCATGCAGACGGGATCGCCACACGCTTCTTCGCGTCCAGGGAACGCGGAAACGTGCCTGCGTAAATTGTCGCTTTTGTGGATTCCTGACCCATGCTCTCGTAGGTTTTCAGTGGCCTGATGCGCCACATTGCCCCACCTTTCACCATTTTTCCCCACCTCGGTCAATAGAAATCTCTCGGGTTTTCCGCTTCGCTGAGGATTTTTGGCTACTGCGCTACCGTCCTGATCACGGCGACACCGTAGGGTGCCAGCGCCAGCTTTTCAGAGGCCTTTTTTCCGTTGCACAAATCCATGCCTCTGGTTTTTCCGAGAGCGACGGACTTCGGCTTGTTGTTGAAGTTCATCACGAAGATGTAATTGTTTTTTCCGTCTGTCCGCATCCGCGTGACGACACCCTGTGGCAGCGCAGCCTTGAGTGGTGTCCGGAGATTCAGACGGGCGCAGAGGGCCTTGTAAAAATCATCCAGGAACCGGTCTTTCGTGCGTCCGGCCAAATAGTAGGCCTGACCGCGGCCGCATTCATTGACGGTGACGGCGGGGCGTCCGGCGTAGAAGTCTCCGGTGTAAACAGCGAGCGTCCGGGCGGTTTCGGCGTGAATCAACGCGCAGAATTGGTGGACGGCATAGCTCCCTTTCAGGCCGAGTTCATTTTTCCCACGGAAGATCATGCGGTTGGTGTCCGTGTCGTGGAGGGTGTCGATTTCCTCATCCCAAATACCCAGCACCTTCCGCAACGGGCCGGGAAATCCGCCGAGGAAACAGAGGTCGTTCTCGTCCGCAATGCCGCTCCAATAAGTGGCGACCAGCGTGCCGCCATTGCGCACAAAGCGCTCGATCCGTTTTCCGACTCCGGGTTTGATCATGTAGAGCATCGGCGCGACGAGGAGTTTGTAGGGATCGAAATCCTGTTCCATGTCGATGACATCCATCGCGACGCCGCGCTTCCACAGTGACATGTAGTGGTTGTGGCAAGTGGCTTCGTAGGCCTTGTGGGCCCCCAGGCATTTCGCATCGTCGATCGCCCAGCGGTTTTCCCAATCGTAGATGAGCGCCGCTTCGACCGGAGTGGAGGTCCCGGCGACATCGTCCAGCCTCTTCAGGGTTTCCCCCAACCCGGCCACATCCTGGAAGACGCGGGTGTTTTCATGTCCGGCGTGATCGACCACCGCGCCGTGGAACTTCTCGCTGGATCCCCGGCTTTTCCGCCACTGGAAATACTGCACGGAATCCGAGCCGTGGGCCACCGCCAGCAGCGAGGACAGCGCGTGCATGCCGGGGCGTTTCAATTTTGGCACCGGCTGCCAGTTGGTGATGCTCGGGGTGCTTTCCATGAGCAGGAAGGGTTTGCCCTTTTTGAACGCGCGGCACATGTCGTGCACGAATCCCGCTGCCACCGCTTCCCCCATGTCGGCACCCGGCCGGCCCCACTGGGGATAGCTGTCCCAGGAAATGACGTCGAGCGCGGGCGCGAGCTTCCAGTAATCGAGGCCCGGGTAGGTCCCCATGAAGTTCGTCGTCACCGGAATGCCGGGCGAGAACCGCTTGAGCGGCCCGATTTCCTTTTTCATGAAGTCGAGCGTCTGGGCGGTGACAAACCGTTTCCAGTCGAGGTTCATCCCGTGAATCATGATCTCCCCGTGTTCGGAAGGCGTGTCGATCTGCGTCCAGCCCGTGAACCGGTGGCTCCAGAATGCGGTATACCACGCTTTGTTCAGCGCCTCGATGTCGCGGTATTTGGCCTGGAGCCATGCGCGGAAAGCTTCGCGGCACAAATCGCAATGGCATTCGCCGCCGTATTCATTCGAGACATGCCAGAGGATCAATGCCGGGTGGTTTTTGTATCTCCGGGCCAGCGCGGCATTGATGATCTCAACTTTTTCGCGATAAACCGGCGATGTGAAACAATGGTTGTGGCGCATGCCGTGACGGTTGCGGATCCCGTATCGCCCGACGCGCAGGATTTCCGGATATTTCTGGGAGAGCCAGGCGGGTTTCGCGCCGCTCGGCGTCGCCAGCACGGCGAACGCTCCGTTGTCCGCGAGGTCATCCATGATTTTGTCCAGCCACCCGAACGTGAACCGGCCCTCCTCCGGCTCCAGCGCGGTCCAAGAAAATATCCCGACGCTCATGGCGTTGCAGTTGGCTAGCCTCATCAGCCGCAGGTCGTCCTTTAAAATCTGCGGCTGGCCGAGCCATTGGTCCGGATTGTAATCGCCGCCATGCAGCAGGTGCGGGCATTTGGAGCTGATGAAGGGAAATTTGTTCATGGGGGGACACCTATCAGGGGCCTGTTTGGTTTCCAAAAATAATCGCTGGCAAATGAGGCGCGTTGCCACAGTCTGATGGGAAATCCATGGAACTCAAAAACGGCATCCATCTCGCGTATTGCACGAACATCCACCCGGCGGAGACTTGGTCGGAGACCTTGGCGTCGCTCGAACAATACACGCTGAAAGTTCGCGGCGCGGTGATGCCGCCGGGGCCTGGAAAACCTTATGCCATCGGGCTTCGCCTCAGTGACGTCGCCTCCCGGGAGCTGGAGCAACCGGAAGCGATGGCCGGCTTCCGGCGTTGGCTGGACGACAACGGTTGCTACGTTTTTACGATCAACGGATTTCCCTACGGCCGGTTCCACGGGAGTCGCGTCAAGGAGCAGGTCTATCGCCCCGACTGGAGCACTCCGGAGCGCCTCGACTATACGCGCCGGCTGTTCACCATCCTCTCCGGGCTGCTGGACCTCGCTCCTTCCGGCTGCGAAGGCAGCGTCAGCACGCTTCCTGGCTCCTTCAAAGCCTTCGGGCTGGACGCGCAACAGCACAAAGCGATCCGGCAGAATCTCTGGGAATGCGTGGACCACATGGATGCGCTTTCCGCCGCGACCGGGCGCGGCCTGCACCTCGGCCTCGAACCCGAGCCGCTGGGGCTGTTCGAGACCACGGCGGAGACTGTCGCGTTCTTCAAGCAACTGGCCGACGAACGGCCGGGCGACGCGCGCTGGCATGCCTACCTGGGCGTCAACTACGACGTCTGCCATCTCGCCTGCGAATTCGAGGAGCCTGCGGAAACTTTCGCATCGTTCCGCGAGCACGGCATCCGGGTCAGCAAAATCCACCTGAGTTCGGCCCTGCGTGTGAGCCCGACGCCAGCCGTGAGAAAAGCGCTCAGGGCATTTGCCGACGACATCTACCTGCACCAGGTGGTCGCGGCGGCGGGCAACCGGCGGCTGCGGGCCTACCCGGATCTGAACGACGCCCTTCAGGCACCGCCGCAGGACGACGAGACCGAATGGCGGGTGCATTTTCACGTGCCGCTGCACATGGAGGAAGGAAACTTGTTCGGCACCACCGCGGCGGCAAACATCCGGGCCCTCGAACAACTGGCCGCCGATCCTTCGCTCTGCCACCATTTGGAATTGGAGACCTACACATGGGGCGTGCTGCCTCCCGCCCTGCGAAGCCGCGACGTCGTGACCCAGCTCGCCGCAGAATACGCGTGGTGCTTCGCCCGCATGGAACGGCTCGGGCTGAAGTGAGCCGCATGAGAACACCTCTGGGAAATCATCGGACTTTGCAGTTGATCAGGGAGAACGGGCGCATACACCGAAATCGGCTCGGCGGGACTCGAACCCGCACGGAGTTACCTCCAGAAGATTTTAAGTCTTCTGCGTCTGCCATTCCGCCACGAGCCGGCGCAAGAACACTCACAGAAAAAAAGCTCAAATGCCAGCGCAAGGTTGGAAACGCTCCGTCGCCGCAAAACCTTCAGCCTCCCCAGTCCTCGCTCGGCTGGATGGAAGTCTCGATGAGGGCGCTGATGGATGCCGGCTATTTCGTCACCAAGGAGATGAAAGTGAACCTCAGGCAAATCCCGTTGCAGGGAACCGTGCCGCTCTTCTGTTTCGTGCTGGCACGCAACGGCGACCACATTGTTTCCGTCGAGACCGCCGCCAACCATGCCGAAAAAATATTCCCAGCCCGGCTGGCCGTCTTCACCGCCACCGGGAGGCCCTAAATCTCCTTCACGTAAATCCCGATCAACGGGCGGGGATACGGAGTTGGCGAAATAAAATCGCTCACGAATCCGGCTGGGGTTCGCAGTTCCACATGGCCCGCATCCGTGCCTCCATAGACGATCACAGCCCCCACTGGCGCACGCAGCGGGTCGGTCAACCTCAATTTTTTGAAACCATACGTGCGGCAAAGCTCGTCGCCCGCCTGCCTGGCCCAAGGGGAAACGGGGCGGCGGGAAACCAGACCGGAGCTCAGCAGGGCATCTTTGACATAATGCCAGCAACGCCACGTCGGCTTTTTGAAAGCGTGCTTGGAGGCGATCTGCGAGGCGAGAACCATGCGCGCATCGTAGTGGGGAGACTCGGCGCTCGGCGCGAAAATCGCCTGCAAACGCTCTGGATGGGAGCGGGAAACGTCAGACGCATCGCTCGCCAGGAGCGAAAACGCCCAGGAGCAAAAGACTGCCAGCCAAAAAAATACGAAACGGTTCACAATAAAAATATCCGGTGCGGCACCCCGTGTGCTGCTGGTCCGAAGTCGGGGCAATGTAGGGGCTCCAAGTGATTTTGCAAGTTCCGTCGAGGGGTAGCTCGCGATCGCGTCCCGCTCTCTGTCATTACAACCCCGCAACTTGTCACCCGGGGCAACGCGGAAAATCATGGGCTGGATGACGGCACGGGCGGGCGAGGGAACCAGAGGTCCCAAGCCTTCGGAAGGAGAAAGAGGGAGATCATCCCGTCGATCAGCAGCCCGAGCGCGCAGGTTTTCCCAAGCGTCGCGAGGCCGGTATTCGTCGCCCAAGCGAGCGAACCGAATCCCGCCGCAGCGGACGCGCAGCAGAGGAAAATCACAAGGCCCAATTCCCGTCTGGCGCGCCCGGTATCCCCGCCGTTGCGCCGCAACGCGAGAAGAAGGAGGATGCTGTAATC
>Ga0209697_10003651_pt1 | contig 20682 bp, 1 predicted proteins | sample AliMusrvi5mmetaG_FD_184115 | JGI IMG/M metagenome (GOLD analysis project Ga0209697, IMG submission 184115) | Freshwater lake bacterial and archeal communities from Alinen Mustajarvi, Finland, to study Microbial Dark Matter (Phase II) - Alinen... | ecosystem: Environmental > Aquatic > Freshwater...
ATGTAACTTCATGACACGTCCCGACCAAAGTCGGGATGGCCATTGCGGCCGTGCGGGTTCGATTCCCGCTCCGGGTACTTATAAGAGGTTGTCCTTAAAGACAGCCTCTTTTTGTTTATATGCGAAAATTTCTAAATCAAATATTCTTGAATTGATTAATTTAAAATAATTTTATCTCTTAAAACTCTTTCTCCCGTTAATTCTATAATATAAAATCCAATACTCAGATTACCTCTTTCGATTTCAACCTTGTTGCTGCTGATGTTGTCAATTATTCTGACCAGATTTCCTGCAAAATCATAAATTTTCATAATATATAATGAATTATTTGGATTATGGAATTCAACAGTTGTTTTATCGTTGAAAGGATTTGGGTATATGTTTATGCCTGATTTTACATAAAGCAAATCATTTTCTCCTATAGTCTTGGTCGTAACTACATTTATATTCCCTGTGGCTGTAATACTACCGCACCCCCCTGCTAAAGCTATAGTATAGTTAAAAGTTCCTGTTATTGATGGCGTACCGGTAATTAACACTTCATCAGCTGTCCATGAGCCTGTAACCCCTTCTGGTAAACCAGTAACAGTAGCACTCGAGGCTCCTGTAGTAGCATATTTAATATCCGTAATAGGTGTATTAACACATACTGTCTGAGCATTTGTTCCAACCACAGAGGTCAATGTTATTGTATTGCATGGTGTTACAGTAACAGTTGAAGAAACAGAACAAGATTCATTATTATGTGTGAAAGTATAAATAATTTCCACTATACCTGCCGAAATGCCAGTGACAACCCCTGTATTAAGATTAACAGAGGCTATTCCGGGATTACTACTGGACCAGATCCCTGTTGTTATATCAGGATAACGAACGATTACAATACCTGAGGCACCGGCATAAGCTGCTCTCGAGCCATAAGCTCCTGCACCGCCTTTACCGGTATTAGCAGGGCTTGAAGTACCAAGGATAGGCAATGAGCCACCCATACCACCAGCGGCATATGTAACAAGAGATCCGCCTATGGAAAAGCTAATTCCTAAGCCACCATCACCACCTCCATGAGAAGGCTTGTTGGCGCCACCAGCTCCAGCTGCACCACCACCACCTGCACCACCTGCAGATGAGAGTAATGATGTTGCTCCGCCATTAAATCCCTGACCGGCAACACCAGTGCCACCACTACGTGATGTGCTGTACCCATTAAAACCGCCACCACCACCTGAGCCGCCATGTCTTCCACCGGTAATTACATTAGCACCAGCACCTCCACCACCACCGATAGCTACAAGGGCTCCAAAAGAAGAATTTCCGCCATCATTGCCGCTTTGAATTGCTCCGGCGATACCTGGAGTTCCACCATTGCCAACAATGACATTAATAGTAGAAGATGAACCGATGACATAAGTTGTATTTAATAAGCCTCCGGCACCACCGCCACCGGCACCACCGGTAGCAGATGAAGAAGAAGCCCCTCCACCGCCGCCGGCAACAACCAGAACTTCATAATTATTGGCTACCGGTGTAACAAAGGATCCTGATGAAGTAAACGTATGTATGCGGTAACCTCCACTGGAAGTAATACTGCCACCTGTAGGAGCAGCAGGTGAATTTATTGTCGTTGTGCTGCCAACACAAATAGTTGCTCCGGTAATGGGAGACAGGTTGAATGAACTCACCTTTATAGTTGCAGTTCCTGAAATTGAATTTGAACATGCAGGTGAACCTTGATAAACAACGCTTAAAAGATTGTAGACATAAGTTCCTCCTGTCGTAGTAGGAGCAAAAACAATTGCATTTGCATTTCCTGCTATATTTATTGTTGTCTGTGCATTACCGTTTACATTGTAAGTAACAGTTATTGGCCATGACTGAGGATTTGTAAATGTAATAGCAGGAGGAGAAGCATAAAGACAAGCAGAAGTAGAACCGCTTATAGATGCTGTAGGAGGAGGAAGAACTATTACCGTAGTGCTAGCTTCAGCTGATTGACCATTACAGCCATTAGCAGAAACACTTACAGTAGCCGTACCAGAAAATCCGGCTGACCAGGTAACCGTACCTGTTGTACCAGTACCACTAATAATGTTTCCTGTGCCTGTTACTGTCCAGTTGTAACTGGTTGAATTTGTGGCTATGGTTGTATAATTAGTATTGGTACTTCCCTGACAGATAGTAGTAGCTGAAGGTGTTGGTATATCTGGCGTACCAACTGTTGCAGTTACTGTTTCTGTTGCTGTTCCGGTTATTGTATTTGAACAATTTGGTGATGTTTGATAAGCTGCACTTACCAGGTTGTAAGCAAAAACTCCGGCTGCAATTGTTGGTGCTGCTACAGTTGCTGTTGTGCTGGCTCCTACGTTTACTGTTGTTTGGTTACTGCCATTAATATTATATGTAATTGTTACTGGCAGAGTCATGGGATTTGTGAACGTTATGTTTGGAGAAGCAGCATCCTGACAAACAGTAGTTGTACCACTAATGCTGGCTGTAGGAACTGGAAGAATGGTAACCGCAATTGCATATGTACTTACTGTTTCGCATGAGCCTGAAGTTACATTTCTCTTGTAACATGTAGTCTGAGTAAGACTTTCTGCCTGATAAACTGCATCAATTGCTCCTGAAATATCACTCCATACCCCCGAACAACCGGGTTGCATTTGCCATTGATAAGTATATGAACCTATCCCACCACCAGGTGCTGTTATTTGCAAGAAAGCAGCAGGACTGGTGTTGTAACATAAAGACTGATCACTTCCTACACTTCCAGGTAAAAGATTGGGATAAATAATTAATGAAGCAGTATCAGAAAGACTTATACAATTATTTGTATGTGTTATGTAATAGGTATAAGTGCCAGAAGCAGATTCGCTTGGCAAGTAAGATACCCCTGTATGAATTGGAGTAGTAAGCGCAGGATTGTCATACCATTGAACAGTACCGGAAAAAGTTGATGTATCAGAAAGTGACGGTACTGCTGAACCTTGGCACATTGCTGCATTAAGAACGGAAGGTTTTACTGGTATTGGATTTACTGTAATATTTGTTGAAACAACTGATCCCGGGCATCCATTATAAAAGGTTTGCAAATAGTATGTTCCAGAATTTGAAAGCGATGCATCTATTATTTGGGGACTTTGAATATTTGATGTGAAACTATTAGGTCCTGACCATAAATAAGAGAAATTGCCCGGTAAAACCACCCCTGTTAAAGCAATAGTTTCGCCTACACAGACTGGGGAATTAGTACTAACACCAGGTGTATAATTTAAAATAAACTCTTTTTGTCCCTGAGGTAATATCAAATTTGTCAGAACTGAACCATTGGCTCCGGCTGTTGCGCCCCATGGTAATGATGGTGAACTTATCCATTGGCCATTAAGACCTCCTGAAACAGTATAACTTATATTTCCGGGAATTGATGCATTACCAAGCCAGATAACGCCTCCGCCTCCGCCACCTCCAGGGCCTACTTTATTACCTCCGGAGTTATCTCCGCCTTTTCCGCCTTTTACAGAAACAATAATATTTCCCGAGTAATTTTGAATATTAAGTAACACAGTACCACCGGCACCACCGCCACCTCTGCCAACATTTGAAATTGTGTTTTGATTATCTGTTCCATCAGCAATAATTTTCTGATTATTACCAACAATAATATTTGCATTTATAATTGCAATTCCAGCCCCATCGGTACCGTTTGTAGCCCCTCCGGTAGTGTATCTTCTGTGACCGGCTCCACCGCCGCCCCCCATGAAAATTTTATTCATTAAATTTGAATAATTAAGGGATCTTCCTCCCAATCCACCTGGATATTGTGTTGTATTAAAAGTGCTTGATGTGCCACCAATACCCCCTGCACCATAATTTCCACCGCCGCCACCTCCGTTATAGGAGGCATCAGTAACTCCTGCCACTGATGGTTGAGCCCCTCCGGCACCTCCTCCATTTGCAATGGAGCCCCTCCCACCCAATAAGTTTGCAGAAAGTGTTGCAATACCCTCACCCTTCACGCTGCCATCAATACTCGGCATCACATAATTAGGCGATGTTCCTAAATATTGTGCAGTACAGGTGAATAAATTACCACCATTAAACCCTTTTCCACTTACATCAACAGGGGCATTTAATGTTACAATACCTGTTGCATCAAAAATTAAAACGCCACCTGTAGTGCCATTCCATCTAAGACATTTTAAAGTATCTGAAATGGTCACATTATGATATTGGGGTATTGAAACCAACTGAACAATTCCTTCAAGGTTATAAGTTTTAGTAAGGGAATCTCTGAAAAAAACCTCGCATCCATTTATAGAATCTATAACAGCAATTTCATAGTTTCCGGCATTATTATAATTAAAAATACTACCACTTGAAGTAGTATTGCTTGAATCTATTGAAGCTCCTTTCATTTGTATTATAAGAACATTGTCACCTGTTGTCAACCCCGAACAGTTGCTCAGCGTAACTGAATTTGAACAATAATTTGAACTTATTACAGGATAATAGCTATTAATGACTCCTGAAATAGTTGTTGATGGGCCAGGTGTATGTACAAAAACATCTAATGTACTTGCTGCACTTGCGCCACATAAATTATTTGCTGTTACAGTTATAGTCCCATTTTGTCCGGGATTACCTGCTGTTACAACAATTTCTGTTGTGCCTTGTCCTGAAGTAATAGTCCATCCATTGGGCACTGTCCACGTATAGGATATAGCATTGCTTATAGCATTTATACTGTAAATTTGTCCGGTAGCACCAGGATTTTGTATAACTATGCCCGAAATAGTGTCGGGTATAGATGGTGTAGAAAGAACTGAAATCGTTATTGTATTCGAAAAAGCAAGATTACAACTTCCTGATTGAAGCTTTCTTCTAAAACATGTTGTTTGAGTAAGATTTACATTATAAGTAAGTTCGGCTGATGTAGCTCCTGGAATATTTCCTTGTCCCCATCCTCCGGAACACCCAGGTTCTATTTGCCATTGATAAGTATAGCTGCCAGTGCTTCCATTGGCAGCAGCCGTTTGTATAAATGGCGATGGGAAAGTGTTATAACAAATGGTTTGGTCTGAACCAATAGTTCCTGGTGATATTAGATTTGGATAAACAGTTACTGTAATTGTATTTGAACTATCTGTTCCACAAGTACCAGAAGTTACTTTCCTTTTGAAGCATGTTGTCTGAGTAAGATTTCCTGCCTGATAAGTAGAAGCTGTTGCTCCGGAAATAATTTCCCATCCACTATTGCAGCCGCTAACAGTTGTCCTTTGCCACTGGTACGTATAGCTTCCTGTCCCTCCGGCAGGAGCTGTTTGTGTAAAAGCATCCGGAGAATAATTATAGCAAATAGTTTGATCTGAACCCACAGAACCCCCTGTGAGTTGAGCATATACAGTTACCTGAACTATATTGGAGTAACCTGTTCCGCAGGTATTAATAACCTGTCGCCTGAAACATGTTGTTTGTATTAAATTTAAAGCACTTGTATAAGTAGTCGAAGAAGCGCCTGAAATATCGCTCCATCCTCCACTGCATGATGGTTGCTGTTGCCATTGGTAAGCATAATTACTTGTTCCTCCTGTCGGTAAAGTTAAATTTGTAAAGACAGCCGGGTTTGTGTTGTAACAAATTGATTGACTGGCGCCCACAGTGCCTGGTACGACATCACTATACACAGAAACTGAAATTGAATTTGAATAAACATTACAACTACCGGAAATAACTCTTCTTCTGAAACATGTTGTTTGAGTCAGCGCTGTAGGATATAAATAAGTACTGTCCGTTGCGCCTGAAATATCTCCCCATCCTCCCGAACACCCATGTTGGCTTTGCCATTGATAAGTATAGCTTTCTGTGCCTCCACCAGGAGCCGCTGTTTGTGTAAATACCACCGGAGCTGTATTGTAACATAATGTTTGATCTGAACCAACGGATCCTGATGTAAACGCTTCAGAAACAGTTACAATTATTGAATTTGTTGAAACTGCTTCGCATAAACCCGAAGTAACATTCCTTCGGTAACAAGTGGTTTGTGTCAGATTGCCGGGATCAATATAAGTAGTTGCAGATGCTCCTGATATATCACTCCAGCCCCCTGAACAACCGGGCTGTTTTTGCCATTGATAGGTGTAGCTCCCTGTGCCTCCTGTGGGTACAGTTGTTTGCGCGAAAGCGACAGGACTGGTATTGTAACAAATTGTCTGATTGCTTTGGACACTTCCCGACGTAAGATTTGCATAAACAGTTACTGTAATTACGTTTGTGGTTACTGTGCTGCAAAACTCTTTAGTCAGATTTCTTTGAAAACATGTTGTTTGACCAAGTGCTCCTGCCTGATAAGTAGAAGCCGTTGCGCCGAAAATATCCATCCAGCCTCCGGAACATCCCGGTTGGTTTTGCCATTGATACGTATAATTTCCCGTTAAGCCGATCGGATTAATAATCTCATTGAATACAACAGGAGATGTATTACTGCAAATTGTCTGGTTGCTGCCAATAGAACCCGGCGTTATATTGCAGGCAACTGACACTGCCAGTGAGCTTGCAGCACTTGTGCCACAGGTATTGATTGCACTTACACTTATGTTGCCAGCTTGTCCCACAGTGCCAACGGTAACCGTAATAGCTGTACTACCTTGACCAGATACAATAGTCCAACCCGTGGGTACAGTCCAGTTATAGGATGTGGCAATTGGAACAGCATTTATGCTGTAGGTCTGACCTGTTGAACCCGGTACTTGTGTAGCCATGCCTGTAATAGTACCTGGAGTGGCTGGTGGAGTAGTTGTATTAACTGTTACCACCACAGGTATTGAATCTACATTGCTGCCATTGGTAACAGTTACCTTATAGGTCGTGGTTACTGTTGGGCTTACCGTAATAGCAGCAGTGGTCGCTCCATTACTCCATAAATAAGTACCCCCACAGTTAGCAGTAAGTGTTGTACTTGTGCCATTACAGATAGTGGTAGTCCCTGTAATAGTCAGATTGCCAAATAAACTAAGATCCCTTAAACAACGCACCGAAATACCGCCATATTTATAGGTTTGATACCTGTAAACTGATTCATTAGCATTTGAAACACCTCTGTCATATACAGTACTTGTAGTTGCTTGTGTCGAAGACCACCAAAAATCACATATGTAAATATTTACATATGTTCCATCGCTATTATGAATTCCACTGGGAAGTGCTGTAAAACCGGATACATTTGTGGCTCCTGAATTTGGACTTGCCCAATGAGTTGTACCCGTTTCTTTGAGTTTACCTCCGGAAATGGTACTCTGAATACCATTACCATTTGGATTATTTGTTGCATCTAAATAAGTTACCAAAGTATTCCACTCGTCATCGGTAGGCACTTTCCATCCTGCAGGGCATAGTCTTGCTTTATTGGTGGCTGCATACCAGTTGTATAAAGCGCCGTAAGTGGCTTTGTTTCCTATATCGTTATTATACCATACATAAGCCCCGGTGGTGTTGCTTGTCCATGAAGCAATATCGGGAAGATTAGGTATAGCGGCCCCTGTACGGTATTTGGTTGTAGCCAGGTTTTTGCCTAACCAGCACTGGGTGCCAATGGATACTGTATTATAGGTGTTACCGTCGTAATCGTTTACTGTAGAAATACCAGTGCACAAGTTAATTGTAACTGTAAGTGTTTTGGGGCTGCTTGTACCACAAGTATTGCCGGCAGTTACACTTATATTGCCATCTTGCCCTAGTACACCGGTTGTAACAGTAATAGCCGTTGTGCCTTGTCCTGCAGTTATTGCCCAGCCTGCGGGTACTGTCCATGTATAAGTGGTCGCGCCACTAATTGCACTTATGCTGTAAGTCTGTCCTGAAATACCGGCTGTTTGTACGGGTAAACCGGTAATAGTACCAGGAGTTGATGGTATAGGAGTAACGGAAATAGTTATTGTATTTGTCGCTACAGTACCACAACTACCAGATATTACATTTCTTCTATAACATGTTGTTTGTGTCATATTACCACATTGATAAGTGGAAGCTGTGGCGCTGGTTATATTAGTCCAGCCACTTGCACAACCGCCAACAGTAGTGTTTTGCCACTGATAGGTATAACTGCCCATACCTCCTGAAGGCATTGCCGTTTGTGTAAATGCAGCAGGAGTAGTATTCGTGCAGATGGTTTGATTTGAAGCCACAGCACCTGATGTAAGAGCCGGATATACAGTTATTGTAATTGTATTTGAACTGACTGGTCCACAAGACCCGGAAGCTACATTCCTTTTGAAGCATGATGTCAGTGTAACAGCTACTGACTGATAAGTAGAAGCAGTTGCTCCTGAAATATCGGCCCATCCACTACCGCATCCACTGACAGTTGTTTTTTGCCACTGATAGGTATAGCTTCCTGTACCGCCTGTAGCAGCTGCAATTTGTGTGAAAGCTACCGGAGCTGCATTGTAACACACGGTTTGATCTGAACCCACAGAACCTGTAGTAATATTAGTATATACAGTAACGGTAATTGTATTTGTTGCCACCGTGCCACAAGAACCTGAAGTGACATTTCTTCGGTAGCAGTTTGTTTGAATCATTGTAGCGGAAACGCTATAGGTAGATGCAGTTGCACCTGCTATATCGCTCCAGCCTCCCGAACATCCCGATTGGTTTTGCCATTGATACGTATAACTTCCAGACCCGCCTGATGGTGCAACAGTCTGAGAAAATGCCGCAGGGCTTGTATTATAACAAATAGATTGATTGCTTCCAACTGTTCCGGCAGCAAGAACGGGGTAAACTGTTATGTTAATTGTGCTTGAAGCAACTGTGCCGCATGAGCCAGAAGTTACATTTCTTTTGTAACATATGGTCTGGGCTAAACTCCCCGTTTGATATGTTGATGCCGTAGCTCCTGATATACCAGACCAACCCCCTGAACATCCTGGTTGGCTTTGCCATTGATAGGTATAACTTCCTGTGCCGCCCGAGGGGGAATTGATCTGGGTAAAAGCTGCTGGCGTTGTATTATAACAAATTGATTGATTTGAACCAACGGAAGCTGATGTTAAAACATCATAAACAGTTACCATAACAGAATTTGAATAAGCGCTCAGACCGTTTGAAGTGGCGCTGCGTCTGTAACAAGTGCTTTGTGTCAAGGAAGTTACTGATGCATAATAATAGTTTGTAGCGCCACTTATTGTGTTCCATGCCCCCGAACAATTGGTCTGAATTTCCCACTGATAGGTATAAGTGCCGCTTTCTCCGGATGGATAGACTATGTTTGTAAATTGAGAAGGTATGGTGTTGTAACAGATCGACTGATTATCCGCGATAGTACCTCCTGAAAGAACGCCCTGTGCATTAACAATAACAGTAATTGAATTTGAACTTATCGTCCCACAAGACCCTGAGGTAACATTCCTTCTGAAACAGGCTGTTTGGATAAGTGCTGTTGACGTATAAATATTACTTGTGGCTCCCGATATGTCAGACCATCCTCCTGTGCATTCAGGCTGCAGCTGCCATTGATAGGTATAGCTTCCTGTCCCTCCGGTTGGGGTTGTTTGTGTAAAAGCTGTCGGAGCTGAATTGTAAGCTATGGTTTGGTCAGACCCCACAGAACCTCCTGTGAACTGAGCATATACATAGACCTGAACTGTATTGGCGTAAACAGTACCACATGCATTAACAACCTGTCGTCTGAAACATGTTGTTTGTATCAAACTTACCGCACTTGCAAAGGTTGACGATTCAGCCCCTGAAATATCGCTCCATCCACCATTGCATAAAGGTTGCTGTTGCCATTGGTAAGTATAAATACCCGTTCCGCCTGCAGGTAAAGTTAAATTAGTAAAGACTGCGGGGCTTGTATTGTAACAAATTGATTGACTGATACCTACAGAACCTGGTGTTACATCATTATACACGGTAACTGTCAGTGTATTTGAATAAACGGCATTACAATTTCCGGAAATAACTCTTCTGCGGAAACAGGTTGTTTGAGAAAGCGCTGTAGGATATGTACAAGTACTGCCCGTTGCGCCTGATATATCTACCCATCCTCCGGAACACCCCGGTTGGCTTTGCCATTGATAAGTATAGGTTTCTGTGCCGCCACCGGGAGCAGCCGTTTGTGTAAATACTACCGGCGTTGTATTGTAACATAATGTTTGGTCTGAACCAACAGATCCTGCGGATGTAATATCTTCATAAACAGTTACAGTAATGGTATTCGTTGAAACTGAAGGGCACGAACCAGAAATTACATTTCTTCGGTAACAAGTGGTTTGTGTCAGATTGCCAGGTTCATCATAAGTAGATGCTGTTGCTCCTGATACATCACTCCATCCTCCTGAACAACCGGGCTGTTTTTGCCATTGATATGTAAAGCTTCCTGTGCCGCCACTGGGCACTATTGTTTGTGTGAAAGCAGCAGGACTGGTATTGTAACAAATGGATTGGTCGCTTTGCACACTTCCCGAGGTGAGATTTGCATAAACAGTTACCGTAATTATGTTAGAGGTTACTGTGCCACAAAACGATGTAGTCAGATTTCTTTTGTAACAGGTTGTTTGATTGAGGTCTCCTGCCTGAAATGTTGAATCTGTGGCGCCCGAAATATCTACCCAGCCTCCGGAACATCCCGGTTGGTTTTGCCATTGATAGGTATAATTACCTGTTACGCCGGTTGGGCTAATAATCTCAGTGAGAGCAGCAGGAGATGTAGTGTTGCAAATTGTCTGGTTACTGCCAATAGAACCGGGTGTTAAATTACATACTACTGTTACTGCCAGAGTACTTTCGCCGCTTGAACCACAAGGATTGGTGGTACTTACACTTATAATACTATCTTGTCCGACAGAGCCCACATTAACTGTAATAGCTGTACTGCCCTGCCCCGATACTATAGTCCAGCCGTTGGGTACAGTCCAGTTGTAAGCTGTGATAAAAGGAACAGCATTGATGCTGTAGGTTTGTCCTGTTGAACCCGGTATTTGGGTAGCCCCGCCTGTAATAGCACCTGGAGTGGCCGGAGGGGTGGTAGTATTAACAGTTACCACCACAGCTATAGAATCTGTAGTGCTGCCATTGGTAACCGTTACTTTATAGGTTGTGTTTACTGTTGGGCTTACAGTAATAGCTGCTGTTGTCGCTCCATTACTCCATAAATAAGTGCCACCACAGTTTGCTGTAAGTGTTGTACCGGTGCCATTGCAGATTGTGGTAGCGCCGGTGATAGTCAGATTGCCAAACACATCAAAATCCCTCAGACAACGTACTGAATACCCGCTTGCCTTAGAGGATTGGCCTGTGTAGACAGTCCAGTCACCATAGCTTATATATTTGTAATTGGCAAAGGAAGTGTTGGATTCGGAAAAGGTCCACCAGTAACCATCATCTCCCATGTTGAGAAAAGAACTATTAGAGTTACGGGCACCACCAGGGCGGGCTCTAAATTCAGTAATATCATATATTGGATCAGGAATTCCATACCAATGGGTTTGGCCATAATCAAATTCTTTTAGTTTCATGCCTGCTTGATCTGCCCCTCCTAAATAGTCAGTCAACGTCGTCCATTCAGCATCAGTTGGTACTTTCCATCCCGAGGGACATAACCTGGCGGTATTTTTTACAGCATACCAGTTATAGAGTGCCCCGTAGTTTGTTTTGTTGGTAGTATCATTATTGTACCATACATAATCACCGTCGGTGTTACTAACCCAGGCTATGCTGTCAGTAGCGTTAGTTATGGGAGTTCCTGTGCGGTATCTGGTAGTTGCAAGGTTTTGTTGTAACCAACACTGATTACCAATGAATATTGTGTTGTAGTAGTTTCCGTCTATATCAGTTGCGGAATAAGCACCAGTACAGGGGTTAGTTATAACCGAAAATATTGAGGGAGCACTTACGCCACAACCATTGCCGGCAGTCACACGTATATCGCCATTTTGCCCTACGGCACCTGTCGTAACTGTAATAGCTGTTGTACCTTGGCCTGCTGTTATGGTCCAGCCTGAGGGCACTGTCCATGTATAGATGGTTGCATCACTGACAGCATTTATACTATAGATTATTCCAGGGCTATTTGTTGGTGATACCCAGTTACCGGTAATAGTACCCGGAGTTGCTGGTGCAGAAAGAAGTGAAATAGTTATTGTATTTGTCGTTACAGTTAAACAGGAAGCTGATGTTACATTTCTTCTGAAGCATGCTGATTGTATCATATTACTGCATTGATAAGTGGAAGCTGTGGCGCCCGTTATATTATTCCAGCCACTTGAGCAATCGACAACATAAGTATTTTGCCACTGATAGGTGTAACTGCCTGAACCTCCGGCAGGTGTTGCCGTTTGTGTAAAGGCAGCAGGAGTAGCGTTATAGCAAATAGATTGATTAGAACCCACTGACCCTGATGTAAGCGTTGAATAAACAGTAATGGTAATAGTATTTGAACTGACAATTCCGCACGAACCGGAAGTTACATCCCTTCTGTAGCATGTTGTCTGGGCAAGAGCAGCTGACTGATACGTGGAAGCTGTGGCACCTGAAATAGCGCCCCATCCACTGCCACATCCTCCGACAGTTGTTTTCTGCCACTGATACGTATAGCTTCCTGTACCCCCTGCAGCAGCAGCTGTTTGCGAGAAAGCTGCCGGAGCTGTATTATAACACAAGGATTGATCTGAGCCTGCTGTACCTGCTGTAAAATTAGCATATACCGTAACGGTAAGTGTATTTGTTGCCACCGTGCCGCAAGAACCGGAAGTAACATTTCTTCGGTAACAGGTCGTTTGGGTCATTGTAGCGGAAACGCTATATGTAGATGCTGTTGCTCCTGCAATATCGCTCCAGCTGCCCGAACATCCGGTTTGGCTTTGCCATTGATAAGCATAACTGCCAGTTCCACCCGATGGGGCAGCAGTTTGAGTAAAAGCAGCAGGGCTTATATTATAACAAATTGTTTGATTACTGCCCACAGTTCCGGCAGATAAAACAGGATAAACTGTTAAATTAATTGTATTAGAAGTTACTGTTCCACATAAATCAGATGTTACATTTCTTTTGTAACATATGGTCTGGGCCAAACTACCCGATTGATACGTTGAAGCGGTTGCTCCTGATATATTAGACCAACCCCCTGAACATCCGGGCTGGCTTTGCCATTGATACGTATAACTTCCTGTGCCGCCCGATGGTGAAGTGATCTGAGTAAAAGCTGCAGGCGTTGCATTATAACAAATGGATTGATTTGAACCAACGGAACCTGGTGTTAAAATGCCATAAACATTTACTGTAACCGAATTTGAATAAGCACTCAGACCGTTTGAGCTTGCCTTACGTCGGTAACAAGTGTTTTGTGTTATTGACGCAGCTGATGAATAATAATAGTTTGTTGCCCCACTTATATCACTCCAGGCACCCGAACAATTGGCTTGAATTTCCCACTGATAGGTGTAAGTGCCGGTTTCTCCGGAGGGATAGACTATGTTTGTAAATTGTGAGGGTATGGTGTTGTAACAGAGGAACTGGTTATCCCCGATAGTGCCTCCGGAAAGAACGCCCTGCTCATTAACAATAACTGTAATTGAATTTGAACTTATCGTTCCGCAAGACCCTGAGCTAACATTTCTTCTGAAACAGGCTGTTTGGATAAGTGCTGTTGATGTATAAATATTATTTGTAGCTCCCGATAGGTCAGACCATCCGCCTGTGCATTCAGGCTGAATTTGCCATTGATAGGTATAGCTTCCTGCCCCTCCTGTTGGTGCTGTTTGTGTAAAAGCACCGGGAGCTGAATTGTAAGCTATAGTTTGGTCAGATCCTACAGAACCCCCTGTGAGCTGAGCATATACAGTGATCTGAACTGTATTGGAGTAAACAGTACTGCATGCATTAACAACCTGTCGTCTGAAACATGTTGTTTGCGTCAGATTTAAAACATTTGTAAAAGTTGACGATGCCGCCCCTGAAATATCGCTCCACCCGCCATTACATAAGGGTTGCTGTTGCCATTGCCAGGTATAATTGCCCGTTCCGCCTGCAGGTAAAGTTAAATTAGTAAAGGCAGCGGGGTTTGTGTTGTAACAAATTGATTGACTGGCACCTACAGAACCCGGTGTCACATCACTATACACTGTAACTGTTAATGTATTTGAATAAACAGCATTACAATTTCCGGAAATAACTTTTCTTTGGAAACAAGTTGTTTGAGTAAGCGCTGTAGGGTATGTACAGGTACTGCCCGTTGCGCCTGATATATCTCCCCATCCTCCCGAACACCCCGGTTGGCTTTGCCATTGATACGTATAGCTTCCTATGCCGCCATTGGGAGCAACTGTTTGTGTAAATGTTGAAGGGGAAACGTTATAGCAAATGGTTTGATCTGAACCAACAGCTCCTGCTGCTGTAATATCTTCATAAACAGTTACGGTAAGGGTATTCGTTGAAACTGTACCACATGAACCTGAAGTTACATTTCTTCGGTAACAGGCAGTTTGTATCAGATTGCCGGTTTCATCATAAGTAGATGCTGTAGCTCCTGATATATCACTCCAGCCTCCTGAACAACCGGGCTGTTTTTGCCATTGCCAGGTGTAGCTTCCTGTGCCGCCACTGGGCGCTACTGTTTGAGAGAATGCAGCAGGACTGGTATTGTAACAAATGGACTGATCGCTTTGAATACTTCCTGATGTAAGATTTTCATAAACTGTAACCGTAATAATGTTTGTGGTTACGGTGCCACAAAACGCCGTAGTCAGATTTCTTCGGAAACAGGTTGTTTGATTGAGGTCTCCTGCCTGATAATTAGAAGCTGTGGCGCCGGAAATATCCACCCAGCCTCCTGTGCATCCCGGTTGGTTTTGCCATTGATACGTATAATTCCCTGTTAAGCCGGTCGGACTGATTATCTCATTAAAAGCAGCAGGAGAAGTAGTATTGCAAATGGTCTGGTTACTGCCAATAGAACCGGGCGTTAAATTGCATACTACTGTTACGGCCAGAGTTCTTGGAGCACTTGTGCCACAAGGATTGGTGGTACTTACACTTATATGGCCATCTTGTCCGACAGTGCCAACGGTAACTGTAATAGCTGTACTGCCCTGACCTGAAATAATTGTCCAGCCGGTGGGCACGGTCCAGTTGTAAGTTGTGACATAAGGAACAGCATTGATGCTGTAGGTCTGATCTTCTGAACCCGGTTGTTGGGTAGCCCCGCCTGTAATAGTGCCGGGAGTAGCCGGTGGGGTGGTTGTATTAACTGTTACCACCACAGAAATAAAATCTGAGTTGCTGCCATTGGTAACCGTTACGGTATAGGTAGTGGTTACTGTTGGGCTTACCGTTATAGCAGCTGTGGTATCTTCATTACTCCATAAATAAGTGCCGCCACAGTTTGCCGTAAGTGTTGTACCTGTGCCGTTGCAGATGGTGGTAGTACCTGTGATAGTCAGATTGCCAAACACATCAAAATCTCTGATACAACGCACAGAATGCCCACTTGCTTTATAGAATTGGTTTTCGGAGATATCACCGGCGTCCATTTGAATGTAATTGGCAAAAAGAGTGTTGTACTCAGAAGAAGTCCACCATCTTCCAATATATCCCATGTAGGAGAAAGTAGCATTGTCGTCGCGAAAGCCACTCGGTCGGGCTAAAAAGCCAGTTTCTCCGAATCCGGGGATTGGATCAGGACCAGCCCAATATTCACTGAACCAGTCTTTTAATTTGTAAGCTGCCACACCTCCTCCTACATAATCAATTAAAGTTGTCCAGTCGCCATTAGTTGGCACTTTCCATCCGGAGGGACATAACCTGCCGGTATTTTTTACAGCATACCAGTTGTAAAGGGCCCCATAGGTTGTTTTGTTACCCATATCATTAGTGTACCATGCATAGGCACCATCTGTGTTGCTGACCCAGGCGGTGCTATCAATAGCATTAGTTATTGCCGTTCCCGTGCGGTACCTTGTGGTAGCGAGGTTTTTGCCTAACCAGCACTGGCTGCCAATAGCTACTGTATTGTAAGTGTTACCTTCTACATCGTTTACAGTAGAAACACCGCTACATGCGGAAATTGTAACTGCTAGTACAGAAGAGCTACTTGTACAATAAGTATTGCCGGCAGTCACACGTATATTGCCATTTTGCCCTATGGCTCCTGCTGTAACAGTAATAGCCGTTGTGCCCTGCCCTGCAGTTATGGTCCAACCTGTGGGCACTGTCCATGTATAGGTGGTTGCACCACTGACAACATCTATGCTGTAGGTTTGTCCTGAGATACCGGCAGTTTGCAATGGAAAACCGGTAATAGGTCCGGGAATTGGTGGCGTAGAAAGGACTGAAATAGTTATTGTATTTGTTGCAACAGTACCACAACTACCAGATGTTACATTTCTTCTGTAACATGTGGTTTGTGAAATATTATCACTTTGATAAGTGGAAGCTGTGGCGCCCGTTATATTAGCCCAGCCGCTTGCACAGCCGCTAACACTGGTATTTTGCCATTGATAAGTATAACTGCCTGTGCCTCCTGAAGGAGGTGCCGTTTGAGTAAATGAAGCAGGCGTAATGTTAGTGCAGATGGTTTGATCAGTGCCAACAGTTCCCGATGTAAGATTTGCATAAAGAGTTACTGTAATTGTATTTGAACTGACTGTTCCACACGAACCGGAAGTTACATCTCTTCTAAAGCATGTTGTCTGGGTAAGCGTTGCTGACTGATAAGTGGAAGCTGTTGCTCCTGAAATAGCGCCCCATCCACTACCACACCCACCAACAGTTGTGCTTTGCCATTGATACATATAACTGCCTGTACCGCCTGTAGCTGCTGCTGTTTGTGAGAAAGCTGCCGGAGCTGTATTGTAGCAAATAGTCTGATTTGCAGCAATAGTGCCTGATGTTAAATTACTATAAACAGTAACAGTGATTGTATTTGTTGCTAGTGTACCGCAAGAACCGGTGGTAACATTTCTTCTGTAACAAGTCGTTTGGGTTAGGGTGCCGGAAACACCAAATGTAGATGCTGTGGCTCCTGAAATATCGCTCCAGCCTCCCGAACATCCTGTTTGGCTTTGCCATTGATAAGTATAGCTTCCTGTGCCACCTGAGGGCGCAACAGTTTGAGTAAAAGCGACAGGACTCAGATTATTACAAAGAGTTTGATGGCTTCCGACAGTTCCGGCAGAAAAAACAGGATAAACTGTTATGTTAATTGTGTTTGAAGTGGCAGTGCCACATGAGCCTGAAGTTACATTCCTTCTGTAACATTGTGATTGGGTCAGACTACCTGGCTGATAAGTAGTTGCTGTTGCTCCTGATATATCAGACCAAACGCCTGAACATCCTGATTGGCTTTGCCATTGATAAGCATATGTTTCAGTCCCGCCCGATGGTGAGGCAATCTGAGTAAAAGCAGCAGGTGTTGTATTATAACAAATTGATTGGTTTGAACCAACGGAACCTGATGTTAATACGCCATAAACAGTTACAGTAACCGAATTTGAATAAGCACTCTGAGCATTTGATGTTGCTTTGCGTCTGAAACAGGTATTTTGTGTCAGTGGCGATGAATTTAAATATTCGGGGGCTGTTGAACCGGTTATCTCGCTCCATGACCCCGAGCACCCAAGTTGAATTTCCCACTGATAGGTGTAGGTACCGCTTTCTCCTGTGGGATAGATAATATTGGTAAACTGAGAGGGTATTGTGTTGTAACAGAGGAGCTGATTATCCCCGATAGTACCTCCTGTCATAACACCCTGACCATCTACAACTATAATAATGGTATTGGAATTGGCAGAGCCGGAATTGTCTAATGCAACACGCCTGAAACAATAGTTTTGTGTCAAATTATCAGAACAGATATAAGTTGTCGCTGTAGCACCCGAAATGTCGCTCCACCCCAGAGAACAATTAGGCTGTTGCTGCCATTTATAGGTGAGTGATCCGGCATCGCATGCAGCTAAAGATAGGTTTGTGAAGCCGGCAGGCGATGTGTTGTATGAAATGGTCTGATTGCTACCTACATTACCTCCTGTAAATGGGTTCAATACTAAAGAAATAGTATTTGAGTAAGCATCAGGACTGCCACCAGACGAAACACGGCGTCTATAACACATTTTTAGATTTGCATTTCCTGCCTGATAACTGGAAGCAGTGGCTCCCAATATATCCGACCAGCCGCCTGTACAATCAGGCTGTTGCTGCCACTGGTATGCATACACCCCTGTTCCACCGCTGGGAGATGTACCTGTAAAAACTGAAGGCGTCGTATAGTAACAGATACTTTGATCAGAACTTATGGTGCCGGGGTCTATCAGTACATTAATGGTTATAATGTTAGATTCACTGGCATGACACTGATCTGACGTAACCCATCTTACATATTTTGTCGTAGTTGTTAACGAAGGGGGAGAATAATTTAAGTCCTGATTGGGCGCTGGGCAGTTGCTCCAGATCGAACCTCCATCAGTACTTTGTTGCCATCCATACACATAAATGCCGCTTGCACCGGAAACGTTGGCTCCTGTTAGTATTGCCGGTGTGCATCCCGAGCAAATAGTCTGATCAGCAGCTATACTATTGTTAGATATACCTGCATAAAATGTTACCGTAACTCCCGGGCTTGCAGTCCCCCAACAGCCACTGCTTGAACGGGGTCTCAGATAATATGTACCATCTGTAGTTAACGTATAGGTAGGCCCTCCATCTGTGGTACTTGTACCAGTTGGGGAATTCTGCCAAAACCACGTTACCCCTATTGGTGGATTGCCATTGGCTTTAAGATATACAAAAGTACCGGCACAATAGGACCCTCCGGAAGGATACAATGTTGGAGCTGAAGGGGTTGCCGGTGGATTTTCTTTAACCATTAATATAGCAGAAGTACTACCAGCTGTCCAGGCTGCACAATTATATTTTGTTACCTGTATTTGCACCCAGTCATTAACAGGAGATGTCCAGTTAACCCATGAATTAAGAGTATTTGAAGTACATAATGCATTATCATCATTGAAATAAAGCACGGCAGAGCCTCCCTGATAACCAGTTATTTGAGTATCCCAATTGGTACCGCAGGTATTAATAGTATAGGATGACCCCTGATAACAATAATGATTCTGGTACTGTCCCGGGCCTATTGTACTATTACTGGCATAAGAACCGCAAGGTGCATTACCGGTCTCATTAACATTGCTGTGAAAATTGTTAAAGTAGGTACAATTCGAAGTAACATAAGTAACTTCAGCCAATCTTCTGCTAATGTAATTATAGGCTATATCACAAGCACTTCCGCCCCATGTTCTTGAAGCATAAAATGTAAAATAAGCTGTTCCTGTTGAAGTAGAATTCCCAATAGTAGAATTTAAAGAATATTGCGCTGTCCCCGCCTGCGCTCCCGAACCATAATAAACTGGCGTTGAACCATTGACACCTGTTACATATGACATCTGATCTTGCATCCAGGCATTATTATCAACAGCAGTAAACTCCCATAAAAGATAAGTGTTCGTTATTATATAGCCAGTAGGTACTGCAACACTTAAATTACTCGCTTGATAAGCCGGAGCAAAACAAGAAGGGACTATAGTGAGGTCATCATTAATTACAGAAGGATCTATTGTAACAGGATAAGCTCTCTCAGGTGCCAATAACCAACTTGAAGGAACCATCAAATATAAAAAATAAGTGCTGTTATCAATTTTTTCAATCTTATAAGAACCGGTTGTATTGTTAGTGTTTCTGTCGTTACCGGAATCAAAATAGATAGGTTTTAAAAATTTAGACATAACAGCACCGCTGGTGTTTTTAAGGGTAATATCTCCTTGCCAGGCACCGTCAATCATTTGACCATTTTCTTTATCATAGTCAAAAGCCCAGTTTTCAGGAACATTAACCTTTTCGCGGAATACAACCCATTCAGCATTGTTGTCAACAAGAGAAGGAGAAGAGATAACATAGTTCGTTTTTGCCATCCATGAATCAAAAGTCAGGGACATATCAATACCATTAAAGACTTTGCTTATTTTAGCTTTATTTAAATCAACAGAAGAAGCAATAGTATTGATATTCTTTTCAGAAACGATTTTCCCTTTACCATCAATTTGCATAAAAGTTAAATCTGTGCCATAACTCATCTTGTTATTCCCGTCGAGTTTCATTATAATTTCAGCTTTGTCACCATCAAAAGAAATGGGCAATCTCTGCTTGTTGAGATTGTATAGATGGGGCGTTATAGCATCTTCCTCAAATGCAACATCTATTGTCCGCCACCAACCATTGGCATCTTTGTAATGCATGGGAACACCAGATTTAACAGCTGTTAATGAGCCGTCAGGGTTTTGAAAAAGACGGCTGTCAGCAGTCCTTTCCTGTATTAATTCATAACTATTTTGTTTATCTGGATTGGCTAACTTGGTTTTGCCATATTCAGGGTGAGTTTTATACCTTTCAGGCACAGTTAATAACGCAACATCACCCTTTTGATTCAAATGGTCATTTTCTTTTAATGTGTTTGATGTATTATTTTCTTGCTTGTCGTAAAAAGGAAAATTTTGCGCTCTGGCTGATTCAAAAAGGAAAATAAAAGATAAAAACGTATCTAGCACACATTAAAGTGGACAGCCAAGATGGGATAGACTTGGTGGCCGACGCCGTGTGCACCTCCCTCCGCTACTCCCTCCCTACCTCCCGCTACTGACG
>Ga0209697_10003653_pt1 | contig 20670 bp, 20 predicted proteins | sample AliMusrvi5mmetaG_FD_184115 | JGI IMG/M metagenome (GOLD analysis project Ga0209697, IMG submission 184115) | Freshwater lake bacterial and archeal communities from Alinen Mustajarvi, Finland, to study Microbial Dark Matter (Phase II) - Alinen... | ecosystem: Environmental > Aquatic > Freshwater...
TAAACGGACCGCCTGGGGAGTACGGTCGCAAGATTAAAACTCAAAGAAATTGACGGGGGCCCGCACAAGCGGTGGAGTATGTGGCTTAATTCGATGCAACGCGAAGAACCTTACCTGGCCTTGACATGCATCTCTAAGTTGGTGAAAGCCAGCGAGTGTAGCAATACACAATTTGCACAGGTGCTGCATGGCTGTCGTCAGCTCGTGTCGTGAGATGTTGGGTTAAGTCCCGCAACGAGCGCAACCCCTGTGATCTGTTGCCACCGGCGCAAGCCGAGCACTCTGATCAGACTGCCCTGTGAAACGGGGAGGAAGGTGGGGACGACGTCAAGTCAGTATGGCCCTTACGGCCAGGGCTGCACACGTACTACAATGCCCAGGACAGAAAGAACCGAAACCGCGAGGTGGAGGAAATCATTAAACCTGGGCCCAGTTCGGATTGAAGGCTGCAACTCGCCTTCATGAAGTTGGAATCGCTAGTAATGCCGTATCAGCTACGACGGCGTGAATACGTTCCCGGGCCTTGTACACACCGCCCGTCACATCATGGAAGTCGTTTGTACCCGAAGTCGCTGCGCCAACCCGCAAGGGAGGCAGGTGCCTAAGGTATGGATGGTAACTGGGATGAAGTCGTAACAAGGTAGCCGTAGGGGAACCTGCGGCTGGATCACCTCCTTTCTAAGGAGATATCTGGAAGATTTTAGAATATTCCGGAAGGTCGACCGCTAAACCCTCTCTTAGGAGATGTGGCACGCGGTTAAATCCCGAAGATCGAAAGGTCGGAGGGTTTGACGAAAAACGTACAATTCAGTTTTTGTTGTGAATTACTTGAATTTCTAGCGGCTCTGCCGCCGCACAGCGGGGGTATAGCTCAGTTGGTAGAGCGCCAGCTTTGCAAGCTGGATGTCTGGGGTTCGAATCCCCATGCCTCCACCATATTCAGCGACGCTAATTCAAAAAGTGAATTTTTATAAATACTCTTAGGGCCTGTAGCTCAGCTGGTTAGAGCATGCGCTTGATAAGCGCAGGGTCACTGGTTCGAATCCAGTCAGGCCCACCACGCTAGCCACTAGAACAACAACAATTTTCTTCCGCGAAACTCGCGGAACCATGAACTGATCCATCCATAACATTTTTTAGCTGTGCAGGATCCCAGGATCCCGCGCTCTCCATGGGCAAAGTCCCGTTGGAAGTTCTTTGACATCTGCAGATAGGGCAAAAAATTATAACTTCGAGAACTGAGTCCGTGAGGAAGTGTCTCTTCTTAGGAAGAAACGCTTTTTTACAGAAAATTTCAGAATGAACGATATCAAAAGCTACAAAGAGCACATGATGGATGCCTTGGTGCCTGAAGGCGATGAAGGACGCGATAAGCTGCGATAAGCCACGGGGAGCGGCAAGTACGCTACGATCCGTGGGTTTCCGAATGGGGTAACCCATCCAGAGTAATTTCTGGATACCGCTGTCTGAATACATAGGACAGAGGGAGCGATACCTGGTGAAGTGAAACATCTCAGTAACCAGAGGAAAAGAAAGTGAAACGATTCCGTCAGTAGTGGCGAGCGAAAGCGGAACAGCCCAAACCGGAAGACTTGTCTTCCGGGGTTGTAGGGCCCCGATGTGGCAGTCAAAAGATTAGGTGAAGCGTATGGAAAAACGCTCCATAGAGGGTGACAGACCCGTAACCGAAAATCAGATGACGCCTAGGGAGTCCCTGAGTAATGCCATCCACGTGAAACTTGGCATGAATCCACGGAGACCACTCCGTAAGGCTAAATACTAACAGGCGACCGATAGTGAACAAGTACCGCGAGGGAAAGGTGAAAAGAACCGCTGCGAGCGGAGTGAAATAGTACCTGAAATCATGTGCTTACAAGGTGTCAGAGCCCCGCAAGGGGTGATGGCGTGCCTTTTGCTTAATGAGTCTGCGAGTTAGCATCAGTGGCAAGTCTAAGTCCTTCTGGGACGGAGGCGAAGCGAAAGCGAGTCCGAAATGGACGCCAAGCTGCTGGTGCTAGACCCGAAGCGGAGGTGATCTACCCATGGTCAGGTTGAAGTCCCGGTAACACGGGATGAAGGACCGAACCGGTGAACGTTGAAAAGTTCTCGGATGAACTGTGGGTAGGAGCGAAAGACTAATCAAACCCCGTCATAGCTGGTTCTCTCCGAAATCTATTGAGGTAGAGCCTTGGATGCTGACCTGCGGAGGTAGAGCACTGGATGAACTAGGGCCCATACCCGGGTACCGAATTCAATCAAACTCCGAATGCCGTAGGGTGAAGTCCAGGAGGCAGAATGCGAGGGATAAGCTTCGTATTCGAGAGGGAAACAACCCAGACCAGCAGCTAAGGTGCCTAAATACCGCTAAGTGGAAAGGATGTGAGATTGCTTAGACAGTGAGGATGTTGGCTTAGAGGCAGCCATCATTTAAACAGTGCGTAATAGCTGACTCATCGAGCGATCTTGCGCCGAAAATGATTGGCGATAAGCGGTATACCGAAGCTCTGGATGCATGACCGGTTCGCCGGACATGCGTGGTAGGAGAGCATTGTTGGCGCATTGAAGCCATGTGGAAACGCTAGGTGGAGTGCCAACAAGTGAGGATGCAGACATGAGTAGCGATAAGCCGGGTTGAATTCCCGGCCGCCGTAAAACCAAGGTTTCCTGGGGAAGGTTCGTCCTCCCAGGGTTAGTCGGGACCTAAGGCGAGGCCGAGAGGCGTAGTCGATGGACAGCAGGTTTAATATTCCTGCACCGGCAATGGTTAAGCTTACAGTTGACATATGGTAGGAGAAGAGTCGCCGATTGAAAGTGGCGGTCCCGCAAGGGGACGTGGAGGCTTCGGCTGAAGCGGATTCTTTAAATACTGTATCGAGAAAATTCTGTAAGTGTTCCCATGGCCGCCCGTACCGGAAACCGACACAGGTGGTTGGGCACAAATGTGCCAAGGCGCGTGAGTGAAACCTCGTTAAGGAACTCGGCAATCTAGCCCCGTAACTTCGGAAGAAGGGGTCCCTTCAGCAATGAAGGGCGCAGTGAGTAGGGTCAACCGACTGTTTAACAAAAACACAGCACTCTGCTAAGACGCAAGTCGACGTATAGGGTGTGACACGTGACCAATGCGGAAAGATTAAGGCAAGTGGTTAGCCGCAAGGCGAAGCTACGAACTCAAGTCCCCGTGAATGTCGGCCGTAACTATAACGGTCCTAAGGTAGCGAAATTCCTTGTCGGGTAAGTTCCGACCTGCACGAATCGTGTAACGAGTTGACCGCTGTCTCAACGAGGAGCTCAGCGAAGTTGTAGTGGCGGTGAAGATGCCGCCTACCCGCAGTAGGACGGAAAGACCCTATGCACCTTTACTGTACGCTGTCACTGTTGTTTCGATTTTATTGCTTAGCGTAAGTGGAAGGCTTTGACTGATCTCTTTCGGGGGATCATGAGCCGCCAATGAAACACCACCCTGTGAAATTGAAACATCTAACCTCGACCCGTCATCCGGGCGAGAGACACTGGCAGCCGGTCAGTTTGACTGGGGCGGTCTCCTCCCAAAGAGTAACGGAGGAGTACGAAGGTTGGCTCAACCTGGTTGGTAATCAGGTGACGAGTATATGGATATAAGCCAGCTTAACTGCGAGACATACAAGTCGAGCAGGTACGAAAGTAGGTCCAAGTGATCCGGTGGTTTAATGTGGAATTGCCATCGCTCAACGGACAAAAGGTACGCTAGGGATAACAGGCTGATCCTGCCCAAGAGCTCATATCGACGGCAGGGTTTGGCACCTCGATGTCGGCTCATCACATCCTGGGGCTGGAGAAGGTCCCAAGGGTCCGGCTGTTCGCCGGTTAAAGTGGTACGCGAGCTGGGTTCAGAACGTCGCGAGACAGTTCGGTCCTTATCCACTGTGGGCGCAGGAGAATTGAGGGGTTCACTTTCTAGTACGAGAGGACCGAGAGTGACGAACCTCTGGTGTTCCGGTTGTCGTGTCAACGGCATTGCCGGGCAGCTATGTTCGGAAAGGATAAGCGCTGAAAGCATCTAAGCGCCAAGCCTCTCCCAAGATGAGTTCTCCCTGAAGATCCGTGGTAGACCACCACGTTGATAGGTTGCAGGTACAAGCACAGTAATGTGTTCAGCTTAGCAATACTAATGATCGTTCGGCTTAATGCGTTCGTTTTGGATTCCCCTTAAGCAGGGAATCCTTCATGACACAGTTTGAAAAAGTTACGGTATTTTTGCCTCTATCTGCAGTTGTCAGTGAGCTCCAACGGCTCCTTGATCAAAGACACTTAAAAAATGTTACTTGGTCTTGGTCCATGGAAGTTCTTTGAAAACCTGAATACGACATGTTGGGTCTCCAGAGACCCGAAATCATGGATGTCACGTAGAAGCGTGTCCTCTTAGGTTTCGTCCTCTGGTGATCATAGCGCAGTGGCACCACCCGTTCCCATCCCGAACACGGAAGTGAAACGCTGCAGCCCCGATGGTAGTGCATCTATAGGTTGTGCGAGAGTAGGACGTCGCCAGGTTTAACGACCCCGAGTGGAGAAATCCGCTCGGGGTCGTCCTTTTTGGTAGTCTAATCAATTTCACTTCGGAATCATCAACTCCATGGAACTCGATCTTGAACATGAACACGCCGAGCGCGCCTATTCGCTCTTGGTCAATCTTGTCACCCCGCGACCGATCGCCTGGGTTACGACCATAAGCCCAGAAGGCAAAGTGAATGCCGCTCCCTTCAGCTTCTTCAACCTCCTCGGAGCGAATCCACCCATCCTTGGGTTTTGCCCAGGTGATCGCTCGGAGGGAGTTCCCAAGGACACGGCACGGAATATCCGCTCCACCCATGAGTTCGTCGTCAACATCGTTGATGAGTCCTTGGTAGAAGCCATGAACAAGACCGCGGCTTCCGTGCCTCATGGGGTGGATGAAGTGGAACTCGCGGGACTCCACACCGCTCCCTCCAGCATCGTGAAACCACCGCGCATCGCAGAGGCTCCAGCCAGTCTCGAGTGTGCTGAATGGGGAACCCTTCAGATCGGTGGGAACCGCCTCGTCGTGGGACTCATCAAGCGGATTCATGTCCGCGACGAATTCTACGACCCCGAAACAAAGCGCATTCTCGGCGAGAGAATCTTCACCGTAGGGAGGATGGCCTCCCCGCACTGGTATAGTCGAACAAAGGATCGCTTCGAAATGATCCGTCCGGATTGACAGCGTCGGTTTCAGGACGTATGTATCTCCTCTATGTCCAACCCTGTCCTAGAACGCGCTGATTTCGATGTGGCCCCCGGAACTTCGGGAGTCATGACCATGAGAGGCACCGTCAATAAGACGGCCCTCCTTCTCCTCATCACGATTGCATCCGCAGCCTACACATGGAACGCCGTGCGGGGTGGTTACGCATCAGCGGGGATGGGGTACGCGATGGTAGGAGGTATCGTTGGATTTGTGTTGGCCATGATTACCTGCTTCAAGCAGTCATGGGCACCCGTCACAGCCCCTTTTTATGCACTCTGCGAGGGGCTTCTCATCGGAGGAGTCTCCGCTATGTATGAGGCCAAGACAGGCGGCATCACCATCCAAGCCACGATGCTTACCTTCGGTACCTTTGCCGGCATGCTCTTCCTCTTTCAGGCGAATATCCTCCGGGCCACACCGATGTTCATGAAGATCGTCATCGGAGCGACCGTCGGGATCATGCTCGCCTACCTTCTCGGCTTCATCCTATCCCTCTTTCACATCAACCTCTCCATCTTTGGAGGAGGGCAGATCGGGATCATCTTCAGCCTCGTGGTCGTCGTGGTCGCCGCCCTCAACCTCATCATTGACTTTGAGATGATCCAGCAGTCGGCTGACTCCGGAAACGCTCCCAAGTACATGGAGTGGTACGGCGCCTTCGGCCTGATGGTGACGCTCGTTTGGCTCTATCTTTCGATGCTGAGGCTTCTCTCCATTCTCAACGGTGGGGGAAACAACAGGTAGGCTGGCGATCTTTTCGGAAAGCCTGGCTGGACCAGACTCCCAGGTTAACTTCATGAAAAAGCCATTATTTGTCTTGGTGCTGGTTGTCCTTGGATCTTCCCTCCAAGCCCAGGCGCAGTCACCGCAGGAGGTGCTGGCGGCGATGGAAAAATGCCGTGAGCAGGTCATCAGTCAGCTTTCCTTTTCTGAAAAGTTGAAGATGAAGGCGGCGATGGGAACCATCCAGGGCAATCCCAAGTTTGTGGCTGCGAGCAAAGCGGTGTCCAATGCACCGACGCCAGAAGATCAGATCCAAGCGAGAAGGGCTCTCGCACAATTAAAACTAGACTTGATCGAACAACAGGATCCGTCGCTCAAGCCAGTCATTGATAACATCAGAGCGGCTCAGTCAGCGGTGTTGCGTTAGTTCCGTTCTGTCATAGATCAAGGCGGTGCCGAGGGAGAAGGATGGAGTTTTTGAAGCTTAGATCTCATTAAAGCGATCTGTTGCATAGAGACTCTGAGACGGTAGATTTGATGGTTCCTATACAGGAAGTTCAGTTGATTGGTTTGAATGAGAAGTAAAGCAACGACAAATTCATCTTGCCTCATTCTGTACGCTATGTGATTCAACTTGGATTGATTTATACCAACTATGAAAAACTCCTTTTTAATTCTTTTGTTAGGATTGGCCGCCTTCAGTTTTAGCGGTTGTGCTTCCATTTTTACTGGAACGACTCAGAGCGTTCAGGTGAATTCAGTGCCTAGTGGGGCAAATGTTTCAGTCGGTGGAATTGATCGAGGTCAGACTCCACTCCCAATGGTCTTGAAGAAAGGTTCCAGTGGCCAGTGCATCACTCTGATATTGCCGGGCTATCAGGAGAAGACATTCCAGCCTCAAACCAATTTCAATCCTGTAGCTATTTTGAATCTCTTGAGCATTTTAAGTTGGGGAATTGATGCGGCTACTGGGGCCCTTTGGAAATACGACCCAACTTTCTACAACATCCAACTCCAGAAGGTTTCGAAGAACTAAATTGCTCAAAAGCTTTTTAAAGAAGACCCATCCTCTCAAACGGGGATGGGCTTTTTATTTCACTGAACCGATAAGTTTTTTGCTCTATGGAGCGAGATGGTGCGAAGAGTGAGGAGGCTTTAGGGTTCTGTAATCCAGAGGACCGAAACGCCTAACGGAATCACTGGCTCTTTAATCCCGTTCGGCCGTATAAATCGAGACTGTTCCAAGAGTCAGCGGATATGCCTTGGCGTTTTTGAATCCGCAGGACTCGATGAGGGAGTTCATTTTTTTTCCCGAGGGGAATTGTTCGATCGAGATGCCGAGGTATTCGTAGGCATCTTTGCGGCTTGTTAATAGGCCTGCGATGTGGGGGAGGATGTGGTGGAGATAGAAGCGGTAGAGGGGGCGGATGATCGGAAGCACAGGGAGGGAGAAATCGAGGATGAGGAGATGACCTCCCGGTTTGAGGATGCGCGCCATCTCGGAGAGTCCCTGCTTCCACGAGGCCATGTTGCGAAGACCAAAGGCAGCGGTGACGACATCGAAATTCTGATCGGCAAACGGAAGCATCATTCCATCCGCTACCACCAGTTCGGTCAGTCCATTCTTCCTGGCGACCTCCAGCATTGGGGCGCAGAAGTCGGCGCCGATAACACGTGCAGGAGGACAGGCCTTCCGGATGGCCATGGCGAGATCGCCTGTTCCGGTGGCCACATCCAGAACAGTGTTGGGATTCCATGGTCGGATGAGATTTACCGCAACCCAACGCCAATAGAAATCAAGACCTCCGCTGAGGAGGTGGTTCACCATCTGGTAGCGTCCGGCAATGTCAGAAAAGAGTCCCCTTACCAGTTCAGGATTCTCTTTGTGGATCTCCATGGGGGTGTCTGCGCTGTTGTCGTTAGAGGGGCCTTGAAAAGAAAAAGTGCTCACGAGAGGAATCGAACCTCCATGGGTTTCCCCATACGCTTCTGAGACGTACGCGTCTGCCAGTTTCGCCACGTGAGCAAGAGTGGTGAATTTATCCTTCCCCACGGGAAAGTAAACCCCCAATGAAAGACGGCCGGGAGGACTTTTCCACAAAAGAGATGAATTTCCGCTGGCGCAGAACGTTGCTCCATGCAATGAAAGAGGTTCACCACATTCCCATGAATACACGATTCCTTCCCCTTCTTTCCGTCATCCTCTCGACTGGCCTCGTCCATGCTCAGGATACGACTCAGAAACCAGCTGCCGGAGCCTCTCCGGACATTAATAAAATGATCCAGGCTGCCGTGGCAAAGGGAGGCTCAAGCTCCTCGACCGTTGCCCTGAAGGATCCCGTTGCGACTGTGAACGGGGTCAAAATTTCCAAGGCCGAGCTTGAGAAAACCTTCAAGGATGCGTTGTCCTCCAGCGGTGCGGATCCTTCTACGCTGACAGCCGATCAGAAGATGCAGGGATATTCCCAGATCCTTGAGGGAATGATCATGGAAAAGCTCGTCGATAAGCAGGCTGCTGCCATCCAGATCGACAAGGCTGATGTCGATGCCCAACTCGCCAAGATCAAGAGCCAATTCCCCTCCCAGGATGCCTTCGAAAGTGAGATGAAGAAGGCAGGACTCACCATGGATCAGTTCATTGCAAACCTCACCCGCTCCATGCGCCAGACGAAGTGGATGCAGGCACAGGTCCAGGGCAAGGACACCGTGACCGATGCGGATGCCAAGAAATTCTATGATGCCAATACCAAGGAGTTCGCCAATCCTGATCTGGTGAAGGCAAGCCACATTCTTTTCCGTGTGCCCGATGGTGCGACTCCTGATCAGGCAAAAGCGGCTGAGAACAAGGCTAAGGCAGCGATCGTCCGCGCTAACAAAGGTGAGGATTTCACCAAGCTTGCCGCCGAACTTTCCGAGGAGCCCGGGGCGGCCCAACGTGGTGGCGACCTCGGATTCTTCCCGAAGGACAAAATGGTCCCTGAGTTTGCTGATGCTTCCTTCGCGATGAAGAAGGGCGATGTCAGCGCCACCCCGGTCAAGACCAAGTTTGGTTATCATGTGATCAAGGTCACTGACAAGAAGTCTGCCGGCACGGCAACCTTCGATGAGGCAAAGACTCAGATCATTCAGTTCCTCCAAGCTCAGAAGCGTCGTCAGATCTTCAAGGGCATCATGCAGGAGTTGCGCCAGGGAGCCAAGGTAGAGAGCACCCTTCCGCCTCCAGCGGCTGCTCCGGCAACGGCCCCTGCCAAGTAATTCCTCTTACAGTCCCGAAACCGATGGCCGATTCACGGAAGAAGTCCGTTGGGGTCATCGGGCTCGGGATTATCGGCAGCAGGGTGGCGGCTTCGCTTCGTCGTGCCGGTTATCCAGTGGTAGTTTGGAACCGTTCGCCTCGTCCCGAGCCGAATTTCCTCTCTTCAGCCCGAGAGGTTTCCGAATCATCCGACGTCATTCAACTCTTCGTGCGTGATGGAGAGGCGTTGCTGGAGGTTCTGCGTGCCATGCTTCCGGCTCTAGGAGCCGATCATCTGGTGATGAACCATGCTACGATCGGTCCTGCCGAGACCATGGAGGCCGCCCGCCTTGTCTCTGATGCCGGGGCCACCTATCTGGACGCCCCGTTCACGGGGAGTCGCGATGCGGCCACAGAGGGGGAGTTGGTCTACTATGTGGGGGGTGACGAGTCGGCATTGGAGTCCGCGATTCCCATCTTGGAGGCATCATCGAAGGAGATCCTTCATACCGGCCCGGTCGGATCGGCAACCTACATCAAGCTTGCAACCAATATGATCAGTGCCGCTCAGGTCGAGGCGCTTGCGGAAGCCCTTGCGTTGCTTGAAAACGGCGGGGTGCCACTGGATTCGTTCAAGGAGGCCCTGACTCACAATGTTGGAAACTCCGGCGTGATCGCCGCGAAATTGCCCCTCATGTTGGAAGGGGATTTTTCGCCACGTTTCTCCGTAAAAAACATGCTCAAGGATCTGCGCTTGGCTCTCGTGACGATGCAGGGAACCGGCATGGATCTCCCGGCCACCGCAGCCACCGCGGGGGCCCTTATGGGGGCGGTCCAATCCGGGTGGGCGGAGGATGATTTTGCATCACTCGCCCGCCATTACTCCTACCCCGGAAGGCAGAAAGGAATCCCTGCGACAGGGGCGGATGTCTCCCCAAAACAAGCGAAGAACGATGCCGATGGCGACACCATTGGAAGCGGGAAGGAAAACCATAAGATTCGTAAATTCTGGTTTCGGTTTTTCCATCGATCAAAAGCCACCGGATCTTGAACGGGATCCCCATGGATAAGAAAGATTTTGGTCAGCAGTTGCGTCTTGCACGACTGGAGGGAGGTGCATTCCTCCTGGCGCCCCGCTTGCTGATCCGTCTCAGTGGTTCCGATGCCTTCCGGTATCTTCATGGTCAGGTGACAAGGGATCTCTCCCGTCTGGCGCCTCACGAGGCCCTCGACGCCTGCATCCTGACTCCCAAGGGAAAACTCTGCGCTCCCCTCCTGATCTGGCAAGAGGGGGAGGACTTTATCCTGGAATCATCTCCGGAGGTTCAGGAGGGACTGATTGCGCGCTTGGAGCGCTACGTCGTCGCAGATGATGTCACCATCACGACAGTGGCTCCGAAAAGTGTGATCCATCACTTCGGCAATGCCGCTTCGGAACTGGAACTCACAGCCCAAGATGGCCTGCGTGTCAGCCGAATCGGCGTTCCTGGGATCGATCTTGATGTGACGGAGACCGCTCCCTTGAGCTCCATGAATCTTCTGGATCCGGTCGTGGTGGAGGCGCTAAGGATCGAGCGATGCCTCCCTGCATGGGGATCGGAACTCGATGGCGAGCTTCTGCCTCCCGAGGCAGGGCTTGATAGGAGCCATATCGACTACGACCGGGGATGCTATCCTGGACAGGAGGTCATCTCGCGGATCAAAAGTGTCGGGAAGGTCAATCGTCAACTTCATCTCCTTGTGGCTGTGAGCGAAGCTGGAGTCACCTTGCAAGCGGGCCAAGTGGTGCTCAGTGGTGAGGGGAGGGAGGTTGGAACGCTGACCAGTATCTCTCCCCAATTTGATACGGGCTTGATGATGGCACTCGCTTTCCTGAAAAGGGACGTTCAGCAGCCTCTTTTTACCTTCGATCCCTTGACCGGAGAGAAGAGAGTCCTCACCATCACTGAAAATCCCGGTCCATGAGCTTCCGCCAAAACACCACCATTCTTGCCCTGTTAGTCATTTCCGGGATCGCTCTTTTGAGTGGGTGTGCCACCTCTCCGCGAATGGTTGGCAGCGGTCCCCAAGTTGCCGTGATGCTGATCAAAGTCCGCAAGGAGAAGAAGCCCCAGCGTATCGTGATTGAGTTGAACGACTCGGCGGCCCCTCAGACCGTCGCCAATTTCAGAGAACTCGTCAGCCGTCACTATTACGATGGGATGAGCTTCCACCGTCTTCTTCCCCATCATCTTGTCCAGACCGGAGACCCCAAAACTCGCCCCTTACTACCCGTCAGACTCCTCCAAAAAATCGGGATTGATTTCGGGGAACTCGACCGTGCAGGCACCGGAGGTCCCGGTTACACCGTGCCTCCGGAGATTCGCCTTAAGTTGGACAAAGGGGCCGTTGCGGCAGCACGACTCCCTGACGAGATCAACCCGACGCGCGCTTCCAACGGCAGTCAGTTCTTTGTCTGCATCGACGCCATGCCGCAACTCAATGGCCAATATACCGTCTTCGGCCGTGTGATCGAGGGACTCAATGTGCTGGACGCCATAAGCGGTCTCCCTGCGGATAGCAATGATTACCCCGCCGAGAAGGTGGTGGTCCAGTCGATCAGACTGGAGTGAAGAAAGCCCCAAGCCCAGGGGTGGGGGGCTTGCCAAGCTGTTAGCTTTTTAGGCTGAAGGCGAGTGGGTAAGAACCGGAGTCTCCTTGACCGGAGTCAGAGGGCCCTTCCCCTCTTTCCAGGAAAGAAGGTTATCGACCAACAGCCTCGACATGGCATCACGGGTTTCCACGGAAGCAGACCCCACATGGGGGAGAAGAACGACGTTCTCCATCTCAAGAAGTTCTTGGGGAACATTCGGTTCCTCGGTGAAGACATCCAGACCGGCCGAATAAATCACTCCGGATTTCAGGGCCTTGATCAGATCGCGTTCATCAACCGAGGCACCCCTGCCGATATTGATCAGGATACCTCTCGGTCCCAAGGCTTGCAGGATCTCGTAATTGACCAACGAGTTGGTTTCAGGGCCTCCGGGCGTCACCACGATGAGAATGTCCGCCTCGTGTGCCAAAGAAAGTAGCGTCGAGTGATACGTGTAGGGGACATTACGTTTGTTTCTGTTGTGGTAGGAGATCCCAACCCCGAATCCTTCCAATCTCCGGGCGATGGCACTGCCTATTCTCCCTAATCCCACGATCCCAACACACCGTCCCCTAAGGCTGGATCGGGAGAGTGGGTAAGATCCATGGATCCATTGACCCGCCCTCAGATAGCGCTCAGCCTGCGGCAACTCTCTCACGGTGCAGAGAAGCAAGCCCAGAGCGGTGTCGGCGACCTCCTCGGTCAGCACGTCCGGAGTATTGGTGACAATAATTCCATGCTGGCCCGCCCAAACGGCATCAATGTGATCGTAACCGACGCCGAAGCTTGCGATGATTTTCAATTTTGGGAACCTGAGCATGAAATCCGAGGAGACGGATTCATGTCCACCGCAGATGGCGATGGCACGGATTTTGGAGGCAATGCCGCTTTTCAGAGTGCCTGAAGAGTCCAAGCGGTGAATCATGAACCTTTCGGCTAGCCCCTCCGTGATCAACGGTTTTTCGGGACCAAGTAATAGAAGTTCGGTTTTTTCAGAGGTTTCCATCGGTTACAATTCAGATGATAGAAGAGTTCGGATGACATCCATTAAAAACTCAACTCACCAAACACAAAGCTCATTCCAAGGGATTAAAAGAGAGATCAGGAGCAGGTCATAACCCCTTGATCTGGATGGTTTCGCTATTGGCACCGTCATTTCTCAGATCGAGAGGGGGTGGTTGAGATGGATAACTGGATAAAACTACTCATAACATCCCCTCCAGAAAAAACTTGTAACATCAGTGAGCTCTCAGTATCTAACGTCGTAGCAATTAAGTAACCCTAAAAAATATGTCACGTAAAACCACCGCCAGTGCGGCAACCCTTCTGCTCGCAATCATCGGGCTCTCCTCAGCGATCGCTCAATCAACCAATATCAGTGCCGGATCGGGGACTGTCTCCCTCACCAATGGCGTTACCACCAACGTGACCGTTCTCTCCGGAACTGTCGCCCTCGGTGCCGGTACGCTCTATGGAACCGGATCCAATGCCAATCCTTACACCTATGCTGGCAACATCTCCGGCAACCTGACAATCAATTCGGGAGCTACCGTCCAGGCAGGATCCGTCTGGGGTCTCGGCTATAAGACCAATGCCTCGGTCACGGCGATCACCGTGAACGGTGGAACGCTCGCCTTCGGAGAGACCAACAACACCTCCGGTGGAACGGCCGCCCGCACTATTACCCTCAATGGTGGAACCATCAAGGCCTACGGCGCCGCCACGAACTCAGTCAATGCCGCAACTGCAGCCTTCGATTGGTATGAGGGTGGTCCTCTGGACGCCACGACCAACAACGGCTGGGGCTTCGCCATTGGTCTCGGCACGACCAACAACCCTGTTCTTACAACAGTCGCTAGCTCTACCACCTCGGTTGTCTCCGTCGGCATCAATATCCGCCTCGGCACGACCAACAACAGCCTCATCATCAGCAACGCCGCTGGTACCACGGCCAGCGGAATCGACCTGATCATCAGCGGATCCCTTCAGACCGATGCCAACTTGGTCAACGATGCCTTCGCTAGTATCACCAAGACCGGTGCAGGCGTGACCCTGCTCTCCGGTAGCAACAACTACAACGGCACCACGACGATCAGCCAAGGGCTCATCGCCATCGGTAATAATGCTGCCTTCAGCACCAATGCCGTCAACATCAATGGTGGTGGGATCGAGACCTTCTCCGGCAACACTAATACCCTGGTCAACACGTTGAGCCTGACCAATGCCTTGGTGAACATCCAGGCCAACAGCTCCCTCGCTGTCGGAGCCATCAATCTGAATGGCAATACCACCATCACCCTCGATGGCATCAACTCGGTCTTCAAGTCCACGGGCGCTGTCACCATCAGCGGTACGAACAACGTGATCAACCTTGCGGCAACCTATCCTGCAGGAACTTACACCCTGATCTCGGGTTCTGCCCTCAATGGATCGGTCAGCTCCTTGATTTATAAGGGAACGACCTCCAAGTACTCCATCAAGGCCAGTGCTTCTGCCGTCACGTTGACGGTTTCCAAGTAAGCTAAACTGAGTAAGTAAATTATCAAAAGGCCCTCCCTATCTTGGGGAGGGCCTTTTTTTGACTCGTGAATCCTGAATAGCACCGGGTGCAATGGAGGCATCACAGTTCAAAGGGGGCGCGCGGAAGATAAAAACCCTTGCGATGGTGATCATCCAAAAAGTGATCTGGGTGATACTTCCTGTCCGGGAAAACCCGACTTTGTGCCTGATTCGTGTCTAAAATTACCTGATTCGTCACATAAAAGATGAAAGTTTTAAAATAGAGTGCATATTCTCCCGTCCCCTCCATTCATAAGAGCAATTAGTGATGGTGGGACAATCAAGATAGAGAACAAAATGAAAAGCAAAAAAAATCAGAGAACGCTCTCATGGACGCTCAACGTCATCTATTCGGCCTTCTTTATTTGGAAGTAGTCGGTAGGCACTTTGACCCGCTGTTCCGCCTTCGCTATGAGGGCCAACTTGACCTGACTCCGATATTGGGACACATCAAAACTAAAGTTCTGCTTGGATTGGTTGGTTGATGTTGTGGATGGTTGTTGGGTGGATTGCAACCCTGGGCGTAGGGGGTCAGCAGCCCGTTTAAGGCCAAGCCAATTTCACCACTCTACTCAGCTAAAACGTCATTCTTTGTCATCTGGCAGAAAAATTAAAATCATTAATAGCTCCTTGAAGTTGAGCTATTCGTTGATGTTTCGGTCCCCATAATTCAATCAAATACGGAGCTTTATTTTCAGACACAATGTCAAAGAGTCCCTCCCGATAGATCTGCTTAAAAATCGTATCAACATCATCACGATAGTTGGTATCCACAGGGCGAATCCCGTCATCCTCCATCTCCACAGGCCATTGATCAGATTTGGGAACAAAAGCAAGTATATCCAAATGCTCAAGTGATTCTTTAACAGCAGGAACCATGGATTCTACAAAAGCCGAGTCTATATCCGTGCTGTTTTGGTTAGCGGTGTACTGAGAGTAGGCAATATAGTCTACCGGCGATCGATCAAATATGACGTCACTATTAGATCGGGCATATTGATTCACCCTGCCTATATTATAGTACAGTTGGATTCCATTATGGAGTTTTGTCGATTCATCCCGAAAAAGGATTTCATAGGGACCATCAAGGCTTAAGGCTCGGTAAGGCTCTTCCTCTCTCTTATACTGGGGAAACTTTGCAACCCAGTCATTCACAATGGTAGATTTCCCTAAGGAATGAGATCCTGAAATAGCAATGCGCATTTTTTTATAAAACCGCGGAAATTTTCTTCATGGTACAAAAAAGTGTAGAAAATAATACGTTTTAAACTATCGAACATTCGGCAGTGACCTGTTCATTATTCATGCACCCCCACCATCCTCATTATGGTTGTGGCAACCTCTTCAGAGCGATCGAGTCCTCAAAGAAATCTGAGAAAACCGAGACTCGGGCTGGCATTTGGATCAATTTCTCATACTTGTTATAAAACGTTCATCCCCGTGAGGAAATCCCTTTTGAAACTCGCACGAGCAGTTAATAGGATTGTTTTTGCGATCACTGTGCTGGCTGTTACTACCGCTTTTGCGGACATCGGCTATCAGTTTGTCACAGTCGGTAATCCTGGAAATTCCAATGACACCGTGGAGCAAGGAACGGGGTCGGGTCTTTATCTTGGAGGTGTGAACTACATTTATAGCATGGGAAAATATGATGTGACTGTAAGTCAGTACACGACATTCCTGAATGCAGTAGCCGCAACGGACAACTACAGCCTTTATCATCCCAGCATGGCAACCGACTTGAACATCGCTGGTATTTCCAAAACTGGGAGCAGCGGGAGCTACACTTATTCAGTGATTGGAAGTGGTCAGCATCCGGTGACCTATGTGAGCTGGTTTGATGCGGCCCGCTTTGCCAACTGGATGGCAAATGGCCAGCCAGTGGGTCTCGGAGAGGTTGCGGCTTCCACGGAGCAGGGAGCTTACACACTCAACGGACTGACGAGCGGAGGGTTGAGCATCACCAAGAACTCAAACGCAGCATATTGGATTCCTGGCGAGAACGAATGGTATAAGGCGGCGTATTACGATCCAAACCTGAACGGTGGATCAGGTGGCTATTGGCAGTATCCAACTCGAAGCAATACGGCTCCGGGGAACATCGTGGGGGGCTCAGCTAATCAGGCAAATTACCGATACAGCTCCACGGGCGGTTTGCTTTATTCAGTGACACAGAGCAGTTCACTCAGTAGCAGGCAGAACTACCTCACCGATGTCGGTGCTTTCACCCAATCAGCGAGTTCGTATGGAACGTATGATATGGGCGGAGAAGTCTATCAGTGGGATGATACAGTTAAAGGTTCAACCCGGGGTTTGAGAGGCGGCACTTGGAGTAATAACTATCTCAGGTTGATGTCATCTTCGCGCGGCGATGTGCAAGACCCTGCGTTCGAGAGCAACATTATAGGATTTCGCCTTGCAACCAGTGTTCCTGAGCCAACCACAATCATTAGTTTTATTGTTGGGGTGGGAATATTGGCGTGCTGGAGAAAAAGAAAAAGAGTGAATCCGAATCAACCGAAGCAACGAAGACAAGTAGGAGTTTCTCTGTAAAACGACTTGCTGTTTACTTGCCAGATAGACTGCATTTCTGTGCAAAAGCCAGCACGCTCGTGCATGAAGCTAAAACCTACAAGATTTCCCCTGGATCCTCTATTTTAGTGGCTGTAAGAGGAACTGGGCAGGAGTGGATGATCCTTTGGAAGAAATATCCAAAGGCTCTGCCAAACACGGCTACTCTCGCAGTATCCAATGCGCTACCGCGCTGGCAGTCGAACAGCGTTCTCATCCACTGCATTGATTTGGTTTCCGCTACACGGAAAGAACTGGGCAGGAGTGGATTCGAACCACTGAAGGCGATGCCAGCGGATTTACAGTCCGCCCCGTTTGGCCACTTCGGTACCTACCCGTTTTCCTTCGCCCTAAAGCGATTGGGGAACAAAGGATGCAATCTCTTGTTCTTTCCGTCCACCAGAAAGTGAATGGAGTAAGTTGTATTGGAGCATTGCAGATTAATAATTGTCAATTTTTGGAAGGCCAAAGAGCTGGAACTTCTTCTTTGTTGAAACTGGCGTTGGAGATGGCAGAAGTTTCTCCTTAACTTTTCTGGCGTTGCTTCCCAGTTCCGAGTCTGCGCCCTCTGCCTTGCTGGCTTTTTCCATGGACTCGTTGGAATCGACGACGATCGGTTGGATCATCACCACGAGTTCACTCCGCGTGCGGACTTTATTGGTGTGACCTCCCAGCAAGGGGCCAATAACCGGGATTCTGTTGATGTAGGGGATGCCTGCATCATCCGTGGTTTTGTCGTCGGTGATCAGTCCACCCAGGACGATCGTTGATCCGTTGGGCACCCGCACGGTGGTCGTCAGTTCCTGGGTCTCGATGGTAGGGACTTGTACTCCGCCAACATTGTTGTAGGTTCCCACCTTGTCGTTACGCTGGGCAATCACGAGATTGACCTCCTTGTCGGAGTTGATAAGCGGAATGACCTCCAGTTTAAGAACGACGGGCTGGTATTGGATCGAGGACGTTTGCGATGGGAAGGCATTGCTTCCCCCTCCGTAGTTACCATTGTATGTGGTTTGTCCTGGAATCGGGACATTCTGGCCTGAGAAGATCGTCGCTTTCTTGTTATTGCTTGTGTAAACGCAGGGCCTGGAAAGAACGCGAAATCGTCCGGTTGTCTCCAGGAACTGGGCGTAAGTCATGACCCCCTTTGCCACCGTGCCATAAGCTGTCAGCCCTCCGAGTGCGCCCGGAATGAGCCCAAGCGCATTGGTCACACCGGAGGTGACGATATTCGTTAAGCCATTGGCCACCGGATTCAAGGCGTTGACAAATAGATTATTGGTCCCGCTTGTCTGGATTTTAGCAATCCAGCTCGCACCGTAATCCATCCCCTCCGTTAACCTGAGTTGGCCGATCACTGCGGCAAGGTAGACCTGCTTGGGGCGTTGGTCGAGCAGGTCGATGATCTGGGCAGCCTTGGCTTTGCTCTCCGGTGGGCCGTAAACGATGATGGAGTTACCACTCGAGTTCGCGATCACGCTGGTTGATCCGATCGTGGCAGATTGTGGTGGGCTCTGACTGGCTGCTTCAGCAAGTTTGTCTGGTGTATTTGCAACACCTCCACCTGAACTTCCACTGCTTCCCGTGCTTCCAGTAGAGGAAGATGATTGATTTTTAGGTGTATCCTGTGCTTTGCCCGACTCCGTGGTATTGTTGACATCAGCATTATCTTTCCCCTTGAGCATATCGACAAGGACAGGGAAGAGATCATTCACAGAAAGATAGTTAAGCGGCCTAACCAGTGGTTGTGCGTCATCCACTGGTTGGTCGAGCTTTGCAATGAGTTCGCGCAGGTATTTATAGTTTTCAGCCTTCACGATCACCAAGATTCTGTTGGTACGCTTGTCCGCGATGAACTGGGCCTTGCCACTGAGTAAGTGAGCATCACCCCCTCCGGAGGAGGTGACGGCCCCTTGGTTGGCTTGCGGTTGACCGGGAGGACGTGCGGCCGATGAGGAAGATCCCTCCTTGCCGAACATCTGATTGAGGGTCTCCACAACCTTTTCAGCATTTGCCCGCTCGAGGGGGATGAATTCCGTGATGATCTGATTCGGTTCATGATCGACCACATCAATCAGGGCGATTGCCTTGCGAATCATGGGTGTCTTGTCGGTAATGACGATGGCTCCTGTGTTGGGAACCGCCACAAGGGAACCATAGGCATTCAACTGAACGACCCCTTGAACGATGGTGATGGCCTCATCAGGGGTGAGATATTTCAAGACCTTATAGAAGCTGACCAGTTTGTCTCCATCCTGGGGGAGTTGAGATTCCTCTAGATAGAGAGGGAGCCCTTCCGATCGGGGTGGACGGCTGGGGCCGAGAATCTTGACGGTTTTTCCATCCACAGGGACCAGCGTGTATCCGTTGAGCAGGAGTGAACTTTCGATCAAGGCGATAGCCTCTGATTGAGGAATCGGATCATTGACCACAATGGAGAGCTCCGGTCCCGCCAGATTGGAGTCACGTATAATCCTTTTCCCAGTGAGTTTCTCGTAGACCGTTAGAACTTCAGCAACCGATGTGTGGGGAAACTGGATCGAGATCGGTTCACCTGAGTTGGCGGATGGGGCTGTGGGAATCGAGATGGGTTGAGAAGATGCAGGGGCTGCTGAAGGAGTAGAAGCCGTGGCATAGGGAGTGGTTGGCGGAAGAAGGATCCGATTTGCCGTTGACGTGGAGGATGGAACCGGTTTCTGGACTGCTGGGGTTTGCCCCTGCAGGGAGGTCGTCTCAGACAATAAGAGAGAGGCACTCATCATGCCCATGATCAGGGCTAATCGGAGGTGCTGTCCGGTTGGAAGATGATTCATGATATGGGCGATTTTGTCTGGTTGGCCTATTTGGGAACTGCGGTCTGCTGGGGTGTGACAACGGGCCTGCGGATGATGCGACGTGTCGGCGGGTTATTGGGTTGCTGACCAGATTGAAGCTGTCCCGAGACCGGTGCTTTCGGCAAGGATGGAAGTGGGGGAAGTTGAATGCCCGGGCGCCCGCCTTGGGGGGCGCCGATGACGGTGGGTGCTGGAGCCGGTTGAGCTGAGGCTTCAAGATAGGAAATGGTGCCTGTTTCGTTCCCCACTCGGATGGTAGCTTTGTTCGGTGCGGCGGTTCCCTCTCGTTGAATGGAGACCAGCATCATGTTCTTGGCATTCGGGGTAGTCGTCAGAAGTTCACGGCTCTGATCGGTTCGGTCAAAGACAAAAAGCTGTTCTTTACCCCCGATGGAGATGATCCCCGTCATCGCATAGCGCTCGCTGAGGGGCGAGGTTTCCTCTGCGGTCGGAAGGGCAAAAGGAGACTTGGAGATGAGAAACTGGAAGTTTGAGATCGTCCGTGATTTTTCCCAAGCAGGCGCATTATCGGAAGCGGAGGAGGTCTGGCGAACGGCGAGAAATAGAAGGAAAATCCAGAGAACTCCAACCCCTAGGGATCTGTGGCCGATTGAGTGATGTTCGGAACGAGTCGTCACAATCGTCATGGTGCCGGTTGTTTGGAGGGCATGGAAGACGGGCGGAAGTATTGCTTCAGCACAAGTTCCACGATCACATTGGGAGGCTGGGCATCACTTTTCACCACCAACTTCTCAATGGAGCGCCAGGCTGTGGGCGACTGCAGGGCAAATAGCATCCTGACCATCCCTTCGAAGGGGCCTGAAAATTTCGCCTCCAGAGAGACGCTCTTTCCTTGGGAGGAGTCCTGAGCTGGCAG
>Ga0209697_10003655_pt1 | contig 20665 bp, 16 predicted proteins | sample AliMusrvi5mmetaG_FD_184115 | JGI IMG/M metagenome (GOLD analysis project Ga0209697, IMG submission 184115) | Freshwater lake bacterial and archeal communities from Alinen Mustajarvi, Finland, to study Microbial Dark Matter (Phase II) - Alinen... | ecosystem: Environmental > Aquatic > Freshwater...
GCAAAAAGGATGGGTTTGGACGTTAAGAGGAAAAACTGCCGGGCCATTGCCTGTTCCTCGGCGGTTTCAATAATGTTTCGTGCAGGAATACCTTCAGCAAGGCCGGTGATTATTTTTTCTGCAAGATCAAGCTGGAGCAGCAGCTCTTTTTCTTTTTTGGCATTTTTTCTCAGGCGTTCAATCCGGCGCTCCATACTGTCAAGGTCGGCAAGCATCAGCTCGGTTTCAATAGTGACAATATCGTCAGCAGGGTCAATCCGGCCCTCGACATGGATGATGTTATCATCATCAAAACATCGAACGACATGCACAATCGCATCAACCTCCCTGATATGTGACAGGAACTGGTTTCCAAGGCCCTCTCCCTTGCTTGCCCCTTTTACAAGGCCTGCAATATCGACGATTTCAAGTGTTGCCGGAACAAGGGTTGGCGTATGAACGACATCAGCAATCTGCTGCATACGCTCGTCAGGCACAAGGACGGTTCCGACATTGGGTTCTATGGTACAGAAAGGATAATTGGCCGCTTCAGCCTGTTTTGCAGTGATGGCATTGAAAAGTGTAGACTTTCCAACATTTGGCAATCCGACGATGCCGCAGCGAAGTGACATAAAGAGAAATATTGAAATATGAATAACTAAAACACAAGGGTTTTAACATGTAACCAATATGTTTGGAAAAAGCAAATATTTTTTATAAAATGAAAGTCTAATTAAAATGCGTGTGAAACAGCAAATCGGGAAAAAGCGTATCATCATTGCCATTGACGGGCCGGCAGCTTCCGGAAAGAGTACAACAGCCCGCAGAGTGGCGCAGCAGCTTGGATATACCTATATCGACACTGGTGCAATGTATCGTTCAGTTACACTCAAAGCCCTGCAGCAGGGGTTACTCGATGATTTGCGACGCTCTCCCGAGAGCGTTTCCGATTTAATCAAGGATATTGCAATACGTTTTGACGGCGACCGTGTTTTTTTGAACGACAGTGATATTACTGCTGAAATCAGGGATAACCGGGTAAGTCGTGAGGTAAGTTTTATCAGTTCACTCAAGCCGGTTCGTGACAGGCTCCGAGAGATGCAGCAGGAGCTTGGTCGCCAGCGCGGGGTTGTCATGGATGGAAGGGATATCGGGACTGTTGTTTTTCCTGATGCCGAACTGAAAATTTTTCTTGTTGCCGACGCACGCGAAAGGGCGAAACGGCGATATGCCGAGTTGATTGCAAAGTGCCCCGATGGAGCTGAACTGCCTGATCTTGACGAGCTTGAAGATGAAATAAAGCAAAGAGATCGTGAGGATGCCGAAAGGGAACATGCACCGTTGAAAAAACACGTTGAAGCTCACGAAATTGATACGTCGGATTTGACGATAGAGCGCCAGGTGGATATTGTATATAATCTGGCATTAGATTTACAGAAGGATGGCCGGTAAACACTACCCGGCGGTTTACAGATTTTTTTTTATCAACCCTAAAACCCCATGCCGATATCTCTCGCGGCTGGCAGGCTAACTACAAGAGAGGAAGGAAAAAATTAATGGCAGAAGCATTTACTACACAGGACAAGAAGGTCAAGGAAAGACCAGCAAGAAAAAAACTCAAGTTTTTCGCTCACTACGAGCCGGCTGAACTTGCATTGATGGAGCAGCTTTATTCAAGCACGCTCAATGAAATTACCGAAGATGAGATTATCAAGGGCCGCATCGTCTCGATATCCAACAAGGATGTTACGATTGATGTCGGGTTCAAATCCGAAGGTATCGTATCCCTGCTTGAATTCAGAGCCGACGATGAAGTCAATGTCGGTGATGATGTTGAGGTTTATCTTGAGAACATCGAAGACAAGATGGGACAGCTTATTCTTTCAAAGAAGAAAGCGGATGTCCTTAGAATCTGGGATAAAATCTATGATTCAATTGAAAACGATACAATTATCAACGGTAAGATTATCAATCGTGTCAAGGGCGGTATGACCGTATCCCTGTCCGGAGTTGAAGCATTCCTTCCCGGTTCGCAGATTGATGTTAAGCCAGTTCGCGATTTCGACGCTCTTGTCGGTCAGACGATGGACTTCAGAGTTGTCAAAATCAATCCGGTTACACAGAATATTGTTGTCAGTCATAAAGTCATCCTTGAAGAGGCATATGCTGCCCGTCGTGAAGAGATGCTTGACAATATCAAGGTCGGTATGGTACTTGAAGGAACGGTCAAGAATATCACCGACTTCGGTATCTTTGTAGATCTTGGTGGTCTTGACGGTCTGGTACACATTACCGATATCACATGGGGCAGAATCAATCATCCTTCCGAGGTTGTTGAACTTGACCAGCCTATCAAGGTTGTTGTTGTAGGCTTTGACGAAAATACCAAGAGAGTCTCTCTCGGCATGAAGCAGCTCGAGTCTCACCCTTGGGAAAATATCGAGATCAAGTACCCTGTCGGATCGAAAGCTCAGGGTCGCGTTGTTTCCATTACTGATTACGGCGCTTTTGTGGAAATCGAAAAGGGCATCGAAGGCCTTGTTCATATTTCCGAAATGAGCTGGACACAGCATATCAAGCATCCGGGTCAGTTTGTTACCCTTGGCCAGGAAGTTGAGTGTGTCATCCTGAATATTGACAAGGATCATACCAAGCTCTCCCTTTCCATGAAACGAGTCAACGAAGATCCATGGATTGCGCTTTCGGAAAAATACATTGAAAACTCCCTGCATAAGGGTACAGTCAGCAACATCACTGATTTTGGTGTGTTTGTTGAGCTGGAGCCTGGTGTAGACGGTCTGGTTCATATTTCAGACCTTTCATGGACGAAGAAAATCCGTCATCCAAGTGAACTGGTCAAAAAGAACCAGGAACTGGAAGTCAAGGTGCTTAAGTTCGACGTTCATGCCCGCCGTATTGCTCTTGGCCACAAGCAGATCAATCAGGATCCATGGGACGAGTTTGAACAGAAATATGCTGTCGGCGCCGAAACACCTGGACAGATTTCACAGATCATCGAAAAGGGTGTTATTGTGATTCTTCCTGGAGATGTCGATGGTTTTGTTCCTGTATCGCACCTTCTTCAGGGCGGTGTAAAGGATATCCACTCTTCATTCAAGATTGGCGATGAACTTCCTCTTCGCGTCATTGAATTCGATAAGGAAAACAAGCGCATTATTCTTTCTGCCCTTGAATATTTCAAGGACAAGAACAAGGAAGAGATTGAAGCATACCTGCTTGCTCATCCAAATGAGAAAAAGGAGATCGAGGCAGCTTCCGCTGAACTTGAACCTCCTGTTAAATCATCTGACAGAAAGAGCAGCGAACAAAAGCCGGTTGAGAATTAACTTTTCTTTTTCGGTCTACTCTCTATAAAAAAAGCCTTCTCTATAACAGGGAAGGCTTTTTTTTGTTCTATCAGTAATTGTGCGGGTGATTAATACCCGTAACTTTTCAGGAGGTTGTTTTTCTTTCTCCAATCCGGGCGGACTTTTATAAAGAGTTCAAGAAATACCGGACGTCCCAGCATCTCCTCTATATCTTTTCGTGCAGTCTGACCAAGTTTCTTCAAAGCGACTCCCTTGCTGCCAATAAGGATCTGCTTCTGTGTTTCACGCTCAACGATGACCGAGCAGCGGATAAGATCCTTTCTTGTCGGATCGGCTTCATGCTGCTCCTTGAATTCGTCAATGACTACTTCGGTTGAATAAGGAACTTCACGGCCATAGAGCAGAAATATCTTTTCACGGATGATTTCACTGACAAAAAATCGCTCAGGAGCAGTGCTGAGAGTATCTTCAGGATATAAAGGATAATGGAGTGGAAGAAAAGGCCGGATAGCTTCTATGAGCTGCGGGAGGTTACTGGCTTTCAATGCTGAAACAGAGAGGACTGCTGCCGGATTCCATCTGCTTTTAACAATCTCCTCAGCTTCAAGCTGACGGGCAGTGGTTACCAGATCGCATTTATTGAGAACAGCGATAACCTTTTTCCCGGAGGGTTTCAGCCAGTCATTGAAAAGTTCATCAGCGAATTCCCGGTCAAAAAGATCTTTTTTCCCAGAAAAAGGCAGCAGGGCAATAACAATATCAGCATCTTTCAGGGTAGTTCTGATAATTTCAAGCATCGATTCATGCAACTGCTGCTGAGGCTTCATGATGCCCGGTGTATCAAGAAATATTATCTGACAGGTATCGTTGTGGTATATTCCTGTGATTTTTTTCCTTGTGGTTTGCGGCTTAGGTGTTACAATTGAAAGTTTATAGTCGAGCAGCTCGTTGAGCAGGGTAGACTTGCCGGCATTTGGCGGGCCTATTATAATTGCGAAACCGCAAGAGAAAGGAGAGGAATTCATATAACTTTTTATGAGAAATTCGATCAATTTACAAGAGACGATACAAAATTACTGTCTTACATGATAAAGAAAAAGGCGGGGAACTCTTTCTATAAAGATTGAGACTTTCGAAGTATTGCAATGCGGGAAAAATAGAGATATGAACGATCATATGCATAAGCGAGTTGCTGCAGTAACCCTTGGGTGTAAACTGAATTATGCTGAAACCGCCTCTATTCTTGATGATTTATGTCAGCAAGGCTGGGAGTTGTCGACAATCGATGAGGGAGCTGATCTTATTATTGTGCATACCTGTGCAGTTACAAAACAGGCAGAAAAGAAAAGCCGTCAGAAAATCAGGGGAATCATAAGAAAAAATCCTGCCAGCCGGGTTGCAGTCGTCGGATGTTATGCTCAGTTGAATCCGGAAATTCTTGCTTCAATAGAGGGTGTAGACGCCATTTTTGGCAGCAACGATAAATTCAATATACAATCGTACGACGAGATCAGTTCCGGAACGATTGTTTCTCCTCTTGTCAAGGTCTCTCCAGCCGGTACTTTTGATGAGGTTTATCCCGGATACTCTTTACCGGCGGCAGAGAGTTCTGACCGGACCCGTGCGTTTTTGAAAATACAGGATGGCTGCGACTATGGCTGCGCATATTGCACGATTCCGAGAGCAAGGGGAGGGTCTCGATCGCTTCCTGTGGCTCGAATTGTTGAACGGGCCCACACCATGGCTTTATCAGGATATCGGGAAATTGTTCTTACCGGAGTTAATATTGGCGATTATCGTTATGAGGGCTCTCGGCTTAGTGATCTCCTGCTGAAGCTTGAGGATGTCGACGTCAGCCGTATCCGTATCAGTTCGATAGAGCCGGATTTTATTGATGATGAGTTGATTTCTCTTGTTGCAGGATCAGAAAAAATAGTTCCTCATTTTCATATTCCTCTCCAGAGTGGATCGGACACTGTTCTCAAGGCAATGCGCCGCCGTTATGATACGGCAATGTACAGATCACGAGTGAAAAATGCGGTTGAACGAATCGCCGACTGTGCCATCGGAACAGATGTGATCGTTGGCTATCCCGGAGAAACCGTGGATGATTTTCTACTGATGTATCGTTTCCTAGAGGAACTCCCCCTGGCATATCTTCATGTATTCAGTTGTTCCGTACGACCAGGGACCCCTCTTGAACGTCAAGTGGCAAGCAATGAGCGAACCCCGGTTGAGTCGGGTGAGATTGCAAGGCGTTATGCAGCACTCATAGAACTTGGGCGTCGAAAGGAGTATCAGTTTAAAGAGCGCTATGCAGGAAAAGAGTGCAAGGTGCTTTTTGAGGCGAGTAAGCCGGTAAAAAAAGGGATAGCTCAATGCAGCGGTTATACTCCGAACTATCTTCGGGTGCTGGTTGAGAGTGATCACGCTGTTGCGCGTACTCTGTCAGGAAATGAATTGACGGTATTGATTGAGTCGTTAGGAGATGATTTGAATTTAAAAGGGAGAGTGCTATCTTGATTTCCAGTAATCCTTACCGCACCATCAACTAAATCATTGCCATCCATGCCCATTAAATCCCGTATCCGTTCGATTCCTGACTATCCGAAAAAAGGGATCCTCTTTCGTGATATTACCACCCTTATCAAGGATCCGGTAGGTTTCAGGCTGGTAATTGACAATCTGACTCAGCACTACCTGCTTCAAGGTCTTGATTTCGATGTTATTGTAGGTATAGAGGCCAGAGGATTTATCATCGGCGGTGCCTTGGCTTACACGCTTGGCAAAGGCTTTGTTCCAGTTAGAAAACCAGGAAAACTGCCTGCTGATGTTGTGTCACAGGAGTACGAGCTGGAGTATGGTACCGATAAAATTGAGATCCATGTTGATGCACTTGTTGCGGGTCAGAAGGTACTTCTTGTCGATGATCTGCTTGCTACCGGCGGAACTGCTCTTGCCGCAGCGGCATTGGTCGAAAAGGTCGGCGGCATTGTTTCTGAAATGGCCTTTATCGTTAACCTGCCTGATATCGGTGGCGAACAGAAAATTCGCGACAAGGGATACAGCGTTTTCTCTCTTACTGACTTTGAAGGGGAGTAAGAAAGAAACATGAGTAAATCGCTGATTGCAGCGAATTGTAATGAAACGGCAGCGCTGGCTGCCGTTCATCTTTTGCAGTTTCACAATCACCTCCCCCCAGTCTGGCTTGCAGCTCCTTTCATTCTGCTTCTTTTGATGATCGCCACCGGTCCTTTCCTCTATTCTCACTTCTGGGAGCATCATTACAGCAAAGTATCCATCGGGCTTGGCGGAATCGTTGCTGCATATTACTGGTTTGTAATGGAGCAGGGGGGCAGGATTCTTCTGCATTCGCTTGAAGAGTATCTCTCGTTTATTGCATTGATAACAGCCCTCTTTGTCGTTTCCGGTGGAATTCTTATCAGGATTGAGAGACGCGGGAGTCCACTCATTAACGGAGCATTGCTTTTAGCCGGAGCACTGGTTTCAAATGTTATCGGAACAACAGGCGCCTCCATGCTTCTTATCCGGCCCTTTATTCGTATCAATGAAGGGCGAATCAAGGCGTTTCATATCGTGTTTTTTATTTTTATTGTCAGCAATATAGGAGGAGCTTTAACCCCTATTGGTGATCCGCCTCTGTTTTTAGGATTCTTAAAAGGAGTGCCGTTTTTCTGGGTAGTCCAGAAAATATGGCTTCCCTGGATTCTCACGCTTGGTGGTCTGATTCTGATCTTTATTGTGTTAGACAGCAGGGTTGGGAACCGAGAGACCGCGGCACCTGAACAATCCGGCAAAGTGAGCGTCGTTGGAGCTAAAAGCTTCATGTATCTCGCTATGGTGATAGGCGCAGTCTTTCTCGACCCTTCAGTTATTTCCTGGTTGCCGAGTCTTCAGACCATGCTGCATCTTCCCTTTGGTATTCGTGAACTGCTTATGTTTGCTGTTGCTTTTGCTGCGTATACAACTGCTGATAAGGAGGCGCTGAAAGGCAATAATTTTAACTTTATACCGATTCGAGAGGTAGCCTTTCTTTTTATCGGAATATTTGCAACAATGATTCCTGCGCTTGAGCTTATGGGCGATTATGCATCAGCCCACGGCGGTGGATTTTCAGTAACACGCTTTTACTGGATGACAGGCGTTTTGTCGGGAGTTCTTGATAATGCGCCAACCTATCTGAGCTTTTTAGCCGGAGCTTCAGGCAAGTTTGGAATGGATATCAACTCAGTTTCCGATATGCAGAAATTTGCACATGGAGTAAGCTCTCCCGTTTCTGGAGATGTAAGCTCTGATATTTATCTGATGGCCATTTCCATGGCATCAGTATTTTTCGGCTCATTGACCTATATAGGCAATGCTCCGAATTTTATGGTAAAAAATATTGCTACTCAAGGCAAGGTTGAAGTGCCTGGATTCATTGAGTATATTTTTAAATACTCAATACCTGTTCTTATCCCGTTTTTTGTCTTGATATGGTGGCTCTTCTTTATATAGTAGAGAGCAATGATGGGTCTATTTGCTACCGGGTTTCAGACTTTCACTTACGGCGAGCTTGAACTCTTTTGAGATTTTAAAAGTCGGTACGTTTTTTGGATCGACAGTAACTTTCTCTCCGGTTCTCGGATTTCTTGCCTGACGCAGATTTTTAAACCTGATATTGAATGAGCCGAACCCTCTTATTTCAATTCTTTTTCCTTCTTTCAGAGAGTCAATAATACTCTCAAACAAGCTGTCAACTATTGATTCTGTTTCATTCTTTGTCAAGCCTGTTTTGTGGGCAATTACATTGACCAGGTCTGCTTTTGTCGTTGTGTTTCCCATGGTTCTATAAAGCTTAGGTTATTGTAAGACTTATATTTACTTAAACCACAAATGAAAAGCAACAATTCCCATAAAAACGGCAAAAGCTTTACGGAGGAGGTCATTTGAAAGATGCGTCGCAATTTTCGCTCCGAAATAAGCTCCGGCAAAAAGTCCCGCGGCAATGATAAGCCCAATCAAAATGTTTTCCATCGAAATTTTTCCTGCACGATAATACTCGATTACCCCAAGAAGCCCAACCGGCAGAAGCAGCGCAATAAGTGAGGTGCCGACAGCTGTATGCTGGGTCATGCCGAAAAAGATTACCATTGCCGGAACTATTACAAGTCCCCCGCCAACACCGAACATTCCTGAAAGCAGGCCGGCTCCAATGCCGATACCAAGTAAACCGATGAGTTGCATGGGTAATATCCCGTTAATCCCGTTATGACATTGCGAGGCCGGGAAGCGGCGGTTCGTAACCTATAATCTCTTTTATCTCGGCTGCATTGAGCGACTCCTTTTCAATAAGCACTCCCGCAAGCCGATGCAGAATCAAACTTTTTTCGTTTAGAATTCTTTTAGCATTCTCCATGCAGGTCATAATAATATTTCTAACTTCGATATCAATCTGAAGGGCAGTTTCCTCACTGTACTCGCGTATATGGGAGTAGTCCTTTCCAAGAAACACCTCCTTGTTGCTGTCTCCGTAATTGATCGGGCCGAGAGTTTCGCTCATTCCCCATTGCCGTACCATTCTGCGGGCAATATCTGTAGCTTTTTCTATATCGTTTGCTGCACCTGTACTTGTTTCATGAAATATAATGTCTTCAGCGACCCTGCCGCCAAGGGCATAGGTAATCATTGCCAGCAGATACTCCTTATTATGAGTGTAGCGGTCTTCAAGAGGGAGGTATGCCGTAAGCCCCAGACTTCTGCCTCTCGGGATAATCGTAACCTTATGGATCGGATCGGATCCCTTTGTATATGTCGATACAAGCACATGGCCGGCTTCATGGTAGGCTGTCAGTTTTTTCTGCTCATCAGAAATAAACATGCTTTTTCTTTCCGGACCCATAAGGATTTTATCGCGAGCCTGCTCGAAATTATCTGCAGTAATAAGCGGCTGATCGGTGCGAGCGGCAAGAAGTGCTGCTTCATTGACCAGATTCGCAAGGTCGGCACCTGAAAATCCGGGAGAGCTTTTTGCAAGAATGTTGATATCGACATTTTCTGCCAGGGGAGTATTGCGGGTATGAATTTTTAAAATAGCTTCACGTCCCCGAATATCAGGTTTGTCAATAGTAATTTGTCGATCAAACCTGCCCGGTCTGAGCAGTGCAGTATCAAGCACATCCGGGCGGTTGGTTGCTGCAATAAGGATAACATTCTCGCTTGTTGTAAAGCCATCCATTTCCACAAGAAGCTGGTTCAGGGTCTGCTCCCGTTCATCATGCCCTCCTCCAAGGCCTGCTCCGCGACTGCGGCCAACCGCATCAATTTCATCGATAAAAACAATACATGGGGCATTTTTCTTTGCCTGCTCAAACAGATCCCTTACTCTTGCTGCTCCAACACCGACAAACATCTCAACAAAATCAGCTCCTGATATTGAGAAAAAAGGCACTTTGGCTTCGCCTGCAATGGCTTTCGCCAGAAGAGTTTTACCGGTGCCAGGAGGGCCGAGAAGCAGTACTCCTTTAGGAATTTTTCCCCCGATTCTCTGGAATTTTTCAGGATTAGTCAGGAATTCGACAGTTTCCTGCAGTTCTTCAATCGCCTCATCAACGCCGGCAACATCCTTAAAGGTGGTTTTAACATCAAATTCACTGACAAGCTTTGCACGGCTTTTGCTGAAGCTGAAAATATTTTTTGCTTGTCCGCTGTTTTGACTGTTCATTCGCCTGAAGAGAAAAAAATAAATAACACCGAAAATAATCCAGGGAGCAAACAGTACTAAAAAGGTATTCAGGGGGCTGGTGCCCTCCTCAACTTTGATACGGATTCCTTTTTCTGCAAGGATGTCAGCTTGCTCCAGGCTGAATGAAGGGATTCTGACCGCAAACCTGTCAGACGGCATGTTTGTATTGTTGATCAGAGAGAGGGGAGTAACAGTTTTAAGTTTTCCATTCAGAATGGCTGACTTATCCTCAAATGTTTTAACCGTTATTTCAGTAACAAGAGTTTGGGAAAGAAGCGTTTTATACTCGTTATAGGTTATTTCAGGGTTCGCGGGATTAGCAAAAAAACGTTGAAAAACAAAAAGCATCAGCAGGGCAGCCATCATAAAAAAAATGAACCGGGGAAATTTTGCCTGAGGGCTTTGTCCTGTTCCCTGAAACCATCCAGCCTTTTCTTCATCGTCTTTCACCGGCTTGAATTTATTTTGGGAAGTATCTTTTACCGGCTTTTTAAAGGGATTTTCAGGCATAACAAGTCTTGAGTGGTGACGTAAAATGTAACTTACTACATTTAAAGTAATTAAAAGTAAAACTGCAATCGAAACCAAAAAGTTTATGTGAGATGTGCTGATAGAGCAGAAAGTTATATCCATTATTCCTGCAGGCTCAAGAATTTCTGGTTAAACTGTTATCTTGTGTATCCAAAAGCAGTGAGTTTTTCTTAAATTCATTGCTCATGCAATAGTTCTGTGTCAATAATAAACAGTACAACGCTCATTATGGTTGGTAAAAGGGTTAGAACCAGGTTTGCACCTTCTCCAACAGGCTATTTACACGTAGGCGGACTGAGAACCGCACTGTATAACTACCTGTTTGCAAAGAAAATGAATGGAACTTTCGTTATACGTATTGAAGATACCGATCAAACCAGGAAAGTAGAGGGAGCGCAGAAAAATCTTATCAAAACTCTTGAATGGGCAGGAATTATTGCTGATGAAAGTCCGGAACATGGCGGTGATTTCGGGCCCTATGTTCAGTCTGAACGGCTTGATATCTATGCCAGATATTGCCAGCAACTGCTTGACGATAATCACGCTTACTACTGCTTTGCAACCCATGAAGAGCTTGAAGAAAACCGGCAGCTTCAGATAAAGCAGGGACTCCAGCCGAAATACAACCGCAAATGGCTTCCTGAAGAGATGGGTGGTTCCATGCCACCCGGTCAGATCCAGAAAAAGCTTGATGAGGGATCGCCCTATGTAATCCGCATGAAAGTGCCCGATTATGTTTCGGTCTGGTTTGAAGATATTATCAGGGGCCCTGTAGAGTTTGACTCTGCGACTATTGACGATCAGGTGCTGATGAAATCCGATGGGTTTCCAACCTATCATTTTGCCAGTGTTATTGACGACCATCTGATGGAGTTCACCCATATTATCAGAGGTGAAGAGTGGCTTTCCTCTATGCCGAAGCATCTTCTTCTCTACGAATTCTTTGGTTGGGAACCTCCCAAGGTTGCCCATCTCCCCCTTCTGCTTAATGCTGATCGCTCAAAACTCAGCAAACGGCAGGGCGATGTTGCCGTTGAGGATTATGTCCGGAAGGGATACAGTTGTGATGCTATTGTTAATTTTGTTGCCATGCTGGGCTGGAATGAAGGTGAGGGCAGCGAGCAGGAGGTCTACAGTATGCAGCAGCTTGTCGACAAGTTTTCACTTGAAAGGGTAGCAAAGGCCGGTGCGGTTTTTAATGTTGACAAGCTCAACTGGTTTGAAAAACAGTACATCAAGAATCGTGCTTCAGAGCAGATTATTGAAGTCATAAGGCCGATTCTTCTCGGTGAACTTGCCAGGAAAGAGTCGTTGATGCCGCGTGAGGTTATTACAGGGGACGAATATCTTGGAAAAGTGATAGAGCTCATGCGTGAACGGGTAGGATTTGAGCATGAATTTGTAACCTTTTCTTCCTACTTCTTTTTTGAGCCTGAATCTTATGATGAAGAGGCTGTTCAAAAACGCTGGGCGGCTGATACCAATGCTCTGCTTGGTGAGTTCAGTGCAGTGCTTGACTCTCTTGAGGAGTTCAGTGCTGAGAATATTGAGGCAAATCTTAAAGAGTTTGTGGCTCCCAAAGGTCTTAAGGCAGCCTATCTTATCCATCCACTGAGAATACTGACTTCAGGAGTAAGTTTCGGCCCAAGTCTTTATCATATGCTTGAGGTGCTGGGTAAGGAGACCGTGCTCAGGCGTATACAGAAAGGTATTGAAACAATCACAGTTCCGGCTTGACCGGGGAACATGATTACGGTAAGCACAAAAGTGCTTACCCCCGTTTTTGGTTTTTTCCTTTTGAAAAAAGAAGATTTATTCCTATACTTTGCCTCACGAAAAAGGGACAGGTAGCTCAGTTGGTAGAGCAAAGGACTGAAAATCCTTGTGTCGGGGGTTCGATTCCCTCTCTGTCCACACCCAGTAACGGCAGTTTCCTCGAAGTTGCCCCGGACATAGAATGAGTGTCCACTCTTTTTTTCCTGCTTTCCACATTTACAAAGGTATCACATGTCATGCAAAGCATCGAGCACAGCTTCCGTGTTTGAACATAACCCAATGCAGGCATGAATATTACGACCGAGCGTGATCAGGAAGTCTGGCATGATTTACAGCAGGCAGGAGCATATGAGTGGTGGTATTTTGATGCTGAAGATAAGCTCAGCGGTTTTTCTTTTGTCATTATCTGGTTTTCGGGGTTTCCATTTTCCCCATACTATACCAATCATTATGAACAATGGAAAAATGGGATAACCCAAGAAGCTCCTCTGCCGTCCGATTACTCAGGGTTTAGTTTCCAGTTGTACGAAAACGGTCGCGAGATCCTTAATTTTATTAAAGAGGGAAGTAATGGACTTTTCGAAAGCAGTCGATCTGATATCGGCGTAAGGTTCGAAAAAAACCGTTTTACTTACGACAGCTTGAAAGATGAGTATGCTCTGGATATCGATTTTACCTTTCCTGCCCGTCAAAAAGCTGTAAAAGCAACGTTTTTGTTTTCCTCCTGCCGCAGGATTGTCTACGAAAAAAAAGATGAAAACAATGCCGGCAGAGTTCCCCTTCACCAGTGGCTCTTGAGTGTTCCGAAGGCTGATGTTGAAGGTAAGATTGAAATTATTGATCAAAAGAGCTGTGCTGTTCAAAACATTCCTGTCAGTGCGATCGGATACCATGACCATAATGTGGGAGCTTTGCCGATGCAGGAGTATCTTGCCCGCTGGTATTGGGGTCGGGCTTTTTCAGAGCGGGTTGACTTGATTTATTATGTGACGTTTTTTAACGACAACGCTTATCAACCCCTTGTTCTGCTGCTTCTGCACGACAATACGACTGGTAAAGTGACTGTGCTGGACAAAGTGAATTTCAGGGAACGCAATTTCAGACGAGGCTTTTTTTCGCCGCTCCACAGCAGGGATCTTGAGTTGCAGTATGAGAATATTTGTTTGAAGGTTCATCACAATCAGGTGCTGGATGCCGGGCCATTCTACCTAAGGTTTGCATCCGGAATGTCATTGCAGATAGACGGTAATCAGATAGAGGGTATAAAAGGAATATCAGAATTTCTCAATCCAGGGCGCCTGCAGTCAAGATTTATGAGGGTTTTTACCCGAAGCCGCATATGGCGCGACGGGAAGTCATCCACGATGTATGACAGCTATAATAATATTAAAAGTTCTCTGGATTGGATTAATCGTTAAAAAAAATATAAATTGGACAGTTTGTTTGCCCTATTCGGAATTGCTTTCAAAATGATTGCTGTTCAGGAAAAGAATCAAGCATAGCTGAAAGAAAGTGGCTGTCGTTGAACCGCCGGGAGGTACTTGCATTATTGATTTGATAACAAAAAGTTTTAAAAAGGAGATAGATCGTAATGGCACAACAAGGTAATTTCAAGAGTCCGTCAAGGTTGGGCGCACTTGGAGCAGGTGCACCAGTCTCTTCATCCGGTTCCGTTCCAGGCGGTAAGCCACGGGAGGAGGGCCTTAAGGGAGTTGATTTCGAGCGCCGCAGTTTTCTCGGAAAAATTGTAGGAGGTATCGGCGCTGCTGTAGCCATCTCTACACTTTATCCTGTAGTCAAGTACATTATTCCTCCAACCAAGACGGCAACAAACGTCAAAGAACTGGTTGTAGGAAAAGCATCTGAAGTTCCCCTGAAAGGCTTCAAGATTTTTCAATTTAACAAGGACAAAATTCTTGTTGTCAACGACAACGGCAAGCTTACTGCATGCAGTGCTGTCTGTACCCATCTTGGATGCCTTGTACATTGGGATAATGCCCAGGGTCTTATCGCCTGCCCCTGTCATGGAGCAAAGTACAAACAGACCGGAGAAATCATTTCCGGCCCGCAGCCTTTACCTTTAGCCTCGTTTAAAGTAAGGGTTGAAGGGGAAAATCTTATTATCGCAAAAGCTTAACCTTTAATTCTTGAAAAACAAGGGAGTCAGGAAAGATGGCTGAAAACAATCAGAACGCTTCGGCAGGAAATATTCCCGCCAAGCCGAAACCCGCCGCTCCGGGTGCCGCCAAGCCGGCAGCTCCGGTTGCTGCAAAACCCGCAACCCCACCGGCTGCCGCAAAACCGGCAGCATCACAAAGTGGTGTTTATAAACCCGCGGTAGACCGTCCGGATTCGAATCCGTACAAGGATTCACGTCTTGGCCCTCTGGGTGCGTGGTTCCAGGAGCGCTTTTATGTAGTGCTTCCGGTAATTGATTACCTGAAGAAAAAAGAAGTTCCAAAACACCGCCTCTCATTCTGGTATTACTTTGGTGGACTGGCCCTTTTCTTCTTCATTATCCAGATTCTGACCGGCTTACTGCTGCTGCAGTACTACAAACCAACCGAATCTGAAGCTTTTGCTTCTTTTGTCTTCATCCAGAAAGAGATTCCGTTTGGCTGGCTTCTTCGCCAGATCCATGCATGGTCGGCCAATCTCATGGCGCTGATGGCATTTATTCACATGTTCAGCACCTTCTTTATGAAGTCATACCGCAAACCCCGTGAGCTTATGTGGGTGAGTGGTTTTATACTTCTCGTGCTGACCCTCGGTTTTGGATTTACAGGATACCTTCTTCCCTGGAACGAACTGGCATTTTTTGCTACCCAGGTTGGTACCGAAACTCCAAAAGTCGCTCCCGGCGGTGCATTGCTTGTCAGTATTCTTCGTGGTGGTGAAGATGTCAGTGGCGAAACGCTTACCCGTATGTTCTCCATGCACGTTGTTCTGCTTCCAGGCCTGATCCTGCTGTTGCTTTCAGCCCATCTGGCTCTTGTTCAGATTCTTGGTACATCAGCTCCGATTGGTTACAAAGAGTCCGGCTTGATTAAAGGGTACGAGAAGTTTTTCCCGACCTTTCTTGCCAAAGATGGAATCGGCTGGCTTTTCGGTTTTGCCCTGCTTGTTTATCTTGCCGCAGTATATCCATGGGGAATAGGAGTGAAAGCCAATGCGCTTGCACCTGCACCTGTCGGTATCAAGCCTGAATGGTATTTCTGGGCTGAGTTCCAGATGCTTAAAGATCTCAAGTTTGAGGGTGGCGAACTTGTCGCTATTGTTCTCTTGACTGTCGGAGGACTTGTATGGGCAACAGTTCCATTCCTTGATCGCAGGGCTTCACAGGAACAGAAAAGCCCAATCTTTACATTCTTGGGTCTTGCAGTTCTTGCCTTCCTGCTCATTAACACCTATCGTGTTTATCTTGAGTATGGCTGGTAACTGAAACATTTGTTTCTACAACACAAAAGCCCGGTCCAACCGGGCTTTTGTGTTGTATACTATGACGAACAAAGAAGAAAATATCAGGATTTTATCCTCAGTAATTCGCCTATTTCATATCCGGCAAGGAATGCCTGCATATCGATTGTTTCAGTAGCTTCTACCCATGCAGCAATCACTGTTTCCGGTGTCTTTTTATCAGCCGTCTTCACTTTCAGCAATTCCTGCAGGGAAAGCCATGCCATCAGTACGCTGAAGCGGTGTTCACGGAACCAGATTTTATGATGGCGTTCATCGAACTGCAGCATTCGTCCGAGATGAGTTTTCTCTACAGTATAGAGTGTCTGTAAAAGAGCGTGGAGATGAGCTTCGGGACCATCAGCTATAAGCTCAGGTTTTGGACTGAGCATGCAGCAGAGCAGATCTGGCAGGTTGTCTCCCGGAATCCCGGTGATACCCTTTTCCGGATAAATTGAGGAGAGCGCACTCTGCATCAGCCAGTTGTCGATTATGTTTGAGCTCTCTACTACTGTTGCTTCAACCATCTGCTGCAATGTGACAAGCACAATCCAGTGCCGGACAATTGTGAAATAGTCCGCTTTACCCGGGCTGCTCAAGCCGAGGGCGGTCTGAAGTTTGCGAGAGTCAGGTTGCCCTGGCAGCAGCTCAGCAAGGGCATCAGCTCTGCGGTAGAGTACTGATGCCTCTGCGGCAATAGTTTCAGGGAGGTCAACAGGCTTTTCCATGAGTTCACTGAACTGCAGAGCAACACGTTCAAGAAGCAAGCCGATTGATTGTTCAAATGCGAGAGCCTCTTTTTCGTCATGCAGTTCTTCTGGAGAAGGCATAAGCTGTTCAGAGGTAAGAAATGCTGTCACTAACCGGTGTATTGGCGACAGGCTCATGGTAAGCACAGCCTCTTCGATTGACCCGGTTCCCCGACCGTTGAGCTCCCCTGCAAGCCTGTCATAAGGACGTAGTCTTGAAGGACGGACTTCCCGGAATTCAAGGAATACATTGTACTTGTAGCCATCCAGGGCAACCATGATTCCGTTTTCAGCAATCTCTCTGTTAGAACGGATAAACTCCATTCCGCTGGCATGATCCCTGAAAATAACAAAGGTACCGTCCTCGTGACTCAGGTTGAGACCGTCAATCAGTGAACTCTGTCGTATTTCATCGTTCTGGCGGTAGCCTACGGAGGTTTTAATCCAGCCGCTGGCATGTTCAAAGCGGTTGTTAAAAACCACAAGAGCTTTTTCATCACCGAGCCGGTTAGAATAGGCAAAAATATTTTCATTGACACTTCCTTCAGGCGAATAGACATCATACAGGAAAAAGTTTCGTACCTCTGCAAAGAGCGGACGCTTTTTCATGATGGGAAAAATCTCGCGGTAGTGTCGTGAAACGAGGTTTTCGTCAGGCTGTTCATCATAATAAGCCTTGGCGTATTCCATCCCGTATTTTTCGGTGAAACCCTCTACCTGTCCGTGGCCGAACATTGGAAGTCCAGGCATGGTCAGCATCATAACGCAGACACCGAAATATTTATCTCCCCTACCGAACTGGGCAATGGCGGTATCTTCATCAGGGTTATTCATGAAGTTGACATACCGCTTGAGTATTTCAGCATCAAACTCCAGGGTGTTTTTGATCAGATACCGGTACTCGGCATTATCCTCTTTTTTAAGCATGTGCATGAACGCACTGTTATAGACTCGGTGCATTCCAAGTGTTCGTACAAAATAGCCTTCCAGCATCCAGAATGCTTCAGCGAGCAGCAGGGTGTCGGGTACTTCCCTGTGGATCCGGTCAACCACTTCGCGCCAGAACTCCTCAGGAATGGCGGCATCGAATTCAGCCATACTCATTGCGCATGATGAGCGTGAAGGGACGCCTCCGCTCTGGCCGTGGAGGGGGAACCAAAGACGTTGAATGTGCCGTTTTGCCAGCACCATGGCGGCATCAAAACGGATGATTGGAAACATCCTTGCGACATGCAGGATCTGTTGTATGACTCCTTCACGCACTTCAGGGCTGAGAAAGTTCAACTGAGCTGTATCGTTCCACGGCATGATGGTGCCGTCATTGCCATGATAGATATAGCGAGTGTCGCCGGTGAGGTAGTCGACCCGTTTGAAGGTCACCGCCGCATCAGAACGGTTCCAGTATCCATCTTCAAGGTAAATGCCGTAGCGGGAATCACTGCTGAGATTCGGTCCGTTATAGGAGTAATTATAATACGGAGGTGTATTGGTGGATAGAAACCAGTCAGGACTGTTTCGTACCAATTCAGAATCCATTCCGGTATGGTTCGGAACCATATCGCTTGCCAGACGGATTCCTCTGATCCTGGTTCGGTGCCTGAGGTTCTCATAACCCTCATAGCCGCCGATATCATCAGAAATATCATATTTTTCGAGAGCATACGCTGATGCTTTAGCTTCAGGGTTTCCCTGCAGCTGTTTGATTTTTTGTGATGCGTAGCTTCGTTGCCAGATTCCGATCAGCCATAATGCGGTAAAACCACGATCAGCCATCAAGTCCAGTTCTTCATCGGGAATATCCTGCAGGCGGTTGATCGGGCGCCGGTAAAGTTTGGTGAGCTGGTCAAGCCAGACGTAGGTGCTTTTAGCCAGCATGACCACTTCAGGCATCCATGATGAGTCGGTGGAATAGTTTGCCGGAGCATCACTGTCAGAAGCGCTGTAACTCGGTATATGGGCCTCTTTTTCAAAAAAGTGGCTCGCTTTGCCGGCCTCATCACTATGGGCGATTTTTTCGAAAAACAGGTACTTATCCTCATCCTCAATCAGATCAATAGCTGAAGGAAGCAGTTTCAACAAAGGAGAATCTGCCAGCAGGTCCGACCATTTCAGCTGGATATAACGGAGCTGATCAAGGATTGATGATGGAGCGTGTCGTATTGGCTCGGTGAGCAGTTCGATAAGGTCAATATTTCCGGCACCTACCGGTCCCATCGCCTTCATTGAGCTCTGCATGGTCAGAATCAGTTTCCTGTATGCCTCTTCCTTCATCACGTTCTGATCAGTCAAGAGGTCAGAAAACTGGTCAAGAGCAGGATTCTGCGAATTAAGCCAGACAAGGAATGATTCCTCAAACAGATATTTCTTGTTGTCCTGCCTGTTCAGCCAGGATATGGGCGTTTCAGATCCTGCATAAACTTTTTCTGTAGGAAATGCGCTGATAAACCGTGTCAGGTATTCGGTTGATTGCTCTTTTGAAATTTCCGTTTCAAATGTTGTATAAGCGTTTTCAAGAAGGGTAGGCTGCCTGGCGGCCATGGATGAAGTCATGACATAGTGAAACAGTTCATGCAGCAGCTTCATGCCGTTGAACTGTGCAGGAAGAACCGGTTTTGCTTCGGCTCCTTTCTGTTGTATCAGGAAGTCATTGATGATGCCGGTCTGTTTCTCAGCTTGTTTAAAACTCTCCTGACCGGTGGCGGGTAAAGCCAGAAATGCAGGATCAGTAAGATGAAAAAGTTTCCGGGCATTTCTGTTGACATAAAAGTGCTCTCTATTCTGAACCATTGACGGGTTATGCTGGATGGTCATAGTCTGGATGTAGTGCCCAAAAAAATTAAACTGGTTGAAAGCACCCTTGAAATCTTCAGCTCACTAAGATATTGAGAGGGCCAGCTTTCGGTTGAGCCAGAAATAATCAATTACTCTGTTAAACAAGGTAAGTAATTTCTGTAATAAAAGTCATGTTGTCCTCTTGAAGCCCTGAATTGGGAACAGGTTCAGGGAACGGTAAAAGGAGGAGGGCGTATTGGGCAGGTTACTTGAGTTTACCGTCGATATATTTTTGAAGGTAACTGAATCCAAGATCCTTTGCGGATCGCAGGACATCAAGCCCGATGGTATAGAGCGCACTGTTTCTCTGTGGTTGAACAGGGTAACAGTCTGGCTGTTCCGAAGATGGAGTGCGTTTGGGGCCACGCAGTGCCCTTGTTAACACCAGACCGGTCAGAAAGGTTACTGCGGCAGCCTGAAATGGATATTTTTTGACAATCTGCATTGGTTCAAGTTCAGCTTTAATACTTTCTGAAAGATGCAGAGCTCTCGACCTGATCTGATCTTCTTTTTCGGCAATGGTGTTCTGCAGCTCCTCTATTCTTGCCTGAATGCTGTTTAAAGGCTCATTTTTTGTAGTCATTGACCGATAAGAAAATTTTTTGGAGCAGGTCCTTCAGAAGCAAGGGTTTGAGTTTCGTGAAGAACACAAAGCATGAAAGAAAAATAAGGCTTACGATAAGATAGCCAAGAAAAGGATGCCCAAGCAGCTCTCCTGTGAGCAATGCAAAGGTTGTTATAAGGTAGGCAATGCCGATAATCAATATAACGCCAAGTATCACAACAGCAGAAACAACCGAAATCTTTTCAGTCAACTCAATTTTGACCAGTTCGATTTTTGCTTCTATTATTGCTATAACGTCTTGATAGGTAGACGTTGCTGTATCATCAAGGATTTTATGGATTCCGGTGTGTTTGCTTTTTTCATTCGGTCGAGGCGGAACCTTTTCCTTAGGGCGGTTCATCATAGGGTCGTCAATAAATGCCTGTTAACGCTTTTTTCTCAACAAAAACCCGAAAAAGGCACCTGCGCCGAGTGTGTAGAGTAATGCCTGAACAGGGTTCTTTTCGATGAACTCTTTTGCTTTATCTGCACTTTTTAAGAGAAGTTCATACGATTCACTCTCTTTGAAACGCAAGAAAGCTTCCGAGAGGGTTTCACTTATCTCTTTGACCTGTTCCGGAATGAAGGTCTCGCTATGCGGTTCCTTAACCGGATTCACGGGATCATGGTCGTGAATTATAACCGGGACTTCCTGTTCCATAAT
>Ga0209697_10003664_pt1 | contig 20634 bp, 20 predicted proteins | sample AliMusrvi5mmetaG_FD_184115 | JGI IMG/M metagenome (GOLD analysis project Ga0209697, IMG submission 184115) | Freshwater lake bacterial and archeal communities from Alinen Mustajarvi, Finland, to study Microbial Dark Matter (Phase II) - Alinen... | ecosystem: Environmental > Aquatic > Freshwater...
ATATGAAGTGAGTAATCTGTAATCATGTGCTGCACTTGACAAAATCGGGTTGTCAAGTACAGCAGGATGATAGTTCTTATAATTTCTTCATCGCTTTTTTGATTAATCAACCTGGCATTTAGGCTGCTCGTTTCAATCCGTGATTTAAATCTATCTTGTGGTTTAACCACTTTATCCGAGTTTCGCCAGTAAATCCTTTCTCCCAGACATACCACGCATACCCTTGCGCACTACCACCGCTTTCTTCCAAACTCTTGAAATCACCATTCTTTGCGCAAAGCAATCGTGCGCTTGAAACATAGATACATTTTGGTGGTTGTTTGGTAAATAGGTCATAGCGTCCTTGGCTTTCAAGAAAAAGGATTCTGCAAAACATGGCAACTTTATTTCCGACAGGAATAAGTTCCAATGCCTTTTCAACAAATTCCTGACCATGTGTGAAGGGAGGATTGGTTATGATACTCCCGTTCCATTTAGTGATTGTCTTCAAAAAATCAATACCCGACTTTCCATAACCTCTGTTTATTAAATCGGTGCTCTTAACTTTATATCCTGCCTTCTTGAAAACCTTACTCAGATGCCCTGCTCCACAAGCGCATTCCCAAATATTTGGTGAAAAGGATTCAACTGATAACAGCAATTTCGCTGCTTTTGGTTCAGTGGCATAATAGTCATGTATTTGCCTTTGATTGACTGTGTGATTACTTGCACCCATTGTTACAAAGACGTTGCTTTTCTTACCTTTTTGTTTTTTCATTTTGTTTGGTTTTTAGTTTCATATAAATTTTCTTATGGTTCGTTTATATTGTGGCATTCGTTGAATGCTTCAATAGTGGTATCCTTATTTTCAAAAGGGTTTAATTGATTTTTAACCAATGAAAATGGTCGGATTTGAGAAGGGGTGGGTGGTACTGACTATCTACCCTGCTGCACTTGACAAAATGAGGTGGTCAAATGCAGCAAGGAGAATAATCATGAATAATTATGCCTCTTTTTTCGAATGCTTGGCGGGTACTTTTGACCGAGCGTTTGTTTTTGCTTTAGAAGAAAGAGAAGCAATATACTGCTGGCACTTTTGCAAACGATACTTGGCAACAATTGCTAAATTCTGATTCAACTCATAGCCTATGAAGTTGCACTCATTCATCAGTGCTGCTTCGCCAGTCATCGCTGTACCACAGAATGGGTCAAGGACAGTATCACCTGGTTGGCAAACCTTAGCGATACAAATTTTGGCAATCCCAATGGGGATGAGTTCAGGATAATATGTTCTTTTTGGTAAATGCGAACTTTGCACATTACACGAAGCAGATTTTATGACCTCATCATCCCAGCAGTCTCTGAGATTCTTTCCTTTAGGATTAGTACCAACTGGACATCCTATCCTATGCGTACCAACTGTGTTTATGCGAGAGAAAATATTAGGCTTTCTTTTTTTTGCTTTAAGTGGCACCGTCACTTCATTGTATGTGAAGTTTTTATTTTTTACAAACCAAAGGATTGATTCGCACTCAGGAGTAAAGGATGAATTATTTCCACTATACATCGCTGTAGTTTTTCTCCAGATTATTCGTTGTCTGAGGATAAAACCCTGCTTTTGAAGTTCAAAGGACAACCTTTCAGGTATCAATTGCTGACATTTATCAATAATCGAGTCTCTGATAATAATAAACATTGAACCCTCAGGTTTCAAAACTCGGTGGCAGTCATGAAGATGGGCAGCAAGTCGTGAAATATATGCATCTACAGTTCTGTCTTGCCCGATTTCATCTATGTCATTTGTGTAATTGCGATTGTGATACCAAGGTGGGGCTGTTACAATACACTTGATAGAGTTCGTTTCAACCTCTTGCATCCTTTGGCTTGACTTTACAAAGATTTTAAAGAACAATGAGGAGAGGATGGATTTGACCATGGATGCCAACATCATTATTTTAGAAGTAACGCCCTTTGCTTTCTGTTCTTTGAGCACTTGCTGATAAACCTCATTTAATGTTGAGGCCATTCGAGGCTTTTCATGAGGTTTCGGATAGTTTTGTGTCGTTCTTCCTTCCTTCTGAATTTTAGAAGGATTTACTTTGACATCACTTGCTGTGTGTTTTTCAGTGGTCAGGACTTTTTCACAAGTCAGATTCTTGTTTTCAACTAATTTTTGTGTTTCCATTTTTTAAATTTTTAGTGAGTGAATAATATTTGTTTATTATTTGATGATTTTCAATAATTTAAGTTGAGTTCTATATAACTCCTGAATGAAATATTAGGATTGGTAGGGTTTCTGATGAGAGGATCTTCTATCTGCTGCACTTGACAAAATCTGGTTGTCAAATGCAGCAAGGATGATAATCGTGAGGAATTATGCGGCTTCTGCTAATTCTTGGAGAAGGTCGATTGATGGGATAGGGTTTTCTTTCTCTTGCTCCTTTTTGATCGTGTCCTGATAACACTTCAGTAAGCGATATTCCGTCATGTTTGCTGAAATGGGGTCGATTTCATACCCAATGAACTTACGACCAAGTTTAATTGCTGCTTCCCCAGTCGTACCGCTGCCACAGAAGATATCCAATACTGTATCTCCTTCATCTGTGCTTTTATTAATCAAGATGGCTGGGATTATAACATCGTACGGTGCCGCATGATGTGTGCCTTCGGGCAGATATTTACTTTTTTGATGACAAGCGGGTGCAAGAATAACATCAGGATCACCACCTTCAATGAGGAAATCGTTTATATTGATAATCTTTCCCCCTTGTTTGAAACATGCCTTAACAATTTCTTCGTTATCCCAGTAATCATGCATGTTTTTTTCAGTCTTACACTTGTCAATCAAACTGCCGATTCTTTGTGTCCCATCCGTGTTTAGATGACTCATTATTTCAATCTCGTCACTTTCATCATCAACCTCTTTCGGCTGGGTTTTGCAGGGAACCAACACTGGGTTGGTTTTATATTTTCTCCCTTTGACGTAGTAAAGGATCTTTTCCGTTTCGGTCGTGAAGTTTGAATCGTTGCCTTTATAGAGGCTGGTCGTTTTTCGCCAAATGATCTCATTTCTCAGGATGAAGTGAATATCATCAATCAAGATGTCACTTAACTTAGACGGTATTCTCTGAAGGCATAAATCATGATATGAATCCGCAATAACAATAAACAAGGACCCATCATCTTTCAGCACACGGAATACTTCATAGAAGAATTGCGACAAATTCTGCAAATATTCCTTTACCGTTTTTTCCCGACCCAATTCGTTTGCATTATCATATAAACGTTGGTCCCAGTACGGGGGGCTACAGATCACAGCCTGTACAGATTTGCTTTTTATCTCACTTAAAAAGAGGCTGGACTTGATGTAAATTTCAGGTTTAAAATCTGGACTATCTGATCTTGCTGACGGCAGTTCTGCTTCAATCTTTTCATTGGCTTTTGCCCGCTTTTCTTTTGTTGTAACGAGTTTATCTATTTGATCAAGAGACACTTTATCCCCTACCAGAGCAAGTAAATTCTTGTCGAATTTGCCGATTTTCAAAATCTTCTGGACTTTGTTCGGTTTCATACCTGCTTCCTTAGCAATCTTAACTTGCCTTGTTATACCTCGATCGAAACCAGTTGATGTGCCTTTAATATCTCGCCTGGCACCCTGACAAGAAGGGTACTTCGCTTCCAAAACCATAAGTTCGTTGAAAATTTCCAATACACTTTTGACCCGCTGAACATTGGCATTTATAACCAACTTAGAAACTTTTGATTTCTTTTTGATTCGTTTAAAACTAATATGAGTCCAACCCAAGGCTATTGCAGCAGCGACACGTCTGTGCCCAGAGATAACCGTGTTGTCGTCATCAATGACAATGTCGTGAATAAGACCACACTCCCGCATTGAATCGATTAGAGATTCAATATCTCTGTTTTGGTCATAGATACGTTCGTTGAAGGCATTCTTCTTAAGTTGGCTGATTTGAATCGTGTTTTTTTTCATACCGTTTTGTTTTTTAAGGTTAGTTATTTGGTTTATTTCGAATTTTCGGACATGGCTTTAGCCGTTGGCTTTTAGCCGTTTTTGATTTATGCTTGAGGGGAAATTGTGAGAGCGGAAGGAAAATTGCTTTAAGCAGGTGCTCTCGGTTGCTCAGATTGAGCGAAAGGGAAATGGGTGTGCTTTATTTTGAACTTTGGCAGGTGCCGTCTTGCTTATATCTTCTAATATTGTTGTTAATCACAACAGGAGCATTCTTTCTTTTGTTTTCAAAAACTACAAATTGATAAGCCTGGTTAAGAGTAATTGTAGAACCAATCTCTTGTAGTATTTCAGGTAAATGTTTGCCGATTTTTTCAAGTTTTTGCAATTAATTTAAACTGATGCCAAGTTCTTCTGCAATTTTGCTACTCATCTCGGAGGCAGTTTCAACAATGGGGTTACTTGAATTCTGATTTGTGTTCAATTTCGAAGAGTTACGTAGGAAATTGATTTCATTAAACTTCGTAACAGCGGATTTGGCTCTCTGACGGTTTGAATGAATGATTTTCAAACCAAGATTCTGAGCGGTAGCAGTTTTATCTATGATCGCATCTACCTCAGTCCATTTCAGTGTTTTCGCTGCTGCAACTCGTTTGTAACCTGATACGATATTGAAGTTCGCATCAATAACAATTGGCTCTTTTTGACCAACTGCTTTCATAGATTTTGCTAACTCTAAAATGCAACTCAAAACGTAAAGTGTTGCGTACATAGGGCTTACCTGTAATTTGGCGATTTTGATCTTCATAGTTTTCTGGTTTTTAAGGGTTAATACTCTGATTAGTTGAAATTTCTTAAGCGTAGTTCTGAACTGCGACTCTTTGTCGCTACAATTGCAATATTTGGTTTGAGGGAATTGTGAGAGCGGAAAGAATAAGGCTTTTAAGCAGGTGCTCTCGGATGCTCAGATGGAGCGGTGTGAAGTGGATTCTTCACTTTGATCTTTGAAAAAGCAGAGATGCCTTTTCAAGCACTTTGATATTCAAATGTTATTCGGTGATTTAGAGAGCGGAAGAATGATGCTTTTAAACTGATGCTCTCAGGATTTTGCTTAGATTTCGCAGCGTATAGTTAGTGTTCTTCACTTTGATTTCGGATAACAGCATTCATATGCTGTGTCGAGAGTGAGCATATTACACTGAACTAATTTTAATAAAACAGCAGCAAATTTCTTGAGATACAGATTCTGATATTCAATGAATCGAGTAATCTGTTCTTCGTACTGACTGATAGTAGTGATGTTTTTAAAACTAAAAGTGCGAAATTTCAATTTGTGTACTTTCAGTTTTGATTTTGATCGTGCAATTAAATTGACTAAACTCTTTGTATTAGTAGTACTTAAATCTGTGTTTGCAATTACAGTATTTCTATTAGCAAGTGCTTTTCTAATATTCAGTTTTTGTGCTAAAAACGCTTTTATTTGAGAACTCATGTACTTATTGAAAGCACTGTATGCATTAAAAGATAGAGGATTGCAATCATTTGTAATGATGCTAAAAGCAGATCCAGTTCTACGCCAGTTATATTCATGCGTTTTTTTGATTCTATTCTCACCAAAGCAGTGCATCGCAAGACCGAATTGATTTGTTCTGATTCTGAAAGAAACGTTCTTTGCAAAAACTTGAAAACTGCAATTGCGCTTCAGATTAAACACGTAACGAGTGTCAAATTTCAGATCGGTGTTGATTCTCAGGATTTTCTCTTTTTTCATACGTTTAGATTTAGGGTTTAACAATGAGTGAATTGACTGATTTTCGTGGAAATTTGAACTGAGCGAGTGTTGCAGTTCGAAGCGGAAGGAAACTGAAAGATGATTGATCCTTTCAGTTTTGATTGCAGAGCAGTAAATGAAGATGAACTTCTTTAATCTACAATATTGTTTTTTGAATTTTTGTCAGACTGTAATTGAACTATGAGATTGTTCTTTCTGACGTGAGGAATCGAGGCGGCAAATGTAAAAAATAATTTGGGACAAAAACAAATATTTTCCAAACTATTTTCAAATTATTTTTCTACCATATTAATAATAGAAATCGTTCTTTTCTTCAGTATTAATTTCAATCTTTCACGCATAGACATAGTATTTTCATTAAGCATCATAATGCTATTTATCAAATATTCATGAAAGTTTATAGTGTTTTAGAACTTATGAATCGAAGCAGTTCTTTTTGAGAAATACAATTAAGAAATCATAGAAGAAAGAAGTAGAATTATTTCTTAACTTAGAGCAAAGATCGGAAATAGTTTTATATAAAAAAAATCCATGGAATAATTTTTGGGAGAGTATGAAAAATGGAATTAATGAAATCACCGACAGTCCTGAATTTCAGAATCAAAATATTTTTTCATTTCATGATGCTTTACGGAAAATCGGAACAGATTTCACTAATTGGTGAAAAACTCCGACTTTCGGACCTTTGTCGTAAGATTCCGATTTGACTTGAAAAATCAACGTTAATTCGAAAACGGTTGACGTTCAGGGAGACATTATCTGAATATCAATTACCTATGATTTTTCATTGGGTATAAACGGATGTAAAAAAGGGTATCTGCTTAACAAACACCCTTTCTCATCCAACTTCACAATTCAAACACCCTCTTCCCTTACACTCTGATATCCTCATGCTTATATATTAAAATTTCAGATTTGTTTTTTTTATTTTTTGGAAATTGCCAGAAGGATGAAATTCTGGCTAACGGAAAGAAGTACGGGTGTGATTTGGATGAACCCAGGAATGATGGGGTCGGTTCTGGTGAACTGGAATGATTTAACGAATGTTAGACTTCACCTGGAATGGGGTGATTGTCAGGAACCTCCCCGAGATGAAATAGGAAATGAATGATTTGATGATGGAGATTTTCGTTTCTACTTTGAGGGATTAGATGCCAAAAACCTCTGCATCACGCCACATCTGTCTGTCTTTTTCAAAATCTTGTACATTATTAATAACCCAATCCTTTATTCCTTGTACCGTCAAACAATCATAGAAGTCTTTCTCTTCAAGGTTTTTCTTAAATAAACCAGCCTTCGCACCAACAAGAATTTTTATTATATCAAAATTCTCGTGCTTTGCTGCATGGGTTAAGGCAGTATTCCCAAAAAAGTCTTGATGATTGATATTATCACCAGCCTCAATCAATTCTTTAACTCTTTCCAAATCGTTTGCAATAGAGGCTTTGATTAGCAAAGTCTGACCATTACCATAATCGGCATTGAGAAGTTCCGCAAGTGTTGGGTTTGTGTTTCCCGTAATAAATGCACACAATCGATCAATTTCTTGTCGAAACTGCTTCTTGTTGGCGATCTCAGGGTAATTCTTTTTGAACCAATCTTGATCTTGATCCGACATTCTATCAATAAAATCTCCTCCATAATCGTCTGGGATTAAATGAGCGGCAGCATCAGGATCATCATCCACCAATACCTTTACTATTTCACGATACCCTTTATCTGCCGCACATATTAAGGCTGATTGACCCCTGTTGTCGACAAGACTCTGATCCGCACCTGCTCCTAATAACAATTTTACTATTTCCAACTTGCGAGGTTCTGCAAATCTATTGCCACAAAAACTTTTGATAGTCGCAATCAGGGCGGTGGCTTTAAAATCATCAGTTGCATTAACATCTACATTTTCGTTGAGCAAGGCTTTTACCAATTCAACATTTAATGAATCACAAGCCATTATGAGTGGAGTTTGACCGTATTCATATTTGGTATTGAGTAGAAATGAAGATGTTGTAGCCATAAACTTGGGGTTAATGTAAAATTGTCCCCAAATTTAATTCTTTTTAAATCATTTCGGTATTTGAATTGGTGGGTTTTGACTTATCAGAACATCAATCGGTATCGGCAGTATGTTTACAATGTTGTCCTTATATAATATGGTATAAGATTGAAACGTTCAGAGTACTCGGGATACCCCCAAAACCTAATCTCCTGCAACTACTCAATTATCGAAGCAAAGATTTACTTTTGTAAAAGAAATATAAAATAGCCGTTCTATGTTCATACAGGGAATTGATAACCAGACTGTCGAATTATCCATCCATTGTTATGATGAAGAACCAGGTACTTGGTTCTATATAGATTTAAAAGTAAATAGTAAACTTGGCAATATTGAAGTATTGGATCCTTTTTTAGAAGACTATGATGTCAAATCAATAGTTAATTGGCTCCGCAGATTGGGAGAAAATAAATCGGATTTTGAAATGCTGGATTTTTTAGAGCCAAATATGGCCTTACAAGTCCTAAGCCATGATGACAATAAAAAATTAATAAGATTGAATTTCTATGCAGAATGTAGACCGAAGTCAATGGGGAACCAAGATTATTATGTTGATTGTCTATTGACCAATGCTCAGTTATTACAACTGTCCAATGATCTGCTTGAAGAACTGAGAAGATTTACAGACAAATATTAGTTTTCGTCAACTTGCTTTGAAAGAGGATTACTCAGGATAACCCCAAAGCCTAACCTCCTGCAAGTACTCAAGTATCGAATCCACTATCTCCCTCACCTTTTTATGGTCCATTGTGCTTTCTATCGATGTGAGGTAAGCGATTACCGCATTCTGAAAATCTATATCCCCTGAGCGTTGTGGGTTGCCATATTTCCAAAACAAACGAAACCCTATTTCAATATCCTTAAACTCTTGGTCGGAAATCGGAAAGTCCAAATTATCTTCCAAATACTGTTTGACAATTTCGGGTTCCATGACCCGTGGCATACTTTGCAAGGCTCTAAACCTTTTCGCTCTTTGCTCTTCCAATTCAAGCCACTCTTTTTCTTCCTCATCGAAAAAATCTTCTTCGGATTCATCAGTCAGTTCGTCTTCTTCGTCCTGGTGTTCATCAGGCTTTGAAGGAAGAAAATCCTCGATTTCACCAGTCAGTTTCTTTTCCGCCATATTTATCAAGTAATTTATGACATCATCCATGAAATGCTCGGTGTATTCAGCGTTGTAAACATACTGTATCAAAAGCGTCTCGTATTTTTCGATTCTTGATATTCCGCAGGTCTCAAGGATTTGGCGGGTAACCTCAATAATTTCAGGGTAATGCTTAGAACGTGAAATCGGAATGGCTTTTCGTGCCACACTCTCCAACAGAAAATATAACTGCTTCAATCTTAATTGTGTCAGCATCAAGCAAGTATCATGACGTTAATAATCAATCATTTAAAATACAAAATTATAGAAATTTGGTTAGAGTGGGTCAAAGATTCAATGGTTTGGTGATCGGTTTTGCCAAATCAGGGTTCAACCATCAAGAACCAAAACCAGCAGGAAAGTTGTTATCAAGTTGTTATCACCAATTATCAAGTTGTTATCACGATAATTTCATCATATTAATTGATATTCAATAGATTAAATGAGTTGTTATCAGTTGTTATCAAAAAATGATGGCCTCTCTCTCATTTTCAAAAATGCGTGATAACAATTTGATAATAACTTGATAATTGGTGATAATTGGTGATAATTGGTGATAACAACTCGAAAGTTAAATAGTTGACTAACAATAATATAATAAATGAAGGTTTTAAGGTTTTATTGATCAATTTTATTATATGTCTTATATTCAATCATTTAACTTTTAGAATGTGTGTAGGCCAACACTTTTGATAACAACTATAGATTTTCTTGAATTTTTTATCATTCCCGACTAAAGTCTCTCTATTCCGTCTTCTGATAAGAGAACCTGTCCAGTTTGATTATTTTCTTTAACCCGATCAGGTCTTTTAGAATGCGGTCTATTGTTGGAACAGAAATCTTCAATTCCTTGCCTTTGGAAATGATATCACCTCGGGTAAACTCTCTTGGCATTGAATCCACCAATTGTTCCTTCTTATTCTTTCGGATAACAACATTGTTTTCTTTGCTTAAATTACTGGATATCAATTCTGCATGTTTTAGAAAAACATTAATTATCTGAAGCGTATTGTCAAAGTCATTGTCAGTGCATTCAATGGTTTTGATGGATTGTGGAAAGATTGAATGATTTTCATGTGTTCTGAGGATTGATAATAACATCATTATTCGGAATGCATTGGTTCCTAACCGAAATAGTGTTGCTTCAATATCTTCATCATTATAAACTTTGAGAAGGTTCAACCGCTCAGGAAAGAAAGCATTGAACTTTTTCCACTGTTCTTCCGTGAGATCAAAAGTTAAAGGTTTGCCTTCATAAAATGAAATTACTTGATCAATGTCGTGAGCATATTTTGTGAAGTTCATTTCAACCTCAGAACCTTCGCTCGGGTCAACCCATTTTGTTTCTTTCTTGTATGTATAGTACAAGAACCTCGAGAAGAGACCATTCTCTGTATTTGGTATCAACCTTACCATTTGTGCCAGGGTACCAGTAATCATCACTGATAATTTTGGCAATTCGATGATGGTTCTTAAATCTTTCCTTACAACGGAAATCTTTTCATGCTGAAAGCATTTCCTCAAATAGGTTGTGTAATCACCCCAGTCCTGTTTGGAGTTATCGCTTAAGGCATCTGCTTCTGTTTCAAAAATAAGCCCACCCAAATCTCCATTAAGGTCAAGTTCCCTAATAAAACCTGCAGCCGAAGCGTCACCACCTATCTGCAGGAACTTCTCAAGGGGGACTGCCTTCTTTGGCGTGGGATCATAGCAGGCAATTTCATTTTTATATTCCTCTCGCATCCGCTTGGCATATTCATTCAAACTTTTCAGGGAAAATATCACCGTACTTTTACCTCCAGCAGCGGCAGCGGCAATTAATCCATAGAGATTTGGGAATAGTCTATGCTTGGAGTAAGTTCCAGAGACAGTCGGAAATACTGCCGATAAAGAGACGAGTTCAGCCAACAGAAACAAATCTCGTTCCCTGACATCCTTGAAATTTCCACACATTTCGGTAAGCAACCGTGGCAATTTCGGATAGACTTCAACGGGGATGGTTGGTGTATTTTTCAGAGCATCTTCATCATCTGGCTCATCTTGGTCTCCTTTTAAGATAGCGTCTACTTCGTTTAATATTGAAGACGATACCTTGCCTTCATTATTTTCATCAATCATTCTCGATATTTCCTCGCTCTGTCGTTGAAGACCGAACCACTTTCTATAAGAATTTTTAATGAACTCCTCTGGAACATTCTCCTCCGTAGTCATCATCAAGGCCAAGGTCTTCATTGAAATATCGCTTCCATTTTTTGATAATTCGCTATAAAGGTGTTCGTTTGAAGGAATGCTATTGTATTCCTCATAGTAAGTTTTGATGATGGCAAAAACAGTTTGAATGTCTTTATTGCCTGAGAAGTACGCAGGTTTGATGCATTTTATCAAATTTTCTTTCAACGTGTAATTTAGGTATCGTTTAATTTCAGCAGGTGTGTATGTGTTATTCATTCATTTTCAGTAGTTTTTTGTACTCAGCGGATTTATTGAGCAGTTGGGCACTCTCTTTTTGTTCCTCTATGAATTTTACCATCATATGTTCAAACTGAACCGACATGATTAACCCTTTTGTAATACAGATCGTTCTGAACACGCTGTAAATGTCAGAATCTACGCTGATTGATCTAATTTGCTTTGTTTTCTCTTTTTCCATAATTCGTTTTTCTTTTTTTGACATACATAGTAATTCTATATATGTTTGTTCTTCTATATATAAAGATAAACTGGTCCTGTTTAAAGATTTTTTCAATTCCTATAAAAATTTATTGGAATAATGCTTTGCTTTCAAGAGGGAATGAGGGTCAACTATTACCACATTATTGCTTCCTTTGTATTGTAAACCAATCTATCTGATGACAGAAAAACAGAAGCAACGCCTTGAACTGAACATCAAGAAAATTCGGAGTGCCTTGGCAACCGAAAAAAGAATGTATGGTGGTTATGATGATAGTCGAGGGTTGAGATACCTGCCGACAGAACTGTTCCTGAAACTACAAGATTATAAAGGTGGGTTGGTTTACACCAGATGGTTTGCGAAGAACTTTGCTGATGACAGGGGATTTCCAGAATTCTTGTTTGAATGGGCAGTAATCCTGTTCATGAACGGGAAAACCAAAGAAGCCGAGCAAAAAGCCCTGGAAGCATTCTTCAGCAACACCTATATTTTCGATAAATTCTTCGGCAGACCGATCCTGCCGATTGATAAATCGGAATCCTCCAATATTGACAAACCTGAGTACACAGAGTATTTCAAATACTTATCAACTCAGCCAGAACTATTTAACTTCGGTCAATGGCTCAAGGAGTTCGAACAATCCGACAGGTTCAAATCTCTCGTCATTCGGTTTATTGATGCTAAAATCAAACTTAAAGATGAGCATGACTTCGAAATGCGGGGTTATCTGATAGGTATTCATCGACAACTCCTAAACGAACTCCATGATTAGAATCAAAATCTGCTGTATTGGTTCAATTGAGGAAGCCAAGAAAGCAATCTCATACGGAGCATCAGCAATTGGGCTTGTCGCCAGAATGCCCAGCGGTCAAGGAGTGATTGCCGATGAATTGATTGCCGAAATAGCCAAAACTGTTCCACCTCCTGTTGCGACATTCCTACTGACGAGTGAAACTTCCAGCGGTGGGATCGTTAATCACCACAAAAGGGTTAACACAAATACGCTCCAAATTGTCGATACTTTGAAATTGGGCTCGTACCGAGACATTAGAGAGAAACTTCCTGGTGTGAAAATCGTTCAGGTTATTCATGTTCTGACTGAGAGATCCATTGATGAAGCCCTGAAAGTTTCCGAGAAGGTTGATGCTCTATTACTTGACAGCGGCAATCCAAATCTGGCGGTGAAGGAACTTGGCGGTACTGGACGAACTCACAACTGGGCGATCAGCCGAAAGATTGTTGAACAATCCAATGTGCCCGTGTTTCTGGCAGGTGGATTGAATGCTGAGAATGTCAGAGAAGCAATTGAAATTGTTCAGCCTTTCGGGGTTGATGTATGTTCTGGGGTTCGGACCGATGAAAAACTTGACCTGAAAAAATTGGAGGCGTTTTTCAGGGCGGTATTGGGTTGAGAATAGACGCTGAACAATCTGATCACCTTACTCACTGGACTTTAAAATCCCCGTGACCCTTGAAAAAAAACAATTTCTTGGTACTATGGGCAGCATAATAAATTCTGTAGTATTCACCATGCTTGTATTTTAAGGAATCCGAAAAGAGGATATTGCGAAGAACATTACCTGTTATATTCGGGATGCTAAATGTATCAAGAACCTGAAAAGAGCGATTCACGATTACGCATTCAAATGGGCACAATTTCGGTCTGGTAACAACCAATATGCCCATATCTCTTAATGGATTGGGAAACAAAATTGTAAACAATTTTGAAGTGTCAGAGCCTGTTAGATCAAGATTACTGGTGCGAAACAGACCATATTCCTGATCACACCAAATCGAATCATTTGTCCAATCTGTTGGATCAATAGATAACATATTCCCCACGTTATCCGTATAGGTAATTTTGGTAAAATCCAGTTTAGAGAGACAATCATTGGTTGTTTCGCCCGATTTCTTTTTACAGCCTGAAACGAACAGTACTGTTAACAACAAGAAGACTGAAAGGTTTCTGATTTTCATATTGGTCTATCTTTATTTTAGGCGAATTGGGGTTCCTATTCTTCTATCTGTTAATTCATAAAGAACTCCAACGCTATTTTCTTCAATGAAAAACAGCGAACTTCAACGATGTAGTTCTTCTGGAACAAAGAAAATTCTGGCATTGGTGGGTGTTTAAGCATCAGCATAAACAGGATGCCAATTGTCGATAGTTTCTTTTTCATAGCCTTTATTGCGCCCCAAAGGTAGGGAAAGTAATAGTTGGCAGCAAAAGCATGAATTGGCTATCACCATTCAAAACAATACCAATAACCCAAATTCATTGGGGTGGGTTATGGTCAACGATCAAATCATGGGCGATAATTGCTATCATGGCAGGATGATCAATCAACTGGACCAACATGGTTAATTTTGGTGATATTCGGGGCTGTTTGAATGATTTCAGACAGGAGGCGCCATTTTAAAAGGTAAAAGCCACCCTTATGGAGTGGCTTTCACAAGTAGAATTAAATTTGTTCGGCTATTGAACTTTGTACCTAACCAATCGTGCTTCAAGTTGCATTAACCCAGACCAAAAGAATGTATGAGATTTCATTTTCCCGACACCTTTTCCATAAATATCATACGAATAACGTATCGGATAGTTTTGTGTATTAGGTGGTAATGGAACAACTTGCATTCGATTCGTTATGCTCTGAAGTGACCCAGCAGGGATTGTAACAACAGAATCCTTACCTGTCATTTTTGTGTACGCCATGTACAACTGTCCTTCGCCAGTTTTAACCTCAAGGGTATCTGTAAAGTTGACGTCTGAAGCCAGAATATACCCATAACTATTAACCAGATAACCTGATGAATCACGAAGATAGTTTGGAAATTGTACGGAACCAAGGACATAAGGGTCTTCGAGAAGTTTGTAATAAGTAAAACCACGGATAATTGTATCTTTTTCAATGTGGGCACTATCATATTGTGATGTTGGTGTAACAACTCCATTTGTGTCAATACGAAAGCCCTGATAAATCCAGTAATTCCCGACTTTCAATTTAAAGTAATCTGCTTTTGCGGTTGGGACTGGGTCTTCGGAGTTTTTCTTGCAAGAAATAGCAAGAATGGATAGAACAGCAATAATTACAAAAGCCAGATTTTTCATAGGTTTAGGTTAGGTTAAACATTGGGACGGACTGTTATTTTATTAACGGATAAATTTGGTGGATATTATCAACACTTGATGAGATAAAACCTATTGATAAATACAATTTACTTTTCTCTTCTTACTATAAACGATAAAAATTGCAGGTCCTGACACATTGTAATTGAATTGTAAGGCCGAGAGTTGCTTTTGAATAGATCAATCGCCAGGAACCACCCCACGAAGAACTCTGTGTAAAATAGCCTTGCTGATGGATTACCTTAATGACATGGATCAATTCCAAATAAGAACTCCTCCTTGTTTAATATTCGGGAGTTCAATGCAATTACTTAATTTTGGAATGAAATCCAGTTCTCGATGTACCAACTCAAAATCACTGTTGACGAATTAACCCCTGACATCTGGAGAACCATACAGTTACCCGAATCCTACTCGCTGTATAAACTTCATCACATTATCCAGATCATATTTGGTTGGGAGAACACTAAAATATGGTGTTTTTGGAACACCGATGTGCCGACTACAAACCCATGGCTATGGGGCGGTGGTGGTACAATGTGGGATAAACAGGTAAAAATCAAAAGTGTTCTGATGGAAGTTGGCGATAAGTTACCGTATGTGTATGGTCGGGGTGATGAATATTGGAATCACAAGATTGTATTGGAGAAGATTGATGCTGGAATTATAAAGGGTGCCAGGTGTCTCGATGGGGCGGGAGCCGTAATTGAGGATTGTGGCGGGGTTGAAGGATACGATAAAATTCAAGATCGCCTCAGACATCCCGAAATAGATGGTTACCTCGGATTACTAATGGTTTTGGGTGATGAATTTAGTGCCGAACACATTGAATTGAAAGAGGTGAATCGCAAGTTAAAAGGGTTGGTGAATTATATCAAGGAGTTTGATGAAGAGCATGGGTTGGTGTTTTGAATATTCACTTCACACTTGATTTACTTTCAAACAGCGTTACCGATTAAAAATGGAACAAGTTAAAAGACTGAATACGACAAATGGCAATTAAAAAATCTGAATTATATAGTTCCCTGTGGGCGAGTTGTGATGCATTAAGAGGTGGAATGGATGCCAGCCAATACAAGGATTATGTGTTGGTCCTGTTATTTGTGAAATACGTTTCCGACAAGTATGCCAATGACCCCGATGGCTTGATTGAAATTCCAAAGGGTGGAAGTTTCAAAGATATGGTCGCATTGAAGCATCAAAAGGATATTGGCAACCATATTAACATCATAATTGGTGAGTTGGCTAAGGCAAACAATCTTGTTGGAGTGATTGATGTTGCCGATTTCAATGATGATGACAAATTGGGCAAGGGCAAGGAGATGGTCGATAAACTGACCGACCTGATCTCCATTTTTGAAAACCCCGCCCTTGACTTCAGTAAAAATCGTGCAGAAGGTGATGATATTCTTGGGGATGCATATGAATACCTGATGCGGCACTTTGCTACCGAAAGCGGTAAAAGCAAAGGACAGTTCTATACTCCAAGTGAGGTAAGCCGTGTATTGGCAAAAGTGCTGGGGATTAAAAACGCAACCAACAACACTACATTTTATGATCCCACATGTGGTTCAGGATCCTTGTTGTTGAAGGCAGTTGACGAAGCAGATGGCAAAGGTTCCATCTACGGTCAGGAGAAGGATGTTGCAACTGCCGCCCTGGCTCGCATGAATATGATTCTTCACGGACAGGCTGCTGCTGAAATACACAGGGGACAAAGTACCTTGTCTGATCCGTTTTTCACAGACACCAACGGCTACTTGAAGACGTTTGACTTTGTGGTTGCTAATCCTCCCTTTTCATCAAAGAACTGGACGAATGGCTTTAATCCGAACGATGACCTATACCAACGCTTTGAACGGAATGAAGAAGAAAGCAGAAAGACAGGTAAAGCATCTTATCTGGTTCCACCAGATAAAAATGGGGACTACGCTTTTTTGCTTCACATCATCAAATCTTTGAAAAGTAATGGCAAGGGTGCCTGCATCCTGCCTCACGGGGTTTTATTCCGTGGAAATGCCGAAGCCGATATCCGCAAAAGCATCATTGAACGTGGCTACATCAAAGGAATAATTGGTTTACCTGCAAACCTATTCTATGGTACTGGTATTCCAGCCTGCATCATTGTGATTGACAAAGAAGGTGCTGACGAAAGGAAGCATATTTTTATGATGGATGCAGGGAAAGGCTATATGAAAGATGGCAACAAGAACCGACTGAGGGAGCAGGACATTCACAAGATTGTAGACTTGTTTAACAAACAAATTGAAGTTCCCCGATTCAGCCGCTTGGTCAGCATAGACGAAATAAGCGACCCAAAAAACGATTTCAACCTGAACATTCCAAGGTACATCGACAGCCAGGAAACGGAAGACATACAAGATATTGAAGCACACTTGCTGGGCGATATTCCAAACGCTGACATTGAAGCACTGGATGAATATTGGAAAGTGTACCAATCTCTGAAGAGTGAACTGTTTGCCCCGAGCAAGAGAAAAAACTATAGCCAATTAAATATCAGCAAGAATAGTGTCAAACAAACCATCTTCAGCCATCCTGAATTTGTTAGTTTCAGCAAAGAGATGGATGTGTTGTTTACAGTATGGAAAATAAGAAACACCAAACTACTCAAAGACCTTCAGGTTGGGATAAAACCGAAGCAAACCATCTTCAAAGTTTCTGAGGATGTGCTGAAGACATACACCGACAAAGCCTTGATGGACAAATACGATGTTTATCAGCATCTGATGAACTACTGGAACGAAACCATGCAGGATGATTGCTATCTGATTGTCGTAGATGGGTGGAAAGCCGAACTGAGCATTGTCAAACAAACCAAATCTGCTACCATTTGGGATTGCGACCTGGTACCTAAGACTCTGGTCATTGCCAGATATTTTCTTCCAGAGAAACAAGCCATAGAAAGTTTGGAATCAGAAAAAGAGGCTCTTGCAGCACAAATTACTGAACTGGAAGAAGAACACGGTGGCGAAGATGGTTTTTTTGCCGATTTGGATAAGGTGAACAAAGCCAATGTGAATGCACAATTGAAAATCGATGCTGTTCAGTTGAAGAAACTGAGTAAAGGCAGCGAGGATTTTACAGCGTTGAAGGAGAAAATTGCCGTTTTTGAAACCTATCTGAAATTTGTAGACAGTCAATCCGATCTCAATAAAAAAATCAAAGATACCTCTGCCAGCCTTGACATCAAAGTGATTACCCGCTACAAAACATTGACCGAAGATGAAATCAAGCAATTGGTGGTGGATGATAAATGGATGGCAACCATTGAGCGAAGTGTGAAAACCGAGATGGAACGGATTAGCCAGCGTCTGACGCAACGCATCAAAGAACTTGCTGAACGATACGAAACACCAATGCCTAAACAGACTACTGAAGTGGCAGCCCTGGAACACAAAGTCAATGTTCACCTTGAAAAGATGGGGTTTGTATGGAACTAAGGGCGGGTTATAAGCAAACGGAGGTTGGTGTTATTCCTGAGGATTGGGAAGTGAAAGAATTTGGTGAAATAACAGACCGAATTATTGGTGGTGGCACACCAAGTCGTTCTAATCCGCTTTTCTGGGGTGGTGAAATTCCATGGGTAACTGTAAAAGATTTTGCGACATTCAATTGTTTTCAAACCCAAGAATATATTACAAGAGAAGGATTGAAAAGCAGTGCTTCTCATCTAATACCAAAGGGTGTGATTATTACATCCACCAGAATGGCTCTGGGTAAAGCCGTCATTTACAATATTGATGTCAGCATAAATCAGGACTTAAAGGCAATTTTTCCGAAGAAAGTTGTAAACACAACCTTTTTCTTTTATTGGTTTCAATTTAACGCAAAGTATATTGAAGATTTAGGAAGTGGAAGTACCGTAATGGGAATTTCATTGCCCGATCTAAGAAAAATAAAATTTAAATTACCATCCCTTTCTGAACAAACCGCTATCGCCACGGCCTTATCTAACCTTGATACACTTTTAAGCAGTATAGAAAAACTCATTGAAAAAAAACGCAATATCAAACAAGGGGCTCTGCAAAAACTTCTCCAACCTAAAGAAGGGTGGGCAGTTAAAAAATTAAGTGAGGTTCTGAAAGTTAAACACGGTAAAAGTCAAAAGGAAGTCGAGAATAGAAGTGGGGAATATCCAATTTTAGGAACAGGTGGATTAATGAGTTTTACAAATCAGTTCTTATATGACAAACCATCTGTCTTAATTGGAAGAAAGGGCACTATAGATAAACCTCAATATTGGGAAACGCCATTTTGGACTGTTGATACTTTATTTTATACCGAAATATTTGAAGGCTATTGTGCTAAATTTATTTTTTATCTTTTTACTTTGATTGATTGGTACTCTTATAATGAGGCATCAGGTGTGCCAAGTTTAAATGCAAAAACCATTGAGAGTATTAAGAAAGCATTTCCTTCTCATTCTGAACAAATTCATATTGCCACCATCCTTTCTGATATGGATGCTGAAATAGTTGCATTGGAAGCCAAAATGGAGAAATACAGAAAAATCAAACTTGGAATGATGCAAAATCTCTTAACAGGAAAAATACGACTGATCTCGTAAATACTAATATACATGGAAATTAAAGCCGAAGTAAAGAGCATTTCAAAACTCAAAGATTATTATTTTTTGGTTCCTGACTATCAAAGAGAATATGTTTGGAAGCCTGACGATCAAGTAGAGCAGTTTCTAATTGATATAGACAATGAATATGAACCTAATTCGAGTGCTCAAAAGAGTTATTTCCTTGGTTCAATAATCATTGTAGAAAATAAGGGCAAGTTTGATGTCATTGATGGGCAACAACGATTAACAACAATCATCCTTTCCCTATGTGCCTTCAGAGATATATTGAAACCATTGGAACTGGATGATAGACAAAAAAAATATCTGCAATCAATTGAGGAATTGCTATCTGATTTTGATATTAACACTGATAAAACGCATCTTAGGTTAGAACTGCAATATGAAGAGAGTAAGGACTTCTTGAGTAAACTCATAGAAAAGAAGCCATTTAAAGACGATAAAACTGCCTCCATCATTAAAATGGAATTGGCATATGAGAAATTAAAATCTCATTTCAAATCATATTTATTAGAAAGTCTTGACAGTCTGACCAACTATTCTCGATACTTTTTAACGAAGATTGAACTCGTTGTGATTGAATCTGAGAATTTAAGTAGTGCCCTTAAAATTTTTGAGACCATTAACCAGAGAGGTTCTGGATTAAACGCCATGGACTTGGTTAAAAATTTATTATTCAGTAAAGCGAACGAATTCGACTTTCAAAGAATTAAAGACACATGGAAAGAGATAACTCTTAATCTACAAACCTGCAAAGAAGATGGAAGCCCATTAAGGTTTTTAAGATATTTTTTAATGGCTCGGTACCATAATGGCGTTATAAGAGAAGACGATATTTACAAATGGATTATTTCTCCAGAAGGAAAAGAAATCACAAACTACGAAAACGGACCTTTAGCATTTGCTAAAGAACTTAAAAAAATCTCCAAACGGTATGCCGATCTGGTTGTTGCAACTGAATTATTGAAAGATGGTGGCAATTATCCAAATAACACCAATATTGGATTTGTAAATAAGTACAAATCGAGGCAACATTTAATATTGCTTTTGGCATTAGACATTGAGTCTACTAATAATGAAATTGAATATTTGGGAGAACAAATCGAGAGTTTCTTTTTCTATAGTAACACGATCGGGATTCAAGCAAAAAATAATGAACGCTTATTTGCTCAATGGTCAAGTAAACTTAGGGGAGTGAAGTCTATTGACGCAATTAAAGTTGTCATTGAAAATACGATGGTTCCATATTTAAAGGATAAAGTCGGACAGTTTAAATCAGAATC
>Ga0209697_10003665_pt1 | contig 20630 bp, 21 predicted proteins | sample AliMusrvi5mmetaG_FD_184115 | JGI IMG/M metagenome (GOLD analysis project Ga0209697, IMG submission 184115) | Freshwater lake bacterial and archeal communities from Alinen Mustajarvi, Finland, to study Microbial Dark Matter (Phase II) - Alinen... | ecosystem: Environmental > Aquatic > Freshwater...
GTTCTCAAGGGCCGTAAACTCTGGCAGCAGATGGTGAAACTGAAAAATAAAACCGAGTTTGCGGTTTCTGAATTCCGCCAGGGCCCGGCGCCCGCGCGAGAACAGATCGCTGCCGCCATACAGGACTTTGCCCGATGTCGGGTGGTCGACGGTGCCGATTATATTTAACAGCGTGCTTTTGCCTGCCCCCGACGGCCCCACAACGGCCAGCAACTCGCCCCGGTCAATTGAAACATTAACACCCCGCAGCACCTCGGTGCGGGTGCTGTTATGGACATATGCCTTGCCGATACCCTCCAGCCGCAGCAGCTCTCCGCCGGCCCTACTCATAGCGCAGCGCCTCCGCGGGTTCAAGCTTTGCCGCCTGCGCCGCGGGATAAATAGTGGCCATAAAGCAGATAATGACAGTACAAAGGGCCACCCAGCAGATGTCCAGCAGGCCGATCTTCACGGTCAGCGCCGGAATATAATAGACATCCTTTGCCAGCGATACGATCTGAAAATTGTTCTGCAGCCAGGCCACCAGAAGCCCGAGAGCCAGGCCCAGCACCGTGCCGAAAAACCCGATGACCAGCCCCTGCAGCATGAATATCCGCTTGATGGCCCCCGAGGTTGCGCCCATTGATTTCAGTATGGCGATTTCGCGGTTCTTGTCGTTGACCATCATGACCAGAGTTGCCACGATGCTGAAAGCCGCAACCAGAATGATCAGCGTGAGGATCACGAACATGGCAAGCTTTTCAAGCTTCAGGGCCGAATAGAGATTTTTGTGCATGTCCTTCCAGTCGCGCACCTGGTAGGACGGCCCGAGAATATCGCTTATGGCCCTGACCACAGCCTCTGTCTTATATATATCGCGCACCTTCACCTCAATGCCCGTCACGGTATCGTTCATTTTGAAAAAGCTCTGCGCATTGCCGATGGAGATATAAGCCATCGAGGTGTCGTATTCATACATGCCTGATTCAAAGAGCCCCACCACCTGAAACTTTTTCCACCGCGGCATCATGCCCGCCGGCGACAGCAGGCCCGTCGGGGACACAACGGTCAGGGGGCTGCCCGGCGATATGGCAAGCGAGCGGGCAAGCTCCCGGCCGATAATAATGCCGGGAAGCTTTGCGCCTTCCTCGACCGGCACTTCGCTTTCAAGCTGCGCAAGCTCCCCTTCGATTAAAAACTTTTTTATATCCGTCACCTTCGGAGCGTTTTCCGTATCAATGCCGTTGAGCACCACACCCGATACGGCAGCCCCTGATGACAGCATAACCTGATTTAAAATAAAGGGCGTTGCAGCCACCACATCCGGCACCGCGCCGAGCTGGTGCATGATCTGCATATATTCAGCAATAGCCGTGCCGTAGGCGGTTATGACTACATGGGAATTGGTGCCAAGTATTTTATTGCGCAGATCATCGGTGAAACCGGTCATGACGCCCTGCACGAGTATCAGGGCCATGACGCCGATGGCGACCCCTGCAACCGATATGACGGTGATCACGGAAATAAAGGCCTGCTTGCGCTTTGCCCTCAGGTACCGCAGGGCGATGAATGCTTCATAGGGCAGATTCATGTGCTTTTCTGCGCCCTGTCCGCGCGAAACAGGGGAAATAATATAACATCGCGGATCGAGGCCGAATCGGTAAAAAGCATCACCAGCCGGTCGATGCCGATGCCCTGGCCCGCCGCGGGCGGCATGCCGTGCTCGAGGGCCAGCAGGAAGTCTTCATCAAGCTCCACGGGCCCGCCTTCGATTTTTTCCTTGGCCGCAACCTGCGCCTCAAAGCGCTGCCGCTGGTCGACCGGATCATTGAGTTCGGAGAAGGCATTGGCGATTTCCCGGCCCGTAATAAAAAGCTCGAAGCGGTCGGTCACGCTCGGGTCCTGCTCGTTTTTGCGCGCAAGCGGCGACACCTCAACCGGATACTGCGTGATGAATGTCGGCTGCAGCAAATGCTTTTCTCCGCATTCTTCAAAAATTGCCGTTACGATCTCTCCAAGCGTTTCATGGCCGGCAAGCTCGATACCAAGGCGTTTGGCATGGCCGCGGGTTTTTTCAAGGTCTTCAATATCGGCCGCGGGGATAGCGCCGTACTGCGCCGCGGCTTCTTTTATGGTCAGGCGCTTCCAGGGAGGAGTAAAATCAATTTCCGTTCCCTGATACATGGTTGTGTATGTGCCGTTCAGCTCTTTGCATATCGAGCAGAACATTTCCTCGGTCAGGTTCATCAGGTCTTCATAGGTTGCATAGGCATGGTAGAATTCGACCATGGTGAATTCGGGGTTGTGCTGGGTTGAAATGCCCTCATTGCGGAAATTGCGGTTGATCTCAAACACCCGCTCGATGCCCCCCACCAAGAGGCGCTTGAGATACAGCTCCGGGGCGATGCGCAGGTACAGGTCCATGTCAAGGGCGTTGTGGTGCGTTTTGAAGGGCAGGGCCGTGGCGCCGCCCGCGATGGGGTGCATCATGGGAGTTTCCACTTCAACAAAGTCTTTGCCGAGCAGAAACCGGCGCACCAGGGTGATGATTTTGGCGCGTTTTAGAAAGGTCGCGCGCACATCTTCATTGGCGATAAGATCAAGATAGCGCTGGCGGTAGCGCGTTTCCACATCCTGCAGCCCGTGCCATTTTTCCGGAAGGGGGCGCAGGGATTTTGTGAGCATCGTGAAGTTGTCCGCGAGCACCGTCGCCTCACCGGTTTTGGTGAGAAAGGCCCGGCCCTCTATGCCGATAAAATCGCCCATGTCGACTTTTTTGAATGTGGCAAACTGTGCGTCGCCGATGCGGTTTTTCTGCACATAGGCCTGAATGCGGCCCTTGCGGTCCTGCACATGAAAAAATGCCGATTTACCGAAATCACGCATGGCGACCACGCGGCCGGCAATGCGGTACACTGACGGGTCCGCCTCGACCTCTTCGTGTGTTTTTCCGGCGCAGGCAACTGTCACATCAGCCGTTGTATGGCTTGCGGTAAAGCCATTGGCATAGGGGTTTACCCCTGCCTGGCGTAATTCGTCGATTTTTTGCAGACGCACCTGCAGTAAATGATCTTCCATGTCGCTCCGACTTACAAATACAGTTCCGCGGTAATAGGTGCCCCGTATAAAGGAAAACAGCAAAATATCGTAAGACACCCGTTTAGTCAAGGTTAAAAGCAGCGGGGTTGAAGGACTGAAAAGTAAGAAATTTAAATAGGTTGGGTTTTTAAGGGCAGGCAATGGGGGCCAAGGTTCGGAGTTCAGGGTTCAGGGGTTCAAATTAATGGTCTCGTGAAAAATTTAAAAAATTGTCATTGCGGCCATAAGATACTGGTAAAGTGTTGCTGAATGAGGCCGAAATAATAATGTTGTCATCGCGAGGCCTCACGCCGTGGCAATCTCGGACCGTGCATATACGTGATCGGGCGGTCAGTGAAAGACCGGTTCGGGGGTTGGAGGCGGTTAGCTCACCCAAAGAAGCGCTCATACTCATCGTGGTTTCCGATCCAAAACCACGTTACCGTATCACCATCAAGCAAGCCTAATGCTCGCACACCTAACGTAATCCTTACTGACCAGATACCTTCTTCACTGTTTATGCATTTGAAACGAAGTGATGGATGAAAAGGATCTTCAGCCCAAAGCCGGTAACTTTTTTTTGTGCGCTTCCGGGTATTCAGGTCAAGTTTCCCGTAGGTCTCCCAGAAAGAAGGTAAAGCGTTCGATTTCACAAATTTTCCGAATCAAGCGGTGTTGCCTTGCCTTGCATAATGTCCTTCCGCGCCTGTCGCGCGGCTGCAATGAGCTTGCCCTGAGACTTTCCGATAGAATCCTTCCACTTGAGTTCGTCTCGGATATCCTCAATATACTGCTGCATATGCTCAAGGGCGAGCTCCTGCATGGATTCAGGCAGAGCCTCTATCATTTTTGTTATAGTTACACTTGTACCAGTCTGCATGATTTTTTCCTTCTTATTTGTGATGCTATCGTAAAAGTCAAAATTAAACAAAATTGTCATACCGGCTTTCACCGGGGGGGCTTTTTTTACGACTTCATCACGTGGTACTTAAATTTTAAACTCGATCATGCATAATGTCAATAAATAGAGTCACCTACATAGCGTCAACATCCAAACCCGGCGAAGCAGAAATTAAATAGTAGACTCGTTTAAATTTTCGTTTGGAGTTCACGCTTTAGCGTGTCCTTCTCAAATCCGGGGTGTATGACCCTGTTTTTTAACCCTGTACCCTGACTCCTGACTCCTGACCCCCGATCCCCGATCCCTATTTCTCCTTCCCCACCATCGGCGCAATCACTTCAAGCATCCTGCGCGCCGTTGCCCGCAGGGCTGGGTTGCGCTCAAGTGCGGCATTGATACTGTCGGCCTTATTATAATAGACATTGATGATCCTGCGGCCAACTGCGCTTTGCGCAAGTTTGCTGTCGCGAAAATTGCGCAGGTTCTTAAGTTTGGGATTGTCCGCGCCCAGTACCTTCGTGGCCGGGCATGCCGTAGTTGTTGTGGTTCCGGAAACAGTTGTTGTCGTCGTGTTTTCGCCGCCCGTACTTGTTGTAGTCGTGCTTGCCGGAGGTGCTGACGTTGTTGAGCTTGATTCCCCATCCGCCGTGGTGGTTGAGGAAATAGCCGAGGTTGTAACCGGCGCTGTAGTCGTTAAGGGTGCCGTGGTAGTTGCGCCGCCGATACTTGTGGTTGTGCTGCCCAAGGATGGGGTCGTTGTCGTAGTTAATTCCCCAGCCGCCGAGGTGCTCGTCGAGGAAATGACAGAGGTCGTTGTTGACAGCACCGTCGTGGTTGTTGTTGTGGAAATGGCTGAAGTTGATGTGGTAGTAGTCCAGCCATCTGACACCTTGCACCGGGCAATATATGGCGACAATTTGCCCCCAGCAGTCCCAAAATCACCACCAGCATACAGAGTGCCTGATGCGTCTATAGCCAGGGCATTAACAGAAGGGAAATAAGAAGAATAAGCCCCATCTACTTCCACCCCCGACCCGAGAGCTGACCAGCTCGTACCATCCCATTTGGCAATCGAATTAGCCACAACCCCTCCGGCGGTCTTAAAGTCACCGCCAGCATATAGAGTGCCCGATGCATCTATGTATAGGGCATAAACATCAAAAATAAAATTGCCTGCTTCCATCCCCGACCCGAGGGCTGACCAACTCGTACCGTTCCATTTGGCAATACCTTGAGCAGGCACCTCTCCGGCGGACATAAAAGGACCACCCGCATACAGGGTGCCTGATGCGTCTATGGCAAGGGCGTGAACACTAGAATCCAACCCTGGCCCGAGGGCGGACCAACTCGTGCCGTTCCATTTGGCAATACCCCGAGCAGCTACTCCTCCGGCAATCCCAAAATCACCACCCGCATACACATTCCCTGATGCGTCAATGGCCAGTGCGTGAACACTATAATCCATCCCCGACCCGAGAGCTGACCAACTCGTGCCGTCCCATTTGGCAATTTTACTGGCCGCTACACCTCCTGCGCTCGCAAAATCACCGCCCGCATACAGATTGCCTGATGTGTCCATGGCCAGAGCGTCAATAACATACTGCACCCCCGACCCGAGAGCTGACCAGTTCGTGCCATCCCATTTGGCAATACCCATGGCGGCTACTCCTCCGGCGGTCCAAAAAGCGCCTCCCGCATACAGATTGCCTGCTGAGTCCATAGCCAGGGCGTTAATAGAATTATCAACCCCCGCTCCCAGGGCTGACCAGCTCGATCCGTCCCATTTGGCAATCGAATTAGCCACAACCCCTACGGCAGTCGTAAACTCCCCGCCCGCATATAGATTGCCTGATGCGTCTATTGCCAGGGCATTAATATAGTTATTAATGCCCTTCGGCCCGAGGGCTGACCAGTTCGTACCGTCCCATTTAGCAATATAGTTTGCCGCTACCCCTCCGGCGGTCGAAAAATAACCTCCCGCATATAGATTGCCGGTTACAGCATCTATAACCATGGCACTAACATTCCTGTTCGTCCCTACGTCTAGGGTTGACCAACCCGACCCGTCCCATTTCGCAATATACCTTACACCAGAGAAAGGCATACCCGACCCACCCGCATACAGATTGCCTGCAGAGTCCATGGCTAGGGCTTCAACCGAAACATTCATCCCCGACCCGAGGGCTGACCAGTTCGCGCCGTCCCATTTGGCAATTTTACTAGCCGCTATCCCTCCGGCGGTCATAAAACCGCCACCCGCATACAGGTTGCCTGCTGCATCCATGGCCAGTGCTCTAATATCACCATTCACCCCCGACCCAAGCGCAGACCAATTCGCGCCGTTCCATTTGGCAATTTTGCTAGCCACCACCCCTCCGACGGCCGTAAAATTACCGCCCGCATACAGATTGCCTGCTGCGTCTATAACCATGGCATGAACCTCAACAGGAGAGCTTCCTTCCATCCCCGACCCAAGCGCCGACCAGTTCGACCCGTTCCATTTGGCAATATTGCTGACAGCTACTCCTCCAATACTTGTAAAAAACCCTGCTGCATAAAGATTTCCTGCTGCGTCTATGGCCAAGGTGTTAATCCAAGCTGAGGAATAAGCTATCCCTGAACCGAGGGCTGACCAACTCGATCCGTTCCATTTGGCAATAGAATTGGCAGCAATACCACCTGCGGTCTTAAACACACCACCCGCATACAGGTTGCCTGCTGCATCCATGGCCAGGGTAAAAACCGAACCATCTATCCCCGACCCGAGGGCGGACCAACTCGACCCATTCCATTTGGCAATAGAATTGGCCACTGCCCCTCCGGCAATCGTAAAATCACCTCCTGCATACAGATTGCCTGCTGAGTCCAAGGCCAGGGCACTAACACCCCGATCCATTCCCGGTATGCCCGGGTTCATTACAAACCAGTCATCGTCCGTAATGGTGGGGTCTATGGTGACAGGATAGGTTGCCCCTGATGCTGCAACAATGATCTGCAGCTCTGAGGCATCCTTTACCCCCATCCTTGCCGGAAGTTCTCTGCCCTGTGCATCGGTAACGCGAAGCCGGTTGTATACCAGCTTGCGGCCAGTGGGAAGCGTAAGCAGCACGGCATTTTGCGCCTTTTCATGGTTGCTTAATTTTGCACCTTTTACTGCAAGGGTAAGCATAAGCTCAGAAGATGCGCTTTTGGTCTTCCCCTGTCGGGCAGGCGCGGGAATTATAAAATCCTGCCGGATGCCGTCTGTAGAAGCCGAAAACCGTTCGCTTATAATACCCCGGTCAAGCGTAACCGTACCATCGGAGGCTGACCCTGCAACAGGCTTGCCACCTTTTTGCGCTTTAACCCCATTGACGGCAACCGGCAAAACTGAAAACGACCCGGCTCCCTCGCTCTTTGCAATCGACGTAACAGTGAGCCCGCCTGCGGTCACGTCGGCCACCAGAGACTGCATTTTTGCCGCTAGTCTATAGCCACGCTCTGTTGCAACCGCCCCTGTCGCCTGCCCGCCATATTTCTGATCGATCTCGGCGCCAAGCCGGTTAAAAGGAATTGGTGTCTGTTTCTGATCCGATGCCGGCAAGGTCTGCGCAGCTTCACCACTCAGCCCGAACATGACTAAACAAGCAAGCGATGCCATTAAAACAAAAATCGTTTTACCCCTGAGTTTCATACACACTCCTTCAAAAAAAGGATTTATCAGTTTTATTTGCAAAGACAGGGGCGAACGCTTTTCGCCCCAACAATCTGATGCGTTGGCAGACATATTGCCGGACTCTCGGAGTTTATCCCGCAAAGCGGGGCTTACTCCGGCCTGCATATGTTGGACATAATGTCGCCAACCGACCAGCAATCTCGAAAAGGGCTCCGGTCAAGCCGGAGTGACAAAAACAACAAAAAAGGCATGCCCGGTTATGGGCATGCCTTGAGTGGTATTATATTTGGTTTTGAAAACGCTGGTATTTAAAGACGGAAAAAGCCCTACTGCTGACTGCTGACTGCTGACTGCTGACTGCTGACTGCTGACTGCTGACTGCTGACTGCTGACTGCTGACTGCTGACTATGATAGCGGAAGACATGCTTTTACCCCTTCTTTTGAATTGTCACGAAATCTTTAACACGATAGCAATTCGGCTGTCAAATTTATAAATACAGGGGTTGGGGATCAGGTGTCAGGGTTCAGGGGAGAATCAGGGCGAGACGACCTCGCCCCTACAAAAAAACAAGGATGAAAAAAACAGCCTCAAGGCTGAACTCCAACGAAACCGTTCGGAGTTCACGCTTTAGCGTGTGCATAAAACAACGGCCCTCATTGTATGTTCTGCCCATCCCAAAGCTCGTTCTCGTCAATTTAAACAACGCCAATTCTTTTTTTGAACAGTTCAGGGCTTCTTTTTCCATGAAGTACTGCAAGAACGACTAGTTTGTTTTTTTCAACCAGATAGATTATTTTATAGGGAAACCTTTTTATCAGATGCTTTCGTGCCCCCTTATACTCTGCCGTGGTAATTTCGGGATTCCGCTCAATAAATTTAAGGCCGGCGTCGACATGCAGCATAAAGTCATGTCCCAAACCAAACCGTTTATCTTCATACCAGAGGAAAGCTTCTTTTAGGTCATTCTCCGCTTCAGGTCTGATTATAAAGGTTCGCTTCATTGTTTGGATACTATCCTTTTATAAACATCCTGCCATGGAGACCCCAAATCGGGATTGCTGTGATAGGCCTTCAACCGATCATCAATGACCTTTTTTTCCTCCTCTGATAATGAGATAGCTTCCGGTTCACAAGCTATCGTATCCCAGATGTCTTCCACCAATTGGATTCTCTCAGGAAGAGATAACTCCAAAACATCAGTGGCGCTTATATGTTTCATCGTTTAGGCCTCCCGTCCTTCTGTTTTTTTATTATGGGCGCTCAGTGATAAGAGTTACGGCAAATCTATGGTTTATATATAATCTTTTCTTGAATCAAATCAGCATTCTGGTTTTTTGCTTTAATTTTAATCAGGAAAAGCCAGCAATTAATCATGCGGCAAATACCTCTTCGTGGGCAAGCCGTTTCGCGGCATATAAGAGTGCGGCCTGTATATCGTTCTGGCAAATGAAAGGATAATCTTTTTTAAGCTGCTCCGGGGTTTCTCCATAGGCAAGCTTTTCCATGATAAGCTCGACGGGCAGTCTCGTTCCCTTGATAACCGGTTTGCCAAGCATGATTTTGGGATCGACCACGATTCTTTTGAGGAGTTGTTTTTCCGTCATGTCAGGCCTCAAGTTCTATGAATCTGATTTTTTTGCTTGCAACGACAACAAAATGCCCGGTAAGCTTTTCCTGGTAATGCTCGATCAGTGTATGTGTAAATCGAATCTTTTCAGACACCTGATTTCCTTTAATTCTAAAAAGAATTACACCTGTAGTTAGCTGCTTTTGCAAAAAAACAAGCTCGCCGAAATCCTTGTCGTTGGTGATCAGAATTCTTTTTTCTCTTCGCGCAATTTTCAAAATTTCATTGTCAATCATTGCCGGCGCGCATTCGGCAACCCATTTCACATCGCACCCTTTTGTCCGCAGGTAGTCTACAATGCTTTTTTCTATATTAGCATCCGCGATGAATTTTATTATCCTGGGAGGTGCCAACGATTACACCTTAATAATACATTCTTTGTTTTATGGAAAAAAGTAGCACCAGCCTGCATGGGAGTCAAGGTTTAAAGCAAGGTGCCGCAGCATAGTACACCCTTGCATTAGGAGCTACAGGCCTGTATTCCTGCAAATCATAAACCCCAAATGGGCGCGATGACCGCGCCTCTAATGACTGTCAAAAATAGACCGCTTGCAGCACCTGGAAAATTTACAAGATGTCTTGTTTTTACATGGCACAAAATAGTGCACAAAACACCGCTGGTTTTGATGTGTTTTGATGGTGCAAACTAAATTGTATTTGTGATAACATGATACATGCTTGCGTTGTCATTAATGCGCCTGCATGCTTTGAAAACATCTGAGAGGGAAAACTCATGGAATTGAAACCCGTTATTAAAAAGAGCCTTCGTTGTCTGTTTATCGCAGCACTTTGCTGCCAAACTGGCTGCATGCTTTTCGGCATGGGTGAGGGGGAGCCGGGCAAAAGCGACAAGGAGATTCTCTACACTGAGGGCGAGAAGGCCATGGAGGCAAAAGACTATGTGCAGGCCATCCACCACTTTCAGACCTTTGCCGACGAATTCCCGAAATCCAAGCAGTATACCTGGGCCTTGCAGCGGCTGGGAGAAAGCTATGAGGGGTTGCTGGATTTTTACTATGCAAAAAAAATAGCCGCGGGAAAGACGGAGCCTGCGGCGCGCAAGGATTTTCTTGCCCGGTTCGGCCATTACAAGTGCTGGGTGGAAACCCCTGATGCACTTCAGTACAACCGCAGCCAGTACAAACTGATACTTGAAAAATATCCCAAGAGCAATATAGCCGATGAAGCCGCCTACCGCATGATCGTCTGGGAAAAAGACTATAAGGGAAATCCCGATGGCGTGCTGCGGGAAATCACGGAGCTTGAAAAGGTTTTGAGCCTGTATCCCGATACCTCGCTTAAATCCGAAATTCTCTATAAAACGGCGCGGCGCTGCCGCACGCTTTATGAGATGTATGCCTTCTCGCCAAAGCCCGGCGTGCGCAATGCCGACAAAGCCGCTCAGTATAAAGAGAAAACAAATTTTGTCTATCGCCTGTGCCTTGATGCTGCGGACAAATCGGACTACGGCCAGAAAGCCTGGGCGGAGCTTGAGTCCTTTGAGCAGGGCACCCGGATTTATATACTGCATTAAACGCAGCCCGGATTTATTCAGCAGCAAAAAAATTGGGGCGTATGGAACACAACGGCAGGTCTTCCTCACTACAGCAGAATCTCGGCCTCACCAGCCTTGCTCACGACACCCCGGCTCGGAAATCAGGCATCCGGGCGTGGCTCTCCCGGCCGTCAACCAAGAACGGCATTTTAGCACTTTTCCTTATTCTCTATGCGCTTCTCTTTGTCGTCATGACCCATGTTACGACGCAGGCCATGGCCTCCATCAGCGCCATCGTTCTGGTGATTGCCGCCGGATGGCGTTTCGGCTGCCTGGCGGGCATCGCGGCAGGTTTGTTGAGTATGCCGTGCAACATTATATTGTACAGACTTCTTGGCATAGACTGGGAGCACAAACTATTTACTCTTGGCGAGGGCGTTGCCGTAGCTGTAGCGTTCATGGTCATCGGCGGTATTATCGGTCATTTGCATTCGCTGCGAACGCGGCTTCTCAGAGAGCTTGCGGTGCGCGAGCGCGCCGAGCATGAGCTTGCCCTGCATCTGGCCCGGCTCGATGAGCTTGTCAGGCAGCGCACCGGGGAGCTTGAGCAGGCAAATAAACAGCTGCTGGAGGATGCCGAAGAACGCAAAGACGCCCTGTATGAGCTGAACTCCACCAAGGAATATCTTGAAAATGTTATTGAAACCTCCCTGGATTCAATCGTGATTATCGACCCGGGCGGCGTCATCGTGCGGGTGAACAGGGCGCTTCTTGATCTTACCGGCTGCACGAAGGGTGAGCTGATCGGCAAAAACGTTAATTGCCTTTTCGCCTTCGATCAGTGCGAGTATGCAACAACCGCCGGGGAAACCATCGAAGCAGGGCCTGCGTTTTTCACCGATGCCAAAACCATGAATGCCCGTCTGTACACAGAGGGCAAGATAAGCAACTGGGAATATTATCTTGTCGGCAAAAACAAAACGCTCATTCCGGTCGAGGAAAACATTATTTTGTTGACCGATGCGCAGGGCCGTAGTATCGGCGCCGTCGGGATTCTTCGGGACATCACGCGCCGCCGGCAGACGGAAAACGAGTTGAAACGGCACCGCGATCATCTCAATGACCTGGTGCAGGAGAAGACCGGTGAGCTGTATGCTGTCAACGAAAAGCTTGAGGCAAGCAACCGCCTCCTGCGGGAGAGCGAACAGGTTCTCAAGGAGGCGCAGCAGCTGGCCCATGTGGGCAATTGGGAGCGCGATCTTTTCGCAAATACCAACTACTGGTCAGATGAGATGTACCGGATACTGGGCTATGAGCCCGGCGAAATAGAGCCGACATTCGAAAACTTTTTCAAGCACATTCATCCCGATGACCAGGAAAAATTTTTCAGCTACCACAATACCGCCGATGTTGTCAGCCTGGATTTCCGGATCGGACAAAAATCAGGCGCTGAGCGGTTTGTCATGGCGCTGGCCAAAATTGACCTGAACCCGTCGGGAGAGCCGGAGCGGGTGCACGGGGTTCTGAGCGATATCACGGAGCGCAAAATTGCCGAAAACGAGCTGCTGCGCTATCAGAACGAGCTTGAAGATCTGGTGCGGGAGCGCACGGCAGAGCTTGAAGCGGCGCAGCGCGAGCTGGTGACCAAAGAGAAGCTTTCGGTGCTCGGGCGCCTGACGGCAACCGTGAGCCATGAGCTTCGAAACCCCCTGGGCGTTATCCGCTCGTCCATATTTTACCTTCAGAAAAAGATTCAGAATCCCGATGAAAAGACGGGCAAGCATCTCAACCGCATCGAGGAGCAGATCGTGGTATGCGACGGCATCGTGGACGAGCTGCTTGAATACACCCGGGGACGCCAGTCGGAAATGGCGGCAGGCGACATCAGTTCGCTGCTGCAGGAAATACGGCCGCTCATCACCGTTCCCGACGGCGTAAGCCTGGACTGGCATGCCTCCGGCGGGATTCCCCGCATCGGGTTTGACTGCGAGAAGATGAAGCGGGTGTTTATCAATCTGGTGCAGAATGCAATCCAGGCGGTCACGGCACGACAGGAAAAGAACCCTGCATTCGAACCCCGCATTACCGTTGAAGCCAGGCCAGACAGCGGAGGGGTATGCATCCGGATTCAGGACAATGGCATCGGTATGAATGAGGAGACGGTCAGCCGCGCATTCGAGCCCCTGTTCACCACGCGCGCGCGCGGTACGGGGCTGGGCCTTTCCATAGTGCGGAAAATCGTGTATGAACACCGGGGTACGGTTGAACTGGAGAGCCGGCCCGAACGGGGGACCACTGTGTCGGTCTGGCTGCCCACTCACAACCCTTAAGGAGCCATGTCATGAAGGGACGCATTCTGCTGGTTGACGACAATGAGGATTTTCTGGACAGCACCCGCGACGTGCTCGAGATGGAAGGCTATGAGGTCGTAACCGCCACAAGCGGCGAGGAAGCCGTCCCTCTGGCGGCGGCCCAGTCCTTCGACCTCATCGTTATGGACATCAAGATGCCGGGCATGAACGGGGTGGAGAGCTTCATTGAAATGAAGAAGAACAACCCCCGCATTGAGGTGATCATGGCCACGGCCTACAGCATGCAGGAGCTCATCACGCAGGCGCTTGCCGAAGGGGCGCGCGCCGTGCTGCAGAAGCCCCTGAACATGGAGCAGCTGTTTAAGTCCATTGAGGCTATCCGCTCCAAGGGCACCGGGGGCTTCGTGCTCGTCGCGGATGATGACCTGGCCCTGTGCGACAGCATTAAGGACAATCTTGAGCACGAGAACTATAGCGTGTGCACGGCAAACAATCCGGCCGAAGTGGTAAAAAAAGCCGAATCCCGTCTGTTTGACGTGCTGCTGCTGGATATGAACCTGCCCTTACTCAATGGCCTTGAAGTCTACCGTCAGGTGAAGGCCGTGCAGCCGGGGATCGTAGCGGTGCTCATTAGCGGCTATGCCCGCGAAATGAGCGACCTCATCAATCAGACCCTGGAGGAAAGCGCGCATGCGTTTTTGCGTAAACCTATCGACATGAGACAGCTGATCGAAATTGTTGATGATATCTGCGCGGCAAAACGCGCAGGAACGTATAAAAAAAATGAACCGCCTTTTATGGGCTAAGCAACTAACCATGGATACGCCAATGCATAACAGAACTATTCTTATTGTTGACGACGACAGAGCACACTGCGACAACCTGATCGATATTCTCGATGACGAGGGCTACCTGGCCATCGCAGCCGGATGCTGCGCCGAGGCTGAGGCGTTTCTCCGGCAGCATCGACCGGCAATCGCCCTGCTTGATCTGAAGCTGCCCGACGGTTCTGGCACAGCGCTGCTGGCGCAGATTAAAAAAATCCAGCCCGACTGTGTTTGCGTGATAGCCACGGCCTACGGTGATCTGGATTCAGCCATCGACGCACTTGGCCATGGCGCTCATCAGTATCTGCAAAAACCGCTGCGGCCCAAAGAGCTTCTGAACCTTCTCAGTCAGATATGCGAGATAATTACGCTGCGTGAGGAAAAGGTGCTGGTTCAGCAGACCCTGCAGGCGCGAAATGAGGAGCTTGAAATTCTTAATACGCGGTTGCGCAGGATGGTGGAATCGTCAAAGGGGCTTGCCGCATGCTCCCGCACGGGGCAGATCGGGCCGCGGCTGCTCGAGGAGTTTTCACGAAACATGGCAGCCGAAGGCGGCAGCCTGTTCATGGCCACGGACACGGGGCTTGTGCTTGAATACCACCTTGGCGAGGGCGATGTTCCGCGCATGATCCCGTACCCTTTGAAAAAAGGAACCATTCTGGAATGCGCCATGCGTCGCAGAGAACCTCTTTTTATTCAGGATATCAGAAATCAGGATTCGGTTCTGCCCAGCGGCAGCAGCTACTACCGGGACGGGTCGCTGCTGGTGTTCCCGCTGCCCGACGATACGGGTAAAATCATCGCCATCCTGACCCTTCATAACAAAGCCATACCGCCGTTCACGCCCCAGGACCTCGAGCTGGGAAGAATATTCGCCTCGTTCAGCAGTGAAACCCTGCGCGCGACCCGGGCACTGGAGTCCCTGAGCCACAGCGAGGAGCGGTACCGCCTGCTTGCCGAGAATGTTGAGGACGTTATCTGGACGATCGACCTCAAGCTGAAGGTCACGTACGTGAGCCAGTCGGTAACGCGGCTTTTAGGCTATGCCCCCGATGATCTCAAGCGGATTTCGCCCCGGCGATTACTCGCGCCGGGGTCCTTTCAGCAGTCAAAAAATTTTTTCGATGCCCTGATCAGCAGCGCTACCGGTGACGACCCATCCAGGGATGAGGCCCTGGCGCTTGAGCTGGTCCGCAAGGACGGCACCTCCGTGTGGACCGAAAGCCGGATGACCGTGCTGCATAACGCCCGGCAGGAGAGTATCGGAATTCTCGGCGTAACACGGGATATTTCCGCTCGCAGGCGCGCTGAAAGCGACCGGGAAAACATGTATGCCCAGCTCCTGCAGGCTCAGAAGATGGAGGCTATCGGAATACTTGCCGCGGGCCTTGCCCATGATTTCAATAACCTGCTCACGACCATCAAGGGCTATGTCGACTTGATTCTTCTGAAGGCCGATGAGGCTGACCCGGCATACGGCAATCTCAGGCATGTGCACAATGCCGCGGTGAAAGCGACTGAGCTCACGCGGCAGCTGCTGCTGTTCAGCCGCAAACAGCCCATGCAGCAGACGGTGATCAACCTCAACAGAACGGTTGACACCATGCTGAAAATGATCAGGCGCCTGCTACCGGAAAATATAACCATCACCACCGACTTTGCCCCCAGCCTGCTGGCGGCCCATGCCGACGCGGGGACAATAGAGCAGGTGGTCATGAACCTTGTTGTCAATGCCCGCGATGCCATGCCGCTGGGCGGCGCCATAACCATACGAACGAAAAACGCCGTGCTGTGCGAGGCTGACTGCAGCCTCATGCCCGACGCGCGGCCCGGTAAATTTATTAAGATCGCGGTTTCGGATACGGGCTCGGGCATGGACAAAGAGACCCTGAAACATATATTCGAGCCGTTTTACACCACCAAGGCGCCATGCACCGGCACCGGCCTGGGCCTTGCCGTGGTGTACGGCATTATCACGCAGCATAAGGGCTGGATTCATGTTGCAAGCGTCCCCGGCCACGGCTCAACGTTCACCCTGTTCCTTCCTGCCGACGACCGGCAGCCCGAGCTGCATGAACCGCTCTCGCCTGTTCTTGAAAACCTGCGGGGAGGCGGGGAAACAGTGCTGCTTGTTGAGGACCATAAGGACGTTATGGAATTCTGCGCATTGGTTCTGAAGGAAAACGGCTACACGGTTATAACGGCTGAAAATTTCACTGAGGGGCTGAAGGCATTCGAGAAGCAAAGCACAACGATCAGCCTGGTATTAAGCGATGTGGTCCTTCCGGACCGCAGCGGCATAGAGCTTGCCAAAGAGCTGTGCTCGCGCAAGCCCGGCCTGCCGATCATTCTTGCAAGCGGCTATACGGATGAAAAATCCCAGTGGCCCCTCATACACGAGAGCTGTTATGCCTATCTGCAAAAACCGTATACTCTTGTGACGCTGCTGCAGGCGCTGAAAAAAGCCCTTGCCCGGCAGAACTGAAATATGGGGCTGCAATTTCCGCAACTCCAATAAAGAAAAAAGCCTTTAATGCACTGTGGCTCAGCTGCCCGCCTCTCATTTTGTGCAAGGTGGGTATCCCCTTGACTCAGGTTACCACAACATGTAGAAACATGGGACATGGAAGCATACCCAAAAACCTTGGGCGAATTTGAATCCCAATTTTCGACAGAAGAAGCTTGTTACAACTATCTCTTTTTATTGCGCTGGCCCACTGGTTTTCAATGTCCTCGATATAAGAGCCCAAAAGGATGGCCCGTTCGTGTCAAACTTGTTCAATGTGGCACATGCGGATACCAAGCTTCTGTCACCAGCGGTACCATTTTTCAAGGAAGCTGAATATTTTTGACGCTGTGGTTCAGGGCGATATGGTGGATAACCAGTCAAAAGAATGGCGCAAGTGCTTTGAGTTTGAAAAGAATTCTCGGACTGGGGAGTTATGAAACGGCCTGGTCTTGGCTTCACAAACTGCGTCGTGCAATGATTAGGCAGAACCGAGAACGTCTCAGCGGAACCATTGAGGTTGACGAAACCTATATAGGCGGACTCGAAGAGGGTTTGAGGGGGCGACAAGTTGAAAATAAAACACTGGTTGTCATTGCGGCACAAAAGGACGGTAAAAAGATCGGAAGAATTCGCATGAAACAAATCACCAATGCATCGTCTGCTAGTTTGCATGCGTTCGTCAATGAATCGATTGAACCCGGAAGTACCGTGGAAACAGATGCTTGGTCTGGTTATTCCGGTTTGGACCCTCTGTGTTATATGCATAAGGTGATAAACCTTAGCAAAAAACAAGAATCGTCTCCGTCTGAGCTGCTTCCTCATGTTCATCGCGTTGTATCTTTGTTAAAAAGGTGGCTCATGGGGACGCATCAGGGGGCCGTCAGCCACGATCATTTGGATTATTATCTCGATGAATTTACTTTTCGTTTCAATCGGCGAACCTCAACACATAGATGGTTGCTTTTTTATCGCCTGTTGGAACAGGCTGTTAATACACCCCCAACTTCCTACAAAAAAATAATCAAGCATGTCCAAGGATTGAAACATGGGAAACACAACCTATAGGGGGTACCTGAGCGAAGGGGATACCCACCTAAAACAATTGAATCTGACAGGATCACCGTTTATGAATCATGACATAAAAGCATATCTGCATGATGTATGCGAATCATGCAGGCAGATTCTTGCATTGATTTTTTAAAATTCAGCTAAGAAGCCATATGCATTTTAAGGTTACTGGGGAAATTCACACAATAGAAACAATAACGACGGGCAGAGGCATTCGTGAGCTCCGCCGGCTGAACCGCGTTTACGGAAAAACAACATGGCGAAAATGCAAAGGAACTGCTAAAATCAGACTCAGTGATGGCGCAATCATGCTTGCCGAAGTGCACTGGTACGAGGGGCACGGCAAGGGCAAGAAGGAATTGAAAATTAAAAAATATCTGGAGTAGGGCGCTATGAAACATACATTTCTGCTGTGCGTATGCAATGAAAGCTACGAGGCTTCCTTGGAGTTGCGGAAATTATATGAAAAGATCCCCGATAGAGAAGCAGAGCGGCACAACCAGGTTCGTATTATAGATGAATCGGGTGAGGATTATATATACCCGGTGACCTTTTTTGCGCCTGTTCGGCTTCCTGCGGAGACAAGAAACAGAATAGAAGTAGCACAGGCAGCCTGATACAGTTTTTATTTTCCATCGGCGCACATACAGTAATGGGGGAATGTCCGCATGGGAACCTACACACCGGAAAAAGACCTGTATGACCGGCTCACGAAAGACTACTTCACCGCACGCGGCTATGTGGCTGAAATTATCAGCGGAGCGAGTTTTTCAGATGTGGTGGCATGGCACCCGCAGAAAAAAGAGCTTGCCATCGTCGAGGTGAAAAGCCCCAAAGAGAACGACGCCTCGCCCTCTTTTACAACCGCATATAATGCCTGCAACATGAGCCGCGAGCAGGTGCTCGCGCTCATCAAGCCCATGCGCATTTTTAAAGAAAATTCCGGCCTTGCTTTGCCCGCCTGTATGCCTTTGTCATCTCAAGCCAGCTCTACACCTATTGCCGAAAGGCCGACGCCCATGCAAAAGCCCTGGCAAAAAAGCAGCCGACTATTAAAATAGCCACCATGGAAAATATTACCGCAGGCCTTGCCGTGCCTGCGGAAAACAGTAATGTTCTCGAAGAAATACTCGAGATTTTACAAAACGCCCGCGTGATACGAAACAGCAAAAGCGAAGTATCCGGCAGGCTCGCAGTCTGCCGGATAGATTATTGAGATAAAGCGAGGGCCGCTCTATGAGCGAAATGTGCTTTCAGGTAACAACCAAAGTCTGCGCCACATGCAATTACTGGCAGAACTTTGATAGAAAATTCGACTTTGCAGGCAAGAAACCCATACGCGTAAAAGTGGCGCAACAAAGCGCAAACTGCGCCGCCTGGCCCAATAAAATCGCATCACCGGGCACAACCTGCATGCGGTGGACTAGATGGGTGATGATTCCGTGAATAACGTAAGCAATTTTTGGGTTGATGGGGTTGATGGAAGGGGTAAATCATAAGCCAAGATGCGCGTTGACATTGTTTCTGTTCTGCTTTAGTGAATTTAAGAGAAAACACAACAGCCCCTTTTCTTTACGGGGTTGCCGTAATATGTATGCGTGTCATATCGTCGAAATCCGGAACCCAGCATTCACGTGTAGGGGCGCCCCTGTGTGTGCGCCCTTGTGCAGGGCTCTGGATCCCGGTCTTAAACGGGGTGACAACTTTTTACGAATTCATCAAGTTTTACAGTATAGAATGGGCAAACCATTTAGAATATAAGACCCTGAGTGTTTGTATGAAAAAGCATTCAAACAAATCCGTAGAATGCGCCCTGGGCACCCGACAATCCAAATAGGATGACTCCTATTTCTCTTGTCGCCCCGGTTTTTGCTCCCAATGGATGTTGTTTAAGAATGCTTGCAGTTAGACCTTAAAATGGGTACAATTGTAACCATTATGAGTACTAATGTTTTTTCAGATAATTTATCAATAACGCTGTTCGGCAAGACCCGTCGTTCGGTTCTGTCGCTGCTGTATGCTCATGCCGACGAGAGTTTTTATGTCCGCCAGATTGCGCGAAACGCCGGGGCGGGGATGGGCTCTGTGCAGCGGGAACTGCAAAGCCTGTATAGCGCCGGGATCATCAACCGAACCGTGAGCGGAAGACAGGTGTACTATAAGGCCAACAGAGAATGCCCGGTTTTTTCAGAGCTAAAAAGTTTGATTATTAAAACAGCCGGTGTCGCTGATATGTTAAAAGCAGCGCTGGCGCCGCTTGCTGATAAGATGAGAGCGGCGTTTATTTATGGTTCTATTGCGGGGGGCACGGAAAAACGGGAAAGCGATGTTGATGTCATGGTGGTTGGCGATGTGACTTTTGCCGAAATTGTTTCCGCCTTGCAGAAAGCGCAAAAGGCGATAGGCCGTGAAATCAACCCAAGCGTATATCCTGCCGCTGAATTTAAAGCAAAAATTGCGGCGGAGCATCATTTTCTAAAATCGGTTTTAAAAACGGACAGCATTTTTTTAATCGGTGACAAACGTGAACTTGATCGACTGGCTCAAAAGCGGCTGGCTGATTGAGCATACGACGAGCCCGCAGGAGATTGCGGATTTGCTTGGCGTGGCGGATCGGGATATCGCCGACTGCAAGGCTCCGGGCCTGAGCCCCGACTGGAAGCTTAATATAGCCTATAACGCGGCCACTTCAGTCTGCAACAGCAGCTCTTGCCGCCTCGGGATACCGGCCATCCCGGGATGCGCATCATTACAGAGTGATTCAGTCACTTGCTTATACCATTGAGGCAGCCCCAGACTTTATCGCCCAGTTTGATATGTTTAGAAAAAAGCGCAATATGGGCGGCTATGAGCGAGCCGGCATGGTATCGTTTCAGGAGGCAAACGAAATGATGGCGCTTGCGCTACAACTCCGCGAAGAAATTGAACACTGGCTTATCGCGCACCATCCCAAACTTATGCAAAACAGGGGTGCATAGTTAAGATGGTTGAATTACTCATAGTGCAGCAATCTCTCTTTTGTTTTATTCAACACCGGCATACTTATTCAACTATTTCAACAACGTTATATATCAATAACGACAGAGGTTGTAGTCCCACAGATAGGTCGGGGAAAAAGAAAATAACAGACTACCAAAAAAAGAAACCTCCTGTTAAGAAGGAAGTACCGCTAAATAC
>Ga0209697_10003667_pt1 | contig 20621 bp, 16 predicted proteins | sample AliMusrvi5mmetaG_FD_184115 | JGI IMG/M metagenome (GOLD analysis project Ga0209697, IMG submission 184115) | Freshwater lake bacterial and archeal communities from Alinen Mustajarvi, Finland, to study Microbial Dark Matter (Phase II) - Alinen... | ecosystem: Environmental > Aquatic > Freshwater...
GCCTGGAAGAAGGCGTCGAGCTCCTTCAGGCGCAGGTCGGTAGTGTCGGCGGGATGGCCGTCGCCGTGGAAATCCATGATGATCGCCGCATCGATGCCCATCGCCTTCATCACTGGTTTGAAGGGCGGTTTCCAATCGAAGCCCTTCTCCATCGCCTGCACGGTGTAGGCCAGATGCCAGTGCGGAGCGACAGTCTTGTAGCCTTCGAGCCTGGCGAACTTGTCATTGTGGGTATAGCGCAGCACGGCATCCATCGCCTGTCGCGGTTCGCCGGAATCGACATAGAGGAACATCGTCATCTTCTGCAATGTTCCCGGAGGTGCGTTCATCCACGGATAGTAAGGAGAGTTGTCATCGGGCAGTTGCCGCACTCCCAGCGCCACCGTCCCGCGCCACGCCGAATGCCACGCCTGCGCCATGTTGGTGGTGTAGTCGCGCGCAAAGAAGTATTGATGCGGGGTAGGGAAAGCCACTACGGTCCCGTTGGCCATCTTCGCCGCGATGGCGCGATGCCGCACCGGCACAAACTGAAACTCCGACCCCTTCGATTCCACGGTCTGGAATTTGCCGTCCGTATCGAAGTACGAAACGTAGGTCTCCATGTTGTTGCCCGGTCGCCGGTCGGCCTCCGAGGTCATGCGAATGCCGGCATCGAAGAAGTACGCGACATCCGGTTCATTGGTCTTGGCCGTCGCGCGCTGGGCGATCAACTTGCTGCCCGGATAGAATACGTACTCGACCGCGCCTTCGAAGATCCCCATGCGCAGGCCTGCGAACGAGACCACGATCCGATCGCCCTCGCTACGTGCCGAGGCCGCCGTCATTTTGAATTCGGCCTGATAGCTGCGCGTACCCTCCGGGTGTGATGGCGGAAAGTCGAAGAACGCATCCCAGCCGCCGCGGCGCTTGCCGGTCTGGACGTGGAAGTACGGGCGCGCCCGTTCGATGACGTTCCTGCCGCCGGTGCCGATCGAGGTGATGAGCGGCTTTGCCGGATCAAGCGAGAACACCGCACGCCACATCTCGCCGTCGCTATCGGGCCAGTTCACGGTGAGGGAGTCGGCATTGCTCGAAACGGTCGCCGGTCCCGGCCTCACCTGTGTGATGTCAGCTGGAACCGCGGCATTCGCGGTGGAGATCAGCAAGAGCAGGGCAGTGGTCAGCACGGCCAAGTTATACCGCTTTCCTTCTTCCTTCCGCAAGCGATATCATTGCGGTGAGCACTCTTATGGATACCGCAAAAATCTTCAAAGCACTTGATTCCCTCCACGTGGAGCTCCCCAGTTGGGGCTTTGCGAACACCGGAACTCGCTTCGGCAAGTTCCAACAGGCCGGAGCCGCCACCAACACGGAAGAGAAATTCGCCGATGCCGGCCAGGTCCACATCTTCACCGGCGCCTGCCCCACCGTGGCGTTGCACGTGCTTTGGGACTTCCCGAATGGCGTAGATAGCATCCCCGAAGTGAACGCGCTCGGCAATAAGTACGGCGTGCGTCCCGGGTCGATCAATCCCAACGTTTTTCAGGATCAGATTTACAAGCACGGCTCGCTCGGCAACCCCGACCCGGCGGCGCGCAAAGCGGCCAAGGACCACATCCTCGATAGCGTGCGCATTATGACCGAACTCGGTAGCCGCGACCTCTCGCTGTGGTTCGCCGATGGCTCCAACTATCCCGGCACGCAGAACATCCGCCATCGCCGCGCGTGGTTTGAAGAGGCGTTGAAGGAAGTGCATGCGAAGATGACCGGCGACCAGCGCATGCTCGTGGAATACAAGCCCTTCGAGCCGGCGTTCTATCACACCGATATCGCCGATTGGGGCATGGCGCTGCTGATGGCACGCGCCGCCGGCAATCGCGCGAAAGTGCTCGTCGATACCGGCCACCACTATCAGGCGCAGAACATCGAGCAGATCGTGGCGTGGCTGCTTTCCGAAGACATGCTCGGCGGCTTCCACTTCAATGACCGCCGCTACGCCGATGACGATCTCACGATGGGCTCCATCGATCCCTATCAGGTCTTCCGCATCTTCCACGAGATCATGCTTTTCGAATTCGAGACCGGCAAGCGTGGCGACATCGCTTATATGATCGATCAGAGCCACAATCTGAAAGGCAAGATCGAAGCGATGATCCAGACCGTGGAGACCGCGCAGGAACTGTACGCGAAGGCCGCGCTGGTGGATCACGCCAAACTGCTCACGCTGCAGACCAAGTGCGAACTGGTCGACGCCGAAGGCTGCCTGAAGGACGCGTTCTCAACCGATGTGCGTCCGGCGATTCGCGAATGGCGCAAGTCCAAGGGCCTCGCTGAGAACCCGATGGCGGCGTTCCGCGAGAGCGGTTATCTGCAAAAAGCCGAACGCGAACGCGGCGCCAAGAACATGGGCGCCGTCGCCAGCTACGCCTAACTACAACTCAGTTCTACATCTCACAATGCCCTGGTGGAGTATCTCCCCAGGGCATTGTTGCGTTTGCATGATCTTCAAAAAAACAATTTTGCCGTGATCAAAAATCAGAACGCGCTGCGCATATCTAGGTGGAGGCAACAAAATGAACAAGAAAATGACGGCAGCCCAGATGATCCAAGTGAAGACGAAGGTGCGGGCAGGCCACGCTGAAAACGCTCACAAATAGTTTTGCGGTTCGTGATCCCGTTTGGATCGCAATCGCGCGTATTTGAATGAAGGGCAAGACAGACGCCCAAAGGAAAACAAGGAGATCAAATCATGAAGAAGATGACTGCAACACAATTGCTCAGAGTGAAGACCAGCGTGAAGGCCGGCGCCGGGAAGTGCGAAAGCGACAAGAAGTAGTTTAGCAACCCCCTGATCCCGTTTGGACAAGGATTGCGCGTATTAGATGGAAGGGCGAAGAAGATGCCCAATGAAAACAAGGAGATTCAATCATGAAGAAGACCACTGCAGCACAATTGCTCAAACTGAAGACCAATCTTCGCGCCGGTCGCGGATTGACAGAAGAAATTAAGAAGTAGCAGCGGCTGCGCACACGCACCACGGCTCACAGGAGACAATCATGAACAAGAAAATCAATGCAACACAACTGCTCAAAGTGAAGACCAGCCTCCGCGGCGGTTCAGCACCTGCCGAAGCGAGACGTAAGTAGACCAAGGAGACGATCATGAATAACAAAATTTCCGCAGCACAGCTGCTCAAAGTAAAGACCAACGTCCGTGCCGGGCGCGGGCAACGAGAAGACGATCGGAAGTAACCGGGACGCGGCCTGGCGCTGCGTTCTGAAATTTTTTACTTTACTTTCCCCTTCCCCGCTTGGTACCCTTTGGTTTCCATGGCTAAATTGGAAGGCATCTACCCCATACTCAATACCACCTTTCACGAGGATGGTTCCCTTGACCTGACGAGCCAGACGCGGTTGGTTCACCACCTTCTCGAGTCTGGCGCGCACGGTCTGGGGCTCTTCGGCAATGCGAGCGAAGGCTACGCACTCACCACCGCCGAACGAGTCGAACTTCTCAAGCTCATCGTCAAAGAGGTCAACGGGCGCGTGCCGCTGGTGGCATCGAGCGGCCACACCGCCACGGTCACCGCCGTCGAACTCAGCAAGGAAGCAGAAGGACTCGGCGCCAATGCGCTGATGGTGCTGCCGCCTTACTTCCTCAAGACCGATGGCGATGGACTCCTCTACTATTACGACGCCATCAGCAAGGCCGTCAACATTCCGATCATGGTGCAGGACGGACCGCTGATGACGCAGGTCGCGATGCCTGCCGCGTTGCTCGCGCGCATGGCAAAAGAGATCGAGCACGTGGAATACGTGAAGGTCGAAGCTCCGCCTACCGCTCCCAAAGTCACAGCACTGCTCGACGCCGGCGCCGGGAAAGTGGTCGCCTTCGGCGGACTCAACTGCCAGTTCATGCTCGAAGAGATCGCCCGCGGCGCACGCGGCATGATGCCCGGCAGCGACATGATCCCTGAATTCGTTGAGATCTGGCGCCGCACGGAAGCTGGCGATCAAAAAGGCGCATGGCAGCTTTTCACCCGCATCCTACCTCTGGCCCGTTTCGAACTCCAACCCGGCATGGGCGTCTCGGCCATGAAGAATAACCTCAAAGCCGCCGGCATCATCGAAAGCGCGAAGGTCCGCCACCCCACTGCGGAACTCAATGCGCAAAGCCTGGCCGAACTGGAATTCCTGCGAAACTGGATCAAACAGGAATAATCCGTGAAGCCCGTACCCTTGCGTTGGGTCATCGCCGCGCTGCTCTTCTTCTCGACGGTCATCAACTACATTGACCGCCAGACGCTCTCTATCGTCGCGCCGATCCTCACCAAGGAGATGAACCTCAGCGCGATCGAGTATTCCAACATCCTTAATGGGTTCCTCATCGCCTACACACTGATGTATCTTGGCTCGGGCTGGCTTGTCGACCGCTGGGGCACGCGCGTTTCGCTCGCCGTTTTCATCGCGTGGTGGTCGGCCAGCAACATGCTGCATGGTTTCGCCGGCAACGGGCTGCACATCGGCATCTTCCGCGTGATGCTCGGTCTTGGTGAATCGGGCAACTTCATGGCCGCGATCAAAGTGATTTCGGAATGGTATCCGGCGAAGGAGCGCGCATTCGTCAACGGACTGGTGAACGCAGGGGCCAGCGTCGGCGCGATCATTGCGCCGCCTGCCGTGATGTGGATCGTTCTGCGGTATGGTTGGCGCACGGCCTTTGTGGCGACTGGCGCCCTCGGCTTCGTCTGGCTCGCCGCGTGGCTGCTCATCTATCGCGTCCCGCCGCTGCCAGAAGCCGCCGCGAAACAGCAGCGGGCAAGCTGGGGTAGCCTGCTAAAGTATCCGCAGACGTGGGGATTACTGCTGGGCCGCTTCCTCTCCGATCCGGTGTGGTGGTTCTATCTCTTCTGGCTGCCGAAATACCTAGTCGAAAAGCGCGGCTTCACGATGATCGAAATGGGCATGCTGGCGTGGATGCCGTATCTCTCGGCCGACTTCGGCGCGATCTTCGGCGGCCTGCTCTCCGGCTATCTCATCAAGCGCGGCTGGTCCGTGCTTGCTGCCCGCAGTGCCGGCATGTGGCCGTTTGCCGCGATCATGCCGGTGAGCATTCTGATCGCCTACACGCCGTCGCGCGAAGTGGCGCTGGCGCTGATCTGTCTGGTGACGTTCGCCCACATGGCGTGGAAGACGAACATCATGACCATAACGAACGACATCTATCCGCTGCGCGTGGTCGGCTCGGTGAGCGGCATCGTCGCCTTTGGCAATGGCGTGGGCGGGACGCTGTTCACGTTCCTCACCGGCATCATCGTCCAACATTTTTCCTACAACGCAATATTTATCATGATGGGCTTCATGCATCCAATCTCGTATCTGATGTTCCGTGCGCTGGTGAAGAAGCCCGTTGAGGAGGTTACCGAATGAAACGCCGCGATCTGTTGAAGCTGCCCCTGTTCCCGGTGATCGACCGGCTCTTTGCCGCGACGTCGCCGCTGAAGATCACCAAGGTCGAAGCCTTCGTCGTCCGTTCGCCGAATCGCAAGGAGACGCCGGAAGACATGATGCAGATGCCTCCGGTCGGCTCCATGACCGGCGGCGTCGGCCTGTGGAACCGGCTCGATTTCTCCAGCCCGTCGCGATCGAAAAACATCACGCAGGCCGTGCTGGTGAAGATCTCCACCAACCAGGGCATCTACGGTTGGGGCGAGTGCCACGCGCCTGCCGCGCCGCACGTGCACCGCACCGCAGTGCTTGACATGATGGGACCGATGCTCATCGGCCAGGACGCGCGCAATATCGAAGCGCTGTGGGACCGCATGTACTCCAGCCAGCGACTGCGCGGCTATTCGAACGGCGTCTATACCGAAGCGATCGCGGGCATCGATCTTGCGCTGTGGGACATTCTCGGCAAGGCTACCGGGGAGCCGGTCTATCGATTGCTCGGCGGCAAGTATCGCGATTCGATCCCGACCTATGTTGGCATCGGAGGCAGCACCACCGCGGCGCTTGCCGAATCGGCGATGAAGGCTCTCGCGCAGGGCTTCAGCACGGTGAAAATGGGGCTCAGCAAAGGCCCAGGCACCAACAACGTCGACCGCGTGGCGGCGGTCGCCGCGGCGATCAAGGGCAAGGGACAACTGCTGGTCGATTCTCTCGGCGCCTACAAGTTGTATGAGGCGGTGAAGGTGGGGCGCGAGCTCGATAAGATGGGCGCCATCGGGTGGTGGGAAGACGCGTTGATGCCGGAGGATGTCGCCGGGTATCCGAAGCTGGCCGAGGCGATCGATACGGCTATCGTGGCTGGCGAGGGGCTCTCGAACCGCTTCCAGTTCCGGCAGTTGTTCGAATCGAAGGGCGTCGACATCATTAACCCTGATGTCTGCCGCGCGGCCGGGATCACCGAGATGCGCCGCATCGCGGTCCTCGCCGATGCCTATGGAGTCCTGTGGTCGCCGCATGTCAGCACTGGTACCGCGCCGTATGTGAGCGCGTCGATTCATCTGGCGGTTGCCACGCCCAATAGCGTGATTATGGAGGGCGGCAATATCTTCGCCGGTGCGCTGGGCAATATTCTGCTGAAGGAGCCGTTCGAGTACAAGCCGGGCGTGGCGATTGTGCCTGAGCGTCCTGGCCTGGGCGTGGAGTTCAACGAGAAGGAACTGGCCAAGGTGATGGTAGCGTAGCGCACGCACTCTTGCGTGCCGTCTCGACATTCGTGTCGAGACGTTTCGAGTTTGAGAAGAACGTGTCCCGATGAGTCGGGACACGGCAGACACGAGTGTCCGCGCTACAATTTGCGGCAATGCTGCGGTGCTGTTCCGAAAAACGATGCGGCATCGGGCGAAACCGCCTGCTTTTTTCAACCTACAGTCTATCGCCAGGTTGGACGATCTATAACCTGAGCACCCACATGGATATCGTCTCCCTCAGGCAGGCACTGGGCCCGGCATTGCTGGAACTCTTGCGCCTGTGCGTCTGGCTTCTGCTATTGACCATCATCTTCCTGCCGATCGAGCGGCGCTGGGGAATCCACAAACAGAAGTTCTTCCGCAAGGCCTTTGGCACGGACCTTGTCTACTATTTCCTGAGCTCACTCGCGCCCCGGCTGTTCCTGGTGATCCCGATGACCTTCCTGGCCGCCGCGGTGCATCGCTATGAGCCGGCCGCTTTCTACACTTGGGCGTCCGGACTGCCAGGCGTCGTGAGATTCCTGCTCGCATTGATTGCCGGCGATTTCGGTGTTTACTGGGCGCACCGATGGTCACACGAAATCCCGTTCCTGTGGCGCTTCCATAAGATCCACCACAGCGCGGAAGAGATGGACTGGCTGGTGAACTCCAAGGCCCACCCGGTGGACATCCTGCTGACGCGAATCAGTGGCCTGGTTCCGATGTACGTGCTTGGCCTGGCGCAACCGATGGGCGATCGCCTGGATTGGACGCCCATGCTGGTCACCATCGCCGGCACCATGTGGGGCTTCTTCATTCACTCCAACTGGAACCTGCGCCTGGGTTGGTTTGAGCATGTGCTCTCCACTCCAGGCTTCCATCACTGGCATCACACCAATGATGGACCCGAGGTGTTGAATAAGAACTACGCGGCGATGGTGCCGATGCTCGACGCGGTGTTCGGCACTTTGTATCTTCCGGCGCGGTGGCCGGGAAAGTACGGTACCGATGCGCCATCTCCTTCAGGACTGGGAGAGCAGTTGTTGGAGCCGTTGCTGCCGAAGTAGCCGTTTAACGGGTGGACTGGTTGTGGTTGATGCTGATGCCGCCGGCCTTCACTGTACTCTTCACGGCGATGCCACTCTGGTTGTGGTTCACTCCGATGCCGCCGGCGATTACTTTGGTTTTGATTGTCATGGTGTTTTCCTTTTTCCTATTTAGAGCAGCTCTGCCGCCCTTCACACACTAGGGCGCAGACGCTTCGAAAATTGCACCATCAATCAAAAAATATTTTTTCGGGCCTGGCGCACCTGGTTTTCGATATATGGTGTGCCTGGATACTGCCGGTTCTGATCAGTCCAGATGTCGAGTATGCGTTGCCTGCGCGCCCGCGCGGAGGCAGGGACCGCAGTCGATGCCAGATCCAAAGCCCGGGCAACCGCCCAGGCGTTGGCGGGGGTCGGGGTCTTTTTCAGCAAAGCTTCGAAAACAGCAATCGCCTGCTCGAAACGATGGGCCGCACTGTCGCGGTTGCCGCGAGCGGCCTCCAGACGAGCCCAGGCAAGCACCAGATCGCCCTCCGTCTCATTGCCCCGTTTCTTGAGAATGCGTTCGGCCTCCTGGAGCAGAGCCCCTGCCTGCCCAAAGCGTCTGAGCTTTCGGTTGGCGTCGGCCCCATAAATACGCGACTCGGCACGGAATTCCGTCTCGCCAGACGAAACGGCGTCCAGTTGCTTCGATGCCAGCGCAGCATGTGCAATCGCCTCCTCTGGCGATACTTCGGCTAACGCGTAGGCGATCTTATCATTGATGAGTCCGGCGTTGCTGCGCGAGGCGCCGTCGTTAGGGTCGGCCGCCATCAAGGCATTCACCACAGCCAGCGCCTCTTTGAATCGGGCGACCGCTTTGTCCGTACGCCCCAGGCTCGGCCGGTCAGAGGCTCCCTCAATCTGCCCCAGGATCACGGAAGCATTGAAGATGCGCCGGAAAAACCGCACCTTTCCCGGATTCTCCGCCGACAACTGACGGTAGATGGCCAGGGCCTCTTCCGCCGGAACCAGGGCCTGCTCGAATCGCGTCAAATTGTTGTAGGCATTACCCAGATTAAGCAGCGTGCTGGCCAGGCCCATTTTGCTGTCGAGCGATGGATCTACCTTGGCCGTCTCGCGCGCGATGGGCACCATCTTTTCAAACGAGTTTGCGCTCCCAAGCAAATTGCCCATGTAGCCAAACGTGATCGCCAGTTCATTGAGCGCCCTGCGCCTGGCGTTTGCAGGCAATCCAGCGCTTCGCCTCTCTGCCTCTTGCCCCAGTTGCACTGCCTCGGGATATTGCCGCAGGCCTCTGCGTATTCCCTCTGCGTCGCAGAGGACATTTACGAAAACTTGCAACTGCTTGATGCTGAGCAGCTTTTGATCGGCCAGCGGGCGTCCCAGGGCCAGCGCCTTTTCATAGGAGGCCATCGCTTCCCGGAACTGGCGGAGACTCGGAGCTCCGGGTGCGCCTTGTGCCGCTCCAACTTTGCTGTAGGCGACCGCCATTTCCCACTGCAGGCCGGGGTCTTCAGCCGCGTCCGCGGCGAGGCTATTCAGGTATTCCAGAGCTGTGGATACCACCATCCCGCGAGCCTTCACCGAGCCCGGCATGTTGACGATCTCATCGTGAAAATCGAACAGGAACCGGTTGGCGAGTTGGCGCACCTGATTGAATCTGCGATTGGCGCGCCGCTGCTCCACCACGCTGAAGCCAAGCCCTACGCCGAGGCTCAGGATTACGGCGGCGACGGCCGCGATCTGCCACCAATTCCGCCGCAGGAACTTCTGGGCCCGATAGCCGATGGTGTCTGGTTTCGCGCTCACCGGCCGGTGGTCAAGATAACAGGCAATGTCGTCCGCAAGGCGCTGCACGCCGGCATAGCGGCGCTCTGGCTCTTTGCGCAGCGCCATTAACAGGATGTGATCGAGTTCGTCTCCCAAACCCGGCGCGGCCGGTGGCTGCACACAGATGACGCGATCCATCTCCAGCGCGGTTGCAGTATCGATGGTGTACGGTTTGCGGCCGGTGAGCAACTGGTACAGGATCACGCCCAGCGAGTAAACATCGGAAGCGGTGGTGACCGGTTCGCCGCGGACCTGTTCGGGGCTGGCGTAGTCGGGCGTCAATGCGGCGAAGGCAGTCTGGGTTTGCGACGCGCCGGAATCGAGCAGTTTGGCGATGCCGAAATCGAGCAGCTTGGGTTCGCCTTCCGTGGTCACCAGGATGTTGGCGGGTTTGAGGTCGCGATGGACTACCAGCTTGCGGTGCGCGAACTCCACGGCTTCGCAGACCTTGAGGAACAGGCGCAGCCGCGCAGTGCGGTCCAGCTTTTCGCAGTATTGTGTGATGGTTTGGCCATCCACGAATTCCAGCACCAGGTAAGGGCTGCCGTCATCGGTTTCACCGCCATCGAGCAGCCGCGCGATGTAGGGATGTTCCAGGCTGGCGAGCAATTGCCGTTCCTGCACGAAGCGGGTACGGATGAAATCGGAATCCAGACCCTGCTTGATGATTTTGAGTGCGACCTTCTTGTGGAAGTCGTCCACGCGGACAGCTTCATGCACGGCGCCCATTCCGCCGTGGCCGATGAGGCGCACCAGTTGGTAGCGGCCGAAGCGTTGCTGGCGGGACGCTGCCGCGCTGGCTTCGCCAAGACTCGCCGCCTGTTCGCCGATGGCTCCAACGATGAACGTGTCCGAACCTTCTTCGGCAAGATAGTGCTCCACATCGCTACGCAGTTCGGGGTCGGATTCGGTGAGGCGATCGAGCAGGTGGGCGCGCGCGGCTTCCGGGGCGGAGTCGAGCTGCTCCAGGATTTCGCTGATCCGCTGATAGCGTTCGGGAGTCATGCCGCAAGTTCGTCCCGCAGGGATATTGGAACGGCTGTTTCCACGGAGTCTGGTTTGCGGGCTTGCTTCATGCGGCTTGTTCCAATAAGCATAACTGGCGGGAGGGATTGTGGCAATGCCGGGCGATAGGGCGCCCGGCATTGGTTGGATTGGGAGTTAGCTGGCGGACTGGTTGTGGTTTGCGACGGCGAGTCCGCCGGCCTTCAGCGTGCTCTTCACGGCGATGCCGCCCTGGTTGTGGTTCATTGCGAGACCGCCGGCCTTCAACTTGCTCTTCATGGCAAGGCCCGACTGGTTGTGGTTCATTACAAATCCACCGGCCTTCAACTTGCTCTTCACGGCGATTCCACTCTGGTTGTGGTTGGCGCTGAGTCCACCGGCTTTCACGGTGCTCTTCACGGCGAGGCCGCCCTGGTTGTGGTTGCATTTAAGTCCGCCAGCGATTACTTTGGTTTTGATTGTCATGATGTTTTCCTTTTCCCTTTTTAGAGCAGCTCTGCTGCCCTTCACTTGGTAGGGTGCAAACGCGCGGGAAATTAGGACATGAACTTCAAAATATTTTTTCGCCGTCAGAGATCAGGCCGAAAGGTAATCCCGAAGCCAGATTTGAGCCATGCGCAGATCACGAACGATAGTGCGGTGGGCGACGTTCATTACTTCGGCGATCTCTTCACCGCTGAGCCCGCCGAAATACCGCAGTTCCACCACGCGAGCCTGGCGTTCGTGGAGGCGGGCGAGTTCATTGAGCGCGTCGTCGAGCGCTTCCAGGTCGGCGGAGCGCTCCGGGGCGAAGAGATCTGTGTCTTCGATCGCAATGGCCTTGGCGCCCGCTCCACGTTTTCCCGCATTCTTCTTTCTTGCGTGTTCCACAAGGATCTGGCGCATATAGTGCGCGGCGATGCCGACAAAGTGCGAGCGGCCTTCAAACTGCGGTTGATTCTGCTGAGACATGCGCATCCAGGCTTCATTCACGAGCGCTGTTGGTTGCAGTGTGTGGCCGGGACGTTCCTGGCGCATGTAGCTTCCGGCGAGGCGGCGCAGTTCGGATTCGACCATGGGGACGAGCGAGTCAAGGGCAGCGTGGTCGCCCTGCTTCCATCGCTGGAGGAGCTGGGTGACTTCGTGTTGTGGGCTGTCAGCCATGGATGGAGTATCTCACATCATCGCGGGATGGTTAGTTGGAGGCAAGGCCGATGATGAGCCAATCTCGCTCTGTTGAAGATGTGTCGCTTGGGGGGACGCAGCAAGCTACGTCCCCGGAGAGGCTCGCTCCGTGCGGTGCATCTTCTAGAAGGCAGGCTTTTCGGCCTGGCGCATTTGGTATTCGATGTAGGGCAGGCCTGGATACCGGCGGTTCTGATCGGTCCAGATGTTGAGGATGCGCTGCCTGTGCGCCCTTGCGGATGCAGGAACGGCATCCGATTTCAGATCCAGCGCCCTGGCCAGAGCCCAGGAGGTTGCTGGAGTTGGAGTCTTTTTGTGCAACGCTTCAAAAACGGCTATCGCCTGCTCCAAACGGACTACTGCGGCCTCGCGGTTGCCTCGCGCTGCCTCCAGGCGCGCCCAGGCGAGCACCAGGTCGCCCTCGGTTGAATTCCCGCGCTTCTTGAGAATGCGATCCGCCTCCTGGAGTAAAGCCTCGGCCTGCCCAAAGCGTCTGAGCTTTCGATTGGCGTCAGCCCCATAGATGCGCGACTCGGCGCGGAATTCCGTATCGCCGAACGAAGCAGCGTCCAATTGCTTCGAGGCGAGCGCGGCGTGGGCCATCGCTTCCTCAGGCAACACCTCGGCCAACGCATAAGCAATCTGATCATTGATGAGACCGGCATTGCGTCGCGAGGCGTTGTCATTTGGGTCGGCCGCCATCAACGCATTCACCACAGACAGCGCCTCTTTGAATCTTGCCACGGCTTTGTCCGTGCGCCCCAGGCTTGGCCGGTCAGCGGCGCCTTCTATCTGCCCCAAGATCACCGAGGCATTGAAGATGCGCCGGAAAACCCGCACCTTTCCCGGATTCTCCGCCGACAACTGACGGTAAATAGCCAGAGCCTCTTCCGCCGGAACCAGTGCCTGCTCGAATCGCGTCAGATTCCTGTAGGCATGACCCAGATTGAGCAGTGTGCTTGCCAGACCCATTTTGCTGTCGAGCGATGGCTCTACCCTCGCCGTTTCCCGCGCAATCGGCACCATCTTCTCAAATGAGTTCGCGCTGCCGGCCAAATCGCCTATTTCGCCGAAGGTGATCGCCAGTTCATTGATTGCCCTTCGCCTGGCGTTTGCGGGTAAGCCCACGCTTCGCCGCTCCGCTTCTTGCCCCAGTTGTACGGCCTCCGGATATTGAAGCTGGTCACGGCGCATCAATTCCGCGTCGCAGATGATATTCAGAAATACCTGCTGTTGCGGCAAGCTGAGCAGCTTTTGATCGGCGAGCGGACGCCCTAGTGCCAGCGCCTTTTCATAAGAGACCATCGCTTCGCGGGGCTGGCGCAGACTGGGAGAGCCGGGCGCGCCTTGCGCTGCTCCTACCTTGCCATAGGCGACCGCCAGTTCCCATTGCAGGCCCGGATCTCCGGCCGCATCGGCTGCGAGGCTATTCAGGTATTTGAGCGCCGTCCGCACGATCATTTCGCGCGCCTTGAGGGTGCCTGGCGTGTTCACGATCTCATCGTGAAAGTCGAACAGAAACTGATTGGCAAGTTGCCGCACCTCATTGAACCGGCGCGAGGTGCGGCGCTGCTCAGCCATGCTCAAGGCCAACCCTGCCCCGAGGCTGGCAATCACTACGGCGACGCTGGCGATTTGCCACCAGTTTCTACGCATGAACTTCCTGGCGCGGTAGCGGAGGGTATCGGGCCGGGCGCTGACCGGGCGGTGATCCAGGTAGCGCTCGATATCCTCGGCTAACCGCTGCACGCCGGCGTAACGCCTTTCGGGCTCCTTGCGTAGCGCCATCAAAAGGATGTGATCGAGTTCATCGCCCAAGCCGGGCGAGGCCGGCGGTTGCTGGCAGATCACGCGGTCCATTTCGAGAGCAGTTGCCGTGCCCACCGAGTACGGTTTGCGGTTGGTGAGGATCTGGTACAGGATCACGCCCAGCGAGTACACGTCTGAGGCTGTGGTGACCGGTTCGCCGCGGATCTGCTCGGGACTGGCGTAGTCCGGCGTGAGCGCGGCAAAGGCCGTCTGCGTCTGCGACGCGCTGGAATCGAGGAGTTTGGCGATACCGAAATCGAGCAGCTTCGGCTGACCGGTTGCGGTCACCATTATGTTGGCCGGCTTCAGATCGCGGTGGACCACCAGGTTGCGGTGGGCGTGCTCAACGGCATCGCAGACTTTGAGGAAGAGACGCAGACGGGCCGTGCGGTCCAGCTTTTCGCAGTACTGGGTGATGGTTTCGCCATCCACGAATTCCAACACGAGGTACGGACTGCCGTCGTCGGCTTCGCCGCCATCGAGCAGGCGCGCGATGTAGGGATGTTCGAGTGTAGCCAGCGTCTGGCGCTCCTGCAGGAACCGGGTGCGAGCGAAATCGTTATCGAGCCCTTGCCTGATGATTTTGAGTGCGACTTTCTTGTGGAAGTCGTCGACTCGGACCGCTTCAAAGACCGCGCCCATGCCTCCCACCCCGATGCGGCGGACGATCTTATAGCGGCCGAAGCGCTCCTGACGGGCTTCCGGCTGGCTGAAACTGGCGGCCTGTTCGCCGATCACCTGGTGGAGGAATTTTCCGTCGTCATCTTCTGATAGGTACTCTTGTACTTCCTGGCGCAACGTGGCGTCGTCCGTGCAAAGATGATCCAGCGCGGCGGCCCGTCCTGACTCCGGGGTGGAATCAAGCGCTTCCAGTATTTCGTTGATTCGCTGCCAGCGTTCGGGCGTCATCGGGGTGTCTTGCATCATAGCGAAGTTGCTGCCCCGGCGTGAATTGAATTTCGAGGGTTATACCGCTCACTTGCGTTCGCGGCGCGGCTAGAAGCCGCATATTGCCAGCGGAGGGTGATGGGGCGTTGGACTCCCGTGTGAAATTTCGATAGATTGGAACCGATGCGACCTTCCAATCTTCTTCTCGTCTGTCTGCTTGCGAGCGGCCCTGTTGTCGCGCAGACCAAAGATATCTCCGGAACCTGGATTGCCAAGCTCCAGTCCCCGATGGGTGGGGAGCAGGAGGTGGTGTTCCGCCTTACCGTGAAAGACGGCAAGATCACGGGCAGCCAGACGCTGCCGTTTGGCGATTCGCCGATCGTGGATGGCAAGTTCAACGGTGACGAGTTTGAGTTCACGGTGGAGACGGAGTCATTCGGCACTCTCTCCAAGCGCACGTCGAAGGGCAAGATTGTTGGCGACACGCTGCTGATTACTCCGGCGATGCCGGCGCCCCGTCAGGGTGGGCCGGGCGGTCCCGGTGGGCCCGGTGGACCTCCTCCCGGCGGTGGCCCTGGTGGTCCTCCCCCGGGCATGGGACCTGGGGGCCCCGGCGGCCCGGGCGGCGGCATGCGTGGGATGATGAATCGCGAGTTGACGGCACGCCGCGGCACACCGACTCCTTCGTATCGTGCTCCGTCGGTTGACTACACGAAGCTGCCGAAGGTGGAACTGCCGGCGATCAAAGACATTCCGCACAACGGTCTGGCTAAGACTCCGCCGATGGGTTGGAACAGTTGGAACAAGTTCCGCACGAAGATTGACGACAAGACGATTCGCGAGATCGCCGATGCGCTGGTTGCGTCGGGTATGAAGGACGCGGGCTACCGCTACATCAATATCGACGATGGTTGGGAAGATAAACGTGATGCCAACGGTGTGCTGCAGCCGAATCCGAATTTTCCGAACATGAAGGCGCTGGCCGATTATGTCCATTCGAAGGGCTTGAAGCTGGGGATCTATTCGTCGCCTGGACCGCGTACCTGCGGCGGGTATGAAGGCAGCTATGGGCATGAAGAGATCGATGCGAAGATGTGGGCGGCGTGGGGCATCGACTATCTGAAGTACGACTGGTGCAGCGCGTCGCGTGTCTGGAAGGACGAAGACATGCGTGCGGCGTATCAGAAGATGGGCGATGCATTGCGCAAGACGGGACGCCCGATTGTGTACAGTCTGTGCCAGTACGGGCGGGCGGATGTGGGCAAGTGGGGGCCGCTGGTGAGCGGGAATCTGTGGCGCACTACCGGGGACATTCGCGATCAGTATGACTCGATGGCGCGCATCGGCTTCAGCCAGAGTCCGCTGGCGCAGTTTGCGGCGCCGGGCCATTGGAACGATCCGGACATGCTGGAGGTTGGTAACGGCGCGATGAAGCCCGAGGAGTATCGCACTCATTTCAGTCTGTGGGCGATTCTGGCGGCTCCGTTGATTGCGGGGAATGACTTGCGCAACATGTCGGCGGAGACCAAGGAGATTCTGTTGAACCGCGAGGTGATTGCGGTGGATCAGGACAAGCTGGGCAAAGCTGGCACGCAGATTTCAAAGGCCGGCGATAAGGAAGTTTGGGCGAAGCCGCTCGATAAAGGCGCTGTTGCGGTGGGGCTGTTTAATCGTAGCGCGGAGGAGACTGAGGTCTCGGTGAAGTGGAGCGAACTGGGCCTGATCGGTAAGCAGAAGGTGCGCGATCTGTGGGCGCATGCTGACCGCGGTGCGGAGGCCGAGGGCTTCAAGGCGAAAGTTTCCCCCCACGGCGTGGTGATGATTCGCGTCAGTAAGTAGCATGGAGGTTCGCATATGCACGCTGCCATGATGGCGCTGTTTCTGATGGCGCAGGCGCAGGTCCACGTTTTTGAGTTTAAGCAGGTTTCTAGCGATAAGAACCTGTTTGAGATTACGACGGCGATTCGGTCTGTGACCGATATTTCGACGCTGATGGCGGATGCCGGGAAAAGGTCGCTCACGATCAAGAGTGGCGACCCTGCGCAGATGGCACTTGCCGAGTGGCTGGTGAAGACGCTGGATGTGGCTGCGCCGGGCGTTGGTTCGGCTGAGTACAAATACTCGGGTGGTGGGGATGAGTCTGTCGTGCGGGTTTACTTTTTGGGCGCGAGCGGCGATGTGAAATCGTTGCATGCGCTGGCTACGAAGGTGCGGACGGTCAGCGGGGTTCGCCGGTTGTTTGCGGTTGGCGAGCAGCAGGCGCTGGTGGTGCGGGGGACGGCGGAGCAGGTTGCTCAGGCTGGCGAAGTGGTGGAAGGGAAGTAATACAAACTCGCTCCGTTGAAGGCGTGCCGTTTTTGGGGACGCAGCAAGCTACGTCCCCGGCGGGGTATCACTTGTTATCGCAGCAGAATGTGCTCTGCTTGCCGTCCCACAGGATGACGTGGCCCTGGTAGTCGCCGGCGATGGTCAGCTTGCTGTCGTAGCTGGCCGCCACTTTGGTGAGCAGCGCTTCGGCTGGCTTTGGCGTTGCGGACTTTGCCTTGCCGTCGCTACCCCAGATGCGGATCATGCTATCGCGGCCCACGCTCACCACGCGGCCATCGGACATAAACTGCAGGCTGAGCACGCCGGACGGGACTTTGCCGTACACCGTGCCGACAGGCTTGGGCTTATGGGCGTTGGCTGTGGTCGACATCGGCCAGCCTTCGCGGGCATCCCAGATGATGAAGTTGCCGTCTTCTCCGCCTGAGGCGAGGAGTTGGCTGTCGCCGCGCCAGCTGAGGGACATAATCGCGTCCTTATGTTCGGAGAGGCTCACCAGAATGCCTCCCTGCTTGGCTTCCCAGAGATGAATGCCGCCGCTGCGGTCGCCGGTCGCGAGTCGATTGCCGTCGGGACTAAATTCGAGGGCGGTGATCCAGTCGGTGTGTTTCTTGATCTCGTAGAGCAGTTTGCCAGTAGCAACTTCGTAGCCTTTGACGACTTTGCCCGGTCCGCCCAGGGCGACGATCTTGCCATCGGGTGTGAGGTCGGCAGCCATCACGATATCGAGCTCTTTGCCGACGGTGGCGATGCGTGCGCCGGTTTTCACATCGAACAGGACAACCTTGCCGCTCTGCACGCCATAGCCGCCGCCGGCCAACAGCGTGGAACCATCGCGGCTGAAGCGAAGTACATACGGGATGCCTTCAGGGAAGGCTAGCACACCGACCTGCGTGCGCTTTTCGATATCGATTAACTTGATGCTGTCGTGATCGGCTACGGCCACCAGCGGAGCCCACGGACTCGCAGCCAGCGCGGTGATCGGCAGGGCGTGGACTTTCGTGGTGAGCGTAACCGGAGGCAGTTCGCCGGGCATGGCCGGAGCGCCTGCGGGCTTATTCAGTGATGAACCTTTGTAGTCCATCGCCGGCCCGGTCGGCACTGCCGCGATACTCTTTGCGTTTTCGAGTGCGCCCATCTGAATCCAATCGCGAATCACCGCGATTTCGGCGTCAGGCAGTTTGCCGCCGTTGAGCGGCATGCGCGGAATTCCGTTGCCTTCATGCGCGACGGCGAGATACAGCGTGCTGTTCGAAGGCCGCCCGGGCTTGATCGCATCGCCGGAGCCGCCGCCCTTCATCAGGCCGGCGAATGTCTCCAGGTTGAGGCCCGAGCGCATGGAGCTTGAGTCGTGGCAGGCAAAGCAACGGCGCTTGAAGATCGGCTTCACGTCGTCTTCGTAGTTCAGTTTCTTGTCGCTCTGCGCCGTTAGCGGCAGGGCGAGTAGTAACAGCAATCCGTATCGCATGACTAGTGATTGAACGCAAACTCAGTGGAATTCAGCAGCGCCCAGAAGAGATCTTCATAGGTCTTGCGTTCCGCTTCATGGCCCACGGTGAGCGCGAGCATCTTCTTCATCTCTGAAGCAGTTGGCTTGCGCGACATGGAGCGGATGTACATGTTCTCAATGATCTCTTCGGGCTTCTTCTTGGCCTTGATCATGTCGGCGATGACGGTGCTCCGTGCGAGCTTGGTTTCGATCGTATCGCCGTTGACCATGTGGAGCGCCTGTGCGAACGTCGGCTCCAGGCGGGTTTCCGAGGCGTTCACCGTCTCGCGACCGCTCTGGCCGAATGTCTTCAGGAAGTAGTGATTGGTCTTGCGGCCGCCTTCGTACATCTGGGTGGCGCGGAAGCCGGTGGGGAACTGGCCGAAGGGCGTCGCCGTGTCGGTCGCCTGCGAGAGCGCATCGAGCAGGATGTCGGCACGCATGCGGCGTAGCGGCGCGTGCGAGAACTGCGTATCGTCGTCGCGGTTGCTTTCGTTGGTGGCGGAGCTGAGCTGATAGGTGCGCGAGGCGCAGATATCGCGGATCAGCTTGCGCATGTCGAAATCGTAGGTGACCAGGCGCTTGCCCAGTTCGGCGATCAGTTCGCGATTGCTGGGAGGATTGCTGATGCGGACGTCATCCACCGGCTCCACAATGCCGCGGCCGAAGAAGTTCTGCCAGACGCGGTTGGCCATGTTCTGGCGGAAGAGCACGTTGTCTTTGGCGGTGAGCCATTCAGAAAGAGCAACACGCGGATCCTTGCCCTTGACGTCGGGTGCGTCGCCACCGAGGTAGCGCGCGGGTACCGGATGCTCGTCGAGCAGGTGCTTGGCGGGCGGGGCATTCACGTCGTCATAGATGAACACTTCGCGGGCTTCGGAGGCGACCTTGCGCTTCACACCGGTGAAGAAGCTGACGAAGCCGTAGTAGTCTTCCATTGACCAGCGGTCGAACGGATGGTTGTGGCACTGCGAGCACTGGATGCGGATGCCGGTGAACAGCTGCGCGATATCCTGCGCGACGTCTTTCGGATCGTAACGGCCGGAAGGCAGCATGGTGTAGAGATTGACCGGAGCGTCATCGAAGTTGCTGCCCGTGCTTGCTACCTGCATCTTCACGAACTTGTCGAGCGGCGTGTTCTGCTTCATCTGCTGGCGGATCCACTGGTAGTAGTTGTAGGCCGCCTTGCGGTCGGCTCCATTGGTGCTGGTGTTGGTTTCGCCGATGACTTTGAGATTTTCAGACCACTTGGTGGCCCACAGGTCGGCGAACTCGTCGCGCTCCATCAACTCGTCCACGAGCTTGGCGCGATTCGGATTCTTCATGAACTTTTCGTACTCGGCGGCGGTGGGCGGCAGGCCGATCAGGTCGAGATAGACGCGGCGTAGATACTGTTCGTCGGAGGCGAGTCCGCTGGGGATGATGCGCAGCTTTTCGAGCTTGGCGTTGACCAGTTCGTCGATGTAGTTATTGGCCGGTACCTTGGGGAACTTGAACTTGGCGTCGTTGGGGAGCACGATGATCTCGGTGCCCATGGTATAGCGTGCAAAGCGGGCGAAGATGTAGGTGTCGCCGCGCTTGCCGGCGGTGATGAGTCCGTCTTCGCTGATGTCGGCGGTGTTCTTGTTGTTGGTCATGAAGATGGCCAACTTGGTCACGTCGCGGGAAGTGCCGTCGGAATACTTCGCGATCACGTGGAGGTCTTTGGTGGTCTCTTTTCCAGCGAAAACGTATTTTTCGGGCACCAGTGAGATGCCTGCCACGGTGGGGACGTTATCGGCGTCATCGGGAGCGCCGGCCTGAATCCACTTGAGCAGGGTCTGGTAGTATTCGCTGTCCGGTTTGAAGCGGCGGCCACCCGAATGCGCCACTTTGCCGGTGGCCTTCATGAGTACCAGGCTGCGTTCAGGGACCGCGACATCAATGCGGCGGCCGACGATCTGCCGAGTGAGCCGGTAGTAGTCGCCCGCTGGATCGCTGCTGAACAGTGACAGACGGAAGCCGTCTTTACCGCTGGCGGCGCCGTGGCAGCCGCCGCTGTTGCAGCCGGCGCGGAAGAATACGGGCATGACGTCAAGGCGGAAGCTGATTGGCCGGTTCGGCGCGAGTTGTTTCTCCTCTACCTTCTTCTTCGAGGGCTTCGGTGGCTTCGGAGCTTTGGCTGCCTGCAGCATCGACGCTGCGGCAATCAGGATGGCAATCACTCTTCGCATGGTTCAATCCTTATCGGGCTGACGCGGCGGTGGTACGTGCCGGGTCAATGCGCAAAATACCGGAGCCGGTCTGCTGACGCACGGTCTGGCCGTTTTCAGCGACGGTCACTTCACAAAAAATCTCTTTGAACAGGCCGGTGAGGGCGTCTGAATCGGCTTCAATCTGGAACACCACCTGCTGATCCTTGGAGGTGATC
>Ga0209697_10003668_pt1 | contig 20620 bp, 19 predicted proteins | sample AliMusrvi5mmetaG_FD_184115 | JGI IMG/M metagenome (GOLD analysis project Ga0209697, IMG submission 184115) | Freshwater lake bacterial and archeal communities from Alinen Mustajarvi, Finland, to study Microbial Dark Matter (Phase II) - Alinen... | ecosystem: Environmental > Aquatic > Freshwater...
GTCTATCCATCAAACCCCATTTGTTACTCAAACGTACTAGAAGTAGATTTTCATCTGTTTTAATTTCATCATAAATTATTGGTGTTATTTCTTTTCGAGTCTTATCAATAATTCCTTGTTTTTCATTAATCCTGACAATAAAGTTATTATCAACAGCTTCAATTCTTTGATAAATAGCTGGAAAGATTAATTTTCCATTAGTGCTAATTAGCCCCACTTTATTGTTTTTTTTAATCACATAATATTGATATTCTTTATTATGAAGATCTGAATCATATCTCAAATAACCTAGAAATATTTCATCATAATCAAACGGTGTAACTATTTCACCTTTTGTATTTATACAACCAAAGTTGTTTTTAGTTTTTTCTAAAACAAATACTCCATTTGCAAAAAAACGTGGGCTTGAATAATATTCAAATGGAATAATCTCTTTGCCATGTGAATCAATAACACCCCATTCATTATTATATAAAGCTGGAATTAGTTCTGATTCAACTTGACTTATAGTAACTGAATCATTTCCATTTTTTTTAATACTTTCCATTTTTTTCTTGTTAGTTCCATCAACATCAACCATATTCATCCAGAATTTATCATAAATTATAGGGATAACCAGATTTCCAGATTTGTCAATTTTCCCCCATTTATCATATCGTCTAACATCACAAAGTTCATCCATAAAAATACCTACTTCAGAGTAAATAGTAGGAGCTATCATTTTACCAGCTGAACTATAAAAACCATATTGACAATAATGATCCTTTACAGTATAAAATCCATCAATATTTTCATAAACCTTTTCAAACTTAATTGGAATTATCACATTTCCAATACTATCGATAACTCCATAATTTCCGTTCTTTTTTACTATAGAATTTTTATATCCATATTCAATATTATCATATTCGAATGGAATTATAATATTTTCTTTTTGGTCAATAATTCCATATTTATTATTTAATTGAGCAACAATTTTACCATTAGGTTGAAAATCAAAATTTGAATATTGAAGTCTAATTATTTCTTTACCAGTTGAATCTATTAAGCCCTCCTTTCCATTCATACCAATCCCAATTTTGTCACTAAATCTTGCAGAATAAATATAATCGTAAATTAATGGAGTTACTTGCTCGCCATTAGCTTTAATTAATCCATATTTATTATGTTCTGAAGTAGTATCCTGGTCATTTTTTTTTATAGTACCAAAATTGTGCTCAACTTTTAGTAATCCATTTTGGAAATAATAAATATTAAATTTAGTGATTCCAGATTCAGGATATGGTGTAATAATTTTACCCGATTTATCTAAATAAAACCAAACACTCTTCATATCGTCATAATATATTTCACCTAAATATCTATTTTTATCATATTCTAATTTATTAAAAATCATAGGTGTAACAATCTCACCTTTTTTGTTTATTAATCCAAAACCTCTAGAAAATCTTACAATCGCTAAACCATTGATAAATGGAGATGATTCATCAAATTGTACAGGAATATCAGTTTTATATTTTTCATTTACTAACAATACAGAATCTTTAATTCCCTTAGTCGTTTGTCCAGTAGTGGATAAGACTAAAGAAAAAGTGATAATAAATATGTAAATTAATTTTAGATTTATAATTGCTTTCATGCTTTCTGTATTTATAATTGTTTAATCATAATATGTAAATTAATAATTACCAAGGATTGAAGCATAAGAGCCACCATATCCTGTGTTTGTAGCAATTTGTTCATTATTTCTAAATAGTTTAATTGTAACATCACCTTCTCCTGATGTATTTGTAACACCAATATCAATAAATTTGTTACCCTTTTGTTGCCATGAAAATGACCAGCCATTTGAAACATTTGTCCATTGGTGATTATTACCTTCTGCATCCCTGAAAGATACAAAATTTGAGAGTATCAAATCAGAACCTACATAAGCCGGTTTTGATCCGAATGTTCCTGTAATTTCAAATTTATACTCAGCAGGTTGCTTCGGAGTATTTACACATGAGAATAAACATGTTACAATTAATACCATTAAGATTAGAGTTGATTTTGCTTTCATAGTTATTGATTTGAATAGATTAATTCTTCTTTTAATTTTCACTTTTGCAAATTTAAAAATAATATTAATAAATACAATCAAAAACAATAATAAATGTAACTATATTTTATTATTTGTGGTTAGGTTTTAAATGCAACAGTATTCTCCGAATAAGTTATTTCCCCGAATGCCTAACTGTCAAACGGGGGAGTAAACAAGGATAAAGAATCATATTAGAAAAGGTATGTTTATTTTATTTTTAACACTTTGAAATGGGCATCATCCATTATCAGCACGGCATCTCCTTTTTGATTTTCGGCTGCTTTAACCGCTTTTTTGTAGAGCCGTTGTGTAACTGCTTTTACACGATTACCAATAACCGGTAGCACAATGGGGCTGTAGGTATTGAGTGATTTTACGGTGAATTCACCGGGTATTTCTTTTTCACTCAGGTACACATGCACTTTTTCGAAGGTTGCTACATCTCTTTTGCTTTTCATGTTTAATTCGTAATTCATCGATAGGTCTTTTTCAATGTAAGTGGTAAGCGTACAAGAACTGGCTGTGATGGCAATTGCCACGATAATAATTAATTTTTTCATTGGATTAATTTGGTTTTGTTTGTTTTACTACTCGTTTAGCTTTTCGGTTCCGCTTTTATTTTTTTACAAAAATAGTGAGTTGATATGAAAATCACTAAATCCATTTAGTCCAATACATCCATTGCATCCAAAAGTAAATTGGTTTGAAAATTAAATGTATTTTTGCAGAGAAATTCTTAATCCATGACAAGCTATGCTATCACCAGTTATCAAAGAACAAATAGAATTAAAACTTGGTAGGAATATCCGTTATCATTCTGACCTGGAATGTCTTTGCATTGAAATTGAGAATCAAACCAAACAAAAGGTAAGTCTTAATACGCTTAAACGTCTGTTTGGTTTTATTTCCGGGGTGTCTGAGCCAAGATTATATACGTTGGACACTATTGCACTTTATCTTGGCTTTACTAACTGGGATGTTTATCTGTTGAGTTTAGACCAGTCGGGCAATTCTGGATTCAATTCTTTGCAAGAAATAAGAATTGAATCTTTGCCTGTTTCTTCCATTGTTGAATTTGGTTATGAGCCGGATAGAGTTGTTCGGGTAAGATTTGATGGTCAAAACAGTTTCAACGTTATTTTGGCCAAGAACAGTAAATTAAAGGAAAACGATGTAGTTGAAATAACAAATTTTGTCCTCAACTATCCACTGATAATCCTGAACGTACTTAGAGACGGTAAAAGTATGGGTAGATTTACGGCAGGAAAAGTCGGTGGCTTAACCCATCTGAAACTGATTTAATTTTTGTAAGTTTGTCGAAAAATTTTGGCAAATGAATTCAGCATCATCCTCATTTGATGAATCTCAAGAAAAATCTCCCCTCCTAAACACGTTTTCGGATATTGTTCCCTTCGAGAAAACGGGTGCTACTTCCGATTGTTTTAAAGTGCGTATTTATGGGAAATGGCACTTTCTGAAACGTCCTAAAAAAGAGTTTAAAAACCACCCGCTTTATATTGCCGCTTTTGAGAAAGAATTTGATTTGGGGTTTACGCTCGACCATCCGAACATTGTTCGTTATCTGAACAAAGGGAACGATTCTGAAGGAATCTATATTTTGACTGAATATGTTGATGGCTTAACGCTCAATGATTTCAGGGGAAAATATCCGCACTACTTTCAGAAAGAAGTTAATATCAGTAAAATACTATCACAGTTGGTTTCTGCTTTAGCTTACCTGCATAGCCATCAGATTGTACATTTGGATATTAAACCGGAAAACATTTTAATCACGAATAATGGAAATAATGTCAGGCTCATTGATTTAGGTTTATCGTATTCGGATTGTTATACGGAGATAACTGGCGGAACACATACTTTTGGCAGTCCTGAACAATTTGGTCATTCAGAACAAATTGATGAACGAAGTGATATGTATGCGGTAGGGAAAGTGATGCTATACCTTTTTACTGAGCAAGTTGATATTCATTCGGTTCGGAAGTTACCCAACGGTTTAAGAGAACTTGCAAAACGTTGTCTGCAAGAAGATATACAACAGCGGACTATTACGGCAAATGAATTCTTGACTGTTCTCTCTCGCAAACGAGCTAATTATACTCTGGCTGTAGTGGTCGTTTTATTCATTGCCCTGGTTATTGTAATAATTGAATGGAGAAAACCAAAAATTGTACCTGCTGAACCAACATCAATCAAAAGAGATACGATAATTATTAAACAGGTTATTCCTCAGAAAAACACAAAACAAAACGAGCAAAAAGTGAACAAATCAGCGGAATCGATTGAATTGGAAATACGAAAAGTAATCCATAAAAGATTAGCACCAAATGTTCCAACTCTCACGAAAATCTATTCAGATATAAATGAATATAACTACTCTGTTCTAAAGCAATCATTTAGTGATTGGGAAAATACGTGCATGGTTGATTGTAAAACCTTGTATGATGACTATAAAGACAATATTTCGTATACTGATTTTGAATCACTCTATACAGAGGAATTGAATAAAATAAATCGTCCTATTCAGGAGAGATTAGACAAATTTAAACAGTAAATTTCGGTTGAATTGTTTCATGATGAATACAGTAGATTGATTAATTGCTTCACAATAGATAAAGAAAAATGCGTTACAATTTAGGTAATGATTTGATAAATTTTTCAACCTCGACAATATTGAACATTCGGATTTCAAACGGAAAATATAATTGGAAAAAATCTTTGCTAACCAATAAATAAATTGTCCGTTGATTTACTCCCAATACTTTCACTAAGCGTTTTATGTGAATAGAACTGTATTTGTCATTTTTAGTGTATTTATTACGGTGTGCCTTGATTCGGATTAGAATATCAGCTTTATTTTCAGAAAGTTTGAAGATTTGATTTAAAAGATATTGATTGTCTTTTTCGAGTTGGAGCTTTTTTGCTTCGCGTTTTTCGTTGGAAGTCATGATTGTGGGTTTTTTGTTAGTATTCAATTAATTCTAGTTTGTTGATTAGGATAAGTAATGCCGGATTTGTTTCTATCATTTGGTCAAGTTCGGGAGAGAAAGGTTGAACTGGTGAAACCTCACCCCCGGCCCCTCTGACCTCTTTCCCTCTTCGGGGACTTTCTCCCATTGGAGAAAGGAATCGGACTTCTTTTGTTTCTGGAGAAAGGAATTCGACTTTTTGAAAATTTGAGGAGAGGGTCGATTTCAATTCTTCAATCAAGTAATCAGCAATATCGAAACCGTTGGCTTTGGCTACGGGAGTGGCAATATCTTCTAAGAGAGTTGAGATATTAATCTTACAATTACATTCCTTTTCAATTATTCTGGCTTTATCAGCCCATTTTTCAAAACCTCCTAAATCCGGGAATAAAGTAACATTTCGACCTTTTAATACCTGGCATTTTTCGAGAGATAATCCGTTGAGGTTTCCGGCAGCTAACCAAATTAAATCAGGGAATACCGCACTAGCGATTAAGGCAGATTTTTCACTTTCAACAATTGCCACCGGTTTATCCGGGTAGAGTTTTAGCAGGTGTTCTCCAAAGAAACATTGTTGGAGATTGAAGTTTTCTGATAATGTGCCGGATTTTTTGAGTTTATTGTGTACCCAGTCGATTGCACCGCTTTCGTGTTTTAGTCTGCGTCCGGTTTCGGGGTTGTATTGCATTATTTTACCTGTACGGACTTTGCCCTGAATGTCGATTTGCCAAAAGATAACTTCTTTATTCTTGGTTGCACCTAAGGCGTAATGTTCAGCCACAAATTCAATTTGCTTTTCTGTAAGGATTTCGCAAAGGAAGCGGACGAAATTGCTGCGGTAGGAGGCGGATTTTTCTATGAAAGAAAAAGGAATAGACCCCACCAAACCTCCAGACCTCACCCCAGCCCTCTCCAAAGGAGAGGGAGTGTGCAGAATTCGAGGACTGACTGAATTTGGAAACATTGAGGACGATTGCAACATTGGATTATCGATAAAATATTGTTTTGGGGTGTAATGATAACCGCATTTGGATTCGCGGTTGCATTTGCCAACGGTTCGGTGAATTGGTTTGTTAGTGTTACTATCTAAATAGAGCGTGAAGCTTTGTTTTTGTCCGCATGAGGGACAGTCGTGGCGAGTGTTTTTGCCTTTGTATTTTTGAAGAGAGTACATAGTTTATAGTTTATAATCAATAGTTTATAGATACCCTAATCCCCAAATTGGGGAAGTTCTCAGTGACCCCCTAAATCCCCCAAGGGGGACTTTTGGTAACACTAGTAACATTAGAAACATTAGTAACACTAGTAACACTAGTAACACTAGTAACATACGTTACTAGTGTTACTATCTGTTACTATTTTGCTTTGGGATATAGTTTTTTATGGATACGATTTACTTTGACCTTGAAGCTGTTGAAATTGGCTTCGTTCTTGCAAAGTTGTTTTGCAATGGCATAATCCGTAATTGTTGGGTCGGACTCAATCAGTTCTGCAATTTTGCTTTCAAGTTCTTCTTTTTCTTTTTCTGAAACAGCTTTTAAATGATCTTTTTCAAGACCAAAATGAAGAAATTCAAACTGGAGAAAGTTATAGGGTTTACTTATGTTGCAGACACAAACATTCTCCGCATCATATACAATCTCAGTATTTCGGGCCTTAATCATTTTGATATAACGAACTCCTTTGTCGGTGGAACTTTCGCCAATGGAAAAACTGCTGTCACAGAAATTAATCAGCATTTTGCTGCCTTGTAAATCGTTTCGAGTAATTGGCTTGGATAAGTCTCTTTTGGGTGTGTGAGCCAAAATAAGTATTGATAATTTGTATTTGTTTTTCAATGCTTTTAGCTCTTTCATTAGCGGCAATGCATCTTTGGCCTTTTCGGTTTCTGTCCGTAAGTAAGTTAGATTGTCGATTACCAGAATCTTTGAATCACGTTCAGTGATCAGTTTTTCAAGTGAATAGGACAGATACTTCTCAAAAGTCAGATTTTCCGGAATGTCGCTGTCTGGATTAATTTCAACCCGCAACAAATCATTATCGAATTGATAGGCAATTTCATAATCCAACGAATATCTGTTTTGAAACTGTTTTTCGGTCAACTCAAAATCAAAATATAAAACCGGTTGTTTTATGGCTTCGAGTTTAAACCCCGGAATGGGTTTGCCCTGTGAAATACTATTTGCAATTTGAACGGCTAAAATAGATTTTCCCAAGTTTGTGTCGGAAAAGAGAATACAAACTTCACTTTCATACCAAAACTCACTGAAAAGCATTTTCGGGATAGGACGACTTTTGGCTTGTTCAATCCATGTATTTGCCGGCAGGGTTGTAAAAAGTCCGGTATTATTGCCTTGTAGTGTATCATTTTCATTCAAATTCATTGTTTTTGTCTGAATTTCCTCTTTGAGTTTTTGAATGAAATTGGTATTTTTGTTTTGCTTTATTTCATCTTCCCCTGAGGACTTTGGCGAGTCTGAGGGGGTTTGTTTTTTGTCTATCATGGCTTTTTGATTGATTTATGATAGCTGTCGTTTAGTAACTTCTGAATGTCGGACATCTTATAATAGATTTTCCCACTTAGTTTGGAGTAACCAATTAATCCCTCGTCTCTCCATAGTTGAGCCGTGCGAACGCTGATGCACATTAATTCCATAAATTCTTCGTTTGAAAAGAAGGGATCGGCAGGCATCTTACGGGTCTTGTTTAAGCCGTCAATCAGGTTGTCTAACCGTTTGTTTAGTTCCTGGTGATTTTGACAGACTTCCTTCAATGATTCAATGATGGTTTCATCATCGAGCATTTTCTTCCGGAGATCGGCTTCGAATTTCTCAAAATGTTCCTGAAAATTCATTTGGTGGTCCTCCCGTTAGAAAGTTGATTTTCTTTTTCCTCAACATATTCTTCAACGGTTTGAATGCGGTTGGCCAATAGCCAGGATTCTATCTCAACTTTTTTGAAAATGACCCTGGCATTTCTCTTGTAAAAAGGAATTGCTTTATCACAGATCATTTTGTTGATTGTGTTTACAGCGTAGCCGGTTAATTGGCTACATTCCTTTTTGCCGAATGTGTCGGGGAAAGAATTCTGATTTGTTTGTACTACCAGTTGCGGTTTTACCATTTCTCCCATTAAATCTTTGAACTGGCCAATGGTCAGGGCTGCTAAAGGAGTTTCGTTTGTTGGTTGGAATTTCGTTTCCATAATTGTGATTATTTTTTTGATTTTTTGGAAGACAATAGCTGCGCAGTCTATCGCTTTCCTGCATGCAAATTTATCATCAAAAATATAAGCCGATACTATGAAATCAAGAGAATTTTAGGGTCGGGGTTCGACCCTTTACAGGTCGGGGTGGGTCGGGGTTTTAATGAAAAATCCTCATAATTAGGCTTTCAGAAGGTCGGGGTTAAGGTCGGTAATTTTGTCATTTTTTTTGCTTTGAAACAGTAATAATTTGTTCTATTTCTTTATAGGTTCGACCTGATTCGTACTCTTTCCGGGTTGGTTTAGCATATTCTTTCGTACAAAAAGCTGTTTTAATCGTATTCGAACAGCTTGCACCGCATAAATGTTGAATGATATTTGATAGCATGGAGGATGTGCCTCTCCATTTCAAAGGTTCAGGAATTTTTAAAGCCTTTCGGTTAAACCAAAACAGCCAACTATCTGTGTTTGGGTTAACGAGCAATTTCTTATGTGAAAGATAATGCATAATTTTGATGAGACTGTCATCTGATAAAGGAGAGTTGAACTTAGGTAAAGTTTTTATCATTAAATCCGGATTTTCAACCAATTCATGTTTATAATCTTTGAATGTGTATAAGTTGCAATTTGATTTTACAGCCAGCGAAATAAGACAAATATCAAAACATATAAACAACTCAATTAATTTATCGATAAAATGAAAATGATTGATTAGTCGAGCTGAAAGGTCGTAATTTGGTAAAGCCGTATTTTGGTCATTGTCAACACTAATACTATCATTTTCAGAAATAAATTGCCGGTTTAAAACAAATTCAAAGAACTCTTTGCATTTATTATTCTGTTTCGAATCGTTTATCGATTGACTGTGATGATAGCTTCTGTTAAAGTCACGTAAAATGATATTTGCATAGGCGATTTTATCGGATTTCTTATTTAGTATAAATAAGTTATCCTCCATTTCTTTAAGTGCCTGTTTGTAAACTTCAATATATTTACATAATATAGCATCATCAACAGGATATGAGTAGTCATTAACCCAAGTGAGTGTTTTAAACATTGGATTTTCTTTGACAATGTGAGGTTCTTCGATTTTTATCGCATTTTCGTGATTGTAAATGCCATGAGAACGAATCTGTTCTTTTAATTTATTTATATCCAGCTGTTTAGTTGCATTACAAAAAGCAGATTGCCAACATAAACATAATGCTCCGTGAAGATGATTAAAATGTCTTAAATAGAGTTCAGTTTGAGTTCTGACAATCATTATTGAATATTTCTATAGTTTTTTACTATTTATAGTAATTAAAAATATGCAAAAAAAATGACATGGATTAGCATGTCATTTTAAGCATATTAACGAGGAAATTTTATGTTTATTGCAAATACAATACAAAGATGTTACAAAATTTTAGCTGCTTCGTCAATTTCTGAATTAGCAAAACTATCAAGATATATGTTTGTTGTTTTCATGTCTTTGTGATCTAAGAACTGAGAAATTAACTCACGCTTCACCCCATTGTTTTGCAAGGTCATTGCCATGGTGTGACGGCTGACATAGGAAGTTAGATTTATATCGTCAATGCCTAGTTTTTTAGCCATTTCCTCAAGATTGGTATTTATGTTGAACAATCTATTGTGAATGTGCTTGTATAATGTCTCTCCGGTATATCCCTTACGTGATACGATTGGCAAAAGATAGTTTTCAACCGGAGCTTGAATGCTACAAAGCTCCTTAATGATTGCTTGAAGTTCATCTGTGAGCTTAATGCTTATAGACTTGGACTTTTTGCTATATTGAGTCTTTTGTCGCTTATAAACGATATATTGACCATTTTCAAGCCTTTTGATATTATCGGGCGTTAGGTGTGCTATATCAACAAAACTCATCCCATAACAATAATAGGAAAATAGAAACACTAATCGGGCAAATTGCAAGTTCTCTGATAACTCAGTAGCTGATTTGATTTTTTGAAGATATTCAGAGGGCAAATATCTTTTTTCTGTTTCCTCTTCCAATTTGGCAACTTCAAAACCTCCTTTTCCGAATGGGTACGTGGAACGGCTTGCTTCTTTAGCTTCAATGGCTAAATTTAGAATTGACCGCAACTGTTTCATGTAACCCTTGCGAGTATTACCACAACAACCTTTGCGCTGTAATATCCGTGTTGTTCCATTCGAGTAGTTAAAAACGGATTCACGAGGTGTCTGAAGGAAAGCATCAAAATCCCGGACATACTTGATGTCAATTTCAGAGAACATTCTTTTATCAAATTTTTTATCGAAGATTTCAAGAATTAACAACGCACGTTCATAATTCTTGCCATTGCCAATATGACCGGTATTTTTCAATACTTGTATGTGGTTTTCAAAAAAAGGCTTAACTTTGCCCTTCTTTGCACGATGAAGGAATGCTTCTTCGAATTGGTTTAGCGTCCAGTCGATTTTGTTGCGGTCGAATTCATCAATGACATCTTTGGCTTTTAGAAACTGGCCACTAATAAATGCATTGTTTTTCTCGTAATCCGGATTGATCCGTTTGTCTTTCTTGAACTGAGAAAACTCATCATTCCACTGGACGGGAGTGGCAGATAGATTTAAACTGATGAATTTCCGAACCCGATCTTTGGTAATTCTCAAAACAATCGGGTGTTCACCACTCTTTAAAAGGGTGCTTTTGTAAAGGATAATTGAGATGTATTTCATACTTACGTTACACTTTTACGTTACACAAACATTACACATTTGACAAAACTTCCTCAAAAAGAATCAAATATGAATGTTCGTTAAGCATTGATTAATAAGTACAAAGATACACAATTACAATGAATTACCAAAATATATTATGAAGGATATACACTTCTAAAGGGGAACTAAATTACAACTATTTATTTATTTATTTATTTATTTATTTATTTATTTATTTATTGATATATGAACAACGAGAAGAAAATACAAAAAGACACTAATTCAGTTCCCCTTCAGGGGTTAGGGGTGAGCTCTCCTTTAGGGGCTGGGGGTAACAGAATCAATCAATTATTCCAACAAAAATCCGAAAATATCCTTTCGGTATATTTTACAGCCGGTTTCCCAAAACTAGAAGATACTGTGCCAACGCTTCAATACCTACAGGCTAACGGAGTGGATTTAGTGGAAATAGGTGTACCATTTTCTGATCCAATGGCCGATGGTATTGTGATACAAAACAGCAGTCAGCAGGCTTTACAAAATGGTATGAGCATTCGCAAACTGTTTGAACAACTCACATCAATACGTGCTGAGATTCAAATCCCATTAATTATGATGGGTTACCTAAATCCGATTATGCAATTTGGTTTCGATAATTTTTGTAAAGAGTGCCATCGGGTAGGAGTGGACGGTATGATTATTCCTGACTTACCCATGGCTGATTTTTTGGCGCAATATAAAGAAATTGCAGAGCGCTACGGACTGGAATTTATTTTCCTTATTACGCCCGAAACTTCGGAAGCGCGTATTCGTGAAATTGACGGTCACACCAACGGGTTTATTTACATGGTATCGTCGGCTGCGGTGACGGGAACGCAAAGCTCGTTCGACACCAAAGTGGAGTATTTCAACCGCATCAATGCCATGAACCTCAAAAACCCACGCTTGATTGGTTTTGGTATATCCAATAAATCTACCCGCGACATGGTGAACCGATATTCGTCAGGTGCCATTATCGGAAGTGCTTTTATCAAAGCCTTGCAGGAAACAACAGATGTAGAAAAGGGAGTGAAATTGTTGTTGGAAAATTTGGAGAGATAATCTTTAATTTGTAACACAAAGTAAAAAAAACGGGTGTCTCAATTGAGTTACCCGTTTTTGCTTATATAAAGGAGTTCTTGCAATTTTGTTTGGTTGCCATTTAAGAGGTTCAAGTCAACATGACCTTTAATGGCAGCGAGTTTAAATTTATTTGTTTTTTGCCACAAAGCCCAATCTGCAATCGGTTGATTTTTATATTCGACTATCCAGAGCTTGCATTTTTTTTGAATAGCTTCGGTCAGATATTCATGAACATACTTATAATTACAGTAAATAATGGGATAATAGCCCAATTTGTCGTACACTGCATTTACAAAATCGTTCAACTCGGCAGTCACTTTTTCTTTGTCGGCAGGAATACTACGGGTGTACTCGGCATCGAGCACAGGTATTAAATCACCTGTACTGTGTTGAGCCACAGCCAGAAAATTTTTTGCCTGTTCTATACCCGTGCTTTTGTACGAAAAGAAGTGATATGAACCGACAGGAATTCCTAGTTTTCTTGCTTCGGTGTAGTAACTAATGTATTTGTTGTCCTGCAAATTTGCTCCTTCTGATGCTTTAATAAACATGAAATGAGGTTTTTCATTTTGCAGTTGTGACCAATCTATATCTGTTTGGTAATGCGAAATGTCAATTCCCCAAAGCTGTTCATTGTCTTTGACATCGTCGATGGTCAACACCGGCCGCAGATCTTTTACTTGATGCTTCTTATGTGATTTTGAATGTATATGAGACGAATAAGTTCGGTGACTACTTTTGTGATGCGATTTCTTAGCCGACACGACAAAGTGCGAGGCAATAATAATACACAGTAAAGTAGTTATTCGTTTTGTCATAGTAGTCCTCTCTTTTTCTTTTTCAAAAATATATCTGCAAGATAATGATTTCTTTTCAACAGGTCAAGTCCGTTATCTTCTTTTATAAATGATTAAGAAATATGAATAGCCATATCTATACTATTAGCTTTATTATGGGAAATTTGGAGATTTTATCCTCATTTAATAAGGAATTTAGAACAACATGTTATTTAGCTTTTTCTTAGTTCCGTTAAATAGGTTGAAGTCCACATTTCCCTGAATCCCCTCAATTCTGAATTTATCGGTTGTTTGCCAGAATGTCCATTTACAGTCTGGTTTTCCTCTATAATCTACTATCCATAGCTTGACTCTTTCAGGGATGCGGTTTTTTAGATATTCCAGATAATAGTCGTAATCGCAGTAAACGATAGGATAATGTTTGGTTCCCCGATAAATAGTGTTGATGAAGCTAATCAGCTCGTTTTGCACCAACTTTTTGGTCGGCATTTTTTTTGCAAATTCGGCATCGAGTACCAAGGGTAAATCGCCATTTTTATGTTTGACGTTTGCCAGAAAGTTTTTGGCTTGATTTTTCCCATTACTTAAATAGGTGAAGAAATGGTAGGATCCAACTAAAATGTTGAGTTTTTTAGCTTCTTTGTAGTTCTCCTTGTATTTGCTATCCTGATTGGTAGCCCCTTCGGTGGCTTTTATGAAAATGAAATGCGGCTTTTGAGTTTCCAACTTTTCCCAGTCAACATTGCCTTGATGATGTGAAATGTCAACTCCCCAAATTTTCCCCTGAGCTTTTATTTTCCCAAAAGTTATTTTACGATAATTTACCTTAGGGGCAATAGTATCTTTTTTTTCAACTGCAGACTTCTTGGGTGTTGTAGCAACGGTAGTAATTTTGTCGGTTGTTTTTTCAGTATTAATGCCTCTATTTCTGGACGCTGTTGCACATTGAGTGAATAATAATATCAAGAATATGGGAATGAGGTTTTTTTGCATCATAGTTTTAATAATATAAAAATCGAATTTTGGTCAGGGGAACAAAGATAATACGGGCTGTAATACAGATTACAGCCCGTACAATAAATGAATCTTGTAAAATTATTTTATTGCTTCCAACGCTTTCGCAATTGCTTTTTTGATACCGTCAGGGTTTTTTCCACCGGCTGAAGCAAAGAATGGTTGTCCACCACCACCGCCTTGAATCTCTTTGGCGGCATCGCGGGCAATGTTTACTGCGTTTAATCCACCAGCTACCAAGTCGTCGCTAAGCAGAACGGTCAATGATGGTTTGTTTTCGGCAACGCATCCGGCCACGAAGAATAACTTTTCTGTTTGTACGTTGCGAATTTGGAATGCCAGCGTTTTTACCTGATCAGCATTTAGATTGCCTTCGTAGCTGATAACTTTTATACCCTTAACCTCAGTTGCTTCATCCAATAAGCTGTTGCGCAACGATATGATTTTTTCGTGCATGAATGATTCAACCTGCTTTTTCAGTTCGCTGTTTTCGTCTTGCGTTTTTTTAATAGCGTTCAACAAATCCGGTGTATTGTTAAGCAATTCTTTGGCTTCCTGCAATGTGTCTTGTTGCGTGTCGAGCATCTTTTCAACGCCTTTTGCAGAGATGGCTTCCAAACGACGGATACCGGCTGCAATGGAACTTTCAGCTATAATGCGTACCAACCCAATTTCGCCGGTTGCTTGCACGTGCGTACCTCCACAAAGCTCGGTTGATGTGCCAAACTGAATAACGCGAACTGTTTCACCGTATTTTTCGCCAAACAAAGCCATAGCACCAAGGGCTTGAGCCTCGGTAATTGGTGTTTCGCGTTTTTCCTGCAACGGATAGTTTTCGCGAATTTTGCGGTTTGCTATAGCTTCTACAGCACGAATTTCTTCTTTTGTCAGCTTTTGAAAATGAGAAAAGTCGAAACGCAATGCTTCGGGACTTACAAAAGAACCTTTTTGTTCAACGTGAGTTCCCAGCACTTCGCGTAAAGCTTCGTGTAGCAAGTGCGTAGCCGAGTGATTACATTCGGTAGCCTTGCGTTTTTCAGTGTCAATCTCTGCTCTAAAAACTTCTGTAACGTCAGCAGGCAGTTTATCGGTTATGTGTATGGCTAGATTATTTTCTTTTTTGGTATCAATAATTCTTACAGCTCTACCTTCTTCAAAGTCCCTCTCTGAAGGAGATGGATTTAGGGAGAGGCTTCCCGAATCGCCTACTTGTCCACCCATTTCAGCATAGAAAGGTGTGTTTGAAAGTACGAGTTGGTAGAATTCCTGATTTTTTTGTTTCACCTTGCGGTAACGAAGAATTTCAGTGTCGAACGAAGTGAAATCGTAACCAACAAACACGCTGTCGCCTTCACGAACAGTTACCCAATCACCCGTTTCGGTAGCTGCCGCATTACGGGCGCGTTCTTTTTGCTTCTGCATTTCGGAGTTGAACTCGTCGATATTTACGGTGAAATTGTTTTCACGCAAAATCAATTCGGTCAAATCTAATGGGAACCCAAAAGTATCATAAAGTGTAAAAGCCACTTTGCCTTCTATTTCTGTTTTAGCAGCAGCTTTAGAATCGGACATTACTTTGTCAAGCAATTTGATGCCGGTTTCCAATGTACGAAGAAACGATTCTTCTTCTTCTTTGATCACTTTTTCAATCAACGATTTTTGTGAAACCAATTCAGGATATGCTTTGCCCATGTTTTCGCTCAATACGTTGATAAGTTTAAACATAAAAGCATGGCGTTGACCCAGAAAAGTATAACCATAACGAACAGCACGGCGCAAGATTCGACGAATAACGTAACCCGCTTTGGCGTTCGAAGGCAATTGACCGTCGGTAATTGAGAATGCGATAGTACGTATATGGTCGGCAATTACACGCATGGCGATGTCTACTTTTTCATCCTTACCGTATTCGGCGCCACATACACAGCCAATTTCGGCAATGACAGGGGTGAAAACGTCGGTGTCATAGTTGGATTGTACGCCTTGTATGGCCATACACAATCGTTCGAAGCCCATACCGGTGTCAATTACCTTAGCTGGAAGTCCTTCGAGCGAGCCGTCGGCTTTACGGTTGTATTGCATAAACACGTTGTTCCAAATTTCAATAACCTGTGGGTGACTTCCGTTTACAAGCGTCAGACCGTCAATTTTGGCGCGTTCATCATTGTCGCGGATATCTATATGTATTTCGGAGCAAGGACCGCAAGGGCCGGTATCGCCCATTTCCCAGAAATTGTCTTTTTTGTTTCCGTTGATAATGCGGCTGATAGGTAGGAATTGCTCCCAAATTTTGGCCGCTTCATCATCGCGTTCTAATCCTTCGGGAGCATAACCTTCAAAAACGGTTACGTAAAGGCGCTCTGTATCAAGTTTTAATACGTCAACTAAGTATTCCCATGCCCATTCAATGGCTTCTTTTTTGAAATAATCTCCAAACGACCAGTTGCCCAACATTTCGAACATAGTATGGTGGTAGGTGTCGTGCCCAACTTCTTCAAGGTCGTTGTGTTTTCCGCTTACTCGAAGGCATTTTTGCGAATCGGCAACACGGGAATATTTAATCGGGTCGTTGCCCAGAATGATGTTTTTGAATTGGTTCATTCCGGCATTGGTGAACATCAAAGTGGGATCATCTTTAATTACCATGGGTGCCGACGGAACAATTTTGTGCCCTTTTGATGCAAAAAAATCGAGAAATGATTGACGAATTTCCTGTGAAGTCATTTTATTTTTGTTGAGTCGTTGAACTGTGTTATTGTTGAAAAGTTTAGTGCCAAATATCATTTGTTTATATATCTTTGACCTTTCTGTTTACTAGTTTTTCTCTTAACTTGTAGACTCGTTACTTGTTACTTGTAACTATTCTAGGTTAATAATATCAAATAAAGACTGCAAAAGTACTCCAAATTTATTATTTTTGCAGCAATTGTTGATATAAAAATTGTGATGACTTGTTGATTTTCTTTTAGAATCGGTTGATAGATTTTCATTTTAATTCATTTTTAGGCTTGCATGTTTCCATTTTTTACATGCATGATAAAAAAAGACTTCCTTTATGGCAAAGAAGAAATTCCACTTCAATCCGGAAACGCTAAGCTACGAGCAGATTGAACACACTATAACCCACTGGCTAAAACAGTTCATGATTCATGCGCTTTCGGGTGTGTCTTTGGGTGCTGTTTTTTTCTTTATTTTTGTTTCTACTATTCAGTCACCTGAAGAAAAACAACTGAGTGAAGAAAAACGCAATATGCAGGCACAATATAAAGTGCTTGAGCGTCAGTTTGAAGATATACAAACTGTGGTTACAGATATGCAACAACGGGACGATAACATGTACCGGGTTGTTTTTCAGGCCGATCCTATTCCTCTCTCGGTGCGTAAAGGAACTTCGGCAAATACACAATACTATCAACAGTTGTTGGATATGACCAATTCAGAAGTGGTGGTTTCGACTACCAAGAAACTTAATGAGTTGAAAAAACAACTTTATATACAATCAAAATCATTTGACGATTTGGTTGTTATGACCAAAAATAAGGATGCAATGCTTTTATGTTTACCGGCCATTCAGCCTGTAATGAATAAAAACCTGAAATACATGGCTTCCGGTTATGGTTGGCGTATAGACCCGGTTTATCACACCCGCCGTTTCCACGCCGGAATGGACTTTACGGCACCTACCGGAACACCGATTTATGCAACAGCTAACGGATCGATTATGAGTGCGGGTTGGAAGCAAGGTTACGGAAATTGTGTGGAAATAAATCATGGCTTCGGATATGTTACGTTGTATGGACACATGAATGTTATTAAAACGCATGCGGGCCAATCGGTGAAACGTGGCGATGTGATTGGATTGGTAGGAAGTACCGGTAAATCAACTGGACCACACCTTCATTATGAAGTGCATTTGCGGGGAGAGATTATGAATCCGGCTAATTATTATTACCTTGATTTGTCGCCTGCCGATTACGATCGTATGATACAAATGAGCAACAACTCTGGACAAATGTTTGATTAAATTTAGTTACGAGTTACAAGTTACAAGTCTGATAAAGAAAACATCGAACATGAAACAAGAAGCATTACCTACATCTCCAGGTCCAATCGGTATTTTTGATTCAGGTTACGGAGGGTTGACTATTCTGGAAAAAATTTGTGCCGAATTGCCCAGCTACGATTATATTTATCTGGGTGATAATGCGCGTACTCCTTACGGAACACGGTCGTTCGATGTGGTATATAAGTACACGCTGGAATGTGTCACTCACATGTTCGAAATGGGTTGCCAGTTGGTAGTGTTGGCTTGTAATACAGCTTCTGCTAAAGCATTGCGTAGCATTCAACAACGTGATTTACCATATCTCGATTCGAACCGTAGGGTGTTGGGTGTTATTCGACCTACAGTGGAAGCTGTCGGTTCGATGACCAAAACCAAGCATATCGGATTATTGGCCACGTTGGGAACTGTGCAGTCAAATTCGTATCCGCTAGAAATTGAAAAACTGCACGAAGGCATTGTAGTGACTTCCGAAGCTTGCCCAATGTGGGTTCCACTAATAGAAAACAACGAGCATTTATCGGAAGGTGCTGATTATTTTGTTCGGAAAAATGTAGAGCATTTGCTCGCTGCCGATCCACAAATTGACACAGTGATTCTTGGCTGCACTCATTATCCATTGTTGGCAGATAAAATTAAATCATTGCTTCCTGAAGGTGTTTCGGTAGTGTCGCAAGGCGAGATTGTAGCTCAAAGTTTGGTTGATTATTTGCAACGACATCCAGATATGGATGCGCGTTGTACAAAAAATGGTTCCATTCGCTACCTGACAACTGAATCGGTAGAGAAATTTGCTTCTTCAGCTTCCATTTTCCTGAACGAAGAAATTCAGGGGGAGTATATGGATTTGGGATAAATACAGTTACAATTGTTTAAATAAAAAAAGAGTCGTTTTGCTTACTAGCAAAAACGACTCTTTTGTGTGAAATAATACATCCTTATGCCGGTTGCCAAAAGCAAACTTTAGGTGATACAATAGTGCCATCAGCTTTCAATTGCTTCATGGCTTTGTCTACTTCTTTGCGGTCGAGTCCGGTAAGTTCAACCAGTTTTCCTGCATTAACAGGAGCACCAGCTTTTTTCATTGCTTCCAATACGATTTCTTTTGTTTCCATTTTGTAATCTTTTTAAAGTTGTTTTGTCTGTTGCAAAACTAACAGAATTGTCTCAAATAATTATGCATTGTGCATTAATAATTATAAATTATTCAATATTCTTTCTTACCATTTTTAAGAATGCCTGCATGCGTTCAGTATCTTTATCGTCAATGATTTCCATCAATGTTTTCAGTTCAGCGCGAATTTTTTCCACCTGATTGTGGGTGTGCGGATTGAAAAGAATTTCCGTAAGCAAGTAATCATCTTCTCCCAGCAAGCCTTTGGCAATGTCCATATGACGCTTGAAAGTTGTTCCCGGAGCTTCCTGAGGTACCATTACCGATGCAAAAACCAGTGTAGAAGCAAATGGAATGGACAGAGAATAGGCAATGGTTTCATCGTGTTCTTCAAAGCTGTACTCAAAAATCCGCAGTTTCAACGAACCGTACATATCTTTGAAAAATGCCTTGCCCATGTGGTCTGATTCAGAAATGATAATGGCACTTTGCGAGCTCAGGTTGTCGAGAGTGGCAAAGGTCGGACCGAACATCGGGTGCGTTGAAACATATCGCATGCCGGTACTTTCGTAATACTCCTGAATACCTGTTTTTACCGAAGCGATATCGGAAATAATACAGTTTTTTGGCAAATATGGCAGAACAGTCTGAAAAGCCTCAATCGTATATTTAAGTGTTACACAGTTGATAACTAACTCCGGCTCAAACGCACGAATTTCTTCATACTCGGTCATGCGTAGCGTGTTGAACACAAAACGCAGACGCTTTGGGTCGGTGTCGAAAAGTGCTACTTCGTGCTGAATGCACAAAACATCGGTCAGGAATGTGCCCATTTTTCCGGCACCAAGAACAAGTATTTTCATAGGAAAGCCCCCTAAGTCCCCCTAAAGGGGGACTTGTTGATAGTATGTTTATTATAAACTTCTGCAAAGGTAGAAAAAAACTGCAACTTTTCTTAGTTGCAGTAGCCAAAAGTCCCCCTTTAGGGGGATTTAGGGGGCAACCTTCTTCTTCCCAAACTCCTTGTCAATCTTCAAAAAAGGTATAACTGCCAATGTGGGAACAGCGCAAATCATAATCCAGATAAAGAAATGCTGGTAGCCGAACATATCCTGCAACCAACCGGCAATCATACCCGGAAGCATCATGCCAAGTGCCATAAATCCGGTACAAATGGCATAATGTGCTGTTTTGTGCTCTCCTTGTGCAAAGTAAATCATGTAAAGCATATAAGCTGTGAAGCCGAATCCATAGCCGAATTGCTCAATGGCAACAGCTATGTTTATTAATACAAAACTGCTTGGTAAAAACCACGAAAGATATACATACGCCAAATGTGGCAGCGTGATACTCAGAGCCATTGGCCAAATCCAGTATTTCAATCCCTTTCGTGAAGCAGCAATCCCGCCTACAATTCCACCTAGCGTCAATGCAATAATGCCAACGGTTCCGTAAACCAATCCCACTTGTTCGGTTGACAGTCCTAAACCACCGATATTGCGGGTATCAAGTAAAAAAGGCGAAGCCATTTTTACCAACATGGCTTCGCCC
>Ga0209697_10003675_pt1 | contig 20586 bp, 18 predicted proteins | sample AliMusrvi5mmetaG_FD_184115 | JGI IMG/M metagenome (GOLD analysis project Ga0209697, IMG submission 184115) | Freshwater lake bacterial and archeal communities from Alinen Mustajarvi, Finland, to study Microbial Dark Matter (Phase II) - Alinen... | ecosystem: Environmental > Aquatic > Freshwater...
ATGGTTTCTTGTAACTGACCAAGCGCATTTTCAAGTTGTTCATTGTTCGGCGCAATACCGTGCCATTTGTGCGTTCCCATCATAAAGTCAACACCGCAACCCATTTCTGTTTTCATAATTACAACAACAGGTTTCTGTCTGCCGGTTAATGTTTTTGCTGTTTTTAAGGTATTTACAATATCTTCCATGTCGTTTCCATTCATTGTCAATACTTCCCAACCGAATGCAGCCCATTTAGCTTTCAAATCGCCCAATGGCATAACCTTATCAACCGGTCCATCAATCTGCTGACCGTTATTATCAACAAAAGCAATTACATTATCAACCTTTTTGCCTGCGCCAAACATTGCTGCTTCCCACACCTGTCCTTCTTCAAGTTCTCCATCACCCATCAGGCAATATACCAACTGCGGATCATTATTTAATTTTTTCGCGAGTGCAGCGCCAATGGCTACTGACAAGCCTTGTCCAAGCGAACCAGAAGCAATTCGAATGCCTGGAAGATGTTCAGCCACGGCAGGATGTCCCTGCAAACGGGAATTTAATTTTCTGAATGTTCCTAATTCTTTAATAGGAAAATAGCCTGAACGGGCAAGCACACTATAGAAAAGCGGAGAAATATGTCCATTCGACAAAAAGAACAAATCCTGATTTTTTCCGTCCATTGAGAAATTCTTTGCATCATGTTTCATCACTTCAAAATATAATGCAACCAACAAATCTGCACAACCCAGCGAACCGCCCGTATGCCCTGATTGCACGCCATGTATCATTCTCAAAATATCACGCCTCACTTGTGAAGCCATCTTTTTTAATTCATTAACCTCTGCCATAATTTTATGCTTTCCAAAAAAATAAAAAATTTAATTTAAATATATCTTAACGTAAAAAGTACGCTAAATTACAAAAAATACTTTATCAAAAATGCACTAAATAATAGTGCAAAAATGCTAATAATCTTTTTAAAATTAAATTTAATTCTATTTTATTCTCTTTTAAAAAACAAAAAATGCAATAAAATTTCTTTCATTCCATTAGAAAACTAACTAATTTAGTCTTAATTGCTTTATTATTTTATTGGACAAATTTTTTTATATTTTTATTAAAAAATTCATTCAATTATAAACATTGTTAGTTTTTTAAAAGGCAAAATCTTACCTTTGCATCCCGATAAACATAAACGCATTTCAATGTCCGATTCCAAAAGCATCAAGTTAGTTTTAGAGGACGGTTCGGTATTTCAAGGTAAATCATTCGGTTTTGAGAAATCTGTTTCTGGTGAAGTTGTATTTAATACAGCGATGACCGGTTACACCGAGAGCTTGACAGACCCGTCATACAAAGGCCAGATACTGGTCGCAACCTATCCATTAATAGGAAATTATGGTATTCCGCCAGAAACCATTGAGGATGGAATGTTCAAATTCATGGAATCCGAAGCCGTTCAGGTGTCCGGTTACATTGTGTCAGATTATTCTTTCAAATACAGTCATTGGAACGCAAACGAAAGTCTTGCCGACTGGTTGAAAAAATACAAAGTGCCCGGCATTTACGGCATTGACACACGTGCATTGACAAAAATCCTTCGCGAAAAAGGAACCATGCTCGGAAAAATTATTTATGATGAACAGGATATTCCTTTATATGATCCAAACAAAGAAAATCTGGTCGCACAGGTTAGTATTAAAGAAAAAAAGGTTTACGGAAACGGAAAATATAAAATCATCCTTGTGGATTGCGGTGTGAAAAATCATATCATTCGTTGCTTCCTGAAACGCGATACAACCATTATCCGTGTGCCTTGGGATTATGATTTTTCAAAAGAAGATTATGATGGACTTTTTATATCCAATGGACCCGGTGATCCAAAAATGTGTGATGTTACTATAAAAAATCTTGCAAAAGCTTTGCAAGAAGATAAGCCTGTTTACGGCATTTGTCTTGGCACTCAGCTTATGGGCTTGGCATCCGGTGCTGATACTTATAAATTAAAATACGGACATCGCAGTCACAACCAACCGGTGATTAAAGCTGGTTCAGAGACATGTTATATCACTTCTCAAAATCATGGTTTTGCCATTGATAATAAAACCTTGAAAGCCGGTTGGGAACCGCTTTTCGTCAATGCAAATGACAACACAAGCGAAGGAATTCAACATACTAAAAAACCCTTCTTCTCTACGCAGTTTCACCCTGAAGCTTCAGGTGGACCAACAGATACAGAATTTTTATTTGATGACTTTATCGAAATGATAAAAAAATCAAAAAATAAATAGTTTGAAATTAATACAGAAAAAAGATTTACAGTCATTGAGATGAAACATAAAATTAAAAAAGCATTAATTCTCGGTTCAGGCGCATTGAAAATCGGTGAAGCTGGTGAGTTTGATTATTCCGGTTCACAAGCATTGAAAGCATTGAGAGAAGAAGGTATTGAAACAGTGCTTATCAATCCAAACATAGCTACAATACAGACTTCTGAAGACATTGCCGACAAAATATATTTTCTTCCTGTAACTCCTGAGTTTGTTGAACAAGTCATTGAAAAAGAAAGACCGGATAGCATCTTACTTGCGTTCGGCGGTCAGACTGCTTTAAACTGCGGAGTTGCATTATACAGAAACAATGTTTTTGAAAAATATAATGTTCAAGTACTTGGAACTCCCGTCCAATCTATCATTGACACAGAAGACAGAGAAAACTTTGTAAACAAACTGAACGAAATTGATGTTAAAACACCTAGAAGCATTGCGGTAACAACTATTGATGATGCTGTTAAAGCTGCAGATAAACTGGGTTTCCCAATTATCATCCGAGCGGCATATACATTAGGTGGTCAAGGAAGCGGCTTCTGCTCAAATGAACAAGAACTTAGAAAACTTTCTGCAACGGCATTCTCATATTCAAACCAAATATTGGTAGAAGAATCGCTGAAAGGCTGGAAAGAAGTGGAATACGAGGTGGTACGTGACAGATTCAACAACTGTATTACGGTTTGTAATATGGAAAATTTTGATCCATTGGGAATTCACACCGGTGAAAGTATTGTCGTTGCTCCATCACAGACATTAACAAATAGTGAATATCACAAACTGCGCGAACTTTCCATTCGTATCATTCGCCATGTGGGCATTATCGGCGAATGTAATGTTCAATATGCGCTTGATCCTTATTCCGAAGATTATCGCGTGATTGAAGTAAATGCTCGTCTCTCGCGCTCATCAGCGCTTGCATCAAAGGCAACAGGTTATCCATTGGCATTTGTAGCTGCAAAACTTGGACTTGGTTTTAGTTTGCATGAATTAAAAAATTCTGTTACTAAAACTACTTGCGCCTGTTTTGAGCCAGCTCTCGATTATATTGTTGTTAAAATTCCACGATGGGATTTGAATAAATTCGTAGGCGTATCAAAGGAAATTGGCAGCAGCATGAAATCTGTCGGAGAAGTAATGGCAATCGGCAGATCATTCGAAGAAGCGATTCAGAAAGGCTTGCGAATGATTGGTCAGGGAATGCATGGTTTTGTTGGCAATAAAGATATTGAAGAAGGAAGCATTCAACAGGAACTCTCCAATCCCACAGACATGCGCATTATCGCCATTGCCATGGCATTTTATAAAGGTTATTCAATTGATAAAATTCATGAACTGACCAGAATTGATAAATGGTTTTTGGATAAACTGAAAAATATTTTTGACTACAGAAATATTTTAATGAATTATAATTCATTGAAAGAATTGCCTGATGAAATTCTGCTCAATGCTAAAAAAATGGGATTCTCAGATTTTCAGGTTGCTCGATTCGTGCTGAAATCAGAGAATAATGAAATGGAATCAGCATTGTTGAAAGTAAGAGAACATCGCAAAAAACGCAATATTCTTCCTTATGTAAAACAAATAGATACACTTGCTGCTGAATATCCTGCAAAAACGAATTATCTCTACTTAACTTATAATGGCAACACGCACGATATTGATTTTGTGGTTGACAAAAAAGCGGTGATAGTTCTCGGTTCCGGCGCTTACCGTATCGGCAGCAGTGTTGAGTTTGATTGGTGTGGTGTAAATGCTATCAATACAATCAACAAGCAAGGGCTGCGCTCAGTAATGATTAATTATAATCCTGAAACAGTAAGTACTGATTATGATATTTGCGACCGACTTTACTTTGATGAATTGACCTTTGAACGTGTGCTTGATATTATTGATCTTGAAACGCCTAAAGGTTTAATTATTTCTACCGGAGGACAAATTCCGAATAATCTTGCAATGAAATTGCATAGACAAAAGGTAAAAATTCTCGGCACATCCCCTGTTTCTATTGATTTTGCTGAAGACAGAAATAAATTCTCCATGTTGTGCGACCGAATTGGCATTGACCAACCAAGATGGAATGAATTGACAAGCATTGAAGAAATCTATCGTTTTGTTGATGAAGTCGGATTTCCAGTATTGATAAGACCTTCATACGTTTTATCCGGCGCTGCAATGAATGTTGTTTCAAACAGAGATGAACTTAAACATTTTCTTGAACTGGCTGCTAATGTTTCAAAACAACATCCTGTTGTTGTATCTGAATTTATTGAACAAGCGAAGGAAATTGAAATTGATGCAGTCGCCAGCAAAGGAGAAATTATGGCGTATGCAATATCCGAACATGTAGAATATGCAGGCGTTCACTCAGGTGATGCAACGATCGTTTTCCCTCCACAAAAAATTTATATTGAAACAGCAAGAAGAATAAAACGTATTTCTAAAAAAATTGCGAAAGAGCTTGATATTTCTGGACCTTTCAACATTCAATTTCTTGCAAAAAATAATGATATAAAAGTGATTGAATGTAATCTCCGTGCATCACGAAGTTTTCCATTCGTTTCAAAAGTTCTAAAAACAAATTTGATTGATCTTGCCACACAAATCATGTTGGGGAAAAAAGTGAAAAAACCGGATAAATCTTTGTTTGAGCTTGATTATATTGGCGTCAAAGCATCACAGTTCTCTTTCTCAAGATTGCATAAAGCAGATCCGGTGTTGGGTGTAGAAATGGCATCAACCGGTGAAGTAGCTTGTATTGGCGACAGTTTTAGCGAAGCATTGCTGAAAGCCATGCTATCTGTGGGTTATCGGATACCTAAGAAAAATATTCTTGTTTCATCCGGACCGATTGAATCAAAAACTGAATTTTTGAAAAGCGCTTTTTTACTACGTGATAAAGGGTTTAATATTTACGCAACCGGCGGTACACATGAGTTTCTTTTGAAAAACGGTATTGAATCAAATATTCTTTATTGGCCAAATGAAAATATGCAGCCAAATGCATTAGATTATCTGAAAGAAAGAAAAATAGATTTGGTAATCAATATTCCTAAAGATCTTACAAAAGGTGAATTGGATAATGACTATCTAATCAGACGTAGCGCAGTGGATTTTAACATTCCATTAATTACAAATGCCCGTTTAGCAAGCGCTTTCATTTATGCATTTACACACCTGAAACCGGGCGGTTTAGCGATCAAGAGCTGGAATGAATATTAATATCAACTGTTTTATACTTATTTTATTTTGAAAAAATTCTTATTTTTTATTTTGTTATTCAGCTGGGGATTCTTCATCAATTGCGGTGAACAACACAGCAGTTCCGAAAAAATTGTCACAAGAAGCATTATTATTAAAAAGGTTCATGTTTCTCTAACGGTTGATCCTTCGTATAAAAAATTAGCAGAAGACATCGACAATTATTTTACAAATCGCTTTAATAAAGGGGTTTTCAACGGCAATATTCTTTTTGCAAAAGATGGTAAAATTGTCATTAAAAAATCTTACGGATATGCGGATGTAAGAAAAAAAACGCCATTGGAATTGACTTCTCGTTTTCAATTGGCTTCAGCATCAAAACCCTTTACAGCCTTTGCAATCATGCTATTAAATGAACGCGGGAAACTTGATTTCAATGATAATCTGAATAAATTTATTCCGAATTTTCCGTACAAAGATATTTCAATTCAATTATTGCTTTCACATCGTTCAGGGCTTGCTAAATATGATTATTTCGCAGATAAATTATGGACAAACAAATCAAAATTTATGTCGAATGATGATCTTGTTGAAATGATGAAAAATAATCCACATCTCACAGGATATGCGCCGGATAAGGTTTTTCAGTATTGCAATACCAACTATGCCTTGCTTGCTTCAGTAATCGAAAAAGCGAGCAAAACGAAATATAAATCATTTATGGAAAATGAAATATTCAAACCACTCGGAATGAATAATACCTATGTTCTCAATATCAAAGACAGCAATGATCTTAAGCTTCGTGTGAATAGTTTTGATAAAGGAAATAAATTAATCTATGATAATTTTATGGATGGCGTGGTTGGTGACAAAGAGATTTACTCCACTGTTGAAGATTTATTCATCTTCGACCAATCGCTGTATTCAGGCGAATTGCTTGCTCCTGAAAAAATGAAAGAAGCCTTCAAACCAAGGAATACCAAGTGGAAGAGCGGTTCGAGAAATTATGGTTTCGGTTGGAGAATCATCAAATTGGATGATGGACGACAGATACCTTATCACTGCGGTTGGTGGCATGGATTTAGAAGTTATTTCATCAGAGTACCTGAAAATAAAGGAACTATAATCGTATTGAACAATTCAATGAAAGGAAGTTTTCTAACTGTACTTGATATGCTTAAATTATTAGGTCTTGACCATCAATAAAATTATTTTAACTTTGCCCAAATTTTACTAAAAGAATAAAAATGAACAACGGGTTCAATTTGAATGATCACCCACACAGAAGATTTAATCCGCTAACAAAAGAATGGATACTTGTTTCTCCGCACCGCGCTAAACGTCCATGGCAGGGACAGGTTGAAAAACAACAGGAAGACAAACGACCAGATTACGATCCAACATGTTATCTGTGTCCCGGAAATAAACGCGCAGAAGGCACTTTTATCCACCCTCGATTCATTCAGCAAGTGTTAATAAATTCATGGTTGGCTATGAAATGCTTGGCAATCCGCAACGAGATATTACTCCTGAATGGAGCGCACAAAAATTAAAAGAATTATCAACCATACATTATAAAAAAAATGGCAAATAAAATATTAGTAACCGGTGGAACAGGCTATATTGGCTCGCATACTGTTGTAGAGCTTATCAATGCTGGCTTTGAAGTTGTAATTGTTGACGACCTCTCCAATTCATTGATTTCAGCGCTTGACGGTATTGAAAAAATTACTGGGGAAAAAATTCCATTTGAAGAAATTAATCTTTGCGATCGCGATAAAGTAAAAGCATTATTTAAAAAACATAATGACATTAAAGGGATCATTCATTTTGCAGCATCAAAAGCAGTGTACGATTCCGTAAATAATCCTTTAAAATATTACAGAAACAATCTTGTTTCTTTGATTAATTTGCTTGACGCACAAATAGAATTTAATATTCCAAACATTGTTTTCTCTTCATCATGCACAGTTTACGGACAACCTGAAAAATTGCCTGTAACTGAAGATGCGCCTATTCAGAAAGCGATGTCGCCTTACGGAAATACAAAACAGATTTGCGAAGAAATTCTTCAAGATACAATCAAAGTAAACAAACAACTCAAAGCTATTGCATTAAGATATTTTAATCCAATTGGCGCTCATGAATCTGCTCTTATTGGCGAATTGCCACTCGGCGTTCCTGATAATCTTGTGCCATTCATTACGCAAACTGCAATTGGTATTCGTGAAGAAATAAAAGTTTTTGGTTCTGATTATAATACGCCGGATGGTTCATGTATTCGCGATTACATTCATGTGGTTGACCTTGCAAAAGCCCACGTAATTGCGCTGAAACGCATGCTTGAAAATAAAACAAAAGCTGATTATGAATATTTCAATCTGGGTACAGGAAATGGTATTTCAGTACTTGAAGTTATCAATTCATTTGAGAAAGTTTCAGGACAAAAGTTAAATTATAAAATTGTTGCTCGTCGTCCCGGAGATATTGAAAAAATATGGGCTGACACAACTTTTGCAAATAATGAACTTGGCTGGAAAGCTGAAAAAACATTAGATGAAATGATGCTTACAGCTTGGAACTGGGAGAAAAACTATCGTTCACAGAATAAATAAAATTTGAGTTCTCTTTCTATCTTATAAAACAAGGCAATCAGTGATGGTTGCCTTGTTATTTTCGCTTGTCTTTCTTTAAAATTAAATATTTAAAAGAGACTATATTTATGCTATTTAGATTCTTGTTTTTGATTTTTATTTTCTAAAAAATCAACTACACTTTCAAATTGTCCAATTATATTATAAATTTCATCAATGCTTTTAATATCAGTTTTTATTTCTTTTTTATCGGTATTAAAAACGCCAATATATTTTTTATTTCCTCGAATATAAAGCCTGCAAATAGTTTTTCTATTAGTATCATCAAGTACTATTGCAAAATAAGTTTGATTATTTCTAAAACTTAATCTTTTAATATCTATTTTTTGACGTAAGAATGATTTTATAATATAAAAAGATTCTAACTCCTCTTGTGTTGGCTCTTTCTTTGCTTCAATTTCTTGAATATTATCTGCAATCACAGCTGCAGCTGCTTGAGCTTCTTCAGCAGATTTTGTTTCATTTTCTTTCAATGCTGTTTTAAGTCTATCTGTAATAATATCACTTATTACTTGCTGTGCAGAAGCTTTAACAAGTTCTGTAAACTGAATTAAAACCCTTTCAGTTGCTTTACCATTATAAACTTGATTAATGAAAAATTTCACGAAAACTGGAGACGGATTCTTTAATTCATTTATTAATATTGACTTAATTTCTTTTGTGTATTTTAAATCACTTGCTGTTGCTACAATTTTATCTATTTCAAAATAACTTTTATGAAATTTTTTTAATTCTTCAACTTGAATATCTTTCATCTCTGTAATATCAAATTCAAAGAATGGTTTTTCATCCATTTTATTGGGTTCTTCTAAATCAGTATAAAATCTATATTGAATACCATTTGTAAGAATACTAAATTTTGCTTTAGAAACATTGAAGTACCTTAATAATTGTCCATCATGCAAATCAAGATTTTGTGCCCAATGTTTACATTCTATTAAAATAGTCACCTGACCATCTTTCATAATTGCATAATCAATTTTTTCTCCTTTTTTAATACCAATGTCTGAAATAAATTCTGGTACAACCTCAACTGGATTGAATACATCATAACCCAAACATTGTATAAAGGGCATTATTAAAGCATTTTTAGTGGCTTCTTCTGTTTAAATATTTTCTTTGAGTTTATTTACTCTTTCTCCTAATTGTTTTAAAGTATCAATAAAATCCATAATATTTATTTTAAATTAATAATTATTAAAAAAAAATTAAAATGCAAGTTAAGAAAAATTTTAAACATTGAAATAAATGTAATATTTTTATTTATTGGTATCAATCCTTTAAAAATCATAGAACAGAGAATCGTTTTTAAATTATTTGGTTAAATTTACTTGTATTATTATCTTTGTAAAAAAATAATGTATTATGCCTACATTATCAATGTTTTTTGGGATTATTATTCGAATGTATTATGCTCCAAAAGAACATAATCCTCCGCATATTCATGTTTATTATCAGGATTTAAAAGCTGTTATAAATATATTAAATTGTGATTTGATGGAAGGTGAATTGCCTTCTAAACAATTAAGACTTGTGCTTGCGTGGATTGAGATTCATAAGGATGAATTGATGGCTGATTGGGAATTATGTCAAAATGGAGAAAAGCCTTTTTCTATTGAACCATTAAAATAAACAAATATGTATTTAGCTGTAAAAAGTGTTAAACCAATAAGCAATTATAATCTCATTCTGACTTTTGATAATGGAGAAAAACGTCAATTTGATATGAATCCATTTTTAGATAAAGGTATATTTCAAGAACTTAAAGATATTTCAAAATTTAATTCTGTAAAAGTAAGTTTTGATACTATTGAATGGGATAATGAAGCGGATATTGACCCTGAAGTACTCTATAAATACAGCATAAAAATAAATTAATTTGTTCTTGAAAATTTTATTTTAAAAACAAACAGCAATCTCCATAGCTAAGAAATCTGAAATTATTTTCCAGCGCATAATCATAAACTTGTTTCCATGAATTTCCAAGAAAAGCTGCAATCAGCAGCAATAACGTACTTTGCGGCTGATGAAAATTTGTAACCAATCCGTCAATTATTCTATATTGATATTCTGGTGTAATCATTAATTGCGTGGAACCATTTAATGAATCAATATTTTTCTTCTTCATATATTCCAGCACTGCTTGTAAAGAATCTTTTGCCGAAACATCTAATTTTTCGGCGTGTTTGTAAGGATCCCATTGTTCAATATTGAATTCGCAATCTGCATTTTTCTCAGTAATTAGTTTTACACCAAACCAAAATAAGCTCTCAAGCGTGCGTGTAGCAGTCGTTCCAACAGCTATAATTTTTTCTTTTTGAAAAGCATTTAAAAGTTGAAGTATTGTTTCTTTTTGAATGATCAAATGTTCGGTGTGCATTTTATGCTGAACAATATTTTCTTCTTTTACCGGTTTAAAAGTCCCTGCTCCAATATGCAAAACAACATATTGACTTTTAATATTATTCTTTTTTAGTTTCTCAAAAACTTCTTTTGAAAAATGCAAACCCGCTGTTGGAGCGGCAACCGAGCCTTCTTCCAACGCAAAAACAGTTTGATATCTTTCTTTGTCAGATGCTTCTGCTGCGCGTTCAATATATGGCGGAAGTGGAATATTTCCGATACATTCAAGCACTTCGGCAAAAGTCAAATCATCGGGAAGCCACGAAAAACGAATGATTGAATGAGTTTCATTTTTTTGAATCCGTTCAGCAAACAATAAATATTGATTTCCTTTAAAATTAAATTTTTGTTCCAAAATCTCATTCTTCCACTTAGAAGAATTGCCAACCATACATTCCCAAGTGCTTTTTTTTTTCTGAGCAAATGAAAGCTGAAAGTCAATAGAATTGGCAGGTTCAAGACAAAAAATTTCAATTCTTCCACCAGTTTTTTTCTGAAAAATCATTCGTGCAGGAATGACTTTTGTTTCATTAAATATCATTAAACTTCCGGCTGGAATATGTTGATGAATATTTTTAAAAATATCTTCAGAAATATTTCCGTTTCTACAAATCAACAATTTTGACTGATCCCTTTCTTTCAAAGGATATTCAGCAATTTTGTTTTTAGGAAGTAGATAATTGTAATCTTTAATCAGGATATTCTGCGGAATGCTCATTTAAAATTTTGAATAATCAAATGGGTCAGTATCCTTGCTTTTATAATCTTTTTTAGATTCAGCAAGGGTGATAAGATAAGCTATTGCATTGCGTAGCTGATTGGCAGTGCGTTCATCAGGAGCCAAACGAATAAATATGGATGAAGAACGAATATATCGTTTGTATTTTTTTACTACATCTGTGCGGTCGCTAGTACATTTTACATGAATTGTATAAAAATAATCTTCCTGATCGAAATTTTCATCATTAATAAAAATATGATTTCTGTCCAATGCTTTTAAATAAACAGATTGAGAAAAATTCCATTCTTCATTGATAAATTGTGTAATAGTTAATTTCCCATCATCACTGACTTCCCAAACAAATCGGGCATTATTATCAACAGAAGCTTTATTCTCATTCACTTTTTTATTAATATATTCAAGGGTTTGCGCCACATTTAAATCTTGCGATTTAACAATCTGCGAACTAAATAACACAATAAAAAATATGAATGGTTTTAGAATTAATTTTAAAGTTCTCATAGCATTTTATTTTTGAACATTATATCTTTTAATTAGATCCAATATTGATTCTTCTGCTTCTTTTCTGTTTTTGAAAGGACCATTGATTTTTCTGTTTTCCAATTGAAAATAAGCATCTGGAAATTTAACTTTTAGATTTTGATTTAACACTAGAGCGATTGAATCAAATTTAATTTTGCAATCAAATGGGAAAATATCTAAAACCGTCATTCCTGTGGTAATTCCGGTGCCTGACAAATAATAAAAACATGTGTCCTTTCCTGAACTATTTTTGTCATCAGTTTTTTTTCCGGCTGAATAAAAAAAACAAAAAAACATGAGTGAGAAAACCGTTATTAATACTGTCAAACTGTATTTTTTCACTTTTATTATTACTATTTTTTTACGAAATTAGAAAAATATTTGATTTGACAAAACTTATTACATATAAAAAATAAAATTCTATCTCTGAATAAACCGTTTTATCCTTTAAAATTTACTTGTCCGTAAGCTTTTCTTATTAAATAAATAAGTGCATTTTTCAAACGATCGGCAACTTCTTTATCCGGTTTAAAACGAATGCAAATTGCTGAAATTTGCTGATCACGCAAATAGGTTTTAGTAACGTTATTTTCTTTGTTTTTACAGGCAATTTCAAGTGTATAATAATAATCCGTTGATTGGTTATTATTATTGATAAACACAGTATTTGTATCCAACGATTTCAAATAGACTGACTGCAACAAATTCCACACATTTTGATTATATTTTGTAATTGTCAACTTGCCATCATCTGAAACCTGCCACAGAAATTCTGCATTTTCATCTTCTGAAATTTTATTATCATTAATCTTGTCATTTATATATTTTATTGTTTCATCAATCGTCAGATTCTGTGCTGTTATTGGCGAGAAAGCAATAACCCCAAATAATAGAAAACAAATAAAAATATATTTCATAATTAAACCTCCGAAGCAAAATTAAAAAAATTTAATTGTATGTTGCTAAGATATTTTTTGAATATTAAAATTCAACGCAAATAAATCAAATCGGTTTTGTATCTTCGTTTTATCTTAATACAATCTTTAAAATAGTATGATTTTTTCTGATGAATATTTCATGAATGAAGCGCTGAAAGAAGCGCTGAAAGCGTATGATTTAAAAGAAGTGCCGGTTGGCGCAGTGATTGTCAATAATAATAAAATTATTGCTCGTGCGCATAATCTGACTGAACGTTTGACAGATGTTACAGCACATGCCGAAATGCAGGCATTTACAGCCGCTTCAAATTATCTTGGTGGGAAATATCTTATTGATTGCACCTTGTATGTTACGCTTGAGCCATGCGTTATGTGCGCCGGTGCAGCTTGCTGGACGCGGATTAGCAGAATTGTCTTCGGTGTGCTTGATGAAAAACGTGGATTTACAAAATACAGCAAAGATATTCTTCATCCTACAACCTCGATTACCAATGGTTGTATGGCAAATGAATGTGCTGACTTGTTAAAAAAGTTTTTCAAAGAAAGAAGAAAATCTTAACATATTTCAATGTCAGATTGCAATATATTATCTTTATTAAATATCCTTTTAATATGGTCAGCGGCAAAAGGGAAAATCAACTCTTTTTGTTTATCATCAAGATATTTAAATCCTCGAATATTTTTAAAACATCTTTCTGAACCGCAACCACAGATGAATGGAGAAGCCATTTCATATTCAGTAGTCAAATAATTAAAAGTAATATGTTCGCCTGAATGAATATCTTGCAATGCATATAAAGTCATCTCATCTATTTTAAACCAAGCATTCGGATTACAACTGTGATTTAAATATCGCCAAAAAGATTCAGGATGACTTAAACTATTTAAAGAATGTAACTCTTCAATATGTTTTTTAATATCTATCTGCACTGAATATTTTGTTGGATGATCAGCAACAGCAAACCTTTCGCTAATATTAAAAATTTTTTCATTTTTAAAAATAAAATCCGTTGCATAAACACCAAAAGAATTATTTTTTACAAGCACTTCTATCTTCATCAACTCGAGATATTAAATTTCCTTTTTTTGTGGAAATAATAATGAAAGAATAATGCTTACACCAAGAATAACAACAACAAGTATTAAGGAATGCATGGTGGTGAACCCAATCTTTTCAAGGAAAACATGAAAGATCATTTTCAATCCAATTACAGTAAGTAAAATGGAAAGTCCGGCTTTAAGATAATGAAATGTATTTATAATATTTATTAGCAAGAAAAACAATGATCGCAAGCCAAGAATGGCAAAAATATTCGAAAAGAAAATAATATATGGATCTTTTGTTACAGCAAAAATAGCGGGAATTGAATCAACAGCAAAAAGCACATCTGAAAATTCAATGACCAATAATACAATAAACAAAGGCATTATGTAAAATTTTTTCTCATGAATAATCATAAATTTCCCTTTTTCTTGTCGAGGGAAAACGGAAAAAAACTTGGAGGCAAACCTCACCACAGGATGTTCATGTGTATCTATTTTCTCTTCTTGATTGCGGGAAACAAACATTTTAACTCCGGTAAAAATCAATAATAATCCAAACAAATAAAGCGTCCAACTGAAATGCTGAATTAACGTTGAACTAACAAAAATAAACAGAAAACGCATGATGATTGCCCCTAGAATTCCCCAAAACAACACATGATGATAATATTTTTGTTCTACATTAAAAGCATAAAATATCATGATCATTACAAATATATTGTCAACGGATAACGCTTTCTCTATAAGGTATCCAGTAAGATATTCCAGCCCGAGATTATGCCTGTAAATTCTCAAACTTGCCTCGAAATCTCCCGGAATAATTTTAATTGGATGCTCATACGTTGAAATGAGACGTTCAATATCTTTAAAAGAACTGACGCCATGAATCAAATCGCCATGTGTGATAATTAAAACATAAAATAATATTGAAAGCGAAATCCAAACAGTAGACCAAATTAGCGCTTCCTTGAATTTAATTACATGAGAATGTTTATTAAAAATGCCTAAATCAATAGTAAGCATGATAAGAATAAAAAAAATAAAACCAGAAAAAAATACTAATTCGTGATAATTCATACAGTTTTATTTTCTATAATCAACTATTAATTTAATCTTTTGAATATGTAAATATAAAAATTATTTTATTTTCTCCATTGAAAAAAATTTACCTATCCACATTTATTTAAACATGAGCCTCTCACGGGACTTGAACCCGCGACCTACGCGTTACGAATGCGTTGCTCTACCAACTGAGCTAAAGAGGCGAAATGTTTTTAAACAACAATTTTCAAATTTATACTTTTTTTAATAACTTTACATTTACAAATTAATAAAAAATAAATGAAAACAATTGCACTTGTTGCTCATGACAATAAAAAAAACGATCTGATTGAATGGCTAAAATTCAACTACAGAAAGCTGAATCATCATCAATTGGTTTGCACTGGGACCACTGGCAAATTAGTCGAAGAAGCTTTTAAAGAAAAAATGAGTTTAGACGAAAAAATAAGACATAAAATAACATTACTTAAATCCGGTCCTTTAGGCGGAGATCAACAACTTGGTGCAATGATTGCCGAAGGGAAAATAGATCTTTTAATTTTCTTATGGGATCCAATGCAGCCACAACCGCATGATGTGGATGTTAAGGCATTATTACGGATTTCCGTTCTTTATAATATACCAACGGCTTGCAATCGTTCGTCTGCTGACTTTATGATTTCGTCTGAATTGTTTGATAAACCATACAAACCAATAAAAATAGACTATTCAGCTTATTTAAATAGAAAAGTTTAAAAATTTATTTGCTTTGTTTGTTGAATGTTTCAGAAGCATCATCCAAAAAACGTATATAATTTTCTACATTCATATCAAATGCTTTTGGCTGAACTAGCAGTTTGCCGCTGGTGTCAACAACCACATAAAAAGGTTGAGAATTTGAATTGAACATTTTTGCCTGAATATCTGAATTAATGGCTCCAATTTCTTTTTTCATTTTCCCATCATACGTTGATTTTACCCATTGTGACTGTGGCAACGATTTCTTTTCATCAACATACAACACACTTATCACAAATTTCTCTTTTAATCTTTTCAACACGCGAGGATCGGAAATTACATTTTGTTCCATCTTCCAACAATTAACACATCCATGTCCTGTAAAGTCTATAAATAAAGGTTTGTGAAGCTTTTTTGCACATTGTAATGCTTGTTGATATTCAAAATATCCTTCCAATCCGTAAGAAAGATGTAAAAAATTATCATACTTTGGTTTTTCGCAAAGCGATGAAACAGATTCATTTTCTTTTGATGAATTATTTTTTAAAATTGAATTTAAATCAAAATTCTGACTTGTAGGCGGCGGAATATACCCTGACAAAGCACTGAGCGGAGCGCCTATCAATCCAGGAATTAAATACACAACAAAGGTAAAAGTAATAATCACCAGAATCAAACGAGGAATGCCGATATGCTTCACTTCTGTATCATGGGCAAACTTGATTTTGCCAAGTAAATAAAAACCCATAAGAGTAAAAACCACAATCCATATTGACAAATAAACTTCGCGACTAATTACATTCAAATGATACACCTGATCTATCACCATCAGAAATTTCATTCCCAAAGCAAGTTCAACAAAACCAAAAACTATTTTCACTGAATTGAGCCATCCGCCTGACTTTGGCAATGAACTTAACGTGGATGGAAAGAATGCAAAAAATCCGAAAGGTAATGCAAACGCAAGACTAAACCCAAGCATTCCGATAACAGGTTTGATTACTTCACCTCGTGAAGCTTCAACGAGTATTGTGCCGACAATTGGTACTGTGCAAGAAAATGAAATCAACACCAAAGTAAATGCCATGAAAAAAGAACCAGCAAAACCGCCTTTTTCAGCTTGTTTATCAGATTTATTAATCAACCAGTTCGGTAATGTCAATTCGAACATACCAAAAAAAGCAGCGGAAAAAGTTATAAAAATTAAAAAGAAAAATAAGTTTGGAATCCAGTGCGTGCTTAGCCAATTAATGAAATCAGGACCTAATGAGAACGTAACGCCCAAACCAATTGCAGTATAAATTAAAACGATCGAAAGACTAAAAACCAATGCTTGCGAACGTGCTTTCAATTTATTTTCGCTGCCACGAAGGAAGAAAGAAACAGTCATTGGAATCATTGGGAAAATACATGGCATCAAGATAGCTGCCAATCCACCAAGAAACGCCAACAGGAAAAAAATCAATAAAGAATGATTGTCTGAAGAATCTATATCTTGAACAACTGCATTTTCTTTTTTAATATTTAAAGAAATATTTTTTTCTGAATCATTTTTTTCTTCTAATTTTATTTTTGAAGTATCTTGTTTTGCTGATATTTTCTTAACAGTATCAGCAGTTGCAGGCAAATTAGATTTTTCAATATTAAAATTAAATTCAGCATTATCACGTGAACATTTAAATTCATCGCAAACCATAAAATCAACAGTGCCTTTAATGCTGAAGGTTTTTCCTGAAAGTATTTTTATTTTTTGTGTAAAAACAGCTTCGTGTTTAAACACCTTTAATTTCATGTCAAAATTCTGATCTTGCTTAATAATGGATTTGGATTCCAATGTTTTTCCAATCAATGAAAAATCAGTATTTTTTTCAAAAACAAATGTAGTCGGAATCGGACCATCTTTTGGAACATCCTGCGAATAAAGCGAACTGCCATCATCAATCTTCGCTTTAAAAATCAATTCAGCTTCACTTTTTGAAATCCGATTGACAGAAAAATTCCATTTCACCGGATGAATAATCTGTGCATGCAATAAATTTGATGCACAAAAGAATATTAAAACAAAAAATAAATTTTTAATCTTCATTTTATTTTTTTTAACTCTTATGCAAAGTTAGAAATAAAAAAAACTTTCAGCATATTTTTCTATTTTCAATTTATTCTTAAATAAATTTTATATTTGTTATAAATAAATTTCTGATGTTTTCTTCAAAAGATATAGAACAGATTAAAAACCTTGGTATTCCTTTAGAAAAGGTGGAAGAACAGATTGAAAATTTCAAAAACGGATTTCAACCAATTCATCTTCTCTCCCACGCTACTGTGGAAAATGGGATAATAAATATCAACGAAAACAAAAAAGAAGAATTAATAAAATTCTACGAAAAAAGAATTTCTGAGCTGGAAATAACTAAATTCATTCCTGCGTCAGGCGCTGCTACCAGGATGTTCAAAGATTTATTTTGTTTTCTTGAACAAGATTCAGAACCTTCAAATCAAATAATTGAATTCATTAATAATATCAAAAAATTTGCATTTTTTGATGAATTAGCTTTTCATTTAAAAAAAAATGGAAAAGATATAAATCAATGTATTAAAGAAAAAAATTACAAAACTATTATTGAAAATCTGCTCACCGACATAGGTTTAAATTATGGAAATTTATCCAAAGGCTTGTTATTATTTCATAAATATTCTGACCAAAGCCGCACTGCTGCTGAAGAACATATTGCCGAAAGTATTTTCTATTGCAAAGGAAAAAACAATAAAATAAATCTTCATTTTACAGTTTCACCGGAACATATAAAATATTTCAATGATCATCTTGAAACTATTGTAAGAAAATATGAGCAACTCTATCCTGTTAAAATTAATATTTCACTTTCCGTTCAGGAACATTCTACAGATACTATTGCTGTTGATTTAGACAATATTCCTTTTCGTGGAAAAAATGGACAATTGGTGTTCAGACCAGCCGGACATGGCGCATTGCTTGAAAATTTAAATCATTTAAATGGAGATATTATTTTTATAAAAAATATTGATAATGTTGTTCCAGATAATTTAAAAAAAGAAATTTGTTCATCAAAAAAAATACTTGGTGGTTATCTTTTAAAAATACAGGAAAAAATCTTCAACTATTTGACAATACTAGAAAATTCTGATATTAATAATAAAATAATTGAAGAAATAATTTTATTTGCAAAAAACAAATTGGTTCTGCCTTTTGATAAAAATTTTAACCATTTTACTGAAGAAAATAAAATCACTTATTTATATCGTTTGTTGCATCGCCCGATACGTGTATGTGGTATGGTAAAAAAACAAGGTGATGCAGGCGGAGGACCTTTCTGGACAAAAGATAACAGAGAAAATATTTCGCTGCAAATTGTAGAAACGCAACAAATAAATTTACAAGATTTTCAGCAGAAATCTATTTTTGAAGAATCCACACATTTCAGTCCAACAGATTTAGTTTGCGGAATACGCGATCATAAAGGACAATTATTTAATCTAAAAGAATTTATTGATCCTTCAGCTGGATTTATTTCTATAAAATCAAAAGATGGAAAACCTTTAAAAGCAATCGAATTACCAGGTTTATGGAACGGCTCAATGGCTCAATGGACAACTATTTTCATTGAAGTTCCCCTAATCACATTCAATCCTGTAAAAACAGTATTTGATCTATTAAGAAAAGAGCATATCTCTTAATGCTTTGCTATTCAAATATAAAATATTCGTTTTATAGAACGTTTCTAAATTTTATTTTTCAATAAAATTTCAATTGCGTCGTCCGTCTTTTTGAAATTAAACTGCTTCATCACAGAATCCATTTTTTTCTGAATCTCTTTATTGCAAAGGTTTCCGATGCTACCTTCATGCGTGTGTTTAATTTTTTTTGATGGATTAAATTTATTGTCAGCTATTGATTTTCCAACTTTTTTATATGCATCTCTAAAAGGCATTCCCTGCAAAACAAGTGTATTCACTTCTTCCACGCTAAATAAAAATTTGTATTTCTCATCATCAAGAATATTTTCATTTACTTTCATTTCACTCAACATCAGTTGAGTTATCAAAATACAAAATTGAATATCCAAAAACGCAGGAATGATGCACTCTTTAACAATCTGCAAATCGCGATGATAACCGGAAGAAAGATTATTAATAATCATGGTAATTTCATTCGGCAAAGCCTGAATTCTGTTGCACTTAGCACGTATCAACTCAAATACATCCGGATTTTTTTTGTGTGGCATAATGCTTGAACCGGTTGTATATTCATCAGGTAAAGTAACAAAACCAAAATTCTGACTCATATAAAGACAAACATCAGCAGCTAATTTCGACATGGTGGCTGCAGCAGAAGAAAGCGCTTGAGCAGTTATTCGTTCTGTTTTTCCGCGAGTCATCTGCGCATAAACCACATTGTAATTCATATTTTCAAAACCAAGTAGATCTGTAGTCATTTTTCGATTTAGCGGAAATGAAGAGCCATAGCCAGCTCCAGAGCCTAATGGATTTTGATTTGCAATTTTATACGCCGCATTCAACATAATCATATCATCTGAAAGGCTTTCAGCATAAGCGCCAAACCACAATCCGAAAGAAGAAGGCATGGCTACTTGCATATGTGTATAGCCGGGCATCAACACATTTTTATTCTCATTACTTTTAACAATTAAAAGGTTAAATAAATCATTTAGCAAAACAACAGTTTTTCTGATTTCAGAACGTATAAAAAGTTTCAAATCAACGAGCACTTGGTCGTTGCGTGAACGTCCGCTATGAATTTTTTTTCCAACATCACCTAATTTTTTTGTCAGTAAAAATTCTATTTGCGAATGAACATCTTCTGTTCCTTGATCTATTTTAAAGCTTCCTTTTTTAATTTGCTGATAAATCAAAAGAAGTTCTTTTGTCAAAATTTTTAATTCAGTTTTTTTCAGTAACCCAATGCTTTCAAGCATACGAATATGAGCCAAACT
>Ga0209697_10003678_pt1 | contig 20582 bp, 17 predicted proteins | sample AliMusrvi5mmetaG_FD_184115 | JGI IMG/M metagenome (GOLD analysis project Ga0209697, IMG submission 184115) | Freshwater lake bacterial and archeal communities from Alinen Mustajarvi, Finland, to study Microbial Dark Matter (Phase II) - Alinen... | ecosystem: Environmental > Aquatic > Freshwater...
GGCAAACGTGGGCCCGAACAGGGACTCGATATCGGAGAAGCTGTCGACGGTGCTCATGGTGTAAGGAGCGATGGCAAACGAGTCGTTGTTATTGCAGTTGTTCTGGATATCGAGGTTGCGGCCGGTGTAGCCGGCCTGGCCGCCAAGCACCAGATCAAAACTGGACTGAGCGTAGGACGGGTTGCCGCGCATGGCGGCGAAGATGGTCTGCGCGCGCTGGCCGTAGGGCGCCGGATAGGGGATCCGCGCACCTGCAAAGATACTGTTCCAGGCCTCATTGCCGAATTCCAGGTGAATCTTCGGGAAGACCTGATTCCAGGGCGTCATCTGGCCGAGAACGGTGCGTTTGCCGCCATAGGGAGTAGCGGCGGAGCCAGCCAGATACTCAATCAGATGCGACGAATCGGTGGTGCTGAATGTGGTTGGCACAACAATCCAGGGTTCGGCGCCGAGCAACTTACAGAGCTGGAGGAATTCGTGAAGGCCGTAGGAGGTGTCCTCCTGGGAAGTACCTCCGGCGTAGTATCCGGCGCGCTGGCGGCCGAAAGGCGGCGCCAGCAGGTTGTCGAGCGAGTCGCCAAGCTGATTGGCCCAAAAGCGCAGGATGCCCGGTTGCAGCGTTTTCAAGGCATTCACTACAGGATCGCGGAATACGGTGGTATTTGCCGGATCGGTGTTGAGTTCGGTGAAGCTGACGTCATCGAGCAGCAGGGAGCTTGCCCCGACGGTGGAAAAGGAGATCTTCACCACGCCGATGGCAGAGCTGTTTTCGTTGATGGTGACTGGGATGTTGTAGGTCGCCCAGTGGCTGGTAAGCGTCTGGTTCTGCTGCAAGTAATTTAGATTGGTGGCGGCGTAGCGCAACACGGTGAGGGCAACGCTGGCCGGACCGCCGGTCGCCTTGGCCTTGAACGAAAGCTGATAGGTGCCATTCAGCCGCACAAAGGATCTGCCCGCAGTGGAATCGAAGTAGGAGGCGATACCAGCCTGGTCAGAGGAGCTGCGGGCACTGAGCGAAATGGTTTGTTGCCCGGTAGTTCCCGGAGGCAGGTCAGTGCGGTTATCAGAGACAGTTCCCTTGCCTGAGGTATATGGCCACCAGCCTTGGCTGGCTCCGCCGGGAAATGACTTGCGAAGCACGATCTCGTCTCCGAGTGCGGGGGCGACGCCGGATCTGTCAAATTTCAAAATGACACCCTTGTTGTTGGCGGCGGCTGTCGACGATTCGATGGTGCCCTTTCGTCCGGCCGCGGCTCCCCAAACAACCTCAAAGCTGGCGCCGTTCCAATAGCGGGCCGGCCAGGCGGAGTAGATGTCTTCGTCCTGACAGGTGGTGGCAGTTCCTGAGACGCAGCGGACAAGGGAGTTCCAGAGCTGGCCTTCAAAGCCTGGATTCCGTTCGATGAGGTTCTTCATCATCTGGCCGGAATCATAGAAGGTTTTGTTTCCCAGATTGATCCCGAACCGTTTTACGGAGGGCTGGAGGACAGTGCTGTTGATGGCGATGTCGGTGGACTGCGCGAACAGGCCGCCGGCCATCAGGGCTAGCGCGCAGGTGGAAGTTAAGTTTTTGAGAATCATGAAATTAATATTGCGGCGGTACGGAACGGTGGTTAGACGATCGGGCTGTCCGTGGCGATTTGCCTGGGACTGCCGGAGAGTAGAGAGCATACGCTTGTTTGGCACGTAGCCCGCCATTCTTGTTTCTCAGTGGGTGGTCCTGTTTTTTCAATTGCTTGGGTGAGGGGCGGCGGCAGCCGATCGATTGTTCTGTTCCGTTTAGTGCGGCGAGCCTGATGAGGCTGTTCCGTTTCATGCTGGAAGAAGGGTGGCGTCGCGTAGGGCAAACCGGGACAGGCAGCGAAATTCCGGCAAGTGCGGCCGGAAATTCGTGCCAGTCCCTGGTTTGCGACGTGTCGTGCTGGGCAAGCCGCGTGTCGTATGTGGCAGAAACTCACATTTCATGCGCCCTCGCGCGAGGCAAGGACTACGACTGAGCGGGGTTCAACGTGGTAGCGCCCGTCGACTGGCGGTCCGAATTCGGCGATATCGTGTGGAGCAGGCAGGGATGTGTCGATCATCCGCCGCCAGACACCGGAAGGCAGTGCACAGTCGTAGGACTCCCAATGCGCGTTGGCGATGATGTACAGGTGTTGCGCTGGTCCCGCGATTCCAGTCTCGAACTGGTGGCACGCAACCAGGCGCGAAGCCTCCGACCAATCCGGGCAATTCTGCTCGACGCCATGCCACTCGATTGCGGTGTGGGTTTGGCCGTCCACTGGCATGAAAGCCTCGCGGCGGAGGAGCGGCAGGCTGCGCCGCAGGGCAATCAGCTTCCGGAAGAAGCGGAAGAGATCGGCATTGGCTCCCAACAGGCGCCAATCCATCCAGTTCGCTTGGTTGTCCTGGCAGTAGGCGTTGTTGTTACCTGCCTGGGTCCTGCCGAATTCGTCTCCGGCGAGTATCATCGGAGTACCGTGAGAGAGAAGGAGGAGCGCAGCCAGATTCTTCACCTGGCGGAGGCGTAACTCGGCGACCTCGGCTCCACCCGGCCCCTCCACTCCGCAGTTCCAACTCCAGTTATCGTTGCCGCCATCGGCGTTCTGCTCGCCATTGGACCAGTTGTGTTTGCCGTTGAAAGAGACGAGATCGGCGAGCGTGAAGCCGTCGTGGCAGGTTACGAAGTTGATGCTGTGAAAGGGTTCGCGGCCGCTGCACTGGTAGAGGTCGGCACTCCCGGCAAGGCGGGTGGCCAGCACAGATGCCATGCCGGCATCGCCTTTCACGAAGCGGCGAATATCGTCGCGGAACTTTCCATTCCACTCGGCCCAGCGGCCCCAGGAAGGAAACGAGCCAACCTGGTAAAGCCCGGCGGCGTCCCACGCTTCCGCGATGAGTTTGGTCTTTGCCAGGATGGGGTCGGCCGCGATGCGTTCGAGGAGCGGCGGGTTGGATAAGACGCTGCCGTCCCGCCCGCGGCCAAGGATGGAGGCCAGGTCGAAGCGGAAGCCGTCGACATGCATTTCCGTCACCCAATAACGCAGGCAATCGAGGATGTGATCCCGCACTACCGGGTGATTGCAATTCAGCGTGTTGCCGCAACCGGAGTAATTGAGGTCGCTGCCTGTCTGGGGATCGGCCAGGTAGTAGGTGTCGCGGTCGATGCCGCGCCAACTGCGGTTTGGGCCCGGCTCGCCGCTCTCACCCGTATGGTTGAAGACAACGTCGAGCACGATCTCGAGGCCGGCGGCGTGAAACTGCAGGACCATTTCCTTGAATTCGGCCACTACCTCGCCGGGGCCCTTCGCATCGGCGTAGGAGGCCTTCGGCGCGAAGAACGACAGTGGATTGTAGCCCCAGTAATCGACAAGAGGCTGGCCTGTATCGGGGTCGAACCTTGGATTGTTTGTTTCATCGAATTCTGTGATTGGCAGCAGTTCGACGGTAGTGACGCCAAGGCTTTTCAGATATGGAATTTTTTCGATGAGTCCGCGAAAGGTGCCTGGCGAGGCAACACCAGAGGATTCGTCACGCGTGAAGCCCCTGACATGCAATTCGTACAGCACGGAATCGACCAGCGGAATCTCCAGCGGCTGATCGTGCTGCCAGTCGAAGGTATCATCCACGATGAGTGAACGAAGGGCGACACCGGATTTCCCGCCCCAGTCAGGCGCTCCCCAAACCGCCTTCCCGTAGGGATCGAGAAGGATATCCTCGGTGTTCCGGCCGGGCCCTTCGACACGATAGGCATACTGAATGCCAGGATCGAGCCCGCCCATAAAACAGTGCCAGACATCGCCGGTCCGGTTGAACCGGGGGTCGAGCGGGAACTCGACGAGCGGCTCGGCGGAGTTCGGAAAGAAGAGGACCAGCGTGACACCCGTTGCGTTGCCTGCGAAAAGGGAGAAGTTGACGCCACCCCGGCGCAACGTGGCTCCGAGCGGCAGCGAACTGCCGCGTTCAATGGCGAAGTCGCTGCTGATCAGGCTCAGCAGACAACTGTGCGGCTCTTCGTTGTTGCTCATTGCAGGTTCAAGGTGAAGGGCGCGGACTCTCCGACCGAGTTGGCCGCCTTCACTGTTATTGAGCGAATGAGATCAGCCAACGTGGGCGTTGTGGTGGTAGTGGTGGAAGTGGTGGTAGTGTCGGGCAGTGTAATCTGCAAGGGCACCGAGAGAGTGAACAGGCCGCCGAATTGCAGCGAAGCGGTATCGCGAAACCATACCGCCGCAGGAGTTCCGACGTCGAGCTTGAAGCTCGTTGCGTTCAGGTTGATCAGGCCGGTGGGCGCAAGCTGAAGGCTCAGCACGGAGAGAGCCCGGTTCGTGGTCATGCCAAGGATCTGGATTTGAAAGCTGCCCGAACTGCCCGTGACCGTGACATTCAGAATCGACGGCGCCGTGTCAGTCACGGCCAGTGCCATCGAGGCCTGATTTGATCCGGACAGGTCGAAATTGGCCGTGGTCTGGACCGTGGCGGTGAGGCGAATCGTACCCGCCACACTGCCTGTCTGCAGGCCGATTTTGGTACTGCCGCCGGCAAAGCGGGCGGCAAGGGAGCCGGCCGTGATCTTGAACGTGGCGGTTCTTCCCCCGGAGGAGAACTGCAGGGAGGGGTCGGCCGCGAGCGTGGAAGAGTCGAAGGACATGGTCAGCGTGCCGTTGATATCAACCGGGTATGGAGCGGCCAGGGTGACACCGGCCGACACCTGCTGCAAGGCGTTGTACGGTCCTGCCGGACCGGTCACACTGACTTCCGGGAGTTTTGCCGGCGCCAGGGCCACTGCTCGCAAGGTGAACAGGTAGGAATCGACCACCAGGGTACCGGTCAGCAGGCCAGTAGTCTGCGGGGCGAAGACCACCTGGAATCGGACCTCCTGTTGCGGAGCCAGGGTGGCCGGGAAGGGCGAAGGCGTTCCGATGCTGAACGCGGCGTTGGCCTCCGCAATGCCTGCCTGGCCCAGAATGATGTTCTGTGCCGTCAGGTTTCGCGCCACGAAAGTCACGGTTTGGGAATTGCCGATTGCCGCGGGCAGTAGTGTTGCGGTCCCATTCGGGTCGAGCAGGCCAACACCATTCGCCGTAACGTAAGAAAATCCCAGAGCCGATGCAAGGCCGATGCCTGAAAGCAGGAAGGAGTCCGTGCCGAGCTTCAAGGTGGCGGTGGAAGCCTGCGCCCGGGTAGGCGAAAAGGCAAGCGACAAGTCGCGGGATTCGCCCGCCGCCAGGGTGAGCGGCAACGGCACAAGCGACAACAACTGATAGTCGGTGGAACCTGTAATTGCGGCGTCCGGGATGGAGAGAGTGGACGGGGTTGGATTCGACACTCTCAGCGAAGCTTTTGACTGGCTGCCCAGCAGCGTGTCGGGGAAAGAAATGGTTGAGCCGGTAGCCAGCGGGGTGGACCCGGCGGACGTGACCAGAGAAAAGACCGGCTTGGTCGCAAAGAAGGACGCGGTAAGGGTGTACGCAAAGGGGCCGCCCGGCCCATCGATCTTGAGAGTGGTGGAAACCGGACCTGCGGTGAGCGGACTGACCTGTATGGTCAATGGAAGGCTTTGGCCGGCTGCAATGGTGTACGGAAAGGCGTTCCCGCTCGATAGCTGAAAGAGGGAGCCGGAAACACCGGCCGACCGGATGACGGCAGGGCCGCTTCCGGTGTTGGCGATTGTGACGGTGGCCTGCGCGGTGAGGCCAAGCGCTAGGGCCGGCAGATCGATCTGCGCGTTATTGGCCAACGCCCGCGAGGTCCGGTCGGCCGCCGTGTAATAACTGACGCCTATGTCCGGAGCCGCCCCGGTGAGGCTCAGGCGGAAACTCGCGACCGGAGAGGTTACCGCTGGAGGCACGGGAGCTTCCTGATACGAAACGGTGAGGAGCGCCTGCTCAAACTCGCTGGTAGTGGCGTGATAGCGGACCGAGAACGAGTAGCGCTCTCCTGGTTTGAGAGTCGGGGTCGAGGTACCTTGCAGGGTAAAGTCGGTGCGGCCGAGGAGATCGGTGAGGAGAATCTTGGCGGACTGCACGCCCATATAGACCGCTGTGATGGTGACCTGCGAATCGCTGCCGATAGCGGGCGCCCGGAGATCGATACTAGCCCCGGCTATTGCCTCAGTGACATTGCCATCGCGGTTAATCTGCAATAGAAACGGTTGCGCCCCCGCCGGCATGAGCGAGCCGAGGATCAGGGCGGCGGTGGTGAGACAAATGGTTCTCATGTTATTTGTCATCCGCGGGAACAAAATAGACGGAATTCGAGCGCGAGTCGATGAGAATCACGGCACTGGGTTTTTCCCTGCGATGCGACAGGATGAACCAGTCGCTGCCGGCCAGCGGAAGAAGGCCGTCGGGTGCTGATTCCAGGTCGATCCGGCTGATGAGGGTGCCGGTATCAAGGCTGTAAAGGAAAATAGCGGACGCGCCGGCGTCGGCCAGAGCCAGATTGCGGCCCTTGAGGAGAGCCAGTCCCGCCGGAGCGGAGATGTCCTGGAAGGCATCCTTGACCACCGGTTCCGCAGGTGTAGAGCCGTCGACCGCCTGGCGCATTACGGCACCAGCCTTTACGCTGAGGAAGTAAAAGCAGCGGTGGTCCCAATCGAGCGCGATGCTGGAAGGAGTGTCAGACTGGGCGATCCGGGACACGTCCCCATTGGAGCCAATGCGGTAGATTCCACTCCTGTCGCTATCGTCAACGGCTACCAGCAGGACGCCATCAGGCAAGAGCCGAACACAACGCACCGCGGCGGAAGAGAGAGTGGTGGCCAAAGGTGGTGCTGCCGCCTGCTGCACCGGCCAAAGCTGGAACGTAGCCGTATTGTCGGGATTCGCGAACCACACAACAGCAAGCTGACTGTCTGGCGACCATGCGGCCTGCAGGTTGCTATACGAAGCGCTGAAGTCGACCTCCTGAACGGAGCCGGTATCGAGCCGCCGTAAGCCGGCGATGCGCGAGCCTCGCAGCACAACAGCGCTCTTGCCATCGGGAGCGATGGCGGCATCGTCCAGGTCTGTGTAGACCGGCTGGCCGACTCTGGCCGCGCCCGGATACCCGAGGATCATACGAATGGAGTTTGTGGGAGGATCAAAGACCGGTCCGGCCAGTACTCCGGCGAACGGGGACTGCTGTCCGCAGGCTACTCCTGCCGCCAAACTGAGGATCAGGCTGATCCGGTGGATCAGGCTGATCCAGTATGATCTTCGAGCCATTGAATTAGTGCGGTCCTCCCACCGAAGGATTACCGATGCTGACGGTCGCCGACGGAGCCGGCGAATTGGATCCCCGTGACTTGAGTACGACCCCGATGACTACCCCGGCCGCTGCCGCACCCGCCAGAATCCAGATGGTTTTCGCGTTATTGGACTCTTTGGAGACGGCGAAGCGTTCGGAGTGATTGCGCTGATGGATCTCCGCCGTTACCTTTCCGGCGTTTTCGCCGGCAGTCACTCGGACGACGAAGGAGCCTGTACCCAACGGAGTATATCCGGTAGTGGCGGCTTCGCCCTGAGCGTTGGTCACGGTTTCCAGCACGGTCTGGTTGTTCGCAAAACTCCCGAGTTCGCGCTTCCCGATTAATTCGAAGCGCACCGGCACGCCAATGGCGGGAGCACCCGTTGCGGTTCGCAAGCGCACTACCGAAGGCACCACATTGGCTTTCTTGGTTGTACTGTTGACGCTCCGGTCACCGCTCACGACCGTCATTCGAAGCCCGGCGGCCGCAACCGGCTCCGCGGCGATGGTGGGGTTCACAAACAAGATTCCGGAAAGGCAACAGGCAAGCAACGTTTTAGTCATTTCGTAATCTCCAAAGGCGCGAGGACCTGGCGCCGGGCGCGAAGCACTGTCAGGCCCCTGAATGCCCAGGGTGGACGGGACGATTCCCATGAATTTGCCCTCCGCTGAAGTTATCGGCACTCGGGCGTGGTGCGGACGTGTGTTTTCGGCGGTCGGATGCATTGCCGCTTGGGGCAACCCGGGGACAGACAGCCCGCTTCCGGCTGGAATGCGCCCGCCTTCGCTGAAGTTTCGGCGGCCAAGCCGGAACCGGGTATCTGTCCGCTTGGGTTGCGACGTGTCGTGCAGAGTGGCGGTTGGCAGCGCTGAACACTTATGTCGAAGCCTTCAGGCTTCTTGAAACAAAGGGCAGTTTGCCCAGATAGTGGGTGACGATCCGGCGGAGGTTGGCCGCCAGCAGGCCGGGATCGCCCAATGGAGCGCTTCGAAGGCTTCTCAGGAAAGTCCCCGCTTCCCGCCGGTCGATGGCGTGAAATGCGCTTTCGGGAAACATCATGAATTCGGATTTGAGCGCGGTCGCCAGTGGCTGCTGCGAGGGCGTGTTCCGCCCAACAAGACAGCCTAATCCCTTGGCGAAACTCACTCCGGCAGCCACGTCCGCATGGAGGCTTGGCGTTGGCCTGGGGTTGAACTCAATGATTGCAAGACGCCCCGAACCGGGATCCTGCACCCAGTCTATGGAACATAGTCCATGGAACGGAATCGCCTGGCCGAGGTTTTTCAGGATCTCCCCGACCTGATCGCTACACATGAAGACGCCGCCGCCACTCGGTCCGAACCGGTTGGGCCAGTTGTAGCGTTTGTAAAAGGAGAACCAGCAGACAGGCGTGCCATGATCGAACAGGATGTTGGTGGCGCCGGTTTCGCCGGTGAGAAACCGCTGCAGGAGATAGGAAGAGTCGAGATTCAGGTCGACCTTCTCCCAGTCTGCTTCGCTTTCCAGGAGGCGCACGCCCGAACCGGCCATTCCGTATTCGGCCTTGAACATTAACGGGTAACCCAGGCGGGCGGCAGCCTGGCGGCCCTCATCGGCGCCGGTGCAAATTTCAAATGCAGGTAAAGGCAGGCCGAAGGTATTTGCCCGAGACATAAACTGCACGTTCGAGAGCACTACTTGCCGGTCAGCCAACGCCACCGGGAAAGCGGCGGCGAACGGCTCAGGGTCCGGCAGATCGGTCAGATAGCGCAAAATAATCTCATCGCAGAGAACCACTGCGTCATAACGAAAGTGGCCGCTGTTCAGCCTGCGATCCAATTCTTCGGCTAACAGAGCGAGACCCTTTGGGCAGACAATTCGTTCCGAGATGTGTCGGCTGGAGAGAGCTGCGATTCCGGAACTGGCGAGAACCGAGACATGGAAACCGGCGTCCTTGAACAACCGCGGCAAGCGCGCGATGCCCACCGCATCGATGGCAGCAACGAGGAGCACGCCGGGCGTGGAGGGGCGTGGACTATGGTCCAGATTGGCCGGGACTCGCGGACTACTCTCCGCGTTCCGGTTATCGTCGAGCGGCGTAAAGCGAAGCGCAACGGAGCGATTATACATGCGGCACGCCTAATCCGGATACTCTGATCCGGGCTTTGTCGCGCGGAGAAGGGACCTGTATGGTCTGTCCGGCGGGACGTATTGTCCCTGGCTCTCGCCTAATGTTGCGGTGCTTCACCTTTATAATTACCCTTCACTGCAGCTTTTCTGCGATACCAATAACGTTTCCCTGGAACTGCGTATAGACAATTCCTAGATTCGGTTATCGGCATCTTCTGGCCCGCCCCCCCAGAATTTTTTGGGGAGACACTCAGCCTGCCGGGCGGCTTTCCATTCCGGCACCGGGGATTTCACTCTATACTCCCGCTTACACAGTACTTACACCGCGGAAACTCACTTTAATACGATGACGCAACGAGATGGGAAGGTAATGAGTGATGGTGCGCCGCAGCTGGCTCAGCAGTAACTTCGGGTCGCGCCAGGGGGCATCCTGCCAGGTCCGCAGGAACTCTCTCAGGTCACGATCATCGATGGAGCGAAACAGGTTCTGCGGAAAGAGCCGGTACATTCTGCTGCTGCATTTGGCTGCCGGCTGGAACAGTGCCTTGCCGTCGAGGGATTGCGAGATGGCCTCGGCGAAACAGACCTGCGCCAGATGGGAAGCATGCAGTCCAGGTGTCGGCCGCGGATTGATTTCCAGCACCAGGGCTTTGCCGGTGGCGGGATCGAGTACCCAGTCCAGGCCGCACAGGCCTGTATAGCCGGTCATATCGCCAAGCTTCTGCAGAATGGGATGGATGTCCTTGCGCCAGACCACCTGAATCGCGCTGGAGGCGGAGTTGGCATTCGGCCAGTTGCGGCAGAGGTAGTAAGAAAACCAGCACTTCGGCTCTCCATTCTGGAAGTAGACAGCCGTGGCGCCCACGCGGCCGGGGATGTATTGCTGAATCAGCAGCGGGACGGACTGAAGCAGGGCTTTGGCCTGCTCCAGGTCCCCGGCGCTCCGGATGACGTGCACGCCGGAACCGGAGAGGCTCTCTTCCGTTTTGATGACAAACGGCTTGCCGCCCCAGAGTTCCCGTTGCAGATCCCCGGCGGCGGGAAGCACGCGAAACTCCGGGGTAGGCAGTCCAGCCGCCAGCGCAGTCTGGCTGAAGGTGACCTTGGAGAGCATCATCGCCAGTTTCTCCGCATCCGCTGTAACTGGAGCAAGCCTGGCCAGGAGCGGAGTGGCCGGCCGAACAGTGAAAGTCCGAAGCAGAGGCTCGTCGGCGATAATTACCTGCTCGTAACGCGCCGGGAAATAAGAGAGATGTTCTTCCAGGCCGGCGCGGACACTTTCGGTGGGCCGTTCGGTGACGATGTGATCTTGCACGTATTTGGACGCGGTGATGGCGAGTCCGGCACCGCTTACCACTGTGACGCGGCAACCCGCGGCAGCAAACAGTTGGGGCAGACGGGCAGCTCCTACGGAATCAATGCTGATTGCGATTAGAATTTCCTTCATGAGTCTTCATCCTTGAGTAGCCAGTTACGAACCGAGTGGCCGCTGGATCTACATCGGCTACGAATTGATCGGTTTTCATTCGTATTCCTAAATAGGTATTGCAATTACGAAACCATGAGGCGGAATACACTATTCCGGAATGCCAGCTTGCCAGAGAACCGGAATTTCCCGGTCTGGGCTGTTCGCTGGGATGTTAAATATTTGATAATAAAAGGCGAATTGGTGCGGAGGAAGCGACGGCTCCATTCGTGCTCGTTCCGTGTGGCTGGAGCGCGATGTCCCCTCGACCTTCCAACCTGTCTCAAAACAGAATATGCCGGCGGGGACATCCGATGAATTCGAAACAACCCGGGGCATGGCTCAATGCTGCTTATTTTTCGCTTTGTAGCGCACGCATTCTTGCGTGCCGCCTCGACATTCTTGTCGAGGTCTGGCGCGGTGATGAAAACAAAACGTCGAGACGAATCTCGACGCTGCAGACAGGAATGTCCGCGCTACGGCTCATCTGCCGAGTCTTCCCACCAGCAACAATACGGACGCTATCAGGATTGTGAACAGAGTGACGCGCAGCCAGGTTGGCAGCAGCGGTCCCTGCATCAGGTTGGAGGCGACGTGGGGTTCGTCGATTTCGAGGTCGACATCGAGCCGCACGTTGTGGATCTTATTGCGGACGACAACGGAATCGGTAACGTCCAAGCCCGGACCGAGGTAGGTGCCTTCGGCTACCACGGAGCGGCAGACTCGCGTATTGCGTTCCACCACGCACCTGCGTCCGATGACGGCGTGAGGGCCGACGTGACAGTCTTCACCGATCCAGGCATCTTCGCCGATAAGGCAGGGGGCATGCAGGATGGCCGTCGTTGGGACCTTTGCACCACGGCCGATCCAAACTCCGGAGTTGCGCTCCGAGCCATCGAAATAGAGACCGGAGAATTGGGACTCCAGAGCGGCTCGGTTGGCCTCAATCACGTACCTGGGAGTGGTGACACAGAGAGAAGGCTGTTCGGTGAACACCTTGTCCACGCACACGCCACACTCCAGCAGGGCCACTCTCCAGTTGTCATGTTTCACGGCGGTGGCGGCGAACTCGGGGATGTCTCGCTCGGGGAGCAGGCCCCAACCGGTCCAGCGGCTGATGCGGTTTTCGTCATGAAAGTAGATGGCAGGCTTGAGCGTCAACGGATCGGCTTCCCCAAGTTCCGGCAATGCAGGGAGGCGGCCCAGATCGCCGAACACGGCCAGCCCCTTTTCATCGCAATCGCAGCAGGCCGCGAAGTCCCAGCGGCTGGGGCTTTCGGTAAGCAGACGGCCCTCAATGGAAATACCCCAACGGGTGCCATCTCCGAGGAGCGACGCCGCGGATTTATCTGAAGCACGGAGGAACAGATCGATGCGATCCACGCCGCGCCGTACCAACTGCTCCACGACATGCTGGATATAGGGCCGGTCCAGAACTTGCGCCATGAGTTGCGCTTCCGGATGACTGACATAAAGAATTGCCTTCATTTTATTTACTTCCTGGGGTTGCTGTCGCGAACTGGCCGCGCAGCCGGGCTAGCACTACGCGCGAGAGAAAGACCACATTGCCGACCAGATACCGGCGCCACATGCGCTTCGGCTCCTGGTACAGCCTGTAGGTCCATTCGAGACCGATTTCACGCAGCCACTGCGGGGCTCGCGGGGTACGTCCCGAGTAAAAATCGAAGAGTCCGCCGACGCCTAGAGCCGAGCGCACGTCCAACTGCGGCAGATGGCGATGGATCCAAGTCTCCTGGAGCGGAGCGCCGAACGCTACCAGCAGCACGCCGGTGCGCGAGCCGTTGATGCGGTCCACGATCGCGGCTTCCTCTTCCGGCTTGAAGTAACCGTGTTGAATGCCTGCCACTTCCAGGTCCGGATAGCGCTGGGCGATCCATTTCGTGACTTCACTGGCTACGCCGGGCTTTCCGCCCAGCAGAAACAGCCGCAGGCCTTCCTGTTCCATACGGGCACAGAGGCGTGGGAAGAGATCTGTACCGTTTACGTTTTGGCGGAGCTCGGTGTGCAGGATCGAACCGGCGAGGCGCAGGCCGATGCCATCGCCTAAGCTCAGATCGCTCGAAGCCAGCACCTGACGATAAGTGTCGTCGCGATGCGCCAGGTTGACGCAATCGACATTGACGAAGGAGATCTGGCGGGCGCTCGCAGCGGGCCGGGTGATTTCGTCGAGGGCCTCGTCCATGGAGAGGTTGTCAATCTGAACGCCCAGGATCTCCGCCTGCTTCGCGAACTCACCTCGGGACTTGCCATACGCACACGCCAGCACGGAGCGGAACAGGATGCCGAGATCGGCTTTGGTGGACCGGGTATTGACGTATTCGGAGTCCGCTTCCAACTGGTCGCCGTAGGCGATATTGGTCCGCTGCCGCACCCACCATGTAGAAACAAGGCCGGGATGAACGGAACTGACCCGGCGGGCGGCTTCCAAACGTAGATTCAATTCACCGGGCTGGCGGGACGCCGGACCGACCCAGGCCAGTTCGCCACGCAGGATGTTGATCAATTTCGCGAGCGAGCCCAACCGGGGGACTTCCCTGCCGTTGTTCCACACAAAAACCATCTCAGACAGGTGCGTGCCGCCGGCTCCGAGTTTAGCGGTACGCCTCACGCGAGCGCCCATCGCGGCCAGCAGCGCAAAGAGCGGCATAAGGGCGGCCAGCAGGAGTCCTGCGGCGACACGGCCACCCACTACGGGGACTCGGCCTTTGCTTGCGCTTCGCAGGCGATGCACGCGCACGCGCCACGGCTTCTGGAGACAGGTGAGTGCGTAATCCATCAATAGGCTCCCTTTCCGGTTATGACGGCAGGCACGGTCTTGGCGAGAATCTTCAGATCCAATTGCAGGCTCTGATGCTGGATGTAGTCGACATCCATTTTGCATTGGGTGGGGAAGGCCAGGTTGGAGCGCCCGCTGACCTGCCAGATGCAGGTGAGTCCGGGCGTGACATTCAAACGGCGGCGGGCGTCGAGGTCATACAGGGCGACTTCCTTGGGGAGCGCCGGACGAGGGCCGACCAGCGACATATCGCCGTGCAGGACGCACCATAGCTGAGGCAGTTCATCGAGGCTGAAGCGGCGCAGAAAACGGCCGACCCGCGTCACTCGCGGATCATTCTTCATCTTGAAGGTGATGCCTTCGCCGTGCTGATTCTGTTTGCGGATCGCTTCCAGTTTGGCTTCGGCGTTGACCACCATGGAACGGAACTTGGGGAACGGGAAGACCCGGCCATACTTACCAACCCGCATCTGCCAGAAGAAGATGGGCCCGCCGTCTTCGATCTTGATCAATAACGCCATCAAACCGAAAAAGGGCATTGTTGCGAGAAGAGCCGCGCCGGAGACCAGGATATCGAGCAGACGTTTGAACCGCTGCGGCGACGCCCGACGAAGGCGCCACAGGATCTTGGTGGCAGCGGTGCGGAACGGGGCGGTATAGGTGAACCAGGGCATTTGATTCGGTCCCTATCTATGCAGCGAGCGGCACCCAGGCTACGTCGGCCTGAGTGGAGTACATTTCGACGCTGCGCTGAACGCGGAGCAGTTCAAAGAATGCGGCAACGCTTTTCTGCGCGCCAACCAATTTCAGGCAGCCGCCACCCTGGCTGAGGCGGCCGGCAATGCCGACAATCATGCTCGCGGCCATCGAATTGACCTTCTCAACGCCGGAAAGATCGAGAATCAGGCGGCGGCCGGGTTTGGCCAGGGCCTTGAGGTCGTTGCGGAGAGCGTTCAATTCCTTGCCTTCGAGGTTCGGGGTTTTGATGACGAATACGATGTCGGTTAACATGTTTTTTCCTGCCCTGGTAATGGCACGCGCGGGGCCAAACCTCCCTATTGCGCGTAAGTAAATGGAATACTGTGACTTGGGATTCTGCTGTATCCCCAGCGGCCTGTTCCCGCAGGCGTACGGAACGAAACATCAGGCGGGCATACCGGTACGAAGCGGAACACCTTTCACGAAACACCCGAGCTACGGTTGACAAGGGTCCATTCTGGTTAACGCGTTTGTTTGTTTAACCTTCGGGCTGTTTTGGGCGTTTGGCACGCACCTTGCATTTGTCTGGAAGCATAAGGAGCCTGAATGAAAGGTGTAATCTTAGCTGGAGGCAATGGAACCCGCCTCATGCCGCTAACGAACGTAACGAATAAGAGTCTGCTGCCGATCTACGACCGGCCGATGATTCAATACCCGATTGAGCTGATGGTTGAGGCTGGAATCGATGAGGTATTGATCGTCACCGGCGGGAAGACCTGCGGGGATATGATCCGCGTCCTGGGCGATGGCAGCCAGTACGGCGTGCGCAGTCTTTATTACACATTGCAGGGCAAGGCCGGAGGGATTTCACAGGCGCTGTCGCTGGCGGAACAGTTTGCGAATGGCGACAGTGTGTTTGTTGTGCTGGGCGACAACCTGGTGTTTGGCAGCAGCGTTGCGGAAGCGGTACGGAACTTCGATGCGCATCCGCGCGGGGCTAAGGTGTTTCTGAAATCGGTGCCCGATCCGGAACGGTTTGGCATTGCGGAGATTGAAGACGGACGGATCGTTTCCGTGGTGGAAAAACCGCGTCAGCCGCAGTCGGACCTGGCCGTGACCGGCCTCTATCTCTACGACAGCACGGTATTCAATAAGATCCGCCAGTTGAAGCCTTCGGCTCGCGGAGAACTGGAAGTGACGGACCTGAACAAGCTCTACCTCAATGAAGGCAAGCTCGGCTACGAGTTGCTGGACGGGGAATGGATCGACGCCGGCACGTTTGAGTCGCTGGCCGAGGCATCGCTCATGGCCCAGCGGTATCAGCAAGCCAGGCAGTCGGAATTCTTCGAGATGGTAGCGGCCTGAATACGCTCCAGGCTGGGGAGGACCAGCAGTTGCGCTGGAATTCCGGCTTACGCGACCGATAAGTTCTACAATCCGGCGGATGATGGCGTTGTCGTGCTGGGCAAACCAGGCAACGAAATTCCGGCAAGAGCGGCCGGAAATTCGTGCCAGTCCCTGGTTTGCAGAGTATCGAATTTGACAGGAGTTAGGGAAATTCAATGAAATTATTTGTTACCGGCGGGGCCGGATTTATCGGATCGCAGTTTATTCGTGACTGGATGGGAAAATTCCCGGAGAGCACGGTGGTCAATTTTGACAAGCTTACCTATGCCGGCAATCTGGCGAATCTGGCAGAGGTGGAGACAAACCCGAACTATCAGTTTGTGCGCGGCGATGTCTGCGACCGTGAGCTGCTGCTGGAGACGATTCCCCAAGGGGCGGACGCCATCGTACATTTCGCGGCGGAATCGCATGTCGATCGCAGCATCGCGGGTGCTTCGGAGTTCATCCGCGCCAATGTGATGGGAACGCAGGTGCTGCTGGATGCGGCACGGGAGCGCAAGGTCAAGCGCTTCCTGCACATCTCGACCGATGAAGTAGGCGGCAGCATGGGGCCCGGGGATTGGTTCACCGAGGAGTGTCCGCTGGATCCCAGCAATCCTTACGCCGCCAGCAAAGCAGCGGCGGAACACCTTGTCCGTGCCGCTGGTGCGACGTTCGGGCTGGACTATGTGATTACCCGCACCGGCAACAATTACGGTCCTTATCAGTTCCCGGAGAAGTTGCTCCCATTGGCCATCTGCAATGCAATGGGCAACCTGCCGATTCCGGTTTATGGCGATGGCCAGCAGGTTCGCGACTGGGTTCACGTGAGCGACAACTGCCGCGCGCTGCAACTGGTGCTGCGTCATGGCAAGGCCGGCGAGACGTATCACATTGGTGGCGGGAAGCCGCAGAAGAATCTCGATGTGTTGAAGACGCTGCTTTCGATTCTTGGCTGTGACGAATCGCTGCTGACGCGCGTGGCTGACCGGCCCGGTCACGACGTCCGCTATGCGGTGGACTTCCGCAAGATCGAACGCGACCTCAGCTGGCGCGCCACCACCACGTTCCATCAGGGCCTGAGCGAAACGATCGAATGGTATCGCCAGAACAGCGAGTGGATCCGCAATGTGAGGAACGGCGAGTACCTGAACTATTACCAGCAGCAGTATGGCCTGCGGGCTCCGGCGGCAACGGTCATCGCTCAATGAATGCAATCGAGATCGTCTTCTGCGCATTGGCGGCAATCGTCAATGGCCGGTTTGTCCGGCCGTTCCGGCTTGCGTGGCTGGCGATGACGCTGTGGACGACGGTGAGCTTTTGCAGCGATGCGGCCGAGGCGGTGCATCTGTTCGATTGGATGCCGGCCGTGGAATGGGTGCGCGCGGCGGGGATCGTGTGGTTTGTAGTCTCGGCAATCGTGCTTACCGTGCGGACGATGTGGCGCAAATCCAACGAGGTCGATCAGGGCCGCCGGCGGTTGTTGCGGGCTGGAATTCCGCTGGCAGTCGCGCCGGCAGCGGCGCTACCGTTCGCCATCCACAAGGCGCATCAGGAGGCCGAAATCCGCGAAGTGGAGTTGCCGGTCGCCAATCTTCCGAAGGATCTGGAAGGGTTGAAAATCGTCCAGATCAGCGATATCCATTTGAGTCCGTTCTATTCGCGTGAGGAGTTGCGGCGAGTGGTGGATCAGGCGAATGGCTTGGACGCCGACCTGGGCCTGATCACGGGTGATTTGATTACCTCGTATGGCGATCCGCTGCAAGCGGCGGTTCGAGAACTGTCTCGACTGCGCGCCCGCAGCGGTCTGTATGGCTGCATGGGGAACCACGAGATTGTCGCGCAGGCAGAAGAGGAGGCCGCGCGACTGGGCAGGCTGGCGGGCATCCGGTTCCTGCGCTCGGAAGCGGAGGTGCTACGCTTCGGCAAAGCGGAGCTGAATCTGGCCGGGGTGGACTATCAACGCAAGCATCTGCCCTATCTGGCCGGAACAGAGGCGTTGATTAAGCCGGGCATGACCAACCTGCTGCTTTCACACAATCCGGATGTGTTCCCGGTTGCGGCAAAGCAGGGTTGGGACGCGACCTTGGCAGGTCATACCCACGGCGGACAGGTGCAGTTGGAATACCTGCATCCGTCATTGAACCCGGCCCGCTTCTATACGCCGTTCGTCTATGGCAAATACCAACTCGGACAAGCCGCGATGTTTGTGACGAGCGGCATCGGCACTGTTGGGATTCCAGCAAGGTTGGGCACCAGTCCGGAGATTGCGATGATTCGCCTGGTGAACCTAGAAAAAGCAGTTGAGTGCAGGGATGGCCACTTATCTGATTGAGTTGACGGCCGTTGGCGCGGGAGCGATGCTCACCCAGTGGGTAAATGAGAAACCTGGGAAGTACGGCGTGGGGCAAACCGGGACGGACAGCCAAATTCCGGCAGAATGCGCCGGAAATTGGTGTCAGTCCCTGGTTTGCGAAGTCTCGGCTGAGTCAGGATAACTCGTCAACTGCTTTTTCTAGGGTGATGGGCTGAGCATTAGCGGAAGGCCAGGCCAACGCGGAATGCTACCACTGGATCGTTGCTGACAACCTGAAGCTGGACGCCGGTCTGCAAGGCGATGCGTTCTTTGAACCAGTAGTTAAGACCTCCCCCGATATGGCCCGCGCCGGTGAGCGCGCCAGGCCTAAAGGCGGCTCCGAGCATTGTCGCATCGATGTAGGGATCGAACTTCTTCGGCTTCTTGCGGTCGACGAAATGCCAGCCAAGGTTGACGGTGGCGGTGCCGTAGCCGGAGCTGTAGTCGTTGACGAATTGATAATACCCCGCATCCGCGCCGAGTGTCAGGCCCCGCCACAGGAAGTATTCTCCACCGGCGACTCCGCCCACGTTGGTATAGCCGTGCAGACAGTTGCCGACAGAGAAGTAGGCGTAGCCGTTGCCTTTATATTGAAAGGACGAATCCGTGTTCTGGGCGCACGCCGCAGCGGAGAGCGCCAGAAAAGTGGTTGCTAAAAGAGTGTGTTTCATCGGAGTTTCCTCGCTGGCTACGAGTGCAACTCCCGCTCCTTACGTTAAGTCCTTGTAGCTCAATGCAAATAAGGCTCTGATACGGTCAGCGTCAGGCGACAGTGTCAGGCGAATCTTGCAGCGAGTCAGTTGGCGGTGGTGTGTTCCGAGCTGACAACCAGCCCTTTGTCATCGAACAGGTTGAGGTACCAGGCCGTGGCTCCCGCGGGCACTTCAGCGGAGGCCTTGTGGGCTTTGACATCGAGCTTGGCCGGCACCGACTCCCATTTGCGATCCTGCCACTTGCCACGGTCCTTTGTGTAGTTCAGCTCTGCTTTCACAACCGTGCGTTTGGATTTGTAGTTGACCGACGAGGCAGAGGCGCTGGTTATCTTCACAAGCGGCGTCCCCTTTCGCAGGAAGGAATCGGCGAAGGCGAAGATCTCTTCCGGGTTCGCGCCATCAGGATGGCCGTGCTTCATGCGGACACGGATCGCCAGGGTGCGCGGTCCGCGCGGCAGGCGGTAGGATTTCTGGAGAGACGGAAAAGGATACGCGAAGTCATTGGTGCCGGTGACCCACAGCATGGGCATCTTCGAGTTCGGCAGGTACACCGAGGGATCCCACAACGACAGCCACTTCGCTTCGCGCTCCTTGCCCATTGTGGCGAAGTTCTTCAGCCAGGCGGAGTCCTCGCCGAGAAAGCCACAGCCATAGACGGGTGCAGCGAAGCGGAAACGTGGGTCGACTCCGGAGACGATGTCGGTCAGGTAGCCGCCCCAAGAGATGCCAGTCACGCCGATGCGCTTGGGATCGACCTCCGGGAACGACCGGATGAGCGAGTGGGCAAGCACCGCGGCCGCTACGGCATGGTAGGTCCATTGGTCCTGCGCGGGCTGATCGATCTGATCGAAGCCTCCCCAACCCTCGGGTCCGCCGAACTCGTGGTGCTTCTTCACGGGACTCCACGCCTTGCCTTTCTCCGCCGTTTCGGGAGCGTTGCCGCAGGTATCGATGGCGATCGCCGCGTAGCCTCGCTTGTTCCACATGCGGACCCATTCGGCGAAGGCCGTGCCTCCGCCACCGTGGATCAGCACCATCGCCGGAAGTTTGTTTCCCGCAGGGGCCGAGTAGTAGGCGAAGACGCGGGTGGGCTTGCCTTTCCATGGCACGGAGTCGAAATAGAGCGCGCGAACACCGGGCTCAGTGGTCTTCGCTTCGTGCGTCTTCGGCGCTTGAGAGAGTTGTTTGAAATCCCAGGGAATCGCGCCATGGGCGAGCAGGGGCAGGAGAAGCAGGAGAGCTGTCTTCATGAATTGTGATTATACTTTCAATTGATGACCTACTCGCTCACACTCTGGATAGCACTGGCGGCAGTTTGCGCCGCGCAGACGCCCGCCGATGATGCCGCGGTCCGCGATGTGGTGAAGCGCTACATGGACGCGCGGGAACGCATCGATCCCAAGGCGACCGCCGAACTGTTCACCGCCGATGCGGACCAACTGGTCTCATCCGGCGAGTGGCGCCGGGGACTGGATGCGGTGGTGAAGGGCACCACTGCGAGTTCGCAAAACAACAGCGGCAAGCGCACCATCACGGTGGAGACGGTGCGGTTTCTGAGTGCCGACGTGGCGATCGTGGACGGGCGTTATGAGCTGGTCAGCGACAACACGCGTAAAATGTGGGCCTCTCTGGTGATGAAGAAAACGGCCGGAGGCTGGAAGATCGCGGCTATCCGCAATATGCTGCCCGCCACCACAAGATAATCGCGCATTTTTCTATTGCATTTCGGCTCCAATCGATTCAGAATAAAAGCCTAGCCTGGGTGTTGTAGCTCCACCCGGGCTTTCTCTATTTGGAGGTTCGATGCCGCGGATTGTTCGCTGTTCATT